>Ga0066710_100000107_pt1 | contig 36668 bp, 30 predicted proteins | sample GraSoiAngelo_159_FD_79666 | JGI IMG/M metagenome (GOLD analysis project Ga0066710, IMG submission 79666) | Grasslands soil microbial communities from the Angelo Coastal Reserve, California, USA - 14_1009_16_40cm | ecosystem: Environmental > Terrestrial > Soil > Grasslands | place: USA... | reverse complement strand
TCGGGCTTCGGCCAGACCGGGCCCCTGCGCCAGCAGCCGGCCTTCGCCCACATCATCAACGCGATCTCCGGGATGATGCACCTCGAGCAGCAGGGCGACCCCGCCCCGCGCGTCGCTTATATCCAGGCGGCGGACGTGCTGGCGGGAACGCATGCGTTCGGGGCGATCCTCGCCGCCCTCTGGCGCCGGGCACGCACGGGTCAGGGCGCCTTTCTCGACGTGTCGATGCTCGAATGCCTCGTGGCCGCCGAGGACATCACGTACGGCGCCATGATAAACGGCGGCGACGAATATCGAGGCCCGCGCCCCGGGATGATCGTGCAGAGAATCGGCGGCCGCCATCTGGCGCTGCAGACCGTCGGCGCCCCCCAGCTCTGGGCCCGGCTCGCCGCGTTGATGGAGCGCCCCGAGCTCGCCGCCGACCCACGATTCGCGACGCCGGCGGCGCGGCGCCAGAACTGGGACGAGCTACGCGAGATCGTCTGCGCCTGGATCGAGAAGAAGTTCGAGAAGGTCGATGACGCGGTGGCGGCGCTGACGGCGGCGCGGGTCCCCGCCGTGCCCGTGCTCTCACCCACCGAGGTCGTGGCCCACCCGCACCTGGCCGCGCGCCAGGCGTTCCCGATCGTCGAGCACGCGACGCGCAGCGCGGTGCGGGTCACCGCGACGCCATTCCACGTCGACGGCCGGCCGCTCGCGCCGCGTGGGCCGGCGCCTTATCGCGTCGGCGAGCACACGTACGCCGTCCTCACGGAGGTGCTGGGCTACTCGCCCGATCGGATCGAGGAGCTACGGGGACTCGGCGCGATCGAAACGGTCTGACACCACCGACTCGACGCCCAGCGCCCGCTCGGCCGCCGCTTCTCCCGACCTGATGCAGTCGGCGATGCCGACGCCCCGATAGGCGCCGCCGGCCAGATGCAGGCCCGGGAGCGCGGCCGCGCACCGCTCGATCGCTTCGACGCGCTCTCCGTGGCCCACGTGGTACTGCGGCATCGCCTTGGCCCAGCGCGAGACGCGGGTGAGCACGGGCTCGGCGGTGACACCGAGCGCCTGCCGCAGCTCCTCGCGCGCGCGGGCCACCAGCGTCGCGTCGTCCAGCTCGAGCACGCCCTCGTTCAACGCGCCGCCGACGAAGCATCGGAGGAGCACGTGCCCTTCGGGCGCGCGGCCCGGGTACTTGACGCTCGAGAACGTGCAGGCCAGCAGCGCGCGATGCTCCGTGCGCGGGACGACGAAGCCGAAGCCGTCGACCGGATGGGGTACGTCGGTACGGCGATAGCCCAGGGTCACCGTCGCCGAGGAGGCGTAGGGGATCTCGCCGAGCAACGTCGCGAGCGCTGGATCGACGTACCGCAGCAGGCGGCCGCTGATGTGCGACTCGACCGCTACGATGACGCGGTCGGCCTCGATCAACGAGCCTTCGGCACTGACGACGCGCCAGCGGCCGCCGCGGCGCTCGATCTCGTCCACGCGCTGCTTCAAGAGTGTCGCCCCGGGCGGCAGCCGCGACGCGAGCGTCGTGACGAGCTCCTCCATGCCGTTCTGGAAGGTCACGAAGAGGCTCCAGCGGGCCCCGCTGGTTCCGTCGAGCGGCGCCCGGCGGGCCGCCCGCCAGAGCCCCAGGATGACGGACCGGTCGCGCCGCTCGAGCTCGCGGAAGCGCGGCATCGTCGCCGCGAGCGACAAGTCGTCGGGATCGGCCGTGTAGATGCCGGCGACCAGCGGCTGGGCGACGCGCTCGAGCGCCTCGCGGCCGAGTCGTCGGCGAACGAACGCGCCAAGGCTCTCGTCGTCTGACACCCCCCGCGGCAGGATCAGGTCGAGGGCCATGCGGAGCTTTCCTGGCCACGAGAAGAGCCCGGACGTCACGAACGGACCGAACTTCGTCGGTGCCAGCAGCTGGAACCCATCCGGCAGGGGATGGAGGCGGCCGGCGCGCCACACGAACACCTTCCTGAACCGATCGTCCGTCCGCACCAGGCGGTCCTCGACGCCGAGACGCCGGCAGAGCGCCAGCGCCCACGGCTTCTCCGAGAGGAACGAGTCGGGGCCAACCTCGACGAGGAATCCGTCGGCACGCTCGGTCCCGATGGTGCCGCCAAGCCGGGTGCGCGCTTCGAAGAGCGTCAGATCCAGCGCGATCGCACGCTCGCGCGCGAGCTCGACGGCGCGGTGGGCGGCCGCGAGCCCGGTGATCCCCCCGCCGACGACGACGAGTTTCAATCGATCCATGTCACCGCGCGGCTCGGCCGGCGGCCGGCCTCACCTCGCACGGCCTTCGATCCATGTCACGACTCGGCTCGGCTGTCGCCACTCCCCCGCACCAGATCGGCGAGCATGGCGATGAAGTCGGGATGGTCGTTCAGGGCGGCGGCGCGGTGCAGCGTGAGGCCCCGCGCCTCAGCCAGGCGCCGCGCCTCGACGTCGAGGTCGTACAGCACCTCGACGTGATCGCACACGAAGCCGATCGGCACGACGACGGCGTGGCGGTCGCCGTCGGCGGCCAGCCCCTCCAGCACGGCGGTGACGTCCGGCTCGAGCCACGGCTCGCGCGGGTTCCCGCTCCGACTCTGATAGGCGATCGACCAGCGCGGGTGGCCGAGACGCCCGGCGACGGCGCGCGCCGCCGTGGTCAGGTCCGAAACGTACGGCGACGCCTCCGCCATCGCGACGGGGACGCTGTGCGCGGTGAAGACCAGCGGCGTCCAGCCGACCGCGTTCTGGGGAATCTCGGCGAACGCCGCGCGCGCGCGGTCGGCGACCGCCGAGACGAAGTGCCTGTGCTCGAACCACGGGGGCGTGAAGACGACCTCGGGCGCCTTCGCGACCCCCGCCCGCGCCTCGGCGACGTCCGTCATGTAGCGCTCCCAGGAGGCCTCGGTCCGGAGCGGCGAAAGGATGATGGCGAGCGCGCGTCGCACGCCCTTGGCCACCATCTCGGCGAGCGTCTCGTGCAGGAACGGGTGCCAGTTCCGCATGCCGACGAACACGGGCAGCGCTGGCCCTTCCTGGGCGAGTGCCTGCTCGAGCCCGCGGGCCTGGGCGAACGTGAGCTCGGCGAGCGGCGAGCGGCCGCCCGGCATCTGCTCGTAGTGGTGGGCGACCTCCTCCACCCGCCCCGCGGAAATGCAGCGTCCCCGAGTGACGATGTCGAGGAAAGGCCGGATCTCGTGGGGCGCTGTCGGGCCACCGAAGGCGACGAGCAGCACCGAATCGACGGCGCTCATCGCCGGTCGGAGAGCTCGTGCACCATCTCGACCAGCGCCTTGACGTGCTCGACCGGCGTCTGCGGCAGCACGCCGTGTCCCAGGTTGAAGATGTGGCCCGGGCGGCCGGCGGCTCGATCGAGGATGTCCTTCACACGCTGGCGGATATAGGGCGGCTTCGAGAGCAGCACCGCCGGATCGAGATTGCCCTGAACGGCGACGTCCCCGCCCACCGCCGCCCAGCCCGCATCGAGGTCGACACGCCAGTCCAGACCGATCACGTCGCCGCCGGCGGCACGCATCCACGGCAGGAGCGACGCGGTGCCGGTCCCGAAGTGGATGACCGGCACCCCTGGCGTGAGCGCACGGATCAACGCGCGCGTGTGCGGCAGCACGAACGTCCGATAATCCTCGGGCGCGAGCACCCCGACCCACGAGTCGAAGATCTGAACGGCCTGGGCCCCGGCGGCGATCTGGCCGTTGAGATAGCGCGCGGTCGCGTCCACGAGGATCCCCATGAGCCGGCCCCAGCCGTCGGGCTCCTCGTACATGAGGCGCTTGGTGTGGAGATAATCGCGCGACGGCCCGCCCTCGACGACGTACGACGCCACCGTGAACGGGGCGCCCGCGAAGCCGATCAGCGGCACCTTCCCGCCGAGCGCCCGCTTGACCAGCCGCACCGTCTCGAAGACGAACGGCACGGCCCTCTCGACATCGATCCTGCCGAGCCCCGCGATCGCCAATTCGGTTCGAACCGGCCGATGAATCACCGGCCCTTCACCCTTCGCGAACTCGAGCCCGACGCCGAGGGGCTCGACGATCAGGAGGATGTCGGCGAAGAGGATCGCCGCGTCGACGCCGAGACGCTGGACGGGCTGGAGCGTGACTTCGGCCGCCGCCTCGGGGTTCCGGGCGAGCTCGAGGAACCCGTACCGCTCGCGCGTCGCGCGATACTCCGGCATGTAGCGCCCGGCCTGTCGCATGAGCCACACGGGCGTGTACGAGGTCGGTTGCCGGCGCGCGGCGCGCAGCAGGGTTGCATCTGGCTCTGACACGAAGAGAGCTTATCAGAACGGGCGGCATCGAGCCGCGTAGCGGCATTCGACCCGCCACCGGATGCAAAGCGCCTCGCCGACGAGTACGAGCCGGACCCTGAAGTCGCCCTCTGGATTTTGGTCTGGCTATGCGCTCCTTGTGACCCTCGGCGTGAGTAGCTATCTGGCGTCGGTGACCGCCGGCGAGCTGACGGCCCAGGCGTCCGTGCTCCAGCGCACGAAGCGCACGGGCGTGCTCGAAGCGAAGGTGCACGGCGACGGGGGCACGCTCGTCGCCGCCGCGACCGGGACCTTCTTCATCCTGTCGGCGCGCGCGGCGGACGGGAGCTAGGGCGCGCGGTCGGAGTCACGCCAGCCGGGGAGCCACGCGCTCCGCGAAGAGCCGCATGGAGGCCAGCACGCGCTCGTGCGGGACGCGCGAGCCGACGTTCATCCACACGGCGAGCTTCGTGTAGCCGATGGCCTCGCGCAAGTCCAGAAGTCGCTCGGTGACCCGCTCGGGCGTGCCGAAGAGGGCGAAATCCTTCAAGACCTCGTCGAAGCTCATGCGCCGGAGCCGCTCGCCGACCGCGCGTCGCGGCCCGGCGAGCAGCGCCGCGCCCACCGATCGGTAGAAGTGCATCGCGCTGGCCTCGGTCTCCTCGCGCGCGTCCCGTTCCGTGTCGGCGACGTAGACCGGCACGATCACGCCGATCTCACCGCGACCGGGATGGCCGGCCTCTCGCCAGCCGGCGTGGTAACCGCCGACGAACCGCTCGAGCTCGCTGACGCTCGACGTCCGCACCGCGAGGAAGATCGGCAGTCCTAGGCGTCCGACCGCGGCGTACGTCTCCTCCGTCACGGCCGCGACGCGCAGAGGCGGGTGCGGCTTCTGATAGGGCTTGGGGACCACGCACACGTCCTGGAACTGGAAATACTTGCCCTCGTACGAGAACCGGTCCTCGGTCCAGGCCCTGCGGAGAATCTCGAGCGTCTCGTCGAACCGCTCCTGGCTCTCGGTGAGCGGGATGTTGAAGCCCGTGTACTGGCTGGGCAGCCCGCTCCGCCCCACGCCGAAGTCGAGCCGTCCCTGGCTCACGTGATCGAGCGTCGCCACGTCCTCGGCCAGGCGCAAGGGATGGCTCAGCGGTAGGATCTGGACGGCGAGACCGATCTTGACGCGCTTCGTCCGCCCGGCGATGGCCGCGCCGACGACCAGGGGCGAGGACAGGACCGAGCGCTCCTTCTGGAAGTGCAGCTCGGCGAGCCACACGGCGCCGTAGCCGAGCTCCTCGGCGAACACCATCTGGGCCAGCGAGTGGTCGAAGGCCTGGGACTCGTCGGCCCCGGGGCGCCATTCGAACTCGGTGAAGAGGCCGATCTCCACGACGGTTTTCGCTCGCGAGCGCGCGAGACGGCGCTAGGAGGCCGGCGCGTTTCCCACGCCCGGCGCGGCGGGCAATCGGCCGAACGTCTTGGCGACGAGCTCGCGCGCCCGCGCCGGATCGACGTGGTTCGCGCTCTGACACGGCGTCGACTCGGCCAGCACGCGCTCGGGGTTTTCCCAGAGCCGGTACTTCTTGAAGCGGTCCTCGAACTCGATCCCGAGGGCGCGGGCGAAGACCGAGAGGTAGTGGTCGATGGCGATCGCGCCCTCGGCCTCGAAGCCGCAGATGAGCCGCTGGCAGCCGTGGTAGATCGTCGCGAGGATCTCGGCGCCACCCGCCCGGGCCCGGCCGATCTCGTCGCGGATCAGCGCGTCCCAGACGCTTTGCCCCAGCTGCGCCTGCACGTCGGCGGTGCAGAGGCGGCCGAACCGCGGCTCCGGCTCGACCTCGACATAGCGGAGCCCGGGCACCGCTTCCAGCAGACGGCGACCGGCGGCGCCCTCGCGCCGGCGCGGCTCGCTCTGCGAGTGGTAGTGCAGCGCCACCGACGCGTCGACCCTGTGGGTGAACTCGATGGTGGGCAGGCGGTCGGCCAGGAACTCCGTCGCGTGGCGCACCGGGAACGGCCACGGGAACTTCTGCACCTCGTCGTAGAAGTAGGTACACGACGGGCACCACATCACGACCTCTTCGGGCTTGTAGCGCTGGAACAGCTCGACGGTGCGCTTGTTCATCCCGTCGGACGCCGCGGTGTCGCCGTTCCGGTGGTGGACGATGCCACAGCAGTAGGTGGGCCCCCCAACCGCCACGTAGTCGAGCCCGAGCCGGTCGAAGATCGCGGTGACCGTCCGGATCATGTGCGAGGTGCGCAGCACGTTGCAGCCGAGATAGAGCACGATCTGGTGTGGCTCGGGCTCCCGCTCGGGCGCGGCGAGACGCCACGTGCGCTCCTCGGGCAGCGTCGTCAGGTCGTGGGTCAGCGTGATCTCACCGAAGTGCTTCTTGTAGTCGTAGGGCATCTCAGATCTCCCGTGCTCGCTGCTGTCGATCGAGCTGCCGCAGCTCGGCGCGCTTCACCTTGCCCGTCGTCGTCACGGGTAGGGCGTCGATGAATTCTATCTCACGCGGGTACTCGTGCGCCGACAAACGCGTGCGCACCCAGGCCTGGAGCTCGCGCCCCAGCTCGGCCGTGCCGGCGCCGCCGGGGTGGAGCTGGACGAACGCTTTGACCACCTCGCCGCGCACGGGATCGGGCGCGCCGATCGCCGCGGCGAGCGCGACGGCCGGATGGCCCTGCAGGCAGTCCTCGATCTCGCCGGGGCCGATGCGGTAGCCTCCGCTCGAGATGACGTCGTCCTTGCGCCCGACGAACCAGAAATAGCCGTCGGCGTCCTTGCGAGCGAGATCGCCGGTGAGCGCCCAGTCGCCGACGAACTTTTCGCGGGTCGCTCGCTCGTTGTTCCAGTAGCGAAGGAACATCACGGGATCGGGCCGCCGCACGGCCACCTCACCGGTCTCGCCGACGGGGACGGCGCGCCCCGCGTCGTCGACCACGTCCACGACGTGGCCGGGAATCGGGCGTCCCATGGACCCGGGCTTCACCGGCATCAGGAGCGAGCAGTTGCCGAGCACCAGGTTCACCTCGGTCTGGCCGAAGCCTTCGTGGGGCGTGACGCCGAGCGCCTCGCGCGCCCAGCGGATGACCTCTTCGCCGACCGCCTCGCCGCCCGTGAACATCGAGCGCAGCGCGAGCGTCCAGCGTTCGCGCGGGTTCCCGATCGACCGCATCATCTTCAGCATGGTCGGGACCAGGAACGTGTTGCGCACGCGATGGCGCGCGAGGATGTCGAAGGCGCGCTCGGCGTCGAACTTCTTCGGCCGGTGGGCGACGACCGTCACGCCGTAGTGCCAGCTCGGAAGCAGCACGTCGAGGAGCCCGCCCGCCCACGCCCAGTCGGCGGGACTCCAGTGACGGTCGCCGGGCCTGGGGAAATACTCGTGATAGAACTCGATCGCCGGCAGGTGGCCCAGCAGCACGCGATGCGCGTGGAGCGCCCCCTTCGGCGGCCCCGTCGTCCCCGAGGTGTAGATGAGGAGCGCCGGGTCCTCGGCCGCCGTCCGCACGGGGTCGAGGGAATCGGGAACACCCGCGATGGCCCGAGCGTACTCGACCACGCCGTCGGCGTCGGCGCGGTCGACGCACAGCACGCGCGCGAGCGCCGGGAGCCCGTTGGCGACGGCCAGCACCCGCTCGAGGTTCTCGCCGTCGGTCACCACGACCCTCGCGTCCGCGTCCCGCAGCCGATACTCGAGCGCCTCGGGGCCGAAGAGCGTCGAGAGCGGCAATGCGACGGCGCCGAGCTTGTAGGCCGCCAAATGCGCGATCGCCGTCTCGGGTCGCTGCGGCAGCACGATCCCGACACGGTCGCCGCGCGCGACCCCGAGGCCCGCGAAGACGCGCGCGAGCTGGTTCGAGCGCGCGCGAAACTCGGCAAAGGTGTGCTCGCTCACGCGCCCCGCGTCGTCCTCGTACACGAGTGCCACGCGCGAGCGGTCGCCGGCATGGCGGTCACAGGCGTCGACGCCGATGTTGTAGACCGCCGGAACCGTCCAGCGGAAGCGGGCGTAGACGTCCTCGTAGCGCTCGCCCCGGGGCAGCAGCGTGTCCACCATGGCTCGGTAGCCTATCACCATCCTGGAGTCGCACCGCCCTGACACGAAGCTGTGATTGACGGAATTTCTCTCCGACCTCGACCGAGGCAAGGAGCCCAACCCGGGTCGATGGTACCCTCCATCGGATGCCACGCCCGGCGTTTCCACTCCGCGCCGTCACCGCGCTCTTCCTGGAGCGTCAGCACCTCACCCGTCCCCGCGCGACCACGCTGACCGCGCGGCGGCTCGGCCGCTTCGTCGAGGACGTCGGCGGGCTCCAGCTCGACTCGATCAACGTCCTCGACCGCGCCCACTACCTGACGGTGTGGAGCCGCTTCGGCCCGTACGACCGCGCGCGGTTTGACCGGCTCGTCTACCGCCGCCGGCTTCTCTTCGAGTACTGGGCGCACGCCGCGTGCCTGGTGCCGGCATCGGCCTTGCCGTGGTGGCGCCGCGCCATGCTCGACTATCGCAGCCGCCACACCGGCTGGTCCGGCTGGTTGCGCCGGAACGCGAAGGTGTTGAGCACGGTGCAGGCGGCCGTGCAGGCCAGCGGGCCGATGGGCAATTCCGACTTCGAGGGACGGCGCCCGGCCGGCGGCGGGTGGTGGTCGTGGCGGCCCGTCCAGCACGCGCTCCACCACCTGTGGATGACCGGCGCGTTCACGATCCACTCGCGGCAGCATTTCCAGAAGCGCTATGACCTCCTGGAGCGCGCGATGCCGGATGTGCTCGGCGTCGAGCCCGTCTCGTCAGAGGAGTTCCGGCGCTGGCACCTCGAACGCTCGCTGCGCGCCATGGGGGCCGCGAACGAGCTCGACCTGACGCGCTATCTCACGTTTCCGCGCTTCGCGCCGGGCGTCCGTCGGGCCGCGCTCCGCGCCATGCTCGAGCGGGGCGAGGTCACCGAGATCGAGCTGGAGGGGACGCCCGGCCGCTGGCTCGTGCTCACGAGCGATCTATCAGCGTTGGCCCGCGCCGGGCGGGCCGCAGCTCCCTCGCTCGGGACGACGTTTCTCACACCCTTCGATTCGCTGCTCTGGCATCGCGACCGGGTGGCGCGGCTGTTCGGCTTCGACTACCGCATCGAGGTCTACACGCCCGGGCCCAAGCGCGTGCACGGCTACTACACGCTGCCAATCCTCCACCATGGTCATCTCATCGGCCGCGTCGACGCCAAGAGCCATCGCGCCGAGCGCCGTCTGGAGGCTCGTCACGTGCACTTCGAGCCCTGGTTCGCTTCGGCGCGGCCCACGCCGGGCGGCGGGGAACGAGTCGATCAGGACGAAGCGCTCGCGGGTGTCATAGAGGCGCTGAGCTCGCTGGCCGAGTTCGTGAGCGCCGACGAGATCGAGATCGGCCGCGTGACGCCGCGCCGGCTCCGGGCGCCGCTGGCGCGCTTGCTCCGCCTGCCCGCGCACGACTCCCACCCGAGGGCTCGGCTCGGTCGTCAAGAGGACGTTGAGTCGGCCGACTCGATTTCCTGAACGACGAGGCACATCCCGAAAAGGAGATCGATCCGGCAGTGGGCGTCACGCCTGGATTCCTGCTACCATCCAGGCAATCTGGCTCCAAGAGGGCTCGGCCATGGACAAGGAAGGCAGTCAACTCATCCGCGGGCTCGAGGGCGTCGTCGCCGCCGAGACGAAGCTCTGCGATCTCGACGGGCGGAATGGCCGCCTCGCCTACGGCGGGTACGACATCGAGGACCTGGCGCGGAAGGCGACGTTCGAGGAAGTCTGCCACTTGCTCTGGCACGGCGAGCTGCCGACGACGGCGCAGCTCGACAAGACCACGCTCGCGCTCATCGCGGCCCGCGAGGTTCCCGCCGATCTCGTCCAGACCTTCAGGTTCATGCCGAAGGCGACGGACCCGATGCGCGTGCTGCAGGCGGCGGTAGCGATCCTCGGCATGAGCGACCCGGACACCACCGACAACTCCCGCGAGGCGAATCTCCGGAAATCGGTGAGGCTCACGAGCCAGATGGCGACGGCGATCTGCGCGCATCACCGCGTCCGCAGTGGCCAGGACCCGATCCGTCCGGCCTCCGATCTCTCCCATGCCGCGAACTTTCTCTACATGCTCACGGGCAAGCGGCCGAGTGGGGTCGTCGCCAAAGCGTTCGACGCGAGCTTGACGCTCTACGCCGAGCACGAGCTGAACGCCTCCACCTTCACGACGCGCGTGATCACCTCGACCCAGTCCGATCTGCACTCGGCCGTCGCCGGCGGCGTCGGCGCGCTGAAGGGGCCGCTCCACGGCGGCGCCGGCGAAGCGGTCATGCGCACGCTGATGGAGATCGGCGAGGTCGGCAACGTCGACGCCTTCACCGAGAAGGCGCTCACCGGCAAGCGCCGTCTCATGGGCATGGGCCACCGCGTCTACAAGGCGGGCGACCCGCGCGCCGCGATCCTCAAGGGGATGGCCGAGGAGGCCTGTCGCCAGTCCGGCCAGTTCAAGTGGTACGAGATGGCCGTGAAGCTCCACGCGCGCGTCAACGAGGCGAAGAAGCTGATCCCCAACGTGGACTTCTACTCCGCGCCCCTCTTCTACTCGCTCGGCATCCCGGTGGACCTCTTCACCCCAGTGATCGCCGCCGGCCGCGTCGCGGGCTGGACGGCGAACATCATCGAGCAGCACGACGACAACCGGCTCATCCGACCACGCGGCGACTACATCGGCCCCGGGCGCCGCGCCTGGATGCCGCTCGACAAGCGATGAGAGCAGCGGTGAGAGCAGCGGCGTTCGAAACGATGGGGGGTCTGGGGGAGGAGCGGCGCTCGCTCCCTCCCAGTCCAACTAAATGCCCAAGAGCCTCACGCGCAAGCTGATCGAGAGCCACCTCGTCGCCGGCAAGGCGGAGGCGGGCGAGGAGATCGGCATCGCCGTGGACCAGCTGCTCCTCACCGACACCAACGGCACGATGGCCTGGCTCCAGTTCGAAGCGATGGGCTTCCCGCGCGCCGTGCCCGGCCGCATCGTCAGCTACGCCGATCACAACGTCTACCAGGTCGACTCGCGGAACTCCGACGACCACCGCTACATGCAGGCCGTCTCGCGCAAGTACGGCGCGGTCTTCTCGAAGCCCGGCAACGGCATCTGCCACCAGGTCCACATGGAGAGCTTCTCCATCCCGGGGCAGACGCTGCTCGGCACCGACAGCCACACACCTCTCTGCGGCGCGGCGGGCATGCTGGCGATCGGCGCGGGCGGGCTCGACGTGGCGGTGGCGCTGGGCGGCGGGCCGTACTTCTTCCAGATGCCGCAGGTCGTGCGCGTCTGGCTCACGGGCGCGCTCCAGCCCTGGGTCACCGCGAAGGACGTCATTCTCGAATTGCTCCGGCGCCTCACGGTGCGCGGCGGGAGCGGCAAGATCTTCGAGTACGGCGGCCCCGGCCTCGGGAGCCTGCTGGCCGCCCAGCGCATGACCATCGCCAACATGGGCGCCGAGCTCGGACTGACGACGAGCGTCTTCCCGTCGGACGACGTGACCCGCTCGTTCCTCACGCGCCTGGGCCGGGGCGACGACTGGCGTTCCGCCGCGCCCGACGAGGATGCGACCTACGACGACCAGATCGAGCTCGATCTCGCCGCGATCACGCCGCTGGTCGCGCTGCCCGGCTCCCCCGACCGGGTGGTGCCCGTCGAGGAGGTCGCCGGGACCGCGGTCGAGCAGGTCATGGTCGGCTCGTGCACGAACGGCTCGTGGCATGACATGGCGTCGGTGACGGAGGTGATCCGCGGCCGGCGCGTCCACCCCTCGATCTCGTTCGTTCTGTTCCCGGGCAGCCACAAGATTCTCGAGACGATGGCCCGCGAGGGGCTCCTCACCGATCTGCTCGCGGCGGGGGCGACCGTCTCCGAGTCCACGTGCGGCGCGTGCGCCGGCATCGGCCACGTGCCGGCCGCCGGGGCCAAGAGCCTCCGCGCCTTCAACCGGAACTTCTCGGGGCGCAGTGGCGTGAAGGACGACGAGGTCTATCTGTGCTCGTCAGTGGTGGCCGCCGCCTCGGCGCTCACCGGCGTGATCACCGATCCGCGCACGCTCGGCACCCAGGCGCCGGTGACGCTGCCACCTCGCTTCGCATCGTCGACGGCGGGATTCGTCGAGCCGGACGGTCAGGGTGAAATCCTCCGCGGACCGAACATCAAGCCGGTGCCCCTGGGCGAGCCCGTCGCCGAGACGCTGGAAGCCCCGGTCCTCTTGAAGCTCGGCGACAAGGTCTCCACGGACGACATCTCGCCCGCCGGCGCCGCGGTGCTCGTGTTCCGCTCGAACGTCCCCGCCATCTCGGAGTTTTGCTTCAAGTACGTCGACGCCGAGTTCGTGGCGCGCGCGAAGGCGGCGGGGCGCGGGATCATCGTCGGCGGCGAGACCTACGGTCAGGGGTCGTCGCGCGAGGCGGCGGCGACGGGGCCGATGTATCTCGGCGTCCGCGCAGTCATCGCGAAATCGTTCGCCCGGATCCACCGGACCAACCTGATCAACTGGGGCGTCGTCCCGCTCGTCTTCGACGATCCGGCGGCCTGGAGCGGTATCGAGCGCGACGACCGCCTGCGCCTGCCCGGGCTCCGCGCCGCGCTGGCGGTCGGCGCGCGCGTGCGCGTCGAGAACACACGCTCGGGGACCGCGTTCGACGCGTCGTGCGTCCTCACGCCCCGCGAGCGCGACATCTTGCTGTCCGGCGGCATCCTCGCCCACACGAAGGCCGGGCGCGCGTGAAGCGAAGGGACCGGTGAGCCAGACCAAGATCCGCGCGGTCTACATGCGCGGCGGCACCAGCCGTTGCCTGGTCTTCCACGCGCCGGATTTGCCGGCGCCCGGCCCGGCGCGCGACCGAATCCTGCTCGCCGCGCTCGGGAGCCCGGACCCCTACGGCCGACAGCTCGACGGCCTGGGCGGTGGCATCTCATCTCTGTCGAAGGCGTGCATCATCGGCGCCCCGACCCACCCAGACGCCGACGTGGACTACACGTTCGCGCAGGTCGAGGTGGCGAAGCCGGTCGTCGACTACAAGGGGAACTGCGGCAACTGCTCCTCCTCGGTGGGGCCGTTCGCGATCGACGAGCGGCTGGTGAAGGCGGTCGAGGGCGAGACGCTCGTCCGCATCCACAACACGAACACGAAGAAGATCATCGTGGCCCACGTCCCGGTGGAGGCTGGCGAGGCGGCGGTCGAGGGCGATTTCGAGCTGGCGGGCGTCGCAGGGCGCGGCGCGCGCATCGCGCTCGACTTCTTCGACCCGGGCGGCGCCGGCACCGGGCGCCTGCTGCCGACGGGCGCCGCGCGCGAGACCATCGACGGCCTCGACGCCTCGCTCGTGGACGCGACCAACCCGGTCGTCTTCGTGCGCGCGAAGGATCTGGGGCTCGCCGGGACGGAGACGCCGCAGGCCATCGACGCCGACCGTGCGCTGTCGGCGCGGCTCGAGGCGATCCGGAGCGAGGCAGCGCGGCGTATGGGCATTCCCGGGAGCGCCGCGCAGCCGAAGATCGCCATGGTCGCGCCGGCGACCGCGTTCACCGCGCTCGACGGCGTCGAGCATCGGGCCGACGCCGTGGACGTCGTGACGCGCGTCATCTCGATGGGGAACTGCCACCGCGCCGTCGCGCTCACCGTCGCGATGTGCCTCGCGGTGGCCGCGCGCATCGACGGCACGGTCGTGCGCGAGTGCGCCGGCCGCGCGGCCCACGACATCCGCCTGGGCCACCCGTCGGGCGTGCTGCCCATCGACGCCGCGGTGCGGCCGCGGGACGGCGCGCCGTGGGCGGAGCGCGTCACCGTCTATCGCACGGCGCGCCGGCTCATGGAAGGCTTCGTCCGCGTTCCGTGAGCCGGCTGTACCTGACGACCGAGAAGGGCGAGATCGCGCGGCGCCGGGCGCTCATTCCAAAGGGGCGAGTGGTCGAGGCGTGGGCCGACCACCACGACGGGGGCGCCTTCTGGATCGGCGAGGAAACGAAGACGCTGCTCGAAGAGGTCGGCGCCCAGCTCGTCGTACAACTCTCGCTGCCCGCCGACAGCGTGCCGGTCTACTACGGCCCAAAGGTCTGCGACCTCGAGTCGATGCCTCGCGAGGAGTCGCTCAAGACGCGCGTGCTCTCCGCCCACGGGATTGCGGTGGCGTGGATCACGCTCGACCGTTTCGGCGAGCACGCCTCTTACGAGCCCCAGTCGCCCGCGGATCCCGTGTTCCACCTCCGCCGCGTCGGCGGCGGCGCCGGCCACCTCTGGCGCCTCTTCCAGACGAAGCGGGAGGCCGTCGTCTACATGGGTGAGTCCTACGGCAAGGATTCCGAGGGCGCCGAGTGGGCTCAGGGGCTCGCCGCGACCGACTTCGCCGAGCTCGTGAAGCGCTTCGCCCGGCGGGAGTCATGAACGCGACCCTCGATACCGGACTCCGCCCGGACACGATGGACGGCTTCTATCGCGCGGTGCGCTCCCTCGGGCGCTTCTGGCTCTGGTTCTTCTTCCGCTCGGTGGACGTGCGCCACCCCGAGCGCGTGCCGGCTCGCGGGCCCGTGCTCCTCTGCATCAACCACCCCAACAACTTCATCGATTCGCTCCTGGTCGGCGGCGCACTCCGGCGGAAGGTGCACTACCTCGCGACCGCCGCGCTCTTCCGCAACACCCTCGCCGCGCGCTTTCTCCGATCGTGCGGCGCGATCCCGGTTTACCGCAAGCAGGACGATCCGGACAAGATGCGCCAGAACGCCGGCACCTTCGAGGCGTGCTTCAAGGCCTTCGGCGAAGGCCGGCTCGTCGCCATCTACCCCGAGGGCACCACCCACGCCGAGGTGCGCGTGCAGCGCATCAAGACCGGCGCTGCGCGCCTGGCCCTCGGCTACGAGGCCGAGCGGCCGGGTGAGCTCCGCCTGATTCCCGTCGGCCTCAACTTCGACGCGCGCAAGTCGTTCCGGGGGCGCGTCCTGGTCTCGTTCGGCTCGCCCGTTCCGGTGACGCCGTACCTGAGCGCCTACCGGGCGGATCCCGTCAAGGCGGTCGAGGCCCTCACCGACGCGATCCAGTGGGCGATGGAGGCCGAAGTCGTCCACGTCGAGCGGATCGACGAGAGCCGGCTCGTGACCGCCGTCCAGGAGCTGTACCGCGGCGAGCTCGTGCGCGAGCTTCGGGAAGAGCGCGGGCTCGCGGAGCGGCAGATCGACCTGGTCCGGCTCTCGCGGGCCATCGTGGACTCGATCGACTACTTCAAGCGACGCGATCCCGAGCGGGTCGAGCGCATCTGGCAGCGCATCCAGAGCTACCGCGCGCTCCTGGCCGAATACCGCGTCAAGGACGAGGCGGTGCGCGCTCGGCTTGAGCGGACCCGGCCGCGCCAGCGCATCCGTCGCGGCTGGGAGGCGATCGTGGGCTTCCCGTTCTTCGTCTACGGCGCGACGGTGAACTTCCTCCCCTACTGGATCCCGCGTTGGGTGGCGCGGCGCATGTCGCGCAAGGAGACCGACTACGCGACCTGGCGGTTTCTCACGGCCATGCTCGTCTTGCCGCTCTGCTGGGGGCTTGAGACCTGGATCGTCGCGCGACTCGCCGGCGGCGCGGCCGCGCTGGTCGTGGCGCTCTCACTGCCGGTTTCGGGCGTCGTCGCGTACCGTTACTGGGTGGGCGCCGGTCGGCTCCGGAGCCGGCTGCGCTTCGGCGCGCTCGCCCTGACCCGCGAGCACGTGGCCCGACGGCTTACGACCGAGCGCCAGGCCGTCATCGCCGAGCTCGAGCGGGCCAAGAACGACTACCTCGCCGCGACGAAAGGGAGCTCGTTTTGACCGTGCACCTGCTCGAAGAGATGTCGAGCCCCGCGCTCGACGCGCTCGACCGCACGCGTACCGTCGTGGTCCTGACCGTGAGCCCGCTCGAAGAGCACGGACCGCACCTGCCGGTGGGCGTCGATGCGATCGCCGCCCGCTACTTCGCCGAGACGCTCGGCGAACGCCTCACCGCCGCGCGGCCGGACTGGACCACGCTGCTGGCCCCCACGCTCCACCTCGGCTCCTTCACGTTCGACTCCGTGGGGACGGTGAGCGTGCGGCAGCGCGTGGTGCGTGACGCGCTCGTCGACTACGGCGCCTCGCTGGCGCGCGCCGGCTTCCGGTACATCCTCGTCGCCAACGGCCACGGCGGGCCCGGGCACCTCACGGCGCTCGAGGAGGCCTCGGCGATCGTCTCGCGACGACACCGCGTGACGATGGCCTCGTTCACGGGCCACCTGGCCTGGCACTTCCTCCGCGGCCGGTACCTCGAGAAGATCGCGACGGCGCTCGGGCGGCCCCTGTCCGACGACGAGCGGCAGGCGTTCGCGGACGACGCACACGGCGGCTGGTGGGAGACGTCGTTGATGCTGCTCCTCCGGCCCGACCTCGTCGACGAGGCCTATCGCACGCTGCCGCCGGCCCGCTATTCGTTGGCCGAGCGCGTCGTGCCGAACTATCCGCTCCGGAACGGGGGCCGGGGGTACGTGGGCCATCCCGCGCTGGCAGATCCGGCGTTCGCGAAGGCGGCGACCGAGGTGCTGATCGGCGAAACGATGGAGCTGGTCGAGGGGTTGCTTGACGGGAAGATCCGTCCCCACGAGCGCCGCTCGCCGTTCTACGCGCTCCCTTTCTTCAGGACCGACTTCTGGCCGATCGTAATCACGGCGACGGTTGGTCTCGCGATCGGAGCCGTCACGTACCTATCGCTCGCCACCCTCGGCCAGCGGCGGACTCATGGCACCCGTTCCAGTGATCGAGCTTGACGCGAAGGACGGTGTCGCCTGGCTCCGGCTCAATCGCCCCGAGGCGCTCAACGCGCTGAACCGCCTGCTCACCGCCGCGCTCGAGGAAGCGCTCGAGCGCGTCGCCGCGATGAGCGACGTGAGCGTCCTCGTCGTCGCTGGCCGGGGACGCGCCTTCTGCGCCGGCAACGACATCAAGGAGATGGCGACGGTCACGCCCGAGGAGGCCGAGGCGCTCGCCCGGCGCCACGCGGCGCTCATGGACCGGTTCGCGACCCTGCCCCAGGTGACGATCGCCGCCGTCGACGGCTGGGCGCTCGGCGGCGGTCTCATGCTCGCGGTCGCGCAGGACCTCCGCGTGGCCTCGGATCGCGCGCGTTTCGGGCTCCCCGAGGTCACCCTCGGCTTCAACCCGGGCTACGGGATCGCGCGCCTGCTCGATGTCGTGGCGGGCGGCCACGCGCGCGACCTGCTCCTCACCGGCCGGACGATCCACGCAACGGAGGCGCTGCGGATGGGGCTCGTCAACCGCGTCGTCGCCCCGCCGACGCTCGAGGCGAGCGTCGCGACCCTCGCGGCGGACATCGCGCGATCACCGCGCGGCGGCCTCGCCGCGACGAAGGAGATCGTGGCGGCGATCCGCGCGGGCGGGCGAGGCCGCGAGGCCGAGGGGTACAGCCAGGCACTCAGGACGAGCCCGGCGGCGCGGGAGCGGATCAGGGATTTTGCGAGCCGGAAGAAGCGGTAGCCCGACTACCGCTTGCGGCGCAGCATGTCCTGGTCGGCTTCGCGCAGCAGATCCTCGGCGCTCTCTGGCGGCGACTGGGCGTACGCGGCGCCGAAGTTGCACGTGACCGCGACGGGAATCCCGCGCTTGCCCGAGAGCCCCTTGATCTTCTCGCGAACCCTGCCGATGACGGTGTCGACGTCGCCAGGCCCGGCATCCGGGAAGAACACGACGAACTCGTCGCCGCCGTGGCGGACGATCAGATCCGTCGTGCGGGTCGCCTCGACCAGCGCGTCGCCCACGGTCCTCAACACGTCGTCGCCGACCCCGTACCCGAAGCGGTCGTTGATCGCCCGGAGCTGAAAGACGTCGAGCACCAGCAGGAGCGCGCCGGTCTTGCGACGGCGCGCGACGGCGGCCAGCCGACGGTATTGATCGTGAAAGGCCCGGCGACCCGCCAGGCCGGTGACCGGGTCGGGGGCGTAGCGGGACAGGCGGCGATCGGTCTCGTAGAGTCGCCCGGCGAGCATCCGGAGCAGGGACACCGCCAGGTCCGCCGAGTTCTGCAGCACCTTCAGGAACTCGCTCTGCGGGATCACCAGACAGTGCGTTCGCTCGACCGCGACGACGGTCGCCGAGCGCGGCTGGTTCCGGAGCGCGCTCAGCTCGCCGAGGATCTCGCCTTCTCCCAGCTCACCCACGATCAACTCGACGGGAGAGTCGGGAGCGACTTCGAGGACGCGCACGCGCCCGGAGAGAATCACGAAGAGGCGGTCCGGCGGGTCGTTCTCGCGGATGAGCACCTGGCCGGGCGCGAAGCTCTGCTCGGCCGCACTGGCGAGGAGCATATCGCGCTGCTCGCCGGTGAGCTTCCGGAAGAGCGGGATGGCGGCGAGCAGGCTCGAGAATCGAGCGCGACCGTCGCCCCCAGCGGGTAATCGCTCGCCACCCGACGCGACGCGCTCGGCCGGGTCGAAGACCATGAGCGTGCGGGCCAGCCAGGCGCGGACCCGGGCACGCAGCATGGGAGGGCTGAAGGGCTTGGCCAGGTAGTCGGTCGACGAGGCCTCGCCACGGTACACCGCATCGGACGGGATCGAGCTGTCGGCGAGGACGACGATCGGAAAGTTGCGCCGGCCGAGGCGGTCTCGCAGCACGTCCAGCACCACGTCGCCGTCGCCGTCCAGGAGGAGCCGGTCGATGATCGCGATGTCGGGCAGGAGCTCGGGGCTGCGCGCCAGCGCCGCGCGCATGTCGGCCTGGCGCAGGAAGACCAGCCCGTCGTCGACGAGCACCTCCTCGATCTCGGCGACCTCTGGCTCGTTCGTGCTGACCACGAGCACCCGGCCGCCCACGATCTGGCGGTGCTGGAGCGCGGACGCTTCGGGCATGGCGGGCACAGCGCCGGTGCCGCCGAGTACCTCCAGCTCGAGCCCCTCCCGGGCCGCGAGCACGTCCAGGGCCTGGTGGCGACGGGCGACGTGGGCGCGCGCCATCGCCTCCATCTGCTCCATCGTGGCGTCGTCGTGCGCCGGATCGTGATGGAAGAGCACGAGGCGCTCCACCCCGGCGGCGAGGGCGACGTCCACGGCGTACTCGAGGCTGCTGTGCCCCCAGCCGACTTTGTCGCGGTACTCCTCGTCGGTGTACTGCGCGTCGTGGATGACGAGGTTCGCGCCTTTCAGGAAGGCGATGTGGCGCTCGTCGCCCGGGTGCTGGGAGACCCGTCCCGGCGCGTTCCAGAAGGGTTCGTGGTCGGTCGCGTAGGCGATGGTCGCGCCGTCGCTGGTCATGCGGTACGCGACGGTGGGCGCCGTGTGATTCAAGAACTGCGTCTCGACGAGCACGTCGCCGACCCGGAAGAAGCCCTCGTCGAGCTCCGTGAAGTGGATCCGCGAGCGCAGATCGCGCATCTTCACCGGGAAGTACGAGTACTCCATCTGCCCCGCCATCGCCTCCTCGAGGCCACGCTGGAAGCCGATCGGCGCGTAGATATTCAGCTCGGAGCCCGGCAGGAACGCGGGAACGAAGAACGGAAAGCCCTGGATGTGGTCCCAGTGGGTGTGCCCGATGAAGAGGTGGAGCCGGATGGGCTGCGGCATCGTCTGCGCGAGGTGGATCCCGAGCTCGCGGGCGCCCGTGCCGCAGTCGAGGATGATCACGGTTCCGTCGGCGGCGCGGACCTCGACGCAGGAGGTGTTGCCTCCGTAGCGAGCGGTCGTCGGCCCAGGCGCCGCGATCGACCCACGAGTGCCCCAAAAGCGGATCTGCATAGCGGTTAGTCCTATCATAGCGCGCGCCGCGGACCTCCTTTCTGCATTGAATTCCCGGAGCTCGCGGCCCCCCGCGCACCCGCAAAAGGTCGTGCGCGTCCCCGACTCGCGCCCTGGCGCCGACGGACGCCGGGCGGGTGCGCCGCCATTGCCAAGCGCCGGTCCCTCTGGTAAAGAACAGCGCGTGAGCGCCGCGCTGCCGCCGATTCCGACGCACGTGATGGGGAGCCACGGCTTCCCCGGCTGGTTCTGGACCGCGCTCGACAAGATCAGGGCGGGCGAGTACGGCCAGACCGACGTCAAGGAGACGTTCGACGACGCGACCCAGCTCGCCATCCGCGACCAGGAGCGTGCGGGCGTCGACGTCATCTGCGACGGCGAGATGCGGCGCTTCTTCTTCGTGCAGACCTTCTACGAAAAGATGGAGGGCCTCGACCCGGTCGAGCCGCTCCGGAAGACGGGACTCTACGCCTACGACTCGGCGCCGCGCTATCGGCCGCGCCAGCGCATCAAGGTGCCGCGCGGGCTCGGCGCCGTCGAGGAGTTCCGCTACCTGGTGACCCAGACCGAGAAGCCCGTGAAGGCGACGTGCCCGGGCCCGGTCACGCTCTCGATCCACGTGCAGCTCCGGCCCGGTGACGTGTACGGCAACGATCGGCTCGCCCTCTGCTGGGACTTCGTCCCGGCCATCAACGCCGAGCTCCGCGCCCTGGTCGAGGCGGGCGCGGACTACATCCAGATCGACGAGCCGTCGGCGGCGATCGTGCCGGGCCAGATCGCCGAGTACGTGAAGATGTTCAACGCCTGCGTCGACGGCGTGCGCGCGCGGATCGCCTACCACGTCTGCTTCGGCAACCTCCTGTCGCGGCCACGGGGTAAGCGCTCGTACCGCTGGATGTTCCCGGCCCTACTCGACGCGAAATGCCAGCAGTTCGTCTTCGAGTACGCCAACCGCGAGATGGCGGAGATCGAGCACTGGAAGGAGATCGGCGTCGACCGCGACGTGGCCTGCGGCGTCGTCGACGTGAAGTCGTTCTACATGGAGACGCCGGAGGACGTCGCCGAGCGGCTCGCCCTCTGCGCCAGGTTCATCCCCCTCGAGCGCCTGTCCGCGGTGCCCGACTGCGGCTTCTTTCCGGTGCCGCGCTGGGTCGCGTTCGAGAAGCTGAAGCGGCTCGTCGCCGGCACCAGGCTCGCGCGCCAGCAGCTGGGGCTCGTGTAGCGTATGCGGACCTCACGACGACAGTTCCTCGAGCTCCTGGGCGCCGGTGCCGGCGCGGCCGCGGCGGCGCGGCTCGACGCCCCGCCCGTCTTCGCGCAGGCGGCCGGTCCCGTGAAGATCGGCGTCCTGGCCATCCGGGCCGGCATCGCGGCGCCGGTGGGCATGGCGGGGCTCCGCGGCACCGAGTGGTGGGCCGAGCGCGTGAACAGGGCCGGAGGGATTCTCGGGCGACCCGTGCAGCTCGTCGTGGAGGAGGAATCGAACCCGAAGGACACGGTGGAGCGCTACCGCAAGCTCGTGTTGCAAGATCAGGTCGAGGTCGTGCTGGGCGGGATCTCCACGGGCGTGACGCTCGCACTCGGCCCCGTGGCGGAGGATCTCGGTACGCCCTGGCTCTCCTGGGACGGCACGACCCAGAAGGGCGTCGAAGAGACGATGCCGAGCCCGAAATGGGCGTTCAAGAGCGTGGACAACGAGGTCGAGGCGATCGTCGCCGGGATCCTCACGCCGAAGTACTTCAAGGGCATCAAGACCGTCGCCGGCATCGGCAACGACTACTCCTACGGCCACGACTGCTGGGAAGCCTACCAGGCCGTGCTCAAGCGCTACCTCCCCGACGTGAAGTTCGTGCTCGAGCTCTTCCCCAAGCTCGGAGTGACGGACTTCACCTCGCACATCGCCGCCATCCAGCAGTCGAAGGCGGACCTCCTGATGTGCTCCTTCTGGTCCGGCGACGCGACGATCCTCATGAAGCAGGCCGCCGCGGTCGGCCTCTTCAAGACCATGAAGGGCGTTTTCACCACGGCGGGCGGCGTCCACGACTCGCTGAAGAAGGAGTTCACGCCGGAAGGGCTGCTGCTCGGCTACAACACCATGTACTTCCACGACCCCAAGGGCAGCCCCCTGCTCAAGCAGTTCGTCCGCGAGTACAAGGCGAAGTACAACGAGTATCCGCCTTATGAGTGCGACCACGCCTACTTCAACGCCGAGTCCTACAAGGCCGCGGTCGAGAAGGCCTCCGGACCGGCCAAGAAGTGGCCCGAGAAGGGGCCGGTCGTCAAGGCGCTCGAGGGCATCGAGGTCGAGTCGCTCTCCGGCCGGCGGAGCTGGCGCGAGGACCACGTCCAGATGTGCAACTTCTATCAGGGGATCACGACGCATAAGAACGGCTACGACTTCGTGACGATCAGCCCCATCGAGGTCGTGTCCACCAAGCAGGCGATGAAGCCCGCGGGGGCGAAGCTCTTCGAGTGGATCAACGGCTGGAAGATCTAGCGGCGTGAGCGCGGGTCGCGAGCCGGCGCGGCGGCCGCCAGGAGCCGGATGACCCCGCACGTCGTCAACGTCCTGCTGAGCGGCGTCTTCCACGCGAGCATCCTGTTCCTGGTGGCCGCGGGCCTCCAGGTCGTCTTCGGCGTCCAGAAGATCTTCAACCTCGCGTGCGGGTCGTTCTACGCGCTCGGCGCCTACGTCGGCGTCTCTGCCGTCGGCTGGTACGCGGGCGCCGGCGGGCCGCCCGCGCTGTTCATCGTTCCCCTGGCGCTGGCCGGCCTCGCGGTGGGGGCGGTCGGCGTGGTCGTCGAACGCGGGCTTCTCAGCTTCGTCTACGACCGCGACGAGACCTTCCAGCTCTTGCTGACGTTCGCGGTCGTCCTCATGATGGAGGACGCGATCCGCCTGACGTGGGGGACGGCGCCGCGCTCGACCGCCGGGCTCTATCTCGCCTACGGCCAGGTCCGCCTCCTCGGTGCGACCGTGCCCGTCTACAACCTCGTCGTCATCGGCGCCAGCCTCGCGATCGCGCTCGCCATCGGCTGGCTCCTCACGCGCACCGCCTTCGGCCGCATCATGCGCGCCACCGCCGACAATCGCGAGATGGCCGAGGCGCTCGGCGTCGACATGCGCCGCGTCTCCGCCAAGGTCTTCACGCTGGGCGCCGCCCTCGGCACGCTCGGCGGCGCGCTCGTCATCCCCGCGACGGCGGCGATGAGCGAGATGGGCATCGAGCTGATCGTCGAGGCCTTCGCCGTCGTCGTGATCGGCGGGCTCGGCTCGATTCGAGGTGCGTTCGTGGGCGCGCTCGTCGTCGGTGTCCTCCGTTCGGTCGCGATCTCCGTGTATCCGGAGCTCGAGATGCTGCTGATCTATCTCATCGTGATCGTGGTGCTGGTGTTGCGGCCGCGTGGTCTCTTCGGCGGAGCCGCGACGTGAAGCGGGGTCTGGTCGTGACGGTGGCGACGGCCGCGGTCGCCGCGGCGCCGTTCGTCGCGTCGACCTACCACGTCCTGCTCATGCTGCCGTTCATGGCCTACGGGGTCATCCTGCTCGGACTCAACCTCCTGTTCGGGTATACCGGCCTCGTCTCGTTCGGCCACGCGCTGTTCGTCGCGATCGGCGCGTATACCGGGGCGTTCCTCACGACCCACGGCAAGGTCCGTTCTCTCGAGGTGATCCTCGTCGCCGCGGCGTCGTTCGGCACGCTGGTCGCGGTCCCGGTCGCGGCGCTCTGCGTGCGGTACGTGAAGATCTACTTCGGCATGCTCACCCTCGCCTTCGGCATGGTCTTCTACACGTTCGTCCTGAAGTTCTACCGGCTCACCGGAGGCGACGAGGGCACGCCGTTCCTGCGCCCGTCACTGCTCGGGCAGAGCCTCGACGCGATGCCGAAGGTCGACTATCTCGCCGGGCCCTACTACTACTACTCGCTGGCCGTGCTCGGGCTGGCGGCTCTCTGCATGTGGCGCATCGTCCATTCGCCGTTCGGTTTGTGCCTCAAGACGATCCGCGACAACCCCGCGAAAGCCGAGACGCTCGGCATCGGGGTCACGCGCTACCGCTTCTACGCCTTCGTCATCTCCGCGATCTACGCCGCCGTCGGGGGCGCGCTCCTGGGTCCGCCGACCGGGAACGTCGACCCGACCCTCGCCTACTGGACGCACTCCGGCAACCTTGTGTTCATGACGCTCCTCGGCGGGTTCGCCAGCTTCTTCGGTCCCGTGGTCGGCGCCTTCGTGTTCATTTATCTACAAAACTGGGTGATGTCGATCGTGCCGTACTGGCGGCTGATCTTCGGCGCGATGCTCGCGGTGATCGTCATCTTCGCGCCGGAGGGGCTCATGGGGCTCGTGACCCGCCGCGGCCCGGCGCCGACGTCGCGGGCATGATTCTGCAGGCGGACGGGCTCAGGAAGTTCTACGGAGAGTTCTGCGCCCTCGACGGCGTGAGCCTCGGGGTCGACGCGGGCGAGTTCGTCTCGATCATCGGACCGAATGGCGCCGGCAAGTCGACGCTGATCAATATCCTCACCGGCATCACGCGGCCGAGCGCGGGCACCGTACGCTACAAGGACCGGGAGGTCGGCGGCATCGGCCCGGTGCGCCTGGCGCGGCTCGGCATGGCCCGCTCCTTCCAGCTCGTCCAAATCTTCCCCGACCTTACGGTCCTCGAGACGCTCCAGGCCGCGGTCGTGGCCCGACTCGGGCGCGGGACCCGCCTGTTCGCGTCGCTGGCCGGAGACCACGAGGTGCAGGAAGGCGCGCTCGAGGTCGCCGAGCTGTTCGGCCTCGGCGACCAGCGCCACATGCCGGCCAGACACTTGCCGCAGGGTGACAAGAAGCTCCTCGACGTGGCTTCCGCGTTCGCGCTGAAGCCGGAGATCATCCTCCTCGACGAGCCGACGTCGGGGGTCAGCACCGCGGACAAGACGGCGATCATGGAGACCCTGGTGGCGGCGTCGAAGCGGATCGGGCTCCGAGCCATCATCCAGGTGGAGCACGACATGGACATCGTCTTCGCGTACTCGGACCGCATCATCGCGCTCCACCAGGGCAAAGTGCTGGCCGACGCCGCGCCGGCGGCGATTCTGTCCGACCAGCGGGTGATCGACGCCGTGATCGGCCGCAGGGCCCGGGCGTCTTGAGCGCCGTGCGATGCTGACCGTCACCGACGTCGACGTCTTCATCCAGACGAGTCACATCCTGCGCCACGTGTCGCTCGAGGTCGGCGCCCGCGAAGTCATCTGCCTGGTGGGTCGCAACGGCTCGGGCAAGACGACGACCCTCAGGACGATCATGGGCTATCACCGGCCGCGAGCGGGTCGGGTCGAGTTCCGGGGCCAGCCCATCCACGGCCGCCGCACCCACGAGATCGCCTTGCTCGGGCTCGGCTGGGCCCCCGAGGACTCCGCCATCTTCTCGGATCTCACCGTCGCCGAGAACATCGAGATCGCAACCTGGACGCGGCCGGGAGGCCGCCCCGCCGCCGAGCGCATCGAGCTGGCCTACGACGTGTTTCCGGGGCTTCGTCGCTATATGGCGCGCAAGGGCCCCGCGATGAGCGGGGGCGAACGCAAGATGCTCTCGATCGCCCGCGCCCTGGCCCTCGACCCCGAGCTCCTGCTGCTCGACGAGCCGTTCGAAGGTCTGTCCCCCGCCATCATTCCCGCCGTGAGCCTCGGCATTGCCGCGATCACGAGGCTCGGCCGCGCGATCCTCATCGCCGAGTCCAACATCCACCACGTGCCCGACTACACGACCCGACTCTACGTCATCGAGCGCGGCGAGATCATTTTCGACGGACCGCCCGACGACGCCTGGCGGGATACCACCGTTTCACGGATAATCGGAGGTGCTCCGCGATGACGAATCTCTCCGAGGCCACCTTGCCCCTGATCCCGACTGCGGTCGTCGGCTCGCACGGCAAGCCCGGCTGGTGGTTCGCCTCGGTCAAGGCCCTCGAGCAGGGCGACTTTGGCCCCGGCGACATGGAAGAGATGTTCGACGACGCCGCGAACACCGCCATCCGCGACATGGAGCGGGCCGGGATCGACATCATCACCGACGGCGAGGTCCGCCGGCTGGACGGCTACGTCGACTCCTACTACGCCATCATCAAGGGCATCGAGCCCCTCCCCGTCCGCCGCAAGGCGGGCCCGTGGGGCTACGACCAGCAGACGCGCTACGAGGCGGTCGGCCGCATCGAGACGCCACCGGGTGGACTCGGCATCGTCAAGGAGTTCGAATTCCTCCGCGCCCACACCACGCGACACACCAAGGCGACCTGCGCCGGCCCGCTCACGTTCGGCTCGCGAATCCATCCGGGCAAGCTCTACAAGAGCGTCGTCGACGTGGCGGAGCGCTTCGCCGAGGTCATCAACGAGGAGCTGCGCGGGCTCGTCGCGGCCGGCGCCGACTTCATCCAGCTGGACGAGCCGGCGCGCGGCAACGTCTCCGGCGAGGAGATGGCCCGGCTCTTCAATGTGGCCACCGCGGGCGTCAAGGCGAAGCTCGCCTTCCACATCTGCTTCGGCAACCGGTTCGGCCGCTCGCGCTTCAGCCGCTCCTACGAGGCGTACTTCCCCGGACTGCTCAAGGCACGCGCCGACCAGCTCGTCCTGGAGTTCGCGGGCCGGGAGCTCAGCGAGCTCGACCTGTGGAAGCGTTACGGCGAGGGCCGCGAGCTCGGGGCGGGTGTGATCGACGTGAAGGGGTTCAACCAGGACACCGTCGAGGAGGTGGCGACGCGGATCCGGCGCGTGCTCCAGGTGTGCCCGGCCGAGAAGCTGACCGTGAATCCCGACTGCGGCTTCGGCTGGTCGCCGCGCTCCATGTGCAACCAGAAGCTCGCGGCCCTGGCCGCCGGCGCCGCCCTCGTGCGCAAGGAGCTGTCGGGCCGCAGCTGAGCCGGGCTCGCGGCGCCCGCGCTCCCCTCACACGCAGGCGTGCGCGGCGCCCTTGCCGCGCAATCGCTCCATGCCCGCAAGCATGCGCGGCAGGTCCATCGGCTGGTCCAGCTCGTCACGGAACTCCTGGTAGCAGCGCATGACGTTCGGCAGGATGCGCTCGGCGTCGCTCCAGGACGCGTACACGCCGAGCTTGATGTCGCCGGCCGCGGCCTCCGCCGGCATTCCGGCGTCGAAGCGCCGCTTGGCCTCGCGCCGAACCAGGGCCAGGTACTCGCGCATGTGCTTGAGATCCGTCCTGGTGCCGATAGGGCCGTGGCCGGGCACGATGACGTCCGCCTCGTAGCGCAGCAGGCGGTCGGCGGCCTTGATCCAGTTGCCGACGTGGCCCTGGAAGGCGAGCGGTGTGACGTAGTGGAACGCGATGTCGCCGGCGAACAGGATCCGCTCCTTCGGGAGGTACGCGACGGCATCGCCGACCGTGTGCGCAGCGAAGCCCGGGTGCCAGAGCTGGATCTCCCGATCGCCGTCGTGGAGGACCATGCGATCGTCGAAGGTCACCGTCGGCAGCACGACCTCGAGCTTCGCGAACTCGGCGGCGAATCGCGGCATGAAGCGCTGGAGCAGCGGCAGGGGTGGAAATCCGGGGGCGAGCGCCTCGCGACACTTCTCGCTCGCCACGATCGTCGCGCCCCGGAAGAACCGGTTGCCGCCGGTGTGGTCGAGGTGGTGGTGGGTGTTGATGAGCTGGGCGATCGGTCGGCGCGTCGTCTTCTTGATGGCCGCCACGAGGCGCTTCGTCATGGAGGGGACCATCAGCGCGTCCACGGCCACCGCGGTCTCGGGTCCGACGATGAGCCCGGCGTTGGCGACGCCGGTGTCGCCGCTCGGATCGATGCCCGCCCCCTGCACGTAGGCGAAGACCCGGGCACCGATCTCGATCATCCCGCTCTTCCACCGCGTGGGTACCGCGTGACGGGCCATGTCCGCGCGGAACGATAGCACACCTCGGTGCCTTGACACGGCGAAGCCCCCCGTGCACTCTCCCGCTATGCCCGACGCCGTCCTGCTGCGCACCGAGCGCCTCACGCGCGCGTACGGCAGCCTGCTGGCGGTGTCCGACGTCGACGTCAGCGTCCGGCGGGGCGAGCTGCGGTCGATCATCGGCCCCAACGGGGCCGGCAAGACGACCTTCTTCCGTCTGATCTCCGGCGAGACGGTACCGACCTCCGGCCGGATCTGGTTCGACGGCGCGGACATCACCGGGATGCCCCAGCACGCCACGGCGCGGCTGGGCATCGCGAAGTCGTATCAGATCACCAACGTCTTCCCGCATCTCAGCGTGCTCGAGAACGTGCGGGTCGCCGTGCAGGGCTATGCGAGGTCCTTCAATTTCTGGTCGCGCTCCGATCGGCTCACCGACGTGCGCGACCGCGCCGCCGCGATCCTGAAATCGATCGGGCTCGCGAGCAAGCTCGACATGCTCGCCGCGCATCTCTCCCACGGCGAGAAGCGCCACCTCGAGCTCGCCATCGCGCTCGCGTCCGATCCCACCCTGCTGCTCCTCGACGAGCCCACCGCGGGCATGAGCCCGGAGGAGACCGACTCGACGATGGGACTGATCCGCGAGCTGGGCGCCGGGCGCACGGTGGTGCTGGTCGAGCACAAGATGAAGGTGGTGATGCGGATATCCGACCGCATCACGGTGCTCCACCAGGGCCAGGTGCTCGCCGAGGGCACGCCGGAGGAGATCCGCGCCAACGAGCGCGTGCAACAGACCTATCTAGGCGCCGGCCGATGAGCCTGCTCGCCGTCGAGGACATCCACACCTACTACGGCGAAGCCCACATTCTCCAGGGCGTGTCGCTGACGGTCGCCGAGGGCGAGGTGGTCACGCTCATCGGGCGTAACGGCGCCGGCAAAACGACGACGCTCCGCTCGATCATGGGGCTCGCGCGACCCCGGCGGGGCCACGTGCGGTTGCGCGGCGAGGACCTCACGCCGCTGGGGACCCACGAGATCGCGCGTCGTGGCATCGCGTGGATTCCCGAGGAGCGGCGGGTGCTGCCGAACCTCACGGTGCTGGAGAACCTCCGGCTCGGAATGCTCGGCGCCTCGGCGCGGAACGGCGACGCCGAGGTACTGGAGGAGGTCTTCGACTATTTCCCCCGGCTGCGCGAGCGCATCGAGCACCGCGGCCGGTTCCTCTCGGGCGGCGAGCAGCAGATGCTCGCCATCGCTCGCGGAATGGTGAGTCGGCCGTCGGTCATGCTGGTGGACGAGCCGACCGAGGGACTGGCGCCCCTGCTCGTCCAGAACCTCACCGAGATCCTCGCCGCCATCAACCGGCGGGGCACCACGATCTTGTTGGTGGAGCAGACCCTCGAAGTCGCGCTGGCTCTCTCACATCGCCTGTACGTCATGGACCAGGGGCGGATCCAGTTCGAGGGCACGCCCGACGCGCTCCGCCGGGACCCGACGGTCCAGCAGCGCTTCCTCGAGATCTAGCGTCGGGATCCCGGCGGCGAAGCTTCGGAACTATCTCAGTCGCGTCCGTGCCAGCGGTGGCCGTTCCTGCCGTGGCCGGGCGCCCAGCCACGCTCTTTGATCACGACCGCGCGCGCCGGCGCATAGTGGACCGGTGGGTAGTAGACCGGTGCTGGCGCGTAGTACGTCGGGGGCTGGACGTAGACCGGATAGTACTCGCGAACGATCACGTGCGGACGGACCGGAGGCTGCACGACGACCGGCTGGGGAGCCGGATGGTAACCACCGAAGATGCCCGTGCCCGAGATGATCTGGTTGAAGACGGCGAAGGCACCGAGGCCGAGCGCTGCATCGGTCGACGACCCCGCGAATGCCGCGCCGGGGACGAGCAACGCCATCAAGACCGCAAGGACCGTGAGCTTTTTCATGTCAGTCCCTTCCGGGGAAGCTATGCCTCTGACCTCCCCTTCTGCCCGGATTAGACTAACGGTCGGCCAAAACTATTTAGTCGACGACCTCGTCAGATTGGCTACGGTTCGAGCGCCGGCTTTTGCCGGCGCAACCGATCGACATACTCGTCGGCGAGAGATTCCTTCGATTAGGACACGTTGAACATCGACGCATCGAGCCCGAGCGCGCTCTTGCCGATGGCCTCGAGCATTCGATCGACGGTCGGCGGCATCAGCGTGCAGGTTCTGAGATCACGGAACGCGCGCTCGGCCGGGTAGTCTTTGTACGCGCCCCGGCCACCGACGATCTGGATGACCTTCGAGGTGACGTGCAGGCCGACCTCGGTCGTCATGTACTTCGCTCGATTGGCGAGCGGTCCACGCTCGAGCACGTCGGCGGCATCCCAGCGCGCCGCGGAGTCCGCGACGACCAGACCGGCTGCGTCGAGCTGCGCGGCCAGCTCGCCGACGTGGCGCTGGACGGTCGGATCCGCGGCGACGGCGATGTTCTCCGGCCTCACGACGCGCTTCTTGGCGTAGTCCATCGCGAAGGCCAGCGCGGACTCGGCGATGCCGAGGTACACCGCCGCGTAGCCGAGGGCAAAGCTCTCGATGATACCCCCCCGGATCGCGGCGCCCGGATCGCCGAGCATCCCGTCGCCGGGAACGCGCACCCCGGTGAAGGTGACCGACGGACTGAAGGTCGCGCGCATGCCCAGCGTGTCCCACTTGCCGTCCGTGGTGATACCAGGTGTGTTTGCGGGCACCAGCGCCAGCTGGAGCGACTTCGCCATGTCGGTGCCGCCGTCGAGGGCGCACCAGACCATGTAGTACGAGGCGCCCAGGGCCATGGTGCAGAAGTGCTTGACGCCGTCCACCACGTAGCCGGCGCTGTCCTGGCGGATCACCGTCTCCATGAGCAGGGTGCGGGAGAGGCTCACGGCGGGCTCGCTGCCCCAGCTTCCGAAGAGCTTGCCGTCCCGCACCACCTCGTCGAAGTACCGTCGCTTCTGGGCGCCGGTGCCGAGCGCGTCGATGAACCGCATGACGGTGGAGTGCATGTGGACGGTCATGGCGGTGCTGGCGCAGCCACGGGCCACCGCGCGAATGACCGCGACGTAGGTCGCCATGTCGAGCCCCAGGCCGCCGTACCCGGTCGGGATGGTGCCCGCCAGCAGGCCTTCCCGCCAGAGATCACGCCAACTCTCCACCGGATTCGCGCCGGCGACGTCGTAGTCACCGGCCCGCTGAGCGATCCGCTCTCGCGTCAGTTGTTCGGCGCGCTCGACGACGTTCATCTCGACTCACCTCGGACGGCGGCGCTCCGGCCCGCGACGGCCCGCGGCTCGTACAACGTCGGTCGGATCTGGCTCATCGCTGGACCCCGGGCCCCGTCAGTGTGCCCCAGATCCCGCGGGGAAGGAACAGGACGAACGCCATGAAGATCACGCCGATCACGAGCGGCCAGAACTCGAAGAAGATGCTGAGGCGGTCGGCCAGCACGAGGTAGGCCGCGGCGCCCACGAAGGGACCGAAGAACGTCCCCGCGCCTCCGAGCAGCGTCATGATGACGACCTGCGCTGACGTGGTGTAGTAGAGCGAATCGACGGGCACGACGGTGAGGCGGAGCGCGTCGAGCGCGCCGGCGAGTCCCGCGAACGAAGCGGAGAAAACAAACGACAACAACTTGATCCGGTTGATGTCGTAGCCGCACGCGACGGCGCGATCGCTGTTCTCGCGGATCGCCTGCAGCACGGCGCCGAACGGCGAGTCCAGGATGCGCTTGAGGGCGGCCACCGCGAGCACCACCAGCACATACGCGAAGAAGTAGAAGGCCAGGGGGTGGCGGAGCGACACGGACACGCCGGGCAACGCGAGCGGATGCAGCGGGATGCCGCGTAGGCCGTCGTCGCCGCCCGTCAAGTCGGAGGCGTGGAAGGCGATGAAGTAGAGCATCTGTGCGAAGGCGAGTGTGAGCATCGCGAAATAGATGCCGCGCCGGCGCAGGCAGAAGAACCCCACCAGGGCGCCGCCAACCATCGCCGCCCCGAAGCCGAGGCCGAGGGCGACCCACAGCGACGTCAGCTTGAGCTTGGCCAGGGCGACGCCGGTTCCGTACGCGCCGAGCCCATAGTAGGCGGCATGACCGAACGAGAGGAGCCCGGTGTAGCCATAGAGGAGGTTGAAGCCGAGAGCGAAGAGACCGAAGATCAACACCTGCGTCGCGAGCGACTGGTAAGGGACGAGAAACGGAAAGACGGCGAAGAAGAGGATGAAGGAGACGATGGGGTGGACGGTCACCCACGTCGTCAGCCGTCGGAACACCTCCCGGATCATTCCGCCAGACCCGCCTCGCCGAAGAGTCCGCTCGGACGGACGAGCAGCACCACCGCCATCACGACGAAGACGACGATCTCGGCGAGCCTGGGGGCGAAGAACGTCGTGAGGCTGACGATCTCGCCGATGAGCAGACCGGCCACGATGGCGCCGGCCAGGCTGCCCATGCCGCCGACCACCACCACCACGAAGCAGTCGATGATGATTTCCACGCCCATCTCGGCGTAGACCCCGCGCATCGGGCCCGCGAGAACGCCTGCAAGACCAGCCATGCCGATCCCGATCCCGAAGACGAGGAGCCAGATGCGGTTGAGGTCCAGGCCGAGGGCGCGGACCATCAGGGCGTCGCGCGAGCCCGCCCGAATGATGAGCCCGATGTTGGTCTTCTCGAGGAACAACCAGAGTGCCACCAGGACGGCCGCGGTCACGGCGATGACGAACAGTCGGTAGATCGGAAAATTCATGAAGCCAAGATCGGCGGCGCCGGCCAGCTGCTTCGGCGGGTCGACGGTGAGGCCGATCTTCCCCCACAGGAGCTTCACGCCTTCCACCATGGCCAGCGACAGCCCGAACGTCAGCAGCAGGGGGTCGTCCGGACTGCGTCCGTAGAGCCGCCGGATCAGGAACCGCTCGACCAGAAGGCCGAGCGAGCCCACCACCAGCGGCGCCAGGACCAGCGTCGCCCAGAAACTCCTCGTCAGCCCGAGCACGGAGAACGCGACGTAGGCCCCGAGCATGTAGAAGGCGCCGTGAGCGAAGTTCACGACCGTCATCAGCCCGAAGATCAGGCTGAGACCGATGGCCATCAGAACCAGGATCCCGCCCAGGACGAGCCCGGTGAACACCTGAGCGGCGAGCGCGGACAGGGAGACGTCGAGCACGCCGCTATGCGAACCCCTTCTCGGCGCACGTCCGATCCAGCTCCTCGTTGGCCGCTACTTTGCCGATGACGTCGAACAAGCCCCACTCGCCCTTCACCTGCTGCGGTGAGCGGACCTTGAGGATCCAGAGGTCTTGGAAGGACTTGTTGTCGCAGGCCCGCCACCACTGCTTGCCCTTGTAGTGGTCGTACTCGCGGTTCTTGCGGAGCGCGTTGGCCACCGCGTCGGAGTCGGTCGACTTGGACAGCTCGACGCCGCGGGCCACTTCCATGATGCCGTTGTAGCCGTAGCCGGAGTACGCGTCCGGGGGCGTCTTGAACTGCCTCGTGAAGGCTTCGACGTAGCGCTTGGCCTGGGGCATGGTGTCGGCCAGCTCGTGGCAGAAGTGGGTAGCCCCGTAGATGTCCTGGAAGACTTCGGCGCCGCCCTCCTTCGTGTAGTAGAGGAAGTGAAGCGGCTGAGCGATCTTCGCGTCCTTCTTCAGGCCGAAGCTGATCGCCTGTTTCAGGAAAGGAACGTTGTCGGCGCCCGGGGTGACGGCGTAGATCACCTCGGGTCTGGCGGCCTGGATCTTCGGGAGGTGCGCCGAGAACTCGGGTTTGCCGAGCGGATACGGCGTGCTCCCGAGAATGGTCCCACCGAGCTTGGTGATGGCCGCCGTGAACACCGCGTTGTTCTGCTTACCCCAGGCGTAGTCGGCGTAGACGACCCACCATTTCTTGCCCAGGTTCTGGATGCCGTAGCTGGCCATCGCGCGGCTGGTGATCGTCGGGTTCAGCGCCTCGTGGAAGGTCAGGGGGCTCGTGTCGGGCTTGGCGCTGATCTCGTCGGACTGGCTCACCGAGATATAGAGCTTCTTCGCCGCCTTGGTCTGCTCGTTGATCGCCATCTGCACGTGGGCGGCCAGACCGCCCACGACGAAGTCCACCTTCTGGTTCTCGATCAGCTCCTTGGTGCGCTGGGCACCGACGGCCGGCTTGAGCTCGTCGTCACGGAACAGGACCTCGATCTTGCGACCCATCACGCCGCCCTTGGCGTTGAGCTCTTCCATGGCGAGCTGGGCGCCTTTCTGCAAATCGGCGGCGATGGCGGCGAACGTGCCCGTCAGAGGCAGCGGGAATCCGATACGGATCGGCTCCTTGCTCTGCGCGCGCAGAACAGCGGGGAAGGCCAGGACGGTTGCCCCGGCCGTTGCGGTCGTCAGGAACTGACGTCGATGCATGACCACCTCCGTCGGTGCAGGTGTGTGAAAACTCGCTCAGATCGCGCCGATGATAGGGGGCCGGTCCGCGGGTGTCAATCGTGATAGATTCCCGCCGTGTCGGCGCCGGCGGGCCGCATCGGAGCGCGCGTGAAACGCGGCGACGACCCGCGCCTGCTCACCGGGCGCGGCCGGTACGTGGACGACCTGACGCTGCCGCGCATGGTCCACGTCGCCTTCGTTCGCAGCGTTCACGCCCATGCGCGCCTCGCCCGCGTCGGTGTCGACGCCGCGCGCCGCGTGCCCGGCGTCGTCGGCGTGCTCAGCGGCGATGCCGTCGCCAGGCTCTGCAAGCCGTACCGCGGCATCCTCCTCCACTACAAGGGCATGAAGACGGGCGCCATGCTTCCGCTCGCCGTCGAGCGCGTGCTCTACGTCGGCGAACCGATCGTGGCGATCGCCGCCGTGAGCCGGGCGGCCGCCGACGACGCCGCGGCGCTCGTCGACGTGCAGTACGAGCCGCTGCCCGCGGTGCTCACGCCCGACGCAGCGCTCGCCGCCGGCGCGCCCCTGATCCACCCGGAGCTCGGCGACAATCTTCTCTACGAGACGCGACTCTCCGCCGGCGACGCCGACCGCGCGTTCGCCCGCGCTCACCGGACGTGGGCGCGCACGTTCACGACGGGCCGCCACACCGGCGTTCCGCTCGAGCCACGGGGCCTCGTCGCCGACTACGAGCCCGCGACGCGCTCGCTCACGGTCTGGATCTCAACGCAGGTTCCGCACATGATGCAGGCGGTGCTCGCCGAGCTCTTCGACCTCCCCGAGCACCGTCTCCGCGTCATCGCCCCCGATGTCGGCGGCAGCTTCGGCATCAAGATTCACGTCTATCAGGACGACATGGCCGCCTGCGCGATGGCCCTGAGGCTCGGTCGCCCCGTCAAGTTCGTCGCCGGCCGTCGCGAGTCCTTCCTGTCCGACATTCACGCGCGCGAGCAGACGATCCGTGTCGAGGTTGCGGCCGATGGCGACGGTATGCTGACGGCGATGCGGGCGTCGATCACGGCGGCGGTGGGGCCGTACTCCGCCTATCCCCGCTCGAGCGTGGTCGAGGGAGGCCAGGTGCTCCGTCTCCTCCCGGGCCCCTATCGCGTGCGCAACTACGACGCCGCCCTGCGCGTCGTGACGCAGAACAAGGTCGTCACCTCGCAGTACCGCGCCGTGGGACACCCGATCGCCACCGCCGTGACCGACAGCATGATCGATCTGATCGCGCGCGATCTCGGACTCGACCCCGCCGAGGTGCGCCGCCGCAACCTCGTACGACCCGAAGAGCTCCCGTACACCTCGGCGACCGGCAACGTGTACGACAGCGGCAGCTACCACGCGGCGCTGGCACGTCTCCTGGACGTCGCGTCCTATGACCGCCTGCGACGGGAGCAGGCGACGGCCCGCGCGGAAGGACGGCATCTCGGAATCGGGCTCTCGTGCTTCGTCGAGCTGACCGGTCCGGGTGCCCAGTTCTACGGGGTCGGCGGCGCACCGATCTCGGGCCAGGAGGGGACGACGGTGCGCCTCGAGCCGGGTGGTGCCGTCACGGCGCTGGTCGGCGTCACCAACCAGGGGCAGGGCACCCACACGGCGCTCGCGCAGATCATCGCGGACGAGCTGGACATGCCGCTCGACCGTATCGCCGTGCTCTCCGGTGACACGGCCGTGGTGCCCTACGGCGGAGGCACCTGGGCGAGCCGCGGCATGCCGATCGGCGGCAGCGCCACCCTGCTCGCGGCGCGCGCGCTCGGCGAGCGGATCCGCACGGTCGCCGCGGCCCTCCTGGAGGCGCACGTCGACGACCTGGAGCTGCGCGATGGACGCGCGATGGTCCGCGGCAGTCCCGAGCGCGGCCTGAGCTTCGGAGAGCTCGCCCGCACGGCCCACTTCCGGTCGAACGAGCTCCGAGGCGTGGAGCCGAGTCTCGAGGCGACCGTGCACTACACGAATCCAGCGGCGTGGACGTTCACCAACGGCGCGCACCTCGCCGTCGCCGAGGTGGACATCGAGACCGGTCGGGTCCAGGTGGTGCGGTACGTCGCCGTCGACGACTGCGGGCGGATCGTGAATCCGGCACTCGTGGAGGGCCAGGTCGCCGGCGGGATCGCCCAGGGACTCGGCGGAGCGCTCAGCGAGCATTGTCGCTATGACGACGCCGGGCAGCTCCTCTCCGCAACGCTGATGGACTACGCGGTGCCGACCTTCGTCGACGTTCCACCGCTCGAGATGCACCACCTCGAGACCCCCGCGCCGGGAATCGCCGGCGGCTTCAAGGGCGCCGGCGAGGCGGGAGCGACCGGGGCCCCCGCGGCGATCCTCAACGCGGTCAACGACGCGCTGGCGCCGCT
>Ga0066710_100000106_pt1 | contig 36670 bp, 37 predicted proteins | sample GraSoiAngelo_159_FD_79666 | JGI IMG/M metagenome (GOLD analysis project Ga0066710, IMG submission 79666) | Grasslands soil microbial communities from the Angelo Coastal Reserve, California, USA - 14_1009_16_40cm | ecosystem: Environmental > Terrestrial > Soil > Grasslands | place: USA... | reverse complement strand
AGCGCGTAGAGTCTGACCGTGGCCGTCGCGTCGATCACCGGCTCGATCACGCGCTGGATCGGCGAGGCCGGCATCTATGCAGTCTTCGGGCTGATGCTCGTCGACGCCGTGTTCCCGGCGGCCAGCGAGGTCGTGATGGTGTACGGCGGCGCCGTCGCCGCGGGCGCGTTCGCGGGCAAGGGCGTGACGCTCTTCGGCGCGCACCTCTCGCATGGGTTCACCGCCTACCTCGGCGTGGCGCTCGCGGGGACGGTCGGATATCTCGTCGGGTCGCTCGTCGGCTGGGCGATCGGGGACTACGGCGGCCGGCCGCTGCTCGAAAAACATGGGCGCTGGCTGCACCTGGACGGAGAGCGCCTCGACCGCGCAGAGCGCTGGTTCGAGCGCTGGGAGGGGTGGGCGGTCCTGCTGGGGCGCGTGACGCCGATCGTGCGCTCGTTCGTCTCCATCCCGGCGGGTGTCTTTCGTGTTCCGCTCGGGCGCTACACACTCCTGACGCTGATCGGCTCCGCTGCCTGGTGCTTCGCTCTGGCCGGTGTCGGCTGGGGTGTCGGCTCCAGCTGGGAGCGCTTCCACCACGATTTCGGCTACGTCGACCGCGTCGTCGGGATCGTCGTGGCGGCAGGGGTCGTGTGGCTCGTGTGGAAGCAGATCAAGCGCCGGCGCAGGGGCTCTGCTGCCGGTCCTGGCTACACTGGCCCGTCGGAATGATGATTCCGCTCGTCGACGTGAAGGCGCAGTACGCGCCGCTTCTGCCCCGCATCAGAGAGGCGATCGACGGCGTTCTCGAGGACGGACGTTTCGTGTTCGGGCCGAACGTGGCCGCTTTCGAGGAGGAGGCGGCGCGATATCTCGACGTGCGCGAGACGATCGGTGTCGGCAACGGCACCGACGCGATCGTGCTCGTCCTCAACGCCCTCGAGATCGGTGCGGGCGACGAGGTGATCTGTCCGGCCTTCACGTTCTACGCCACGGCCGAGGCCATCGCCCGCGCGGGCGCGACGCCCGTCTTCGCCGACATCGATCCGCTCACGTTCAACCTCGACCCGGCAGACGTCGCCGAGCGGATCACCCCCAGGACGAAGGCGATCGTCGCGGTGCATCTCTTCGGCCGGCCGGCGGCGCTCGCCGAGTTGAGCGCCCTCGGGGTGCCCGTGATCGAGGACTCCGCCCAGGCCTTCGGCTCGCCCGAGATCTGCGAGGTAGGGGTTGCGTCGACGTTCAGCTTCTATCCGACGAAGAACCTGTTCGCGCTCGGCGACGGCGGCCTGGTGGCCGTGAACGATCCCGACCTGGCGGAGCGCATCCGGATGCTTCGCTTCCACGGCTCGAAGGCCAAGCGCATCTTCGAGTACGTCGGGACGAACTCCAGGCTCGACGAGATCCAGGCGGCCGTGCTGCGTGTCTTTCTGCGGGAGCTCGACGGCTGGACGGTCGCACGCCGCGAAGCGGCGCAGCGCTATCGCGAGCTCGGGCTCGGGGAAGCGTGCTCCGTGCCCTCCGACGAGCCCGGTCACGTCTACCACCTGTTCGTCTCCCGCTCTGCGCATGGCGAGGCGATACGCGCAGCCCTCACGGCTGCCGAGATCGGCACCGCCCAGTACTACCTGCCGCCGCTGCACCTCCAGCCGGCAATGCGGTACCTCGGCTACACCGAGGGTGACCTGCCGGAGACCGAGCGAGCCGCGGCAGAGAACTTCTCCGTGCCGCTCTGGGCCGGGATCCGTCCCGAGCAGCAGGAGCGGGTCGTCGAGACCGTGCTCGCCGCTGCCGGCGTCGTCGCATGATGAGGCTGCTGAACCGGCATCGGCTCTGGCACGTTGCGGTCGATGCGGGGATCGTCGCGCTGGCGTGGTGGCTCGCCTGGCACCTTCGCTTCGACCAGGCGCGACCTGGCTACTACGACCGCTACCTCGACCCGTCGATCGTCCTGCTCGTGGTGGCGATCAAGCTCCCCGTCTTCGTCCTCTCCGGCTTCTACAACCGCTGGTGGCGATACGTCTCGACGCGCGACATGTGGGGTGCGCTGCGCGGTGTCGGGCTCGGCACGCTTGTCGTCTACCTCGTCTTCACGATCTTCTCGATCCATCGCGTCAGCGTTCCGCGCGGCGTCTGGTTCATCGATCTGCTCCTGTGTCTCGCCTTCGTCGCCGGTGTGCGCATGCTCGCGCGGACGCTGATCGAGCGGCCGCTGCCCGGCCGGATCGTCGCGCGCGGCAAGGAGGCGGTGGTGGTGGGCGCGGGCGACGCCGCGCAGCTGATCGTCAAGGAGATGCTGCGGACGCCCTCGCTCGGCTACACGCCGATCGGGTTCGTCGACGACGACCCACGGAAGAAGAACATCCGCCTGCATGGTGTCCGTGTGCTCGGGACGATCGGCGATCTGCCGCGTCTCCTGCACGACCGGCGGCCCGACGAGGTGTTGATCGCGATCCCGTCCGCCTCGGGTGAGCTGCGCGAGCGGATCTTCGAGATCGCCCGTCGCGAGCGCATCCTCGTCAAGACGCTGCCGAGCCTGGGCGAGCTGGTCGCCGGCGACTTCGACCTCGCCGGTCAGCTGCGGCCCATCGAAGTCGAGGACGTCCTCGGCCGCGAGCCGGTCGAGGTCGACCTCGACTCGATCGCCGGCTATCTCCGCGACGAGATCGTGCTCGTGACGGGCGCCGGCGGCTCGATCGGCTCGGAGCTCTGCCGCCAGGTCGCGCGGTTCGCCCCCAGCGCCAAGCTGGTCCTTGTCGACCATGCGGAGCCGGCGTTGTTCGAGATCGAGCGCGAGCTCGTCGACGAGCGCCGCTTCCACGCCGTGGCGGCTGTCGTGGGAGACGTCAAGAACCGGACGAAGATGCGCCAGGTCTTCGAGAAGTATCAGCCGGGGGTGGTCTTCCACGCCGCGGCCTACAAGCACGTCGCCATGATGGAGGCGAACCCGCTCGAGGCCGTCCGCAACAACACGCTCGGGACGCGGACGGTGGCGGACGTTGCCGTCGACTTCGGGGCGAAGAGGTTCGTGCTCGTCTCCACCGACAAGGCCGCGAACCCGAAGACCGTCATGGGGCAGTCGAAGGCGCTGTGCGAGTGGATCGTCGAGACGTACGGCCACCGGGACGACGTGAGCACCCGTTTCGTCGCGGTGCGGTTCGGGAACGTGCTCAACTCGTCCGGCAGCGTCATCCCCATCTTCCGCAAGCAGATCGCCAAGGGCGGCCCGGTCGGCGTCACGCATCCGGAGATGACGCGGTACTTCATGACGATCCCGGAGGCGGTTGAGCTCGTCGTCCAGGCGGGTGCGATCGGGGGTCGCGGCCAGGTGTACGTCCTCGACATGGGCGAGCCGGTACGCATCGTCGACCTGGCCGAGAAGATGATCCGCCTGTCGGGGCGGGAGCCGCACCGCGACATCGCGATCGAGTTCATCGGGCCGAAGCCCGGCGAGAAGCTCCGCGAGGAGCTGGTCGGCGACGGGGAGACCGTCTCGCCGACGTCGCACGAGGCGATCCTGCTGTTGACCCGGGCACCGGTCGAGTCGGCATGGCTCGATGCCGAGCTTCGCGAGCTCGAGCGGCTCGTCGACGACGGAGACACGCTCGAGGTGTCGGCAGCGCTGAGCCGTATGGTCGGGAGCCCGGCGCGGGTCGAAGCCGAGACTCGCGAGCCGGCGACCACGTAGCAGCTCATGCCGACGTTCGTGGTCGGAGACGTGCACGGGCACGTCGAGCCTCTCGTCCGGCTGCTTCGCGACGCGGGTCTTGTCGACGAGCGGATTGCCTGGTCGGGCGCCGACGCGCGACTCTGGTTCATCGGCGATCTCGTCGACCGCGGCCCGGACGGGGTGGGCGCGCTCGATCTGGTGATGCGCCTCGAGCGCGAAGGGGACGTGCGCTGTCTGCTCGGGAACCACGAGGCCGGCCTCGTCGCCGCCTACCGCTATCCAGCGGTGGAGTGCGGCGTCCCGGGCGTGACGTTCGGGATGGTCTGGGAAGCGAATGGCGGCGTGGCGTCCGATCTCGCCCGCCTTCGCCCCGAGCATCTCGCCTGGATCGAGCGTCTACCGGCCGTCGCGCAGGAGGGTGACCGGCTGCTCGTCCACTCGGACACGGACGGGTATCTCCGCTACGGCGGCGACGTGGCGTCGATCTGCGCCGAAGTCTCCCGCACCGTGGCCGGGGACGATGTCGTCGCACTCGACGGCTTGCTCGAGACGCTGGCCGACCGAAGCGCATTTGTCGAGCCGGACCGGCTCGACCGGTTGCTCGGCGCGCTCGGGTGTGAGCGCGTCGTCCATGGCCACACTCCGATCTGGTACGCCACCGGGATCGCCCCCACGGACGCAACCGCACCGCTCGTCTATGCAGGCGGGCGGGCGACGAACGTCGACCACTGCCTGTTCGCGGGCGGTCCGGGCTTCATCACCGAGCTGTAGATCAACCATCTTCGCTAGCGGCCAAGAGCCGACAGCATCAGGTCGAGCAGGAGCGCCGGGTCACGCTCGACCCGCTCGGAGGCTGCGCTGCGCTGCCGGAGCTCGAGGTCGGCGGCGCTGACGAGCGGCCGGAGGCGCCCGTCGCGAAGGAGCTCCGCGTCGACCGCGCCGCGTCGAGCCGCAAAAACGGTGTAGACGGGGACGCCGAACGCCACCGCTTCGCGGTTCATCGTCCCCCCGGCAGAGACGACGAGATCGGCGCTCGCGACGAGGCTCGCCGCATCGATCGCCTGGTCGGGAACGACGAGCGAGGGAAGCGCAAGCGCGTGGATCGCCGCGCGCTGCTCGTGGGTTCGCGGCAGGACGACCGCCTGGACGCCCGGATCGTTTCCGAGCCGCGCCAGCACGTCTTCGAACAGCCGGTTCTCGCGGCGGTGGTAGACGGATACCTCGGGTGGTGTGCGCACGACGACCAGGACGCGGCCGGGGTCGAGCCGCAGTCGCTCGAGCACGCCGGAGTCCGGCTGGAAGCCCGCGAGGTAGTACTCCTCCTTGAGCCCCGGGTAGCGGAGCGTCTTGCGTGCTGTGGCGCCGAGAACGCGCAGGCGAGCGGCAGGTATCGACTCCGGGACGACGACGCGCGTCGCGGCCCGGCAGCCCAGGCCGTGCTGCAGCCGCGCGTACTCGTAGTCGAACGCGTACGCCGACGGGATCCCGAGGGACCGGGCCGTCAGCGGCAGCTCGTGGGACGCATGCGAGAGCGCGAGACCGAAGCCGCGTTGCTTCGCGAAGCGCCGCAGCGCGCGCAGGCGCCCGGCCATCGCCTTCGCCTTGCGGGTGGCGCGGCCGCCGCCGTGGCGAGGCCCGACCACCTCGTGCGCGACACCCGCCTGCGCCAGCATCTCGAGCGTCTGCGCGTACTCGCGCGCAGTCACCGTCACGTCGTGTCCCCTCTCCTCGAGCAGCGCGAGCAGCGGCCGGAAGAACGGCACCTGTGGAGAGTTGGTGATGTCGACCCAAACGCGCATCAGGGGCTTCTAACAAACAGGTCGATCCACTCGGCGAGGAACGGCTCCGCGATCCGGTAGCGGCCGCCCGGCTCCTTCTCGACGACGTCGTCGCGGACGAGCGCCCGGACGGCGCGCTGCACAAACGTCGCCGCCGGCAGGCCGAACCGCTCACGCGTGCTCTCCGTGTAGAGGTTGAGCGGCTCCGCGGACAGTGCCAGCAGGACGAGGCGCTCGTTGCGCGTCGCCAGCTCCCAGATCCGGGCGAGGCTGTTGTGCTCGGAGCGGAGGACAGCGCCGAGCGCTGCGTCGACGTCTGCCACGTGCCCGACGCTCCCCTCCGCCACGAGCTCCCAGGTGAAGTACGCGAGCTCCTGCGTCGCGTACGGCTGGCCGTGCGTGATCGAGACGAGGCGATCGGCGACATCCTCGTCGATCACGCGTCCGGTGCCCCTGAAGCGATCCCGGATGAACTGGGCGAACAGCGGCTCGGGAATCGGCCCGATGTCCATGCGGCGCGCGCTTCGCCAGAACGGCTCGTTGCGGTCGTTGAAGATCGCGTCGAGGACGTGCCGTCTGCTCCCGAGGTACACGTGACCTACCTCGGGTTGCGTCTGGAACACCGCCCGCATGAGGTTGGGAAAGGCAGGGTCGAGCTTCACGACCTCCTGGAACTCGTCGAAGACGAGCACCACCTGGCGCTTCCGTTCGACGGCGATTCGTCCGGGTAGCCCGAGGAGCTCCTCGATCGTGTCGTCGATGTCGCCCTGGCGGCGCGTCGCGTCGAACGAGAACCGGACGCTTGCGTCGTCGGGATCCAGTTCCATCACGGGCCGAAGGCGTAGCCCGCGAAAGAGCGCGGCGGCGCGTTCGAGCACCTGACCCACCGGTGAATCGAGGTCGTCGACGATGGCCTTGGCCAGGGAGGCGGCGAAGCGCTCCTTCGTCGGCGTCTTCATCAGATCGCAGTACGCGACGATCACGCCGGCGGCGACCACCTCCTCGATCGCCCGCAGCACGAGAGACGACTTTCCGTAGCGTCGCGGTGCGATGACGACGACGTCCTGCCCGTTGCGCATGTCACGGGTCAGGTCGGCGAGCTCCCGCGCGCGGTCGGCGAACGCCCGGTCGAGGGCAAGCGCACCGAAGGCGAACGGATTCGTGTTCATATACCCAATAGTATTAGCCCAATTGGTATAAACGCGTGCGATCTCTATACCGAACTAGATAATACCATGTCGTATATGAAGAGTCCGATAAGATCGACTTATGGACACGCGCCAGCTGGCCGCATTCTGCGCGGTCGTCGAGCTCCGTAGCTTCTCGCAGGCAGCGGAGCGCCTCGGCGTCACCCAGCCCGCTGTGTCGCTGCAGATCCGGGCGCTGGAGAAGCGTCTCGGCAGCCAGCTCGTCGATCGTTCCGGACGGCGGGTCGAGCCCACCGAGGCCGGTAGGCGGCTCTACCGCGGTGCACAGCGCCTATTGCAGCTCGAGGAGCAGCTGCTCGAGGAGATCGACGCCGAGAGCGACGGCGAGCTCACCGGTGAGTTGTCGATCGGCGCGTCCACCGGGCCTGCGGCGATCGTGGTGCCGCTCCTGCTCTGCGAGTTCCAGCGTGAGCACCCGGCTCTCCGGGTCGCTCTCGAGGTGCACGACACGCAGACCGTGGTCGAGCGTGTCGCCGACCGCGAGCTCGAGCTCGGCATCGTCGGCGCGGCGCGGCGCCGGCGTTCCGTGCGCTTCGAGCCGTTCATGCGTGACCAGGTGATCCTCGCGTGCCCGCCGGAGCATCGATTCGCAGGGCGCACCGTGACCGTCGACGAGCTCGCCGGCGAGCCGCTCATCGTCATGCAGGAGGGCGCGGGCGTGCGGCAGGTGGTGGAGGACGCCCTGAAGCCGCTCGGCACGAAGCTGCGCAACCTCGACGTGCGTCTCGAGCTCGGCCTGCAGGAGTCGGTGCGGAGCGCAGTCCAGGCCGGCTACGGCGTGTCTTTCATCTCCCGCGCGGCCGTCGAGTCCGAGTTGGCCGCGGGCACGATTGCCGAGGCGCGCGTCGAGGGGATGGACGCCAGTCGCGAGATCTCGCTCGTGCGCGGCTCCGGGCGCTCGCCGACGAGAGCGGCGGAGGAGTTCGTCGCCTTCGCCCGCTCGCGCGTCGGCTCGTAATCGAGGGTTCCGGCCTCTTGACGGCCCTCCGCCCGGGGCGGACCATGTGGCCGTGGTCGAGTTCGCCACCGTCACCGCGGCGCTCTCTCTGCTCGCGTCCTCGTTGAGCGGGCTCCAGGCCCGCATTCTGGAACGGCTCGCGGGCTCGAATGCCGTCGCGGTGCAGCAGGCCGTGATCGAGGCGAAGGCCTCGCACGTCTCCCCTGCCGCAGCGCGCTCGGCCTACGCGCGGGCGCCGTACCGCAAGCCGGCGCTTCGCTACGTCTACGCGACCGGGTGGGTCGCGGGGAGCAAGAACCAGACCTCCTGCATTCTCGCCAAGCTCGACGTCGAGGGGACGACGGCCCTTGCGATCAAGGCGATTCGAGCGCTACCGGCGACGTTGAAGCAGTTACACCATCTGCATCTGACGGCCGTTCAGGCAGGCAACGCCTTCACGCGCGGCTACGTCTCGGCCTGCGGCGGCTAGGAAGCCGTCGGGGCGGCAGCCTTCGTGGCCGCGACGACGCGGCGCAGGCTGACGACGCCGACCACGTCCTCGCCCTCCATCACCGGAAGGTGGCGGAAGCCCTTGTCGAGCATGATCCGCGATGCCTCCTCGCAGTCCATGTCGGGCGACGCGGTGATCGGGTTCTCGGTCATGAACTGCCGGACGCGCGCTTCACTCGAGTGAACGCGGGCGGCCATCGCCTTGAGCAGGTCGCGCTCCGTGAGGATCCCGATCAGCTTGCCGAAGTCCTTGACGACGACCGAGCCGACGTTGAGCGCCGTCATTCTCTCGGCGACCTCACCGAGCGTGTCCTCGGGCGCTACGGTGATGAACTCCGTGCGCATGACGTCTGCAAGCGTTGCCATCGCACGAGTGTACCGTTGTCGCCGGGCGGCCACGGCGAGGGTCAGCTGAACGGGATGACAGCGGCGCAGACAGCCCCTGCAGCCGCGCAGTAGAGCGCGAACGGGGTCAACCGGTTCGTCTCGAAGAAGCGAAGCAGGAACCGTACGGCGAGGTACGCCGTCACTGCGGAGCAGAGCGAGCCCACCAAAGCCTGGCCCCGGACACCGTCTCCCTGGTGACCGAAGAGCTCCGGGAGCTTGAGCACCGCCGCTGCCCCGATGATCGGGGTCGCCAGCAGAAACGCGAAGCGCGCGGCGTCCTTGTTGGAGAGCCCGACCAGCAGGCCGCCGCCCATCGTCGCGCCGGATCGGGAAAAGCCCGGGATGAGCGCAAGCGCCTGAGCCGCCCCCACGCCGAACGCCTGAGGGAAGCCGACCTGCTTCGCGATGCGGACGTCGTCGTCCGAGTCCGTCTCCGGTGCCCGGCGCCGGAGCAGCTCGGCGCCGTAGAGCAGGCCGCCGTTGAGAGCGAGGAAGATCGCGGCCGACTCGGGCGAGGCGAAGATCTTGCGGAGCTGGTGCTCGAGCAGCAGACCGAGGATGCCGGCGGGAATCGTGCCGACGACGAGGAGCCAGCCGAGTTTCGCGTCGTAGTCGTCGGCTGCGATGCCGCGGTCGCGCAGGCTGCGGCCGAGCCCATGGAGGATGCGCACCCAGTCGCGCCAGAAGAACACGAAGAGCACGATGGCGGTGGCCAGGTGGGTGGCCACGAGGAAGCTGAGGAAATACGGGTCGTTCTGGTGGATGTTCCAGCCGAGGAGCTTCGGGAGGATGACGCTGTGACCGAGGCTCGAGATGGGGAAGAGCTCGGAGAAGCCCTGGAGCAGGCCGAGCACGACGGCCTGGCCGTAGGAGATCAGCGAGGCGACGATCACGCAGGCTGCTTCTTGCCGGTCTGAAACCAGGCGAAGACGAGCAGTGCCAGCCCGACGAGGAGCGAGGCGATGCCGTGCTTGACGTGGTGATGCCCGGACCCGGCCTCGTGTCCGGGCAGCCAGGACGGAAGCGAATGTGCCGGCTCGGCCCAGTAGACGACGGCGAGGACGACGAGTGCGAGCCCGGCGAGCACGGCGAGTCCGGCGAGGAGGGGGGAGCGGATCTTCACAGATGTCCTTTCGATGGTGGACGAGGCCTGCCCGCCCCGACGCAGAAGTATGTCGAAGGCCGCCGACGGCCCGTTCGGTTGGCCACCGAATAAGTCGTAATAATGTCCGGTATTAGCCATTCCGCTGGTACGCTGTGACCGTGACAGAGCCCCTCATGTACGACGTGCTCGTGGTCGGCAGCGGTGCATCCGGGTTGGCGGCCGCACTTTCGGCCGAGACTGCGGGGGCCAGAGTGGGGCTCGCGACGAAGGGATCGATCCAGGCCTGCAACTCGGCGAAGGCCCAGGGCGGGATTCAGGCGTCGTTCGGCGAGGACGACTCGCCGGAGCTCCACGCCGAGGACGTGATGCGCTCGTCCCACGACACCGCGAATCCGCGGCTCGTCGAGGTGCTGACGACCGAGGCGCCGTCCGTGATCCACTGGCTCGAGGAGCTCGGCGTCGGGTTCACCCGCGAGAACGGGGGCTACCGTCTCGCGCGGTGCGGCGGCGCCTCGCGGAAGCGCCTGCTGCAGGTGGGCGACCGCACGGGGCACGCGATCACGAAGGGCCTTCGAGAGGCGTTCGAGGCAGGCGGCGGCGCGGAGCTCCCGAACCATCCGCTGGTCGCACTCGAGCCCACCTCGAACGGCTGGCGCGCGACGTGCCGCCGGCAGGACGGCGAGCTCGTGCAGATCGACGCCGGCGCGGTCGTGCTCGCTGCGGGTGGACGGTGCTTCGCCGAAGCGAAGGAACGCGGCGAGCTCTCGACCAACCATCCGAACGCGACCGGCGAGGTGACGCGGATCGCGCTCGAGCTGGGCGCGGAGGCCCGCGACCTCGACGCCCTCCAGTACCACCCGAACGGAGGCGCCTGGCCGCCGACCATGCAGGGCTACTCGATCCCGGAGACGACGCGGGCATACGGAGCCGTGCTCCTGAACGCGGACGGCGAGGAGTTCACCGACTCGCTCGGACCGCGCGACGCCGTGGCCCAGGCGATCTTCGACGAGGTCGAGAAGGGCAAGGGCGTCCGGACGGAGGACGGCCGTCCCGCCGTGTGGCTGGACACCACCCGGATCGCCGAGGCTGACGCGAACATCTCGCTGCCGTACATGCTGCGCCGGTACCGTGGCTCCGACATCGACCCGCTGCGCGAGCCGATCCTCACCTATCCGGTGCTGCACTACCAGAACGGCGGGCTCGTCATCGACGAGCAGGCGGAGACGACGCTCGAGGGCGTCTACGCGTGCGGTGAGATCGCCGGCGGTACGCACGGGCGCAACCGGATGATGGGAAACTCCCTGCTCGAGTGCTGCGTGTTCGGCAGACGAGCCGGCCGCGCGGCCGCGGAGAAGGCGAGGGCATGAGTACCGTCACAGTCGATCTGGCGGGCGTCGTCGAGGATGCTGCTGCTCACCTGTACGTGTGGGCACTGAAGGACATCCCGCAGGATCTCCGCGACGCGCTCGCTGCGGCGCGGGACAAGGAGACGTCGACGACCGGCCGACGCGTCCTCGAAATCATCCACCGCAACGTCTCGATCGCCGACGAGCAGAAGAACCTCGTCTGCCAGGACACGGGCATCGCCGTCTACACGTGCCGTGTCGGAGAGCATTTCCCGCTGCATCCGGCGCGCATCTACGCGGCGCTCAAGACGGGCACGGAGAGGGCCACCGTCGAGCATCCTCTGCGCTCGAATGCCGTACACACGATCACGCGGGAGAACACCGGCCCCAACACGGGCTACCGCCTGCCGATCGTGCACTGGGAGTTCATCCCCGACTGGGACGGGCTCGACGTCAAGTGCGTGCCCAAGGGCTCCGGCTCGGAGAACATGAGCTTTCTGAAGATGTGCGTTCCCGCCGACGGCGTGAAGGGCATCAAGCAGTTCGTGCTCGAGTCGATCGTCGGCGCGGGTGGGAAGCCGTGCCCGCCCGGGATCGTCGGCGTCGGCATCGGCGGGTCGGCCGACTACGCGATGTATCTGGCCAAGGAGGCGATCGCGCGTCCGGTCGGGACACGGAACCCGGATCCGGTGGTTGCCGAGCTCGAGGACGAGCTGTTCGGGTTGCTGAACGAGACCGGTATCGGTCCCATGGGGTTGGGCGGCGACGTCACGGTTCTGCAGTGCCACATCGAGCACGCCGACACACACATGACGCTCAACCCGGTCGCCGTCAATTACCAGTGCTGGGCTGCGCGCCGGGCGACCGCGCATCTTGCGGCCGACGGCTCCGTCGAGTACGACAGAGAATTCTGATGGCGAGCCACGAGGTCACCTTCCCGATCACCGACCCGGCCGAGATCCTGAAGCTGCGCGCCGGCGACGAGGTCACCGTGCAGGGCCACATCATCGGCATCCGCGACCGCACGCAGATCCGGATCTTCGACCAGGGCGTCGAGCCGCCGATGGACCTCACCGGCGCCTTCCTGCTGCACACGGCGCCGAACGTCCGCAAGCTCGGACCGGGTCGCTACGAGAAGATCTGCATCGGCACGACCACGAGCGCCCGCATGGTCCGCTTCACGGAGGGCCTCGGAGCCCAGTACGGGGTCCGGGCGATCTGCGGCAAGGGCGGATTCCCCGACGACGCGATCGAGCCGATGCACAGGCTCGGCATGGTCTACTTCGCAATCGTCGGCGGCGCGGCTGCGCTCGAGACGACACAGATCGAGGAGATCGAGGAGGTCGCCTGGGAGGAGCTCATGCCGGAATGCCTGTGGAAGTTCCGTGTCAAGGACTTCGGGCCGCTGATCGTCGGCATCGACACCCACGGCAACTCGCTCTATCACGACGTCCAGGCTCGTGCGACGAAGAAACTGGAGGAGCTCTATGCCAGGCTTTAACGACGGATGGCTGGGAGTGCCGGCGCGTCCCGGCAAGCCGCGCCAGGTCGGGCTCACGCACGTCATCGACAAGGGTCTCAACACCCGCGACATCGAGGGGATGTTCGACACGGGTGGTGACTTCGTCGACATCGTCAAGCTCGGCTGGGGCACCAGCTACGTCACGAACAACCTCGAGAAGAAGATCGCGCTCTACCGGCACTTCGAGACGCCGGTCGTCTGCGGCGGGACGCTCTTCGAGGCGGTCTACGTGCGCGGGAAGATGGACGAGTTCAAGACCTGGCTCGTCGAACACCGCTTCGGACACGTCGAGATCTCCGACGGAACGATCGAGATCCCGCGCGACGAGAAGCTCGAGCTGATCCGCGACTTCGCGCGCGACTTCACCGTCCTTTCGGAGGTCGGCTCCAAGGACTCCGACGTCGTCTTCGCGCCCTACCAGTGGGTCGCGTGGATCAAGGAAGAGCTCGAGGCCGGCGCATGGAAGGTGATCACGGAGGCGCGGGAGGGCGGCACAGCGGGGATCTTCCGCAAGGACGGGGACATGCGCACCGGTTTGATCGACGAGATCGCGCACGAGGTGCCGACCGACGACCTCATCTTCGAGGCGCCCACGAAAGCCTCGCAGGCCTGGTTCGTCAAGCACTTCGGACCGAACGTCAACCTGGGCAACATCCCGCCGGAAGAGGTGATCCCGCTCGAGACGCTGCGCCTCGGGCTGCGCGGCGACACGCTCAAGGAGATCCTCGTCGAAGAGCCGGCCTCGACGGTGGGCTCCTCGACAGGGTCAGACCCAGGGGTCAGATCTTTGATCTGACCCGCTCTTGGTGGTGCACTTCAAAGGTCGGGTCTGGCCGGAAGGCCAGACCCCTGGCTACGCCGTCGCCGCGCGCACCATCCCGGCGGCGACCGTGTCGTTCGTCGCCTCGTCGATCAGGATGAACGCGCCGGTGGTGCGGTTGTCGCCATACGCATCGACGGCGAGCGGCGCGGAGAGTCTGAGCGTCACCGCTCCGATGTCGTTGAGCGCGAGCTCGTGCTTCGAACGGTCCTCCTCGAGCGTGTGGACGTCGAGCACGGATCGGATCTCCTCGACGATCGCGCGGACGCTGCGCGTGGTCTGCTTGATGCCGAGCCGGGTGCCGGCCCGGAGGGGGCGCTCGCTCATCCAGCAGACGGTGGCGTCCAGCTGCCGCGCTGCGACGGACGGCTGGTCGGGGTCGCACAGCATGTCGCCGCGGGAGATGTCCAGGTCGTCCTCGAGCCGGATCGTCACGGACATGCCGGGAACGGCACGCTCGAGCGGCGCTGTCGCGTCTTCGACCGCGCTCACCCGTGTCCGCCCCCCCGACGGGAGCACGAGCACCTCGTCCCCCGCGCGCCAGACGCCGCCGGCGACCCGGCCTGCGTAGCCGCGGTAGTCGTGATGCTCGTCCGACATCGGCCGGATCACCCATTGCACGGGGAACCGCCGGTGCGCGACGTCGCGATCAGCCGCGATCTCCACCGTCTCGAGATGCTCGAGCAGCGTCGGCCCGCCGTACCACGACATCGGCCCGGAGCGCTCGACGACGTTGTCGCCGTGGAGCGCCGACATCGGGATCGCGAGCCGGTCACGCACCTCGAGCGCGTCCGCGAGCGAGCGTAGCTCCGACTCGATCTCGCGGAAACGGTCCCCGTCGTAGTCGACCAGGTCCATCTTGTTGACGGCGAAGACGAGGTGCGGGATGCCCAGCGTCGCGGCGATGTAGGAATGCCGGCGCGTCTGCTCGACGACGCCTTTGCGTGCGTCGAGGAGGACGACGGCGACGTCCGCCGTCGACGCGCCCGTGACCATGTTTCGCGTGTACTGCACGTGGCCGGGCGCGTCGGCGAGCTGGAACCGCCGCCGCGTCGTGACGAACGAGCGATAGGCGACGTCGATCGTGATGCCCTGCTCGCGCTCGGCACGGAGGCCGTCGGTGAGCAGGGCGAGGTTGACGTAGCCGTCGCCCCGCCGCTCGCTCGTCGCCTCGATGTGCTCCATCTGGTCGACGAAGATCTGCTTCGTGTCGTAGAGCAAACGGCCGATGAGCGTCGACTTGCCGTCGTCGACAGAGCCACACGAGACGAGCCGAAGCAGCTCCGCGGCCGCGGCCTCGCCCGTCAACAGCTCCGACTCAGAAATAGCCGACACGCTTGCGGTCCTCCATCGCGGCCTCGGAGACGCGGTCGTCGGCGCGGGTCTCGCCGCGCTCGGTGACCCGGGTCGCTGCGATCTCGGCCACGACCTGTTCCAGCGTGCATGCGTCTGAGAGCACGCCGCCGGTGCAGGACATGTCACCCACCGTCCGGAACCGCACCATCGCCGTGAACGTCTCCTCGTCGGGATAGCGCTCGACGAACTCGGACGCGGCGTAGAGCATGCCGTCGCGGCGGAAGACCTCGCGCTCGTGGGCGAAGTAGATCGCCGGCAACTCGAGCTCTTCGCGCGCCACGTACTGCCAGACGTCCAGCTCCGTCCAGTTGGAGATCGGGAACACCCGCACCTGCTCGCCCTTCCGGATCTTCCCGTTGTAGAGGTCCCAGACCTCGGGGCGCTGGACCCGGGGATCCCACTGGCCGAAGTCGTCGCGGAACGAGAAGATCCGCTCCTTCGCGCGCGAGCGCTCCTCGTCCCGGCGAGCGCCGCCGATGGCGGCGTCGAAGCCGTGCTCGACCATGGCGTCGAGGAGCGTCGTCGTCTGCAGCTGGTTGCGAGACGCCCGCGGACCGGTCTGCTCGACGACGCGTCCCCTGTCGATCGACTCCTGCACGGACGCGATGACCAGCCGCTCGTCGAGCTCGGCGACGCGCTTGTCGCGAAACGCGATCGCCTCCGGGAAGTTGTGGCCCGTGTCGATGTGCATGAGCGGGAACGGGAAGCGCCCGGGCCGGAACGCCTTCTCGGCGAGGCGGAGCAGGACGATCGAGTCCTTGCCGCCGGAGAACAGCAAGACGGGGCGCTCGAGCTCGGCTGCGACCTCGCGCAGGATGTGGACGGCCTCCGCCTCGAGCTCGTCGAGGTGGGTGAGGTGGTAGGTCGCCTCCGTCATGCGCCCGCAGCGCCCTTCATCACTCGGCACTCACGGGCAGCGTGTGGAGACCGCATTCGGTCTTGTCGATTCCCGACCAACGGCCTTCGCGGCCCTCGCCGGGCCGTGTGCAGTGGGTGCAGCCGATCGACGCATAGCCGCGCTGATGGAGCTCGTTCACTGGCAGGTCGTGGTCGCGAACGTACGCCCAGACGTCGTCGTCCGACCAGTCGGCGAGCGGGCTCGCCTTCCAGAGCTCATGGCGGTCGTCCCAGCCGAGCTTCAGCGCGTCGGCGCGCGTCGGTGACTGGTCGCGGCGGATGCCTGTGATCCAGCAGCTCGCGTCGGAGAGAGCACGAGCGAGCGGCTCGACCTTTCTGATCGCGCAGCAGAGATTCGGCTTGGTTTCCCAGAGGGCGTCGCCGTGAACGGCCGCCTGGCGGCCGAGCGAGGGGCCCTCGTACACCTCCACCTGGATGCCGTAGCGCTTCTCGATCGCGCGCCAGAGCGCGTAGGTCTCGGGGAAGAGCACGTGCGTGTCGAGGGCGAAGACTCGTGCCTTCGGCTGGACCTCCAGCAGCAGGTCGAGCAGGACGCTGTCCTCCTTCTGGAACGAGCACGCCAGGGTGAGACGAGGGTGGAAGCGCTGTGTGACGTACGAGAGAAGCTCTCGTGCCGGGAGGCGCTCGGCCTCTCCTCCCGCCACGAATGCGTCGACCTCGGCGTGCACGACGTCGGGACTCATGACGAAACCTTATCAATCAGATAAGCACGATCTGTATGATCGGCACGGTGCATTTCGAGTATTCCCTCGCCGGGCTGCTGATCGGCTTGCTGGTGGGCATGACCGGAATGGGCGGCGGCTCGTTGATGACGCCGATGCTGGTGCTCATCTTCGGCTTCAAGCCGACCGTGGCGATCGGGACGGACATCGTGCACGGGGCGATCTTCAAGTCGTTCGGCGCCGTCCGCCACCGGCAACTCGGCACCGTCAACCTCTCCGTCACCCTCTGGATGCTGCTCGGCTCGGCGCCGATGTCCCTCGCCGGAGTCGGCGTTGCGACGTACCTGGAGCACACCTATGGCGACAGCTGGGAGAGCGCGGCCAAGAAGGTGCTCGGTGTGACGCTGCTGATCTGCGGAGCCGCGTTCCTGGTCAAGGCGCTCCTGCATGCGCGCGCGTCGCAGGCCGTGTTTCGCCTGACGACGACCGATCGGGTCCGCGCTGTTGGGATCGGTCTGGTCGGCGGGTTCATCGTCGGTCTGACGTCGGTCGGCAGCGGCACGTTCTTCGGTCTCACCATGATGCTGTTCTTCCCGCTGTCGATGGCCCAGATCGTCGGCACCGACATCGTGCATGCGGCGGCACTGCTCTGGGTAGCCGGATTCGGTCACATCATCGCCGGTAACGTCGCGTTCGCCGCCATGGGGTGGCTCCTCCTCGGCTCGATCCCGGGTGTCCTGATCGGCAGCCATTTCACCGTGCGCGCCGGCGACCGCGTCCTCCGCGTCGCCCTCGCGACGACGCTCTTCCTGAGCGGCGTCAAGCTGATCGACTTTCCGGGCGCCGACGAGGTCGTCATCACCGGCGCTTCGATCGCGCTCGTTGCCGGAGGGGTGGTCGCCGTCCGCGCGATCCGGCGGAGGGCCGACGCTAGGCCGCTCGTCGACGCGGTTGAGGAGGTAGCGGGCAGCTGACGAACGGCCGCCCCGTCAGGGCGTAGCCGATCTTGTAGGCGGTGCACCCGGCACAGAAGCCGGTGATCGCGGCCAGGAGCGCGAGCGCTGCGACGAGCGCGCCGAGACCGGCGCCGACGGCGTCCTGGCCGGTCGCGTAGGCGACGCTCGCACCGGTGAGCACGACGAGCCCGACGATGTTCGCGAACCGTGGCGGCCGCGCGTCCTCGAGCGGTCCTTCACCGAATCGCGGCTGAATGAGCTCGAAGTAGAGAAGGCATGGGAGGCAGTAGCGGCGTCCGAGCGTCAGCCCGATCCCGAGCTGGGCGGCCAGGATCGTCAAGAGCCACCAGGGCCCGGCCGTCACGGCCACGAGGGCGAGGACGCCGACGACGGCCTGGTTCGTCCTGGGTGCACGGGCGTCGATGATGGATGTGTCGCGGTACGGATCGGCGACACCTGCCGGCTGTCCACGGGGTGCTTGCTTCACTTCGGAAAGTATTAGCAGGCGACGGGACAGATGCGGGCCGTAGAATCGCGCGGGCAGTGGGACGGTTTGCACCCGCCGCGCTGGTCGCGGCCCTGCTCGTCGCAACGGCGGCCGCATTCGCGTACACCGAGCGCCTCAAGCTGACGCCGACCCCGATCAAGGGGACTCGGGTGGCGCCCAAGCTCTTCTCGCCGGTCTGTGAATGCGAGACGGACACGACCCGGATCGCGTTTCGTCTCCGCAGGCACGACCGTGTCACGGTGACGATCCTCGAGCGCGGCGGCGACGTCGTGCGGACCCTCGTCACCGGCCGGTCGCAGCGCGCCGGGCTGGTGGTCGTCTACTGGGACGGCCGGGACGACCTCGATCGCGTCGTGCCGCAGGGGACGTACAGGCCCCGCGTCAAGCTTGCGCTGAACCGGCGCACGATCGTGCTCCCGAATCCGATTCGCGTCGACACCACGGCACCGCGCATGGTGTCCGTCGAGGTCAAGCCGCGGTTGTTCTCGCCGGACGGCGACGGCAGGTCGGACCACTTCACCGTCTCGTACCGCGTCAGCGAGCCGGCGCAGGTCGCCTTGTACGTGGACGGAATCCGGCGCGTGGTGAAGCGGGGGAGCAAGCCGGTGGGGACGATCGACTGGAACGGCAAGATCAGCGGCATTCCGATCGACGTCGGGCCGCACGACGTCCGGCTGGTCGCCCGCGATCTCGCGGGCAACCTGGGCGACCGCACCGCACCTGTCCGGGTCGTCCTCCGCTACATCGCACTTGGTCGCAAGCGGATCGTCGTCGCACCCGGCCGGAGGTTCGCGCTCCTCGTGTCGGCCGACGCCAAGCGGGTCGAGTGGCATCTCGGTCGCCGGTCGGGCAGCGTCGTGCCCGGCACGATCCACATCCGCGCGCCGCTCCAGCCCGGTCGCTACACGCTGACGCTGCGCGAGCACGGGCACGTCGTCCGCGCCGCGGTGATCGTGAGGCGGGGTCTGTGAACGAGCTAGCGCGCGTCTCGGGGCCGGTAGCCGCTCTCGGCCTTGGTGCGCTTCTCGTCGCGCCGGCCCGCATCCATCGGCTGGCCGGGCTCGTGCTCTGGGCCGCCGGGATGCTCGGTCTCGTGATCTATCTGGCACCGTCTGCGACCACCACGAAGCTGGTCGCCGCCGGTGTCGGAGGCGTCGTCCTCGCGGGCGTCGGCGCCTGGCTCCTCCTGCGCTATCCGTGGCTGCTCGCTTTCGCGACCCTCGCGTGCGTACCCGCCCGGATCCCGGTCAAGCTCGGGTCCGAGGACGCGAACCTGCTCGTGCCGCTGTATGCGGTCGTGGCCTCGCTCGCGCTCGCGCTGGCCTGGCAGGTGATCCGGGGCGACGAGCGTGTGCGTGAGCTCGGCCCGATCGCCTGGCCGCTGGCTGCGTTCATCCTCTGGACAGGGCTCACGCTCGCCTGGACGATCGACCTACGCAAGGGCGCGATCTTCCTGGGTGCGTTCATCCTCCCCTTCGGGCTCCTGTCGGTGGGATTCGCGCGGCTGCCGTGGCGAGGCCGCTGGCTGACCTGGCTGTGGGCCGCCCTCGTGGGGACGGCGCTCGCGTACGCCGTCGTCGGCGGATACCAGTGGGTCCGGCGCGATGTCTTCTGGAACCCGGGCGTGATCGTCGGCAATGCGTATGCGCCCTTCTTCCGCGTCAACTCCGTGTTCTGGGACCCCTCCATCTACGGCCGCTATCTCGCCGTCGCGATCCTGGCGACGCTGACCGGCATCCTGCTCGGAGGCGTCTCGCGCTGGAAGCTGGTCGGCCTCTTCGCCGTCGTCGTCGCCACGTGGGGCGGGCTGTTCCTCTCCTTCTCGCAGTCCAGCTTCGTCTCGCTCGCGAGCGGGGTGGTCGTCGCAGCCGCGCTCGTCTGGGGCAGGAGGGCCGTCGTCGGGCTGGTCGCGCTCGCGCTGCTCGTCGGCGTCGCGAGCCTCGGCTTCCCGAGCGTCCGCCACGACCTCGTCGGCCACGGCCGTTCCGGTGTGAACGCGATCACGAGTGGTAGGGCGAACCTCGTCTCGCAGGGCGTCCGCATCGCCGTTCACCACCCCGTCGACGGGGTCGGCGTCGGCGGCTTCAAGAAGGCCTACGCCGAACGCACCGGGCTCAAGGGAGCGGACCCGAAGAAGGCCGCCTCGCACACGACGCCGGTGACGGTGGCGGCGGAGGAGGGGCTGCCCGGATTGCTTCTCCTGGGGTGGCTCGTGCTGGCGTCACTGGCCGCGACGCTGCTCGGGCTCGGACGTGGCTTCACGTCCAGGGTCTCGCTGGCGGCCGGGCTCATCCTCATCGCCATCGGCGTGCACAGCCTGTTCTACAACGCGTTCTTCGAGGACCCGATGATGTGGGCGGTACTGGGATTCGTCGGCGTGGTGGCACGCGTGCCGAGAAAGCCGCCCGCGCCCGTGTCAGCCGGGGGAGTCTCGCTCGCCGACGGCGACGAGCCCGGTGAGGGCGAGCCCGGTGAGCGGGTACACGAGGTAGGAGATCTGGAAGATCCGTCCCAGGAAGAGCAGGACGAACACGGACGCGGTGAAGCCGACGCAGCCGGTCCAGGGGATGCGACCGCGGAGCTGACCGCGCACGAGGAACGCCGTGACGGGAAGCCAGACGGCGAAGACGAGCGGGAAGAAGGGGTACGCCCCGTTCCGGTCCGAGAGCACGTGCGCGCGGAGGAGAAGGGCGGAGAGCCCATAGCCGACGATGCGATAGGTACCGGCGCCGTAGCGGACGGTGTCGGTCCAGACGGCGCCGGGGTCCGCGATCAGGAAGGGCAGAAAGCCGGCGGCGACCACGCCGCATCCGATCGCGACTGCTCGTAGCGCGTCGCGGCGCCCCCAGCTGACGAGCACCGCAGCGACGACGAACGGTGCCGCTGCCAGCGCGAACTGCTTCGTCAGGATCGCTGCACCGAGTGCCGCGCCCGCCCACGCCGGTCTCCGGCGTAGGACGAGCGCGAACGAGGCGAACAGCAGGAGGAGCGTGGGGGCGTCTGCGGTTCCGAACCAGGCCGCGCGCACGGCGACGGGGTTCGCGGCTGCGGCGACGCCGAACGCGAGGCGCGCCCAGAGCGGCGCCGGAAAGGCGAGCGCGACGGCGAGGAGCCCGAGCGTAGCCAGCGCGACGAGAACCCTGTAGTCGTCCAGCGGTTCGGGGAGGGCGCCCCACGCGGCCGCGATCACCGCGGGACCGGGAAAGTACGCGAAATGACGGAGCGCGACCTGACGCTCGACGGTTCCCGCCGGCACCGTCCCGTCCAGGCTGTAGAAGCGCTCGAGCCCCGACCCGATGTAGTCGTGACCGTACGGGCTGGAGCCGTCGCGGACGCGCTGCCCCGCCAGCTCGATCTGGTAGGTCGAGTCGTTGTCGAAGTACCACGGCTGGGTCGACTGCCGCAGGCCGAGCTGCAAGGCGACCGCGGGCACGACGAGTGCCGCGGCCACCGTGAAGGATGCGGCGACGAGCACCCAGGATCGCCACCGGCGCACCGTCAGCCCGATCAGGGCCAGCACGACGACGCCGCACCCGGCGAGCATCGCGACCGAGCGGAGCAGACCCACGTCCCAGCGCTCGTGCGCCATCCGCACGAGGAAGGCGAACAGGCCGTGCGGCGTGACGGTACCGGGGTGAAAGTCCCATGGGTCCGAGCCGAGCGTGCCGACGTTGAGGAGAACAACCGCCGCCAGCGCGCCGAGGACGATCCACGCGCGGTCGCGTGGGACGCCCCCTGCGTCGTTCACGGGGACGGCGTCCGCGTGCCGGCGAACGCTGCGAGAAGCCCGTTCAGGTAGAAGTAGTAGTGCTGCTTCGTCGCGATGCCCGGAGCGTACTTCCCCGCCCGGAAGTGCCAGGCGATGCGCCCGTCGGCAACCCGGGCGGCGTAGGTCTGGCCTTCCAGGGTCGAGAGGAAGACGAGGTCTCCGACGACGAGCGTCGGTGCGAGCACCCGCCCGGAGACGTGCGTCGCCCACAGCCGCGCACCGTCGGATGCGCGAAGCGCCGCGACACCGCCGGCGAGATCGGCGACGAACACCCTTCCGGCCGCGACCGAAGGCGTGCCGTACGTGAGCGCGCCCGTGTGGTACGTCCACAGCGTGTCTCCGGTCCGCGCCAACAGCGCCACGAGCCGCCCGGTTCGGGCGACCGTGAACAGCCGCCGTCCGTCGCTTGACGGGCTGGCGTAGAAGCTCTCGTACCGGAAGGCGTCGCGCTTGAAGTAGTGGATCCAGGCGAGTGACCCGGTGCGCCGGTGCAGGCACGCGACCGCTCCCGTGTACGTCGTGATGCACACCAGGTTTCCGATCACCGACGGGCTCGAGCTGATCCGGCCCTTGAAGTCGTAGATCCAACGTGTCCTCCCCGTCGCTTCGACGAGCGCGAAGAGCCGGCCGTCGGACGCCCCCACGTAGACGGTGCCTTCGTCGACGACGGGAGAGGACTCGACGGGGACGTTCGTCCGCAACTGCCAGACGAGACCGCCGTCCCGCTGTCGCAGGGCCGTGACGGTGCCACCGTGCGAACTGACGACGACGTTCGGTCCGGAGATCGCAGGGCTCGATGCCGTCGGGCCCGGCGCAGGCCGGGACCAGAGCACCTTGCCGGTCGACGCCTCGAGCGCGACCGTTCGGCCGCGCTCCAGGTTGACGAACAGGCGTCCGCCGCAATACGCGGGCGGGTACTCCATCAGGTCGCCCATCCCGCGCGCCCAGGAGCTCTTGCCGGGAACGCCGAGCCGGAGGTCGGATCGCGAAAGGTTGCGAAGCGGGCCGCCGCCGAACGCCGGCCAGCAGGGTTGCTCGATCAGGAGGCGGTGCGGTGGCTTGGGCGGCCGCTTGACGGGCGTGGTGTCGGTGGTCAGCACCGTTACGGCGGTGGGCGCCACAAGCCCGCCCTTGGGCGGCGTTCGGACGGAGAGGTAGACGGCGACGCCGGCTCCTGCGGCGGCGATCGCCGCGAAGGTAGCGCCGAGGATCAGCCCTCGGCGGCCGGGTCGCATCAGCAAACGCCGACCCCGGACGTGGAGGCGACTATGCTCACGCGACGGCCGATCGAGCGGGTGGCCGGGAGAGCGACGGAGGTCATGCGCCGGCGGAGCGACGAAGCATGGGCCCGGGCAACTCTACCGAGGGGCCGGGTGTGATCGAGTCCTGGCAGCGCGCGCTGGTCCTCGCGCCGCACACCGACGACGGCGAGTTCGGCTGCGGCGGCACGATGGCTCGGCTCGTCGAGGCGGGCTGCGAGGTTCGCTACGTCGCCTTCTCGATCGCCACGCGGTCGCTGCCGGCCGGGTTCCCGTCGGACACGCTGTCCCGCGAGGTTCGGGAGGCAACCGCGGAGCTCGGCATCCCCGAGGCGCAGCTGACCGTGCACGACTTCGACGTCCGGACCTTTCCGGAACGCCGGCAGGACATCCTCGAGCTGCTCGTCGCCCTGTGGGAGGACTGGCGTCCCGATGTCGTCTTCCAGCCCTCGCACCACGACGTCCACCAGGATCACCAGACCGTCGCACAGGAGGGACTGCGTGCGTTCAAGCGCACGACGCTCCTGGGTTACGAGATTCCCTGGAACAACTACGAGTTCTCGTATGGCGCCTACGTCGCGCTCGAGGAGCGCCACGTCGAGCGCAAGATCGCGGCGGTGGAGCGCTACGCGTCGCAGCAGCACCGCCGCTACGCGAACGCCGACTACATCTGGAACATCGCGCGCGTCCACGGGACGAACGTCAACCGCGACTACGCCGAGGTCTTCCAGGTCTATCGCATCGTCGCCTAGCGCGGCGGTTGGGTTGGCTGCTGCGTCGAGTGTTACGGCGTGAAGGCGGCGCAGTCGAAAGAGATGCCGCCGCATGGGTCGACGGAGACCTGTGCGGACGCTCCGGCCGGTGTTGGGAAGAGGTCGAAGTAGGTGAGATGAAAGTCGACAGTTGCGCCCGGCTGCACTCGTGTGCGTGTTTGCTGGTTTCCGCCTCCGATGATGCTGCCGTGGTCATCGAAGATGACGACGTAGACCGTAGCCACCTGGGGCAGTGGCTTTGCGTATGGGTTCGTCAGTTGGCCGTTCACGTCGATGCTGCCGAGCCCGTTCGGGGCCGTGGCGACGTTCGTTACCGGTGGCAGGGCGACGCTCTTGGGCGTGGTGGTGTCGATCGTGGTGCTCACCTGCATGTTCGTGGCGGTGAACGAGTTGTCGGAGAAGGCTTTGCCAGCCAGGTAGAACCTGGTTGCGGCGGGGATGATGGAGACGGTTGCCGTCCAGGTCGTGACCGATCCGCCGCGCTGGTCGAGGAAGTTGAGGTTGACGGTTACGTCGCGTGCGTCGCTGGTCGTGGACTGGTTGATCAGGATCAGGCCATAGGCGATCTCGCTGCCTGGTGCACCGTTCGACTGTTGCGTGAAGCCGCTTTTCTCGACCGTGATCTGGGCCGGCGCGATTGTGGCGGTGACAGTGAAGTGGGTTGTTGCGCGGCCGGCGCCTCGGCACGTGACCGTTAGCGTCCAGCGGCCTGGCGCGGCGTCGGAGCCGATCGATATGTGCCAGCGCACCCGGTTTCGGCTCGCGCGCTTGCGCGGGGATACCGGCAACGCCTGCCCGATCGGAGGACGTAAGTTCAAGCCGCAGCTCGACCGTGAGGTGGTGACGGACGCGATCACGGTGACGACGCCACCTTGAGCGACTCGCGGCGTGACCGAGACGATCCGCACCATCGTCCCCACGCGACCGGTATCCGCTGATCCGAGTGCGGCAGCTGCAGAGACCTGGCCGAGCAGCGCCACAGCGGCACACAAGATGCCAGGCCTCAGCGCGTTGAGCGCGTGCTTGCCGGTCACCTAGTAGACCGCCTGAAGCTGTCCCGGTCGAAGGCTTAGCCTCCGATCGCGCGGCGCGGAGTGAACTTGTCGCAGGTGGCGGAGCCTCGGATCGGTCCCCGCACCAGCCTGCACCCGCCCAGCGCAAGTGGCGGAAACATGTACTTGCAACGGGCACACCGCACATCAGGCTCAGGAGCCGGTCTGTAGTGCGCGTCTTTCTTCGACAGACCCCAGATCCTCACCGTCATGCTGACCTCCTTCGAGGCGGATCCTACTCCCGACGTTGTGGGTTGGTCAGGCAGGGCATCGAACCCGCGAAAGATGCCCGCGGCTTCGGATAAGTTCAACCCATTCTCTTGAACCACAAATCCCTGCAAACACTCAAGTGCGCCTCGCGCTCCTCCTCGTCGCGGCGGCGCTGGTCACCGCACCGGCGACGGCCGGAACCACACCGACCGTCGTGCTCGATCCGGGCCATGACCTGCGAGTCAACCTGAAGACGGAACCGATCGGTCCGGGTTCCTCGACGCGGAAGATCCTGGACGGTGGTGGAACGAGAGGCGTCGTCACGGGGATCCCCGAGGCGGATCTCAACCTTGCGGTCGCGCTCCGCCTCCGCCCGCTGCTCGAGAGCGCAGGGATCCGTGTGGTCATGACGCGGACGACGACTGCGGGCGCAAGCATGGGCAACATCGCCCGGGCCAGGATTGCCAACCGCGTACACGCACGCCTCTTCCTGCGCATCCATGCCGACGGCTCCGACGATCCGCATGCGGCCGGAACGCACACGCTCTATCCGGCGCTCCACGTCAGCTGGACGGACGACATCTACGCGTCGAGCAGGCGCGCAGCGCGCATCGTCCAGGGAGAGCTGGTGCGCGCGCTCGGCTTCCCGGACCGTGGCCTGCAGGAGCGCGCGGACTTCACCGGCTTCAACTGGTCGAACGTGCCGGTGGTCCTCGTCGAGATGGGTTTCATGACCAACCCCACCGAGGACCGATTGCTCGCAACTGCGCGCTACCGGGAGCGGGCAGCCGTCGGCCTGTGTCGCGGCACGCTCCGCTTCCTCGGTCGCGATCCTGTGCCGTGCGGGCGCTAGCGCGCGAGCAGCGCCCGTAGCCGGCGGCGCTCGACCGGGAGGTAGAACGCGAACGGCGCGAGCGCCAGCGGGTAGGCGAGAGCGAGCAGCCCGGACACGACGAGCCCGGTGTCGGTGAGCTTCCCCACGACGACGAGCGCCACGGCGACCGCGGCCGCCGTGCACACGCGCCGCCACTGGTAGGGGACCGGGAAGACGCGCTGCGACCACCAGGCCATCCCGACGAACATGATCACGTAGGAGACGATGGTCGCGACGGCAGCGCCCATCATCCCGTAGAACGGGATCAGCGCCAGGCAGAGCCCGAGGTTGGCGGCGCCCGCGATTCCGGTCACGACCCAGTTGAACTGCGTGCGCCGCGCACGGCCGACGCCGATGGAGATGACGATGTAGCCGGCGAAGGCGACCGTCGAGAACGCGAGCGGGCCGACGACGCGAGACGCGCTGGAGAAGTCGGGCTTCGTCAGCCAGTGCACGAGCCACGGCGAGAGCAGGGCGAGCGCCGCTGCCACCCAGCTGGAGATCACGACCAGGTAGGTGAGCACGAACCCGTACGCGCCCTTGGCCTCCTCGTCGTCCTCGATCGAATAGGCGAAGGCGGGCCACGCCGTGCGGAAGGCCGTCAGGAGCAGCACCATCGCCGAGGCGATCCGGACGCCGACGGAATAGAGGCCGACCTCGGTGGTGTCGGTGAGCTTGACGAGGATGAAGCGGTCGGCGAAGTTCGTCACCCAGAGAAAGAGCGCGGAGGGCACGAGCGGCATGCCGAAGCGGTTCATCTCGCGCAGGAGCGGCCGGTCGAGCTGGAGACCGAGCTGCTCGCGGCGATACCCGAGCAGCGCGAGGTAGACCGCGAGCGTGCCCAGGAAGTTGCCGACGACGACCCCGACCGGCCCCTTGTCGAACGCGACCACGAGCACGACCGTCGCTCCCACCGTGATCAGCACGTTGGCGAGGCTGGCGAACACGAAGGCGACGGAGCGCTCCTCCACTCGGAAGAGCGAGGTCAGCTGCTCGTAGTTCATCTGCGCCCAGAGCCCGACGAAGGCGGCGCGTACGACGTTCGCGGCGTGGGCGTTGCCGAAGAGAAGGTGCGAGATCTCGGGTGCGAGCAGGACCCCGGCCACGAGACCGGCGGTCGCCATCGTCATGGTGAACCAGAACGAGGTCCGCACGACGGTGACACGGTGGGTGGCGTCCGGGGAGTCGAAGTAGAAGCGGAAGAAAGCGCTCGAGATGCCGAACCGGAGCAGGATCGTCAGGACCGTGGTAGCGGCGACCAGCGTCTCGACCTTGCCGTAGTCGGAAGGGGTCAGGTACTGCGTGTAGAGGGGCAGCAGGAGCACGGCGAGGATCCGGGACACGAGCCCGCCGAGCCCGTAGATCACCGAGTGTTTCGCCAGCCGTTTCAGGTGCGACCCGAGGGGCATAGCTAGAGCCGAGAGTAGACGTCGAGCAGGCGATCGGCGATCCGCTCGATGTCGTGCACGCGCTCGACGTACGCGCGGGAGGCGAGGCCGAGGCGATGCCGCTCAGCGGCGTCGGCGACGAGCGCCTCGAGCTGGTCTCGGAGCGTCTCGATGGTCGCCGAGACGATCGGCACGGCCACGCCGAATGCCTCCTCGGTCCGGCGCACCGCCTCCTCGTGGAGGAACGTGACGACCGGCTTGCCGAGGGCCATGCACTCGATCGCAAACAGTCCGTACCAGCCTGCGTTGAGCTGGTCGACGACGATGTCGGCGTCTCGATACACGTGGATTGCCTCGTCGTGGTGCAGGCCTTCGACGATCTGGAGGTCGGCGTCGAGTCCCTCGCAGGCGGCGATCACGTGCTCGGTGCCCTTGCGGCGGCGCGACGACGGCGCGTGGACGATCACCGGGCGGGTGCGCCCCGACGGCGGTTGCGGGGTGACGGCTTTCAGGTCGATGCCCGGCGGGATCACCTCCGCCTCCGGCACCCAGCGGATCGCATCGTACGAGCCGACGATCTCGGCACCCGCCCTCTTGCCGAACGCGAGCTCGGCGGGGGTCTTGCCCCGGATGTCCGAGCCGAGGTAGTGGAACACCGACTTCTTTCGCAACGCCCGGAGGATCGGGAACTGGAGGGACTTCGGCACGAGGGTCAGACCGAAGTAGAAGTGAAAGATGTCCGTCTTCGGCAGCAGTCGCAGCAGCGCCCGCCACTGCGTTGCCTGGCGGCGCGCGAAGCCGCCGCGACGGTCGAGCGACCAGTCGGCCTCGGGATGGAGCGTGTACGGCTCGAAGACGACGAGGCGGGCGTCTATGCCCCGGTGGCGCAGCGCCTGCACGTTCGTCCACGGGACGCCGGCGGTGTTGACTGGGCAATGGACCACGCGCAGGGGACGGCCGGGCACTACCCGTCCCATTCCACCTGGTCGAAGAAGCGCAGCGCGGTGCGGCCCGGGTGGACCCGCTCGCGCAGAGCGACGAGCTCTTCGGCGGAGACCTCGCCGAGCGCCCGCTTGACCCCGAGGTACGGGAGGTTGAGGTCGCTCTGGTAGACGATCGTCGAGATGCGCGGGTTGATCTCGATCACCTGCTCGCCGACGAGCTGGATGTTGAAGAAGTGGTCGATCGCGAGCTCGGCCACGATCCGGTCGGCCATCTGCATCAGCTCGGGGCTCTCCAGCGTGACGAAATACATCGCGAGACCCGCGCGCATCGACTCGCGCGTCTTCGGGTGCCCGAGCAGGACCCGCTCGCCGTCTGCGATGCCGTCGATCGTTCGCTCACCCCCCATTGCGAGCTCCATGACGAGGAGGTCGGGGCCGCCCTCGTCCGGTAGCAGCTCGAGTGCCTCCTCGAGCCGCATCGCGACCGACCCCGGCCGGTCGTTCAAGAGCTGGTGCGCGCGGTCGACCGTCGGGTCGAGCACCCGGAATCCGCGCGATCCCGACGAGAACACGGGCTTGAAGCAGACGGGGCGCTCGGGGTAGCCGAGCTCGCGGGCGGCCGCGTCGACGGCGCTCGCGCCGCTGACGCGTCGGAACGCAGGTGCCGGAATGCCGAGACGATGCAACAACGTGTACGTCTCGGCCTTGTCGTTGGAGCGGGTGATGGTGTCGGGACTCGAGACGAGCACCGGCACCGGGAACTCGCTGCGGTGAGTGGCGAGCCCCTTCAGGTCGAACGAGGACTGCGGGAGCACGACGTCCACGGCCTCGCGGTCGACGACGTCGCGGATCGCGCCGGGGAAGTCGGGATCGGAGCCTGCGGGGACGAGGTGGAACGCATCGCAAAGGTGGCGGCCGACCGACCTCTCCGACATGTCCGTCCCGATGAGCCGAACATCGCGTTCGCCGTTCTCCGACAGCCTGCGGAGCAGCGCCGCCGTGCCCGGCGCACCGGAAGCGGTGATCAAAACCGTTATGGGACGCAACGTCATGTGAGATCGATCCTGTCCTCGGCGAGCAGTGCGAGCCTCCGCTCCTTCTCCTCGTCGAGCATGGAGCGCATCGTCTGGCCCATCGTCTCTCCCTCGTACACCCAGATCTCCGGGTGCACGAGCAGCTGCAGCCACGGGAACGCACCGGCCTGGAGCTCCTCGTGCGGGCACCCGTGGCGCCAGCGCTGGTTCGAGTCCGAACGGTAGGTAGCCGGGTCGAAGTACCGCTCGGCCATGACGTTGATCGCGTCCGCGATGGGCGCCGTCATGTAGTCGGGATCGGGGTTGTGCCAGGCGACAACTGCGTCGAAGCGGTCGTCCGGCCGGGAGCTCGGATAGACGGCGTGCAGGCCGATTCGGTGCCCGAGCTCCCGCAGCCTGCGGATTGCGGCAGCCCCTTCGACCGACGCGAGGTTGTAGAAGACGGACTCGGTCATCAGGAAGTATGTCGCCTCCGCTTCCAGATCCGCCTCGACCTCGGCCATGCGGAGTGCCGCAGCGAGTGAGAGATCGACGTCGTGCCGCAGGAACAGGTCGCCGCGCTCGGGTCCGTCGCCGAAGGGCGCAAACCGGTAGCCGCCGGCCCTGGCGCCCTGCAGCAGCTGCCGGTAGTGCGCGAGATCGAAGCTGCAGCTCACGTCTGGGCGAGTATCCACTGGAACGTCGCCTCGCCGTCCGGCTCCTGGATCGTTCATTCCACTTCCACCGTGAGCAGGCGAGCAGCCGCCTCGGCGCGCGCGAGCGCCTGAACATTGGTGTCGGCCACCGCGATCACGTAGCCGCGCCGGTCGCCGTCGAGCCGAACCGGTCTGATGGTCTCACCCACCTGCAGGTAGGTCTCCGCCTGGACGACGCCGTCGGCGCCGAGCACCGGCTCCAACGAGCCGATTCGCCGCACGACGCCTGTCGGCAAGGGACCGGGTTGCGCGGTGAAGAACCGGATCGCCAGCGGCTGCGAGAAGCGTGGCAGCGCTGTCTCGTCCGGCACCTCCTCGCCGAGCGCTTGCCGCAACGCGACGTCGACCAGGTCGACTCCGACCGCGTGCCGGACGAGGTCGGCCATCTGACCCCCCGGGATTCGCGCGGCCACCTCGACCACGACGACGCCTCCGTCCGGCTCGGCGATCAGCTGCGGAAACGCGATGCCGTTGCGGAGCCCGAGCGCCTGCACCGCCTGGACGGCGACACGCTCGGCGAGCGCGAGCTGGTCGCCGTAGATCGAAGCGGGGTAGACGTGGATCCAGCCGACGCCGAAGCCGATGCCCGGCGGCCGCAGCCGATCGGACAACGTCAGCACCGTCGCCTCGCCGTCACGCGCGACGACGATGCAGTTCATCTCGGTGCCGTCGACGAACGACTCCACGATCGCCTCGCCCGACTTCGACTCGGCGAGCGCCGCGTGGAGGTGGGCGTCCAGGTCGTCTCTCGAGTCGAGCCGGAAGACGCCGCGCTGCCCGCCCGAGTCCGCGGGTTTGAGCACGCTCGGGACTCCGACGGTGCCGACGGCGGCTCGCCCCTCTCGGAGATCGCGGGCCGCCGCGAACCTCGGTTGTGGCACGCCCGCCTCGGCGAGCGTGCGGCGCATGCCGACCTTGTGCGTCATCAGATGCGCCGTCGTCGACCCGATCGTCGGGAGCGCGAGCCGCTCGGTGACCGTCGCCACCACAGGGACGGCGCGGTCCGCAGACACGGTGAGCGCGCCGTCCACGCCGTGCCGCCGCGCGACCTCGGTGACGGCGTCGACGTCCATGAAGTCGACCGTTTCCGGTACGTCGGCCGCAGCGAGCCCCGGTGCGTCCGGGTTCCGGTCGACGGCGACGACACGAAGCCCGCGATCGCGCGCCTGCAGGATCGCCCCCCGCTGGTGGCGTCCGGCGCCCACGAAGAGGACGGTCTTCACGCGTGCAGCATCACCGAAACGGCGGAGTCAGCCGGCTCGGAGGAGAAAGGCGATCCGGTTCCAGCGCTCGGTCTCGCAGCCGTCGCGCCTGGCGAACCGAGCCCATATCCGCCGGCCCGAGAGCGTGCCGGTGACGAGCGCGACCTGCGGCCCGCCGTAGATCTGGGTGCACGCGACCCCCGGTGGCGTCGGTGCGAAGAGGGCGCGACCCCCCGCGGCGAGCCGCCGGCAGGCTGCCGCCGGCCGCGGCACGGTGCCGCGGGGCGGATCGCAATGCAGCGTGGTGACATGCGGTCGCGCGCCAGAGTTCGCGCGATAGACGATGCGCAGGCTTGTGGTGCTGCTCGCGGCGTGCGCCGTGCTCGCTGCTGCCGCGATGGCGAGGGCGAGGCCGAGCGATCGGGCTCTCACGGGAAGGGGCGGATGCATGTCCAGCTCCGGGTCGCCGTCGTCGCCGGCGATCGGGTCGATCTGACCTCGGCGCCGAGTCGGGAGATCGACGGTCGCCAGCGGTTCGTGTACGCAACCGTGTAGCGGAAGACACCACGGCCGGGGCGGTCGACGAACGCCGTGCAGCCGGGCAGCGCGATCCGCACCGTACCGCGCGCGCCGGGGCCGACGGCAGCCGGGCCCGGATGCCGGAACGCCACGATCCCGTTGACCTGCACCTGGGTCGGTCTGGGCACGGCCACGAGCACGCCCCTCGGCCTTGGAGCTGTGGTGACGGCTGTCGGCGCAGCGGGGCGTGTGAGGTCGTCGAGAGCGTTGCGCATGAAGCGGTCGAGCCGCTGGTCGTACCGTTCCTGCAACGGGTCGAGGCCCCAGCTGAACTGGAAAGAGCTGGCGCTGAAGACGCGGGCGCCGGACGTTGCGGTGTAGCGCGCGCTGTCCGCGTTCCAGATCTGTCCTTCCACCGGTGGGTGGCCGTTCTCGTGCTCGGAATGGAAGAAGACTGTGAGCGGAGGGACGTCGCACCCGGGCTGAGTGCCGTCCCACTCGTAGCCGACGAGTCCGTGGAGCGTGCTTCCCGGTGTGAACCCGGTGCCCTTGAACCACGGGTCGCCGAGTGCGTCGGCGTTGACGGTGAAGTCGTTCGAGTCGCCGAGTTGTCCATAGGCGACCCCGAGAAGCGTGCATTCGGGTCGGGGTGGGGTGAGCTCGCGAAACGTCGTCGTCTTCGAGGCCGGGTCGGGCTCGGGGTCGAGGTCGGGGTGCCGGTACTCGACCAGGTCGCGGCGCCCGTCCTCGTAGCGGATCTGCCAGTAGCCGGTGTTCGCGCCGATGAAGGCGAGGTTGGTCCCCGCGTCGCGGGCGGCCTCGAACGCGTCGCGCATCACATGCGTCCAGTACTCGTCGTGGCCGAGCGTCATCACGAGGGCGTGACGCAGGAGGGAGCCGGGGTCGCGGTCGGTGTCGACATCGGTCGTGTAGGAGACGTCATACCCGTGCCGCTCGAGGAAATGCACGGACGAGAGCTCCCACCACGCCGGCCCCTGGTGGACGAGGTCGTAGGGCCGGTCGAAGGAGACGTGGCTTCCCTCCAGCGTGCCCGGCTTCGTGTAGAGGCTCATCCCGCCCCATGCGTTGTACGCCTGCCAGGTGTTGACGGAGGCCTGCGCCAGGATCTCCGAGGGCCGGTTTCGAGGTGCCAGCACGATCACGGGCACGTGGCGCGACGTGCCGGGCGCGTCGCCGCTCGTCAGCACGACGTTGACGTAGTAGTAGCCGCTCACCCAGTTCCGCCCGGCGCGGATCGTGTCCGTGACCGGCCAATCGAGCTGGAGCAGTCCGCTCCCCGAGTCCGGGCCCGGGTTGGGCTGGACGACTCCCTGTCGCGAGCGGTTGCAGGCCGGCAGGCAGGCGATCAGCCGCCCACCGGTGCCGCCGTACCAGCCGAGGCGGTAGACCTCGACGCGGTAGCTCGCCGCCGGGTCTGTCGCCACGTGGAGATGGATCGCCTGGCCGGGGCGAACACTGACCTCGGACGCGTATGCGTCGATAGCGTTCGGCGGAGACGGCGGTCCATCCCAGGCCGTCGTTCCCGGTAGCTCGTTTTCGGCCTGGACCGGGTTGGTCGCGAGTACGGCCGTCAGCTCGCGGGTGCCTCGCGGGGCGCCGAGCGCGGTCGCGGTGGCAAATGCGAGAAGCAGAGTGGTGGTGGCGAGACGTCGCACGATCGCGCAGCGTACGCCGCAGCGCTGTGCCGTGTCACTCCCGTGGCGGCGCGGAGCGGTTCATTACACTCGCCGCGTGCCGCTCCAGGGGAAGCGAATTCTGATCACCGGTGGCGCCGGCTTTATCGGTACCACGCTCGCGCAGCGGCTCGTAGACGCGAACGAGGTGATCGCGTTCGACAATCTTCACCGCGACGCGCTCAGCGGCACGGGGCTCGCCGACCATCCCGGATTCTCCTTCGTACAGGGCGACGTGCTCGACGCGGACGCGCTCGGCGAGGTGTCGCGCGGCGTCACGCACATCGTCCACGCGGCCGCAATTGCCGGAGTCGACACCGTCCTCGCGAGCCCGGTGCGGACGATGCGGGTGAACCTGATCGGGACGTACAACATGCTCGAGGCCGGGGTGGCGACCCAGGCGACGCTCGAGCGTGTGATCGAGTTCTCGACGAGCGAGGTCTTCGGCCAGCAAGCCTTCAACGTCGCCGAGGGCCACGTCACCGCGATCGGCTCCGTGGGCGAGGCGCGCTGGACGTATGCGGTCTCGAAGCTCGCCGGCGAGCACATGGCCCACGCGTACCACGACGAGCTGGGTCTTCCCACCGTGTCGGTGCGCCCGTTCAACATCTACGGGCCGGGTCAGATCGGCGGCGGTGCGATCCGCGCGTTCATCGAGGCGGCGCTCGACGGCCACGACCTGACGATTCACGGTGACGGCTCGCAGATTCGGGCGTGGACCTACGTCGACGACATGGTCGACGGCCTGCTGCTCGCGCTCGAGCACCCCGCGGCGGTCGGCGAGAGCTTCAACATCGGGAACGCGCGCTCGGCCGTGACGATCTACGACCTCGCCACGAGGATCAAGCGCTTGTCGGGCTGCCCGGGCGAGATCGTCTTCCAGCCGCTCCATTACACGGACGTGGAGCTGCGCATCCCTAACGTCCAGAAGGCGCGCGAGCTGCTCGGCTTCGAGGCGAAGGTGGAGCTCGACGAGGGGCTGGAGAAGACGATCGCGTGGTACCGGCAGCGGGCGCTGACGCCGTCGGCATGACGGACGAGATCCGTCTCGCCAGGCCCGACGTCGGCGAGTCGGAGCTCGCGGCGATCCGGGAGGTTCTGGCGGACGGCCGGCTGACGATGGGCGGACGGGTGCCCGTCTTCGAAGGGCTCGTCGCGCGAGCCTGCGGCGTCGAGCACGCCGTCGCCGTCTCGTCGGGCACCGCGGCGATCCACCTCGCGCTGCTCGCGCTCGGGATCGGGCCGGGGGACGAGGTGATCGTCCCCGCCTACACGTTCCCCGCCACCGCCAACGCGGTCGAGCTCTGCGGCGCGAAGGCGGTGCTCGTCGACGTCGACCCTGCGACGTTCAACACGACGCCCGAGCGCGTCGCGGCAGCACTGACGCCGCGCAGCCGTGCGGTCCTGGCCGTGCACCTGTTCGGTCGGCCGCTCGACTGGGCGGGGCTCGAGGTTGCTGCCGGCGGTGTGCCGTTGGTCGAGGACGCGGCGGGTGCTCTCGGTGCTCTGTACCGTGGCCGGCCCTGCGGCTCGCTGGGCGTGATGGGCTGCCTGTCGTTTCATCCCCGCAAGATCGTGACGACGGGCGAGGGCGGCGCGGTCACCACCGATGAGGAGGCGCACGCGGACTCGATCCGGCGGCTTCGCCACCACGGGATCGTTCCGCACGGCGACTTCGACATCCCGCAGCCCGGCCTCAACTACCGGCTCTCGGACGTGCTCTGCGCGCTCGGGATCCCGCAGCTCGAGCGGCTCGACCAGCTGCTCGCAGCGCGTGGGCGCGTCGTCGCGGGCTACGCCGAGCGTCTCGCGGGTGTCGCGGAGCTACCGCAGGCGGCCGAGGGCGACCGCCACGGCTGGCAGGCCTATGTCGTCCGGGTCGACCGCCGCGACGAGGTGCTCGCGTCCCTCCGTGCTACGGGCATCGAGGCGCAGATCGGCACGTATGCGCTCCACCGGCTGACCGCGTACCGAGACCAGGGTCCGTTCCCGGGTGCCGACGAGGCCTTCGAGCGCGCGCTCGCGCTTCCGTTCCACACGAGCCTGACGGACGCCGAGCTGGACCGGGTCGCGGAGGCACTCGCAAAGCTCGCTTGACAAACGGTGCTTGTGAGTGAATACTCACTACCGTGATGACGACGGCTACCGAGCGCAAGACAGCCGAGGAGCGCCGCGAGGCGGTGCTCGAGGCAGCCTCCACGGCATTCGCCAACAGGGGGCTGCACGGCACGTCGACCGACGAGATCGCGGCCGCGGCAGGCATTTCGCAGCCGTACCTCTTCCGCCTCTTCGGCACCAAGAAGGCGCTCTACATCGCCACCGTCGAGCGCTGCATGGCGGAGACCCTCGAGATCTTCCGGGCCGCCAGCCGCGGTCTGCGGGGCGAGGAGGCGCTTCGTGCCATGGGTGGCGCCTACGCTGATCTCGTCATCTCCGACCGCACGCGGCTGCTCGGGCAGCTCCAGGCCTACGCGGCCTGCGACGACCCGGACGTCCGCGCTGCGATCAGGCACGGCTACGGTGAGCTCTTCCGCTTCGTCGAGGCGGTCGCGGACGTCCCGATCGAGGTCGTCTCGCACTGGTTCGCGACGGGGATGCTGCTCAATGTGATCGCGGCCATGGACCTGCACACCGACCCCGAGCCGTGGGCCGTTCAGCTCATGGCCGGCTGCAAGGACGACCAGGGCTGATCCCCTTTTTTCATCACTTATGAAAGTGACTACTCACAAAGCAATGAAGGAGCTGAGATGAGCAAGCGAACCCGGATGCTGTGGACGTTCGCGATCAGCTCGATCGCGCTGTTCATGGTCACCCTCGACAACCTCGTGGTCACGACGGCGATCCCCGTGATCCGGAAGGACCTGCACGCGTCCCTCTCCAGCCTCGAGTGGACGGTGAACGCCTATACCCTCACCTTCGCCGTGCTGCTCCTGACCGGCGCGGCGCTCGGCGACCGTTTCGGCCGCAGGCGCGTCTTCTCCGCCGGTATTTCGATCTTCACGCTCGGCTCGGTCGCCGCGGCGCTCGCGCCGAACGTGGAGATCCTGAACGTCGCGCGGGCCTTCCAGGGACTCGGCGGCGCCATCGTGATGCCGCTCACCCTGACCATCCTCTCCGCCGCCGTTCCCGCCGAGAAGCGCGGCGTCGCGCTTGGCGCGTGGGGCGGGATCTCCGGCCTCGCGGTCGCCTTCGGCCCCCTCGTAGGCGGTGCCGTCGTCCAGGGGATCTCCTGGCAGTGGATCTTCTGGCTGAACGTCCCGATCGGTCTCGTGCTCGTGCCGCTCGCCCTCGCCCGGCTCGACGAGTCCTACGGCCCGGAGGGGAGGCTCGACCTGCCCGGTCTCGGTCTCGCCAGCGCCGGTCTGTTCGGCATCGTCTGGGGTCTCGTCCGCGGGAACGAGCAGGGCTGGGCCAGCACCGAGATCGTCGCGGCGATCGCGGTCGGGCTCGCATTGGTGGGCGCGTTCGTCGCCTGGGAGCTCCGCGCCGAGCATCCGATGCTGCCGATGCGGTTCTTCCGCAACGCGACGTTCTCGCTCGCGAACGCCGCCTCGCTCTTCATGTACTTCGGCATGTTCGGCTCGATCTTCCTGCT
>Ga0066710_100000105_pt1 | contig 36691 bp, 35 predicted proteins | sample GraSoiAngelo_159_FD_79666 | JGI IMG/M metagenome (GOLD analysis project Ga0066710, IMG submission 79666) | Grasslands soil microbial communities from the Angelo Coastal Reserve, California, USA - 14_1009_16_40cm | ecosystem: Environmental > Terrestrial > Soil > Grasslands | place: USA... | reverse complement strand
GATGGAACGGGCAGGCGGAAGGGCCCCGAACGGCCGCGCGGCACCAGGATGAGCACGATCTCCGGCGTCTCGCGGAAGGCCATGCGGCCGATCTTCCCGTAGGGCAGGAACCCCGCGTCGGCCCACACCCCGTCGCGGTAGAGGCCGGGTTGGATCTTCAGCGACAGGGGCACCATCACGGTGAAGTAGACGGCCATCACGCCCTGGCTGTAGACGTGGTGGAAGGGACGGTCCAGCGTCCCGTTGATGACGGTCAGGGCGGCGGCCACGAAGCCCAGGACGATCAGGAGCGGGAAGTGCGCCGGACGGCGCCCGGGCCAGGTGAGCAGCGCGGTGGGGCGGACCTTGAGGAAGAGGAGATAGCCGGCGAGCGTCCGGGCGACCGCCACCGAGAAGTAGACGGCCAGGCCGAGCAGGACCACGGTGAGGACGGTGTCGTTGGAGAGGCTCAGACCGCCTCCAGCGCGCGGCTGGCGTCCTCGATGAGGTCCGGGGCGTCCTCGACGCCGAGCGCGACCCGCACGGTGCCCGGATCGACGCCGGCCGCCTTCAGCTGCTCGTCGGTGTAGCCGTGGTGCGAGGTGTGGACGGGCAGGCTCACCAGGGTCTCGACGCCGCCCAGGCTCGCCGCCCGGGCCATCAAGCCCAGGCCGTCGTAGAAGCGCTCGGCGGCGGCCAGCCCGCCCTTGAGCACGAACGCCACCACGCCCCCGAACCCCGACATCTGCAGCCGGGCCACGTCGTGGCCGGGATGCGAGCGCAGGCCGGGATAGAGGACCCGGGCGATCTTGGGATGGCATTCGAGATGGCACGCGAGGGCGAGCGCGTTCTCGCACTGGCGGTGGACCCGGAGGTGCAGCGTCTTCAGGCCGCGCAGGGCGAGGAAGGCCGAGTGCGGGTCGAGACAGCCGCCCAACACCTTCAGGAGAGAGCGGGCCTTGTCGATGCGCTCGCGCGAGCCCACCAGGGCGCCTCCGATGATGTCGCTGTGGCCGCCGAGGGCCTTGGTGAGGCTGTGCATCACCAGGTCCACGCCCAGCCCGAGCGGCCGCTGGAGCACCGGGGTGGCGAAGGTGTTGTCGGCCATGACGGCCAGGCCGTGATCGTGGGCGGCGGCGGCGACCGCGGCCAGGTCCAGGACGTCGAGCGAGGGATTGGTCGGGCTCTCTACGACGACGGCCTTCGTCCGCGGGCCCACGAGCGCGCCCAGCCGCGCCAGCTCGGCCGGGGGCAGGATCCGCGTGGCCACGCCGAGCGACGGCAGCACCTCGCGGACGAGCCGCGTGGTGCCGCCGTAGAGCGAGGCGCTGGCCAGCACCTCGTCTCCCGCCTTGACGAGCGAGAGCAGGCCGGTGGTGGCCGCGGCCATGCCCGAGGACAGGACGAGGCCGGCCTCGCCCTCCTCGAGCGCGGCCAGCGTCTGCTCCAGCTCCCGCAGCGTGGGGTTCTCGTAGCGGGTATAGAGGTAGAGCTGCTCGTCGCCCTCCAGGTAACGCTGCATCTCGGCCGAGGAGCCGAACACGAACGTCGACGACTGCACGATGGGCACCGTGAGCGGCCCCGGCCGCGGGTCCTTCGCGCCGTGCACGGCGCGCGTGCCGATTCCCCGCTTGCTCACAGCTCCACCGCCTGGCCTTCCTCCGGCTCCAGCGCCTCCCGGCGCCGTGGCTCGGGCGAGGCGCCCACCACCGGCTCCACGAACATGCGGTAGGCGTCGCGATAGCCCGCCTCGAGCAGGTCTTCCGGCGTCTCCAACACCTCCGTGGCCGGGTCCTGCGCGCCGTCCAGCTCCAGGGGGCCAAAGGCGCGCCGGTCGGGCCGGATGACGTAGACGGGCACGTCGCGGTAGACGCGCCCGGTGGCGGGGTCCTGCCAGGCCTTCCCGCCGTCCTCGGTCCGGTGGCCGAGGGTCTCGACCATGCGGTTGGTGCGCTCGGCGCCCCGGACGTCCCCCTCGACGGCCTGGCGCTCGAGGGCGGCCAGGACGCCGTCGGCGGCCGCGCGCAGGCCGCGCCGGCGCGGCGGAGGGCTGGCCGAATACGGAGCGCCCGCGGCCACGATCACCTGCTCCGCCCCGGCGGCGACCGCCTCCGAGATGCCGCAGCCGGCGGCGAGCGTGGCGTCGGTGAGCCGGTGCGTCTCGCCGGCGAAGATCCCGCCCCGGGGAAAGGCCACCCGACGCACCGGGGCGGCCAGCGGAGGCAGGAGGCCCGTCATGACGGCGTCGAAGAGCAGCGTGTCGTATCCCATCTCGCGCAGGTCGACCGCGGCCGGGACGCCTTCCGCCCGCGACCGCCCGCCGCGCGTGCGGGTAGAGGCGAAGGCGGCGCGGGCCGCGTCGTGCAGCCACAGGAAGGGCAGCACGCTGCCGGTCTCGAGGTCGGCCGCGCGCAGGATCAGCTCGCGGAAGCCCGGCTGGCCGAGGTTCTCGGCCAGGAGAGCCACGTAGCGCTTGCCCAGCTCCGGCTCGGACGGAGGCGACGCCGAGATGGCCGAGCCCCGGGCCACCTCCCACAGCGAGGCGGCGAGGCGTTTGCGGGCCTGGCGGGCGTCGAGCGGCGTCTCGAAGGACTCGGCCAGCCGCCGGCCGCTGCGGGCCCAGCCGAGCGCCAGGTAGACGACCACGAGCACGGAAAGCGCGAAAACGGGCACGGCGAGCGCGGCCAGGTACGGCGCCCGGAGGACGGAAGGCGCCGCCCACAATCCCTCGATGAGCCGCGACGGCACGCCCGGCGCCACCACGTCCACGATGAGGACGAGGGGAAAGAGGAGCCCGGCCAGCAGGGCGAGGCCGACCGGAAACAGGAAGACGCCGAAGGCCGTGGCGAGCAGGAGCAGAGCGATGCGCAGCGCCGGCTGGAGGCGGTACAACGAATCCCAGCCCACGCCGTCCCAGAAACCCCCCGGCCCGTAGAGCCGGCTGCCGCCCGCGACCGCCGCGAAGGCGGCGCCCACGGCGCCGACCCCCGATCCCACCACGAGGTCGATCTTCACGCCGCTCTCGTCGAGGGCGCGCAGCACGCCCGCGTGGTACGCCCCCGACGCGCCGCTGCCGGTGAGGACCAGGGCCGTGCGGCGCTTGGGCGAATACTCCCTCATGGTCCGCGAGGCTTCCTAAGTTACCACATCGGCCACCGCGGCGATCCGTGGCGCGAGGCCGGCCGATCCTTCTTCCCCCTCCGCGACCACCAGGTACGCGCCCGTGCGCCGGGGCGCGTGAAGCCAGGCCGAGAGCCACCGCCGGTCGTCGCGCGGCGGATCGGGAGCCGGCCAGCGGAGGCTCGCGACGGCCTGGGCGAGCCGGCGTTCCTCGGCCCTCACCGCGGCCTCTTCCAGGACCGCGCCTTCGCGCACCGGGTAGAGCTCGATGGCACCCCGCGCGGGCTCGACCACCAGGCCGCAGCTTCCCGCCACCGCGGCCACCCATGGCGGCGCCCAGGACAGCGTCTCCGCCGGTCGAGACTCCGGACGGGCGAGGAAGTGCGCGGCTCGGACCGCCAGCGCCCGGTATTCGTCTTCGCTCACCCGCTGCAGGCACGGCGCCGCGCAGGTGCGCACCTGCGCATAGACGCAGCCCAGACCGAGGGCGAGGTCGGCGGCCGGCTCGAAGGTGTAATCGCAGGGCCGCAGCGGAAAAAGCCTGTGCAGCGCGTCCACCGCCCGCGCCGCTGCCTTGCGGTGGCGGAAGGGACCGTAGAGGTTCTGCGGATCGGCCTCGGGCCCGCGCACGCTCAGCCGCGGGAAGCGCTCGTCGGGATCGAGATGGATGTAGGCGGACGGCTTCAGGTCCCGGCGCTTCTCGGGCCGGATGTACTCGGCCATCAGCCTTTCGTAGACCAGCCGCTGGTGGAAGGGCGACGTCGTCTCCGACCAACGCACCGCCTTGGCCACCGGGCGCAGGTCCGTGCGCGGCCGCCGGCCCCGGGGCGGCGGAGGGCCCTGGCCCAGATGGCCGCTCGCCCAGCGGCGGAGGTTGGCCGCCTTCCCGATCACGAGGTTCTTGTCGTCGGGGCCGAGGATCTGCCCGACGCCCGGGCGCGGCGGTAGCGCCGCCAGCGCCGCCGAGAGGTCCGGCTCCAGGGAGTGAGCTTGCGTCAGGCCTCCGCCGGGGAGTCCTGCACCTGGTCGTGGATCGTGACCAGGCGCGTGATCTCGTACTCCTTCGTGCCGGAGGGCACCCGCACCTCCACCACGTCTCCCTCTTCGTGGTTCAGCAGGCTCTTGCCGATCGGAGACGAGGGAGAGATGCGGCCCTGCACGGGGTCGGCCTCCTCCGGCGTGACGAGGTCGTAGACCACCTCCTCGCCGGTGGTCGTCTCGCGCAGGCTCACGGTCGAGCCCAGCCCGACCTTGTCCCGGGGGATCCTGTCGAGGTTCACCATGGAAAGGGCCGCCAGGCGGGTGCGGAGCTGGCCGATCCGGGCCTGGAGGAAGGTCTGGCGCTCCTTGGCCGCCTTGTACTCGGCGTTCTCCCGAAGGTCGCCATGCTCCCGCGCCTTCTGGATCTCCTTCGGGAGCTGGACCTTCAGCTCGTAGTCCAGCGTCTTGATCTCGTCTTCGAGCCGCTTCTTGATGTCGATCATCAATTAAAAGAGGCGCCCCACGACGGCGCCCGGGAAGCGGCTGCTCGGCCAGCCGCGCTTTTTCGCATGATAGTATCACGGCCCCCGCATGGATGCCGTCCCCATCCGCAGCCGCAGCAATCCGCTCGTGCGCCGCCTGCGGGCCCTCAAGGAAAGGGCGGGCGGAGAGCTGATGCTGCTCGAGGGCCCCAAGCTCCTCGCCGAGGCGCTGGCCTCGGGAGTGGGGATCGTGGAAGCGGCGGCCTCGCCTCGCCTCGTGCGGGAGGAGTGGTCCGGACTGGCCGCCGCGCTGCGTGACCGAGGCATCCCGGTCCGCCTCGTGGACGAATCCGTGCTGGCGTCGTTGTCGGAGGTGGAGACGAGCCAGGGCATCCTCGCGCTCGCCCGGCGGCCGTCTTTCGACGAAGCACGGATCTACCGGGAAACGCCGCTCGTGGTGGTGGCGGCGGGCATCCAGAACCCGGGCAACCTGGGAGCGCTGCTGCGGACGGCGGAGGCGGCGGGGGCCACGGGGGCGTATCTCACCGATGGCAGCGCCGATCCCTTCTCGTGGAAGGCGCTGCGCGGCTCGATGGGCAGCGCTTTCCGCCTGCCCCACCGCCGCCGGATCGCCGCCGCAGAAGCGCTCGGCCGGCTAGAGGCCCGCGGGGTGCGAGTGGTGGCCGCCGATGCCCGCGCCGTCAGGGCCTATGACGATGCCGACCTGCGCGGGCCGGTGGCGCTTCTCTTCGGCTCCGAGGGATCAGGCCTGGCTCCGGAGCTCGCCGCGCGCGCCGACGACGCCGTCGCGATCCCGATGGCAGCCGGCGCCGAGAGCCTCAACGTCTCGGTAGCGGCGGCGGTGTTGCTCTTCGAGGCGGCCCGCCAGCGACGTCATTGAGCTGGGGGCTGCGCCGCTAGCCGCCGGTAAGAGCAAGAGCTGCGAGTGGAGCGGGATTCACTCCCCCGGGGCCGCGAAGCGGCCCCGCCGGATGAGCGCCGGCGAATTCACTTCGCCGGCGCGGAAGACGCGAGCGGGGGGTCTGGGGGGTGCGCCGCTAGCACCCCCCAGCTCAATCAGGAAGCGTCGGAGGGCAGCGACGGCAGCAGCACCAGCACCGCGGGCGGCGCGACCATGGCCGCATGGCGCTGGAGCGCCTCCCGCAGCCGGCCCAGCCCGTCCAGGTGAGCCGAGATGCGCAGCGTCCGGCCGTCCCGGGCCCGGATGAGGAACGACTCCCAGAGCGCCGAGAAACGTACCTCCGCCACTTCCGGCCACCCGATCTCGATCTGCCCGCCGCCCAGCCTCGGCTCCGCGACCCCGCGGTGATCGACCCGCACCCACGTGAGCATCACGGCCAGGAGCATGGAAGCGGAGAGCACGAAAGCGCCTCCGAACATCGCCACGTAGCCGATCATGAACCAGAAGCTGCCGATCGCCTGCGTGCGATGCGCCCACAGCCCGAGGGCGAGGAAGGCCCCGAACACCGCAGCCGTGATCCCCCAGAACGCGCGCACTCGCGGCCCGTGCTCCAGGATGAAGCCCAGGCCATCCGCAGCCGGCCGGGCCTCCACCCGCCGGCCGGCCCGCACCCACCGCTCGATCCGCCGCGAGAGGTATTCCCCGAAGAAGAGGTCGATCATCCATTGAGCTGGGGGGTCCTAGCGGCGGACCCCCCAGAACCCCCCGCGCGCTACGGCGAAGTGAATTCGCCTTCGCGCGCAGCTTTGGCTCTAACGGGTGCTAGCGTCGCACCCCCAGACCCCGCTCGCTACGCGCGAGTGAATCGCGCTTCGCTCGCAGCTTGGGCTCTAACCGGGTGCTAGCGTCGCACCCCCAGACCCCCCTCGCTGCGCGCGAGTGAATCGCGCTCCGCTCGCCGCCGTGGCTCATGGTTCTCTGGCCGCGGCGGACCCCCCAGAACCCCCCGCGCGCTACGGCGGTGTGAATCGCGTCGCGGGTCGTTTCGAGTTAGTCTCTCACCATGCCAGCCTCCAGGGACGGCTCCTCGCGGCTGCTCTTTCCCTCGCCTCCCGCCCCGCCCGACGCTCCGCGGCCGGACGCGCCCCTGGCCGACCGGATCCGGCCGCGGACGCTGGAGGAGATCCTGGGCCAGGACGAGGTGCTGGGCCCCGGCAAGCCGCTCCGGCGGGCCATCGAGTCGGACTACCTCCGCTCGCTCATCCTGTGGGGGCCGCCCGGCTCGGGCAAGACCACCCTCGCCCACGTGATCCGCCTCAGGACCCGGCATCACTTCGAGGCCATGAGCGCCGTGCTCACGGGCGTCAAGGAACTGAAGGAGGTGCTGAAGGAGGCCGAGCTGCGGCGGAAGCGCGAGCAGCGCCGATCGGTCGTGTTCATCGACGAGATCCACCGCTACAACAAGGCCCAGCAGGACGCGCTGCTCTCATACGTGGAGTCGGGCGACGTGGTGCTCATCGGCGCCACCACGGAGAACCCCTCCTTCGAAGTGAACGCCGCGCTGCTCTCGCGCTGCCGGGTCGTGGTGCTGAAGCCGCTCGGTGCGCCCCAGCTCCTGGAGGTGCTGCGCCGCGCGCTGGCTGACGTGGAGCGCGGCCTGGGCGCGACCGGCGCCGACATCGGCGAGGATGCCCTGGAGTTCCTGGCCCAGGCCTCGGACGGCGACGCGCGCACCGCCCTCAACGTCCTCGAGATGGCGGTGATGACGTCCCCGCCCCAGGACGGTCGCCGCCAGGTCGACCTGAAGGCCATGCGGCAGGCCTTCGCCCGCAAGTCGCTCCTCTACGACCGCGCGGGCGAGGAGCACTACAACATCATCAGCGCGCTGCACAAGTCGGTGCGCAACTCCGACGCCGACGCCGGGCTCTACTGGCTCGCCCGCATGCTGGAGGCGGGCGAGGACCCGCTGTACGTCGCGCGCCGGCTCGTCCGCTTCGCCTCCGAGGACGTGGGCATGGCCGACCCGCAGGCCCTGGTCGTGGCCATGGCCGCCCAGCAGGCCGTCCACTTCGTCGGGCTGCCCGAGGGCAGCCTGGCCTTGGCCCAGGCCGTCGTCTACCTGGCCGCGGCGCCCAAGAGCAACGCCCTCTATACCGCCTATGCCTCCGCCGCCCGCGACGCGCTCGAGACGCGGGCCGAGCCGGTGCCCCTGTGGATCCGCAACGCGCCCACGCCGCTCATGAAGCAGCTCGGCTACGGCAAGGGCTACCGGTATGCCCATGACGAGGACGAGGGCGTCTCGGGAATGGACTGCCTGCCCGAGTCGCTCCTCGGGCGCCGGTACTACGAGCCCACTCAGCGCGGCCAGGAAGCCGGGATTGCCGACCGCCTGCAGGAAGCAAGGCGAATCCGGGAGGAGAAAAAGGGCCGCGAGCCGAGATAGACCATGGCCACGCGAAAGAAGAAGGTCCTGGCCGTCGACGACGATCCCACGGCGCTCGCCGCCTTGCGCCAGATCCTGACCCAGAAGGGCTACGAGGTGACGACCGCCGCCAACGGCGAGGAGGCGCTGTCGCTCGTCGCCGCCCATGACTTCGACCTCGCCCTCCTCGACGTGGCCATGCCCGGCCTCAGCGGCTACGAGGTCTGCCGCCGCATCCGCTCCGAGGAGCGGACGAAGGACCTGCCGGTCGTGTTCCTCACCGCCAAGGGCACGGTGTCGGACATGAAGGAGGGACAGGTCGCGGGCAGCGACCTCTACCTCGTGAAGCCCGTCATGGCCGCCCGCCTGCTGGCCATGGTGGGCATGTTCCTCTCGGACGAGATCCCGCTCGGGCGAAAGCGGCGCTAGGATCGCTCTTCTTCCAGTGCCTCCCGGAGCGCCCGCCGCTCGGTCGGGCCCAGGCGGCTCGCCTCGTGCAACAGGAGCCGCACCTCACCCGGCTCGTCGGGCGTCGGCGCCACCAGGGCGAGGCCGATCACGTAGAGCGCGAGCGTGAAGAAGGAGATGTAGCCGGTGGCCGGCGCGACCGCCGGCACGTCGAGCGTGCCCAGCGAGAGCCCTTCGAACACCATCCCCGCCAGGCGCCGGGTCCAGCTCCCGCCCGGGGCCGAGAGCCCGGCCATGATCATGTGCTTCAGGACGAAAGCGGTGCCAAACAGCACGCCGAGACTGCGCAGGAGACGGCGGGGATCGAAGGCCGAGAACTGGTCGTTCCACAGCGTCCACAGGAAGAAGAACGCGAACATCCAGTGGAGCAGGCCCTGCTCGGGCAGCACCGAGTTGAAGGCCTGGGCGGAGGCGAAGAAGAGCGCGATCAGGGTCAGGGCGTGGGAGACGTTCACGAGCACGCCGTGCCGGCTGCCCAGCCATGCGTCCAGCCTGACCAGCCGGCCGCGCAGGAAGAGCGATGCCAGCAGGGCCGCCATCACCAGCGTGATGAGGGGAGGAGGCAGGAAGACGAACGCGCGGTCGGGGGTCACCCGCATCCCGCCGAGGAGGGCGACGGTGAGGAAGACGAGCGGGAGCAGGATGACCCGGGAGGCGGTCCGCCGCCGCGCCGCGTCGTCCCTCACTTGCGCTCCTCGAGGACCCGCATCGGGTTGAGGTCGCCCCAGCTACGCTCGCGGCCCTTCTCCAGCTCGGCCTTCAGCTCGGCCGCGGTGTGCATCTTGAGGTCCGGGTCGTCGACGATGAGGCTGCCGGCGGGCGTGAGGGCCAGCGCGCGGTCGACGGCCTGGAGTCCCTGGCCGTAGAGCGCGTCGTCGTGGTAGAGGCGGCCCCAGCCCTCGCGATAGAAGGCGTAGGCGATGTAGAACTGCGTGCGGGCGTCGGCGCGGGCGGGATCGGCGCGCTCCCACTCCCCGCGGGCGGCGCGGAACGCGCCGCGGTGGAAGAGCGAGAGGGCGGTGTCGTAGCGGGCGGAGTCGACCTTGTACGCCCCCGCCGCCACCCGCGCCCCCTGGGTGACGTCCTGGAACGTGCGGGGCTGGGTGGCGTAGACCCAGACGATGGCGCCCGCGTAGACCAACGTCGCCGTGATGCCGGTGGCGTGGAGCAGGGCGTGACGCATCTACGCGATGAAGCCCTGCCGCACGGCGTGGATGAAGTCTGTGTAGGCGGGGGTGAAGCCGGCGGCGCGCAGCTCGCTCGCCACCTGTCCGCGGTGATAGGCGGAGTGCGCCACGACGTGCGTGAGGACGTCGACCACCCGGCTCGTCCAGGGCTCGCCTTTGGAGTTGCGATAGGCCACCGCTCGCCCGAGGTCGGCCGCGTGCGGATCGTCGAGGAAGGAGCGCCAGGCCTGGGCCATCGCTCCCGCCTCCTCCGCACACGCGTCGAGCCCGTGCGCCGGCCACACCACGACCGGGGCCGGGTCCTGGCGCAGGCGGCCCAGCCAGAGGCGCTCGGCGGCCACCACGTGGGCCATGAACCGAAGCGCCTTCGGCGGCGGCGGGTCCGCGGCGCGCAGCGACGCGACTGCCTCGCGGTTGGCCCAGGCGTCCCACTCCAGCAGCCGGCGTAAGTGGTCGCGCAGCTCCATGTCGGCCTCCGGACGGGAAGGATAGCTCAAGGCCTCCGTGCGCCACCGGTGCCCCGCCTCACCCGCTGGTGGACGAAGTCGGTCAGGCTGCCCTTGCGGATGCGCACCCCCGCGCGCAGGACCTCGCCGATGGGGACGTCGAGGGGGACCTCGAGGCCGGCCGACTTGGTGAAGCCGAGCTTCTGGCTGGCGTAAACGCTGCGATGGCCGACGATCAGGAACGCCGTCCCGGCGCAGAGAGCGGCATACACGCCCAGCTCGGTCGGCAGCAGCTCCATGCCCATCACCGCCGCGGCGATGGGCGTGTTGGCGGCGGCGGCCAGGACGGAGACGAAGCCGAAGGCGGCAAACACGCTCGAGGGGAGGCCGACGGCAGTGGAGAGGGCGGCCCCGCTGGTGGCGCCGATGAAGAAGAGCGGCGTCACGATGCCGCCGCTCCCCCCCGTCTCCAGGGTCACGGTCGTGGCGACGATCTTGAAGAAGAACGCGAGGACGAACAGCCGCGCGGTGCCCGCCAGCGCCGACTCGATCACGCCGGTGCCCAGGCCGGCGTAGAGGTCGCCCACCGCGGCGTAGAAGACGGCGAGGGCGAGGCCGCCGGCCACGGCCACGAGATAGGGATGGCGCTCGAACCGCCGGAGCGCCCGCTCGAGGCCGCGCATCGCCTCGATGAGGAGCAGCGCGATGAGGCCGAAGAGCGCGCCGAGGGCGATCGACAGCGGGACGATCGCGCGGTGCTGCAGGAACTGCATGTCGGCGTGCAGCGCAGGCACCGGAGCGCGCACCCCGCAGACGAGGTGGGCCACGATCCCGGCCACCAGGCACGGGAAGAGAACCGGATACTCGATGCGGCCCAGGTAGAGGACCTCGATGCCGAACAACGCGCCCGAGACGGGAGTGCCGAACACGGCCGCGAAGCCGGCGCCGATGCCGCAGATCACCAGCCGCCGGCGGTCTTCGTCCCGAAGCCGCAGGAGGTCGGCGAAGAGGCTCGTGATCGCGGCCCCGATCTGGGCGCAGGGGCCTTCCTTGCCGACCGAGCCGCCGAAGGCGAGCGTCAGCACGGTGGCCAGCAACTTCACCGGAGCGACCTTCCAGTCCACCTTGCCCGACGCCTGGTGGACGGCGGCGATGACCGCCTCGGTGCCGTGGCCGCGGGCGGACGGGGCGAAGGTGCGGATCAGCCAGACGCAGGCCGGAAGGGCCAGAGGCAGGAGCCAGTACGGCGGCAGGCCACGCGTCAGGAGCGAAACGAGGCGGGAAGAGGCGTCGAGCGACCACAGGAAGGCGCGCGTCGCTTCGCCGACGCACACTCCCGCGACACCTCCGAGCAGCGCCCACTTGGTGGTGCTGATGAGGAGGGCGGTGTGCTCGGTGTACCAGCGGGCCTCGTCGGCGAGGTGCGGGGGCTCGGGCTCCTTCGGCGGCCCGGCCGCTTCCGTCGACGCGGTGTCCCCCATCGCCTGGAAGGCATGATACGCCCGCCCTCCGCCGCGGGTTGCGCCGGCCGTGAAGCGCTGCTAGCGTGGCCGCGATGGAAGAAGGCCTCGTCATCCGCGATGCGACGGCGGCCGACGCGCCCGCCATCGTCGCCATCGGCCGCGAGCTGGTGGAGGACGGCGACACCTACGTCTTCCCGCCCGCCACCACCGACGACGAGCTGAAGGCCTACTGGCTGTCTCCGGCAGGGCGGACGTTCGTGGCCGTCCTCGACCAGCATCCCGTGGGCTGCTACTTCCTCCGTTCCAACTACCCGGGCCGAGGGCGCCACGTCGCCAACGCGTCGTACGCGGTCGCGCGCCGCTTCACCAGACGCGGCATCGGACGCGCGATGGCCGAGCACTCCCTCGAGCTGGCGCGCCAGCTCGGCTTCCAGGCCATGCAGTTCAACCTCGTGGTCAGCACCAACGAAGCGGCGGTGACCCTGTGGCGGACCCTGGGCTTCCGGATCGTCGGCACGCTGCCCAAGGTGTTCGACCATCCCACCCGCGGCCAGGTCGACGCGTACGTGATGCACCGGCTTCTCTAGGCATCTCCTCGCCGCTACGACGACGTGTGGTCGTGGACGATCCGCCATTCGCTGCCCAGCCGGCGCAGGAGGAGCGTGAAGAGGCCGTTGGGCTGCGAGCCATCCTTCATTGTCAGATGCCAGCGGCCCCGGACGAGCGCGGCGTCGGCGCACAGCACCTGCACGTCCAGGTCCTCGAAGCGCAGCCGGCCCATCTCCCGGCCTTCGGCCTGGTAGCGCTGCCGGTACCGGTCGAGGGTCGCCTGCCAGCCGCGGGTGACCGTGGCGCCGGACTGGAAGACCAGGTCAGGCGAGCTCCAGTACCCGGCCATGAAGCCCTCGAGGTCGCCGCGGTTCCAGGCCTCGACCTGCCGGTCCAGCACGGCGCGCACCGCCTCCGCTGGCGGCGCTTTCGTGGGCGACCCGGCTCGCGGCCCGGCCGCCACGACCACCAGCAGGGCGACGGCGAGAGTCGTCCTCATCCGGCGCGCGTAGAAGGAATCGGACGCAGGATCCAGGCCTGGGGAAATTGCTCGAAGCCGATGTGGGGGTAGTAGGCCTCGGCCGCGGGCGCGGCGAGCAGGATCAGCGTGGCCTGCGGCGCGGCCTCACGGGTGAGCCGGACCAGCTCTCGGCCGATCCCCTGTCTCTGATAGGAGAGTCTCACCGCGAGGTCGGAGAGGTACGTGGCGTAGGCGAAGTCGGTCAGCGAGCGCGAGATGCCGACCAGGCGAGAGCCGTCCCACGCCGTCACCACCAGGTTCGCATGAGACAGCATGCGCTGCATGCGGCCGTGGTCGGACACCGGCCGCCTCTGGCCGAGCGTCGAATCGACGTACAGCTCGATCACCGCATCCAGGTCCAGGTCGTTGCCGGTGCGATAGGCGATCATGCCCACTCCGGCGCCGCGGTCAACGCCCCGCCGCCCCGCAGTACTCGCCCGCTTCGGGCAGCACGGTCTTCTCCACCCACCAGGGATGGATTTCCGCGACGAGCCGGCCGGAGCGGATGGCCGGATCGGCGGCGATCAGGGCCTGGACGTCCTCGGCCGTCGGGACCCGGAAGATGAAGATCCCGCGCAGCTCTCCGTCGTCGCCCATGGGGCCGGCCACGATGAGCTTCCGGGCCTTCCACATGGCGCGGATGTTCGCCAGGTGGCCTTCCTGGATCGCTTGCCGCTCGGGCGTGTCTTCGGCCGACCGCGGCGCGCCCCTCTTCAGCAGGACCAGATAGAGCTGCTCCATCCCGCTGGCCGGCGCCGAAGGCGAAGGCGCAGGCTTCGCTTGGTCGTCGGCGACGGCCACCGCGGCCGCTACGCTCACGGCGAGCACCGCGCTGCCGATCCGCCTGATCTTCTGGAGACGCTCCGCTTCGGCCTTCATGCCGACAGCCGCTCGAGCTGCGCCAGATGGTTGAGGTCGTGGCCCGCGAGCATCCGGATGACGGTGCCGAGCGTCTCGGGACCTCGCTCGGGATGGAAGGCCTCTCGATCCAGGTCGGCCGGGCTCAGCCCGCGGAGCAGGGCGAGGTTCCACCGGCGCAAGGCCAGGAAGGAGGCGAGGGCCGTCTCCACGTCGACGTCGGCATAGCGCCTCGCCCAGGCGGATTCGTCGAACGGCTGGATCCGGTGGTTCTCCTCGGAGAGGATCTGCCGGATCCGGAACGCGACGCCCACCTCGGCGTCCGCCAGGTGGGCGAGGATCTGCCGGCCGGTCCACTTCCCCGGGCCGTAGCTGCGCGCGAGGCCGGCGGCGCCCAGACGCCCCGCGGTCGCCTCGATGCGCTCGGCGCTGGCCCGCAGGCTCTCGACCGGGTTGCGCTCGCCCAGAAGCCCGAGGATCCGTTCACGGTACGAGCCGTCGGCCACTGTCGTCATCTGAACCCTCCTTCGTGCCCCCCTGCTTCATACCACGGCGTGGGCGGCGGCGCCTACCGGCCCGCCTGCGCCAACGGCGGTGTCCCTTCCCCGAGCAGCACGCCCACGCTCACGAAACGCAAGCCTCTGTCCTTGCCGGCGGCGAGGATGCGAGGCAGGGCCTCGAGCGTTCGGCTCGGGTCGGCGATGCCGTCGTGGAGGATCACGATGGCACCCGGCACCAGGTTCTTCTCGACCAGCCACTCGATGTAGGCCACCGGAGGATGGGACGGGTCGTGGGGATAGGCGGATCCCAGCACGACCCGGTAACCCTGCTCTCGCGCCTGACGGAGATGATGGGGCCAGGCCAGGCCTCCCGGCGGCCGGAAGAGTTTGGGATCCCCCTGGAGGCCGGCCGCTCGCTCCGTCCGGAGCAGGGACTCAACGAACTCCGTGCTCGATGCGCCCAGGGTCGTCCCGTCGGTGAAACAGTGATTGCCCACCTCGTGCCCCGCCGCCTTGATCCGGCCGACCAGCTCGGGATGTCGCTCTGCCCGCGACCCGATGAGGAAGAACGTCGCCTGCGCGCCGTGCTGAGCGAGGATGTCCAGGACCCGCCCGGTGTGCACCGGATCGGGTCCGTCGTCGAAGGACAGGGCCACGAGCGGCTCGCGCGTCTCGACCCGCCAGAGGACCTGCGGCGTCAGCCACTCGAGGGCCCGGAAGGCCCCGAGGGGCTCCGTCCAGAACACGATCAGCAAGGCGGCCAGCAGGAGGACAGGCGCGAGAGCCATGATCCACGTCCGCCGCCGGCGCCCGGTCACGCGGCCGGCCGCCGCCCTCACGGCTCCAGCCGCAGGCCGCCGGTGGGGCCGGCCTGCTCGTAGGTCTCGCCGTAGCGCTCGTAGCTGTTCAGCACCTTGCGCACGTAGTTCTTCGTTTCGTCGAAGCTGATCGAGGAGAAGAAGGCGTCGGCCCGCGGCGCGGGCGTGAGCCGCCACCACAGCTTCACCTGGTTGGGACCGGCGTTGTAGGCGGCGGCGATCCGGTAGGGGTCGCCCTCGAACTGCCGGGAGAGGTCGGCCACGTACTTGGCGCCGAGCTGGATGATGATCGACGGGTCGTAGAGGTCCTCGGCGTTGAGGTCCACCAGGCCCAGGCTGCGCCCCACCTCGCGCGCGGTCGTGATGATGAACTGGAGGAGGCCCCGGGCGGCCGCGGCCGACTTGGCGCGCGGATCGAAGCGCGACTCCTCCCTCATGACCGACAGCACCAGGCGCGGGTCGGCGCCGTGCTTCTTCGACTCCGCGAGCACCCGGTCGTAGAAGTACCGCGGGTAGAGCAGCTCGCGCAGCGTGCGCGGGAGCAGCTCGGGGGTGAAGTCGTCGGGCACCGACCGCATCAGCACCTCGGCCGCGTAGATGGAGCCGCGGGGCGCCCCGCCGAGGTGGAGGGCGAGCGAGCGAGGGAGGGCCGCGGGGGCCGGGCTCAGGCCATAGCGCACGGGCGCGAGGTCGATGGCGTCGTCGAAGAGACCCATCGCCAGGAGCAGGTCCAATCGCTCCGGCTCCGTCCCCGGCCCGGCCGGGCCCGGCGGCGCGTTCTCGAATCCGGGAGGCGTGGGCAGCGGGAAGCGGGGGAATTCCTGCGGCTTCAGGTCGAGCACCTCGCGGTAGCGGGGGAGCTTCTCGTAGATCCGCCGCAGCTTCTCGACCTCGGCCGGCCGGTCGGCGGCCGGCGCCAGGAGGACCACGTCGGTCTGGAGCGGACGAGCGGCATCCACCTCGCCGGCGGCGACGAGCCGGTCGACCTCGGCGCTTCGCGCCTTCAGCTCTTCGGCCAGCCGGGCGGCCAGCGCCGGGTCGGCCAGCCTCCGGCGCGCAAAGTAGGCGAAGTGCGTGGGCACCGGCGAGCGCAGCACCTGCAGGTACTCGGTGAGCGCGCGGCCAGGGTCGTCCGCCTCGCGGGCGCGTCCCTGCCAGTAGTCGACCTCAGAGACGACATAGCGGTCGGACGGTCGGGCCAGCGCGTTCAGCGTCTCGATCGCCGGCGCGGTCCGGCCGGCGGCGACGAGGCCGACCGCGTAGGCGACCGTCGCGTCGGCCCCCGTCTCGCCGGGGAATCGCTGGACGGCATAGCGGAGATCCGCTTCGGCTTCCGCGTAGCGCTTCTGGGCCAGCCGCGTCCGGAGCCGCTGGACGACCGCCGCCGCCCCGGGCGGGACCGACGGCGTCATGATGGACGAGCGGGGCTTCTCGGCGCGCCGGCCCTTGACGCGACGGCCCGCCGCCGCACGGCGGCCGGAACGCGACGGCGCGGCCACGAATGCCGCCCGAACGACCCTGGCCTCGTGCGCGACGCCCGGCCGCAGCGATGGGCCGCTGTCGGCCGCCTTCGGCTTCGCCGGCCGCCGGGGGGGCTTGCGGGGCGGCTTCCGCGCCGGATGGCCCGGGCCGGCGGCCTTGATCGCCTGGCCCATCTCCTGCTCGGCCCGCGCGTCGTCGCCCTGGAGCTGCGCCGCGCGCGACGCGTGATAGTAGAACATCGCCCTGGGCTCGCCCGCGCGGGCCTGGGCGGCCCCCCTCAGATAGACCTTCTCGGCCTCGGTATATCGCTCGGCCCCGAAATGAGCGCGGCCGAGGGCGAAGAACAGGTCCTCCCGCCGGGCGGGCAGGCGGTCGAGCGCCTTGCCGAGCAGCTCGGCGGCGCGGTCGAAGTGCCGGTGGCTGCGCAGGCTCTCCCCGAGCAGCATCCACTCCTCCGGCTTCATCCGCTTGACGGTCTCGGGATGGTCGAGCGCCCGGGCCACGCGCTCGGCGGGATCGTCGGCCAGGTCTTCCTTGAGGAGAGGGACGCCCAGGCCGACGGCCGCGGCCAGGTCGCCGGCGGCGTGGAGCATCTCGACCCGGCGCGCCTCGAGATCGCGCTTGCGGGCCGCGTCGACCGTGGGAGCGAGCCGGGCGGTGAGCTGCTGCATCTCGGCCGCGGTGCCGTGGGCCTGGACGTGGGCCGCGAGGTCGGACACGGCGGTGTCGCGCCACGTGCCCTGCGGATACTGGAACGCCAGCTCCTCGCGCAGACGAGCCGCCTGCTCCTCGTCTCCCTTCTCTTCCGCGACCTCGGCCCGGTAGTGGAGGGCGAGGTCGCGCAGGGGATGGCCGGAGGCGAGGAAGGGCTCGAGCGCCGCCGCGGCCTCGGCGAGCCGTCCCGCTTCGAGCAGAGCGCGGCCGTGCAGATACCCGAGCCGCCAGGCCTGGTACAGGTCGGCGTGCTCGGCGCGCACCTCGTCGAGCTGCCGCGCGAGCGCCTTCCACTCCCCGCCCTGCTCCAGCTCGATGAAGCGCGGCGTCCACTGCTCGACGGGCAGCCGGCTGATCTCCGGGGGTGGCGCCGGCTGGTCCCGCGCCGCGACCGCCCGCGCGGCGACCTCCCGCCGCCGCACCGGCGGCCGGCGGGCGGCCACGGTGAGCCCGAGGGCCAGGAGTACGAGGGCGATGCCGGCCGCAATCCACTTCTGCAAGCGCGCTCGCGGTCCCCCCCATGTCGCTCGCTCGGGCGGCACCCGGATTGATTCTAGCGGGGCCATCCGGGCCAAGGAGGCTCCGGAGCCCAATGAGGAATCAGCGCGCCAGGGCGAAGGCGACAACTGCGTCCCCCGGCGTCGTCCCCGCCTTGCCGTGACCTCCCGCGCAGATCACCACGTACTGCCGCCCGTCGCGGCCACGATAGGTCATCGGCGACGCCTGGCCGCCCGCGGGGAGGTCGATCTCGCGGACGAGCCGTCCCGTCTCCACGTCGTAGACGTGCAGCCGGTCGTCGAACCACGTGGCGCTGATGAAGACCAGCCCGCCTGCCGTCACCAACGGGGAGCCCATCACGATCGTTCCCTCGACGTCGATCGGGAACGGCACGCCCCGGAACCCCGCGTCGCGGCGAAGGCGGCCCAGGGGGACCGTCCATCGCTTCTGCCCCTTCTGGAGGTCGACCGCCACCAGCGTGCCCCACGGCGGCGGGGTGCAGGGAACCGCGCCGGCGCGCAGCGACTCGCGGTACATGCCGTAGGGAGTGCCCTCCTGCCGGGCGAACTCGCCGGTCAGGCGGTTGTCGGCGCCGCTCCGGCGTTCGGATTCGTAGCTTTCCCGGGGGATCAGGCGGACCATCCATGCGAGCTGATCGGCGGCGACGATCATCAGACGGCGGGAGGGATCCCAGGCCGCCCCGCCCCAGTTGACCCCGCCGACGCTGCCCGGGAAGACGACCGTGCCGCGCACGCCGGGGGGCGTGAACATCCCTTCGTTGCGCAGCGTCGAGAGGAGCCGGCGGCACGTCTCGCGATCTTCGGGCCGGAGTCCCCACGCGTCTTCGGGCCGCAGGCGCTGCGCGGTCAGGGCGGGCGTGATCGGGAAAGGCTGCGTGGCGGAAGCAGCTTCCCCGGGGATGTCGCTCGCCGGCACCGGCCGCTCCTCCACCGGGAAGAGCGGCCGTCCGGTCTCCCGGTCGAGGAGGAAGAAGTGGCCCATCTTCGTGTTGACCGCGACCGCGGGCACCTCGCGGCCGTCGCGGGTGACGGAGACCAGCATCGGCGGCGCGGCGACGTCGTAGTCCCACAGGTCGTGGTGCACGACCTGGAAGCCCCAGACCCGCTCGCCCGTCGAGGCCCGCAGCGCGACCACGGAGTTTGCGTCCCGGTCGTCACCCGGCCGCAAGCCGCCGTAGTAGTCCGGGCTCGGGCTGCCCGTGGGCACGAAGACCAGGTCCCGGGCAACGTCGGCCGTGATCGCCGACCAGGCGTTGCCGGCTCCGGTCTTGCCCAGGCCGGCCCGCAGCGGCTCCCACCGCCAACGCAGCTTGCCCGACCTTGTGTCGAAGGCGCGGACGGCGCCGCTCTCGACGTCGTAGCGGCGGTTGTCGCCGATCGACGAGCCGACGATGACAAGGTCGCCGACCACGGTCGGCGGCGACGTGAGCTGGTAATCGCCGAAGTCCTTGAGGTCCACGTCCTGGCCGAGATCGACCTCGCCGCCGCGGCCGAAGCCCGCGCACGGCGTCCCCGTCCGGCCGTCGAGCGCGACCAGCCGCGCGTCGATCGTCCCCAGGAAGATCCGGGACGAGCAGGCGGCGGTCGAGCCGGTGCCATCGCGCCACGCCGCCACACCGCGCGACGTCACCTCCGAGTAGCCGCGCGCGCGATCGACCTTCGGATCGAAGCTCCACCGCGGGGCGCCGGTGACCGGGTCCAGCGCGAAGACCTGCGAGAAGGGAGTGGAGACGAAGAGGGTGCCGTCGACGAGGATCGGCGTGGCTTCGAACGCCGCCTTCCGATTGAGGTCCGACGCGGGCGTGAGCGCGCCGGTGTGGAACGTCCAGGCCGTCTCCAGTCGAGACACGTTGCCGCCGTTGACGTCGGCGAGGGGCGAGTATCGGCTCCCACCGGCATCGTGTCCGTAGACGGGCCAATCCCCGGGCGCGGGCTCGGGGCCGGAGGCGGGCGGGGCCGGAGCGCCGCGCCAGGCCAACAGGGCGAGCGCGGCGGTGGCCGGCAAGCTCGACGCGGCGCGGAGGGCGGGCAGCCTCAGCTCCCGAAGCTCTCCACGGGCGGGCAGGTGCAGAAGAGGTTGCGGTCCCCGTAGACGTTGTCGATGCGGGCGACGGCGGGCCAGAACTTGTGGTGCTTCGTCCACGGTGCGGGGTAGGCCGCCTGCTCGCGGGAGTAGGGCCGGTCCCACCGGTCGGCGGAGACGGCCCGGGCGGTGTGGGGAGCGCGCTTGAGGACGTTGTCCTGGCGGTCGGCCCGACCCTCTTCGACGGCGCGGATCTCCTCGCGGATGGCGATCATGGCCTCGCAGAAGCGGTCCAGCTCGCTCTTGCTCTCGCTCTCGGTGGGCTCGATCATGAGGGTGCCCGCCACCGGGAACGACATCGTCGGCGCGTGGAAGCCATAGTCCATCAGCCGCTTGGCGATGTCCTCCACCTCCACGTCGGCGCTGCGCTTGAAGGGGCGCGCGTCCACGATGAACTCGTGAGCCACCCGGCCGCCCCGGCCCGTGAAGAGCACCGGGTAGTGGCCCTCGAGGCGCTTGGCCATGTAGTTGGCGTTGAGGATCGCGACCTCGGTCGCGTGCTTCAGCCCCGCGGCGCCCATGAGCGCGATGTAGACCCACGAGATGGTCAGGATGCTGGGGCTGCCGTAGGGCGCGGCCGACACGGTGCCGAGCGACTTCTCCCCGCCCAGCCCGGTCACGGGGTGGCCGGGCAGAAAGGGGGCGAGGTGGCGGGCCACGCCGATCGGTCCCATGCCCGGGCCTCCCCCGCCGTGGGGGATGCAGAAGGTCTTGTGCAGGTTGAGGTGGCAGACGTCGGCGCCGATGTCGGCCGGACGGGTGAGGCCCACTTGCGCGTTCATGTTCGCGCCGTCCATGTAGACCTGGCCGCCGTGCTGGTGGACGACCTGGCAGACCTCGCGGATCGACTCCTCGAAGACGCCGTGGGTCGAAGGATAGGTGACCATCAGCGCGCCGAGGTCGCGGGCGTGCTGCTCCGCCTTCGCCCGCAGGTCGGCCACCTCGATGTTCCCCTGCGCGTCGCAGGCCACCGCCACCACCTTGAAGCCCGCCACGGCCGCGCTGGCGGGATTGGTCCCGTGGGCGGAGACCGGGATCAGGCACACGTCACGGTGGCCTTCGCCCCGGCTCTCGTGGAAGGCGCGGATCGTGAGCAGTCCCGCGTACTCGCCCTGCGAGCCGGCGTTGGGCTGGAGCGACACCGCCGCGAACCCCGTGATCTCCCCCAGCCAGGCTTCGAGCTGCGTGAACAGCTCCTGGTAGCCGCGGGTCTGCTCGGCGGGCGCGAAGGGATGGAGCCGCGCGAACTCGGGCCAGGTGACCGGGAGCATCTCGGTCGTGCCGTTGAGCTTCATGGTGCACGAGCCGAGCGGGATCATCGAGGTCGTCAGCGACAGGTCGCGCGACTCCAGCATCCGCATGTAGCGGAGCATCTCGTGCTCGGAGTGATGCCGGTTGAAGACCTCGTGGGCGAGGAAGCCGCTCCGGCGGGCCAAGGGCGCCGGCAGCTCCGGCGCGGCCGCGGAGGCCAGCTCGTCGATCGGGGCCACTTCCCGGCCGCCGGCGAAGGCCTCCAGCAGGCCCTGCACGTCGGCGGCGGAGGTGGCCTCGTCGAGAGCCACCCCGACCGAGCCGTCCTCGTAGGGGCGCAGGTTCATCCGGCGCTGGCGCGCGGCCGCCATCACCTTCTCGGCCGCGGCTTGGTCGAGCCGGACCCGCAGCGTGTCGAAGCAGGGCTCGCCGCCCACGTCGAGCCCGAGGCGGCGCAGGCCTTCCGCCAGCGTGGCGGCCAGGGCGCGGACCCGCCGCGCGATCGCCTTCAGGCCCTCGGGGCCGTGATAGACCGCGTACATGCTGGCCATGACCGCGAGGAGGACCTGGGCGGTGCAGATGTTGCTCGTGGCCTTCTCCCGCCGGATGTGCTGCTCGCGAGTCTGCAGCGCCATGCGGTAGGCCATCCGGCCCTCGGCGTCCTTCGACACGCCGATGAGCCGTCCCGGCATCTGCCGCTTGTGCTCGTCCCTGGTGGAGAGGAAGGCGGCGTGGGGGCCGCCGAAGCCCATCGGGACGCCGAAGCGCTGCGAGGAGCCCACCGCGATGTCGGCCCCGAACTCCCCCGGCGGCCGCAGCAGCGTGAGCGCGAGCAGGTCGGTGGCCACGGCGACGAGCGCTCCGGCCTCGTGCGCCCGGCGGACGAGCGCCTCGTCGTCGATCACCCGGCCGTCGGTGGTCGGATACTGCAGCAGCACGCCGAAGACGTCTCCCCGGGAAAGGTCGGCGCCGGCCGCGGGCCCGGTCCGCAGCTCGATGCCGAGCGAGCGGGCCCGCGTGCGCACCACGGCCAGCGTCTGGGGGTGGCAGTCCTCGGCGGCGAAGAACGCCGTGCGCCCGTCGTGGCCGGCCAGGGCGCGGCACATGTGCATCGCCTCGGCGGCCGCGGTCGCCTCGTCGAGGAGCGACGCGCCGGCCAGGGGCAGGCCGGTCAGGTCGGCGACCACGGTCTGGAAGTTCAGCAGGGCTTCCAGACGGCCCTGGGCGATCTCCGCCTGGTACGGCGTGTAGGCCGTGTACCAGCCGGGGTTCTCGAGCACGTTGCGCTGGACGACCGCGGGCACCAGGCAGTCGTGGTAGCCCATGCCGATGAACGAGCGGAAGACCTGGTTGCGGCCGGCCAGGACGCGGAGGTCCTCGATGAGCTGGTGCTCGGTCCGGGCCGCCGGCAGCTCGAGCGCCCGGCGAAAGCGGATGTCGGCGGGGATCGTCTCGTCGACGAGAGCGTCCAGCGACGCCACCCCGAGCAGGTCCAGCATCTGGCGGATCTCCGCCGCGTCGGGTCCGACGTGCCGGGGCAGGAAGCTGTCGCCGGGAGCGAGCGACTCGGCCGGCGCCGGCCGGTCCTTGAGGGCGGAGCGGGGGCGGTCGTCCAACCCTACTTCGCCTCCTTCGCCACGAAGTCCGTGTACTGCCCGGCGTCCATGAGGTCGGAGGGCCCTCCCGGATCGAGCTTGAGCCGGATCATCCAGCCCGCCCCGTAGGGATCGGCGTTCACCGCCTCCGGCTTCGCCACCAGCGCCGAGTTGACCTCCACCACCTCCCCGCCGACCGGCGAGAACAGGTCCGACACCGCCTTCACCGACTCCACGGTGCCGAAGCGCTCGTGGGCCTTCACCTTCTTGCCCACCTCGGGCAGCTCGAGGAAGACCACGTCGCCGAGCTGCTTCTGGGCGAAGTCGGTGATGCCGACCGTTCCGCGGTCGCCCTCGACCTTCACCCACTCGTGCTCCTTCGTGTAACGGCGGTCGCTCGGCTCCATCGCGGGCGGCTCCTCGGGCGGCCTACTGGGGCCGCTTGTAGAAGGGCGTGGGCACGATCCGGGCGGCGACCCGACGGCCCCGGATGTCCACGTGGAACGTGGTCCCCACCGCCGTCTTCGGCGCCGGCAGGTAGCAGAGGCCGATGTTCTTCTGCAGGAAGGGGGCGTAGCTGCCCGAGGTCACCGACCCCGCCGGCTCGTCGCCGAGATAGACCGGATAGCCGTGGCGCGCGATGCCGCGGTCCACCATCTCGAAGCCCACCAGCTTGCGCGGAGCGCCTTCCTTCTTCTGCGCCTCCAGCACGCGGCGGCCGACGAAGTCCCCCTTCGCCGCCTCGAGGGATACGATCCAGCCCAGTCCGGCCTCGACGAGCGTCGTCGTCTCGTCCATGTCGTTCCCGTAGAGGCACATCTTGGCTTCGAGACGCAAGGTGTCCCGCGCGCCGAGCCCCGCGGGGACGAGGCCCGCCTCTTTGCCGGCCTCGAGGAGCTTGCGCCAGAGGTCGGCGGCGCGGTCGGGGACGACGAGGATCTCGAAGCCGTCCTCGCCGGTGTAACCGGTCCGCGAGACCGTGGCCGGGTGCCCCGCGACCTCTCCCTCCGCGAAGTGGTAGTAGCGGATGCCGGAGAGGTCGAGCGCGGTCAGGCCCTGCAGGATCGGCTGCGCCTTCGGCCCCTGCAGCGCGATCAGGGCGTAGTCGTCGCTGCGGTTCTTCACCTCGCACTGCCCGCGCGACTGGTCCTCCAGCCGGCGCAGGTCCTTCTCGATGTTGGCGGCGTTGACGACGAGGAGGAAGCGCTCGGGGCCGCGCCGGTAGACGATGACGTCGTCGGCGGGCGCGCCGTTGGGGAGGGTCAGGGCCGAGTACTGGGCCTGCCCGTCCTCGAGCTTCGCCACGTTGTTGGAGGTGACGCGCTGGAGGAACCCCAGCGCGCCCGGCCCTTCCACCTCCAGCTCGCCCATGTGGGAGACGTCGAAGAGCCCGGCGGCGCCGCGCACGGCCATGTGCTCCGTGATGAGGCCCGAGTACTCCACCGGCATCTCCCAGCCGCCGAAGGCCACCATCTTGGCCCCCAGCTCGCGGTGCACGGGGTTCAGCGGCGTCTTGCGCAGCGTGCCGACGGCGGTCTCCAACCTCCCTCCATCTTGTCAGAAAGCAAACGCACGAGCGGGAGTTCCAAAGCTACCACACGCTCCGAGCAGGGGTCAACGAAACCTGAGCGCCTTGACCGGCAAGGACTTGCCGTCTACCGTGGAGGCGTCGATGGCGTTCGAGACCTACCTGACCACGTGCTGGAATTGCCTGGGCGAGTTCGACGCCCTGCACGCTGTCTGGTGCTCCGACGACCCCAAGAACCCGACCAAGCTCTGCCCGTTCTGCTTCCGCTGCTTCTGCGAAGCGAGCGACACCTACAAGCAGGAGTTCTGGCGAAGGGCGCCCGCCCGGCTGAAGGAAGAGCTGAACACGCTCCACAAGAGCCGCGACCGGCTGGGGGACATCCTCATCCGCCTGCGCAAGCTCACCACCCCGCAGCTGCTCGAGGCCCTCGTCGAGCAGAAGGCCACCGGCCAGCGGCTGGGCGAGATCCTGACCCGCCGGGGGCACGTCACCGGGGAGGACATCGACGTCGCGCTGCGCACGCAGGGGGTCAACCCGCTGACCGACACCCAGGGGGTCGCGTTCGCCTCCAGCCCGGTCTGGGAGCAGAGCGGACCGGACGGGATCATCTCGTACATCCTGACCCTGGCCGCCCGCAAGGGCGCCTCGGACGTGCAGCTCGAGCCGAAGGAAGACTCCGTCTCGGTGAAGTACCGGATCGACGGCTTCACCTTCCGCCTCGATCCCATCCCCAAGCGCTTCCAGGCCGGGGTCGCCCAGAAGATCTTCGAGACGTTCCGGCTCGACACCGCGCGGGAAGCGCGACCGCAGAAGAGCCGCATCACCACCCGGCTGGCCGAAGGCGACTACGACCTCGTGGCCCAGACGCTGCCCACCACCTACGGCATCAGCGCCACCATCAAGCTCGTCAACCGCGCCACCTTCATCAAGGACTTCCCCACCCTCGGCCTGGAGCTGGAAGACCGGGTGCGTCTCATGGAGGAGCTGCGGGCGTCCTTCGGCATGATGCTGCTCTCCGCGCCGGTCTACCACGGCATCAAGACCACCGCCTACTCCGTGCTGAACTTCCTGGTCCGCGGGGAACGGGAGGTCATGTCCCTCGAAGCGCCCGTCCAGTGGCGGATCGAAGGCGCCCGCCAGGTGGAGATGGAGCCCGACGAGAACCCGTCCCGGATGGAGGAGACGCTGCGGTCGGTGGTCGCCGTGCGGCCGGAGGTGCTGGTGCTGTCGAGCCTGCCCGACCGGGGCACGGCGCTGCTGGCCAGCCAGCTCGCGTCGAGCCTGCTCGTGATCGCGGTGATGAACGCCCCCAGCGCCGCCCAGGCCGTGACCTCCTGCCTCCAGCTCGGCGTGACCGGGCCGGCCCTCGCCACCGTCTTCGGCGCCGCGACATGCCAGCGGCTGGTCCGCAAGATCTGCGCCGTGTGCCGGCGGCCGACGGACCCGCCTCCGGCCCAGACCCTGGCCGCGCGCGGCCTGGCCGGCGCCGGCTCGGTGCAGTACTTCCGGGGGGCGGGCTGCCCGAGCTGCAACCGGACCGGCTACCGGGGCCGGCGGGCGATCTTCGAGGTCATGACCGGCACGCCCGAGGTGCGGGCCGCGGTCCGGCAGGCGGCGCCGGCCGCGGAGCTGGAGGCGGTCGCGGTCGCCTCCGGCATGACGCGCCTGCGCGACCGCTGCTTGAGCCTGGTGACCGAAGGCGTGACCACCTTCGACGAGCTGGTCCGGCTCAGGCTCTGAGACGCTCTTCCACGATCGCGGCCATTCTCTGCACCACCTCTTCGGGAGCCAACCCGGTGGTGTCCAGGTAGACCGCGCCGGGGGCGCGGGTCAGGGGCGAGTCGGAGCGGGTCGAGTCGGCGTGGTCGCGGGCGCGGATCTCCCGCTCGATGGCGTCCACGTCGGAGGCGGTGCCGGCCGCGGCCAGCTCGGCGTGGCGGCGCTCGGCGCGACGGCGCGGGTCGGCGTCGACGTAGAACTTCACGTCGGCATGGGGGAAGACGACGGTGCCGACGTCGCGCCCGTCGAGCACCACCCCGCCCGCACGCCCCATCTCCTGCTGGTGCGCCACCATCACCCGGCGCACCGAGGGGTGCACGGAGACGCGCGAGGCGGCTGCGCTCACCTCCCGGGTGCGGATGGCGCCACTCACGTCCTCCCCGTCGAGGCTCACTACGTCTCCGCTGCCGGCCAGCTCGATCCGGGTGGTGCGGGCCAGCTCCGCCAGGGCCGCCTCGGCATCGAGAGGCACGCCGGCCCGGAGCGCCTTGAGGCCGAGGGCCCGGTACATCGCCCCCGTGTCAAGGAACAGATAGCCGAGCCGTCGGGCGAGGGCGCGGCCGGCGGTGGACTTGCCCGCCCCCGAGGGGCCGTCGATGGCGATCACCAGGCGCCGGCCCCCGCCCGGCGCGACGCGCGCCTTCACGAGGCCCGAGGGCGGCTGAGCGCCCTGACCTCGCGGGGGGCCAGGGCGCGGAACTGGCCCGGGGCCAGCCCGAGCGCGGTCACCGGGCCGAGGCCGACTCGCTTGAGCTTCGAGACCGGGTGGCCGACCGCCTCCAGCAGCCGCTTCACCTCGTGATGCTTGCCCTCGTGGAGCCTCACCTCCAGCCACGTGTTGTTCCCGGCGGCCAGGACCCGCACCGCGTCCACGGCCAGCCGCTCGCCTTCCACGCGGACCCCGGCCCGCAGCCGGGCCAGCGTGGCCGCCTCGGGAACTCCGCGCACCTTGGCGTGGTAGACGCGGGCCACCTCGTAGCGCGGGTGGGCCACGCGCTCCGCGAAGGCGCCGTCGTTGGTGAGGAGGATCAGGCCCTCGGTGGTGACGTCCAGCCGCCCGACCGGGAACAGCCCCGCCACCGGCGGGACCAGGTCCATCACCGTGGGACGGCCCTCAGGATCGCGCCGGGTGCTGACGACGCCCTTGGGCTTGTAGAGGAGCAGGTAGACAGGCTCCCGGGGAGCGCGCACCCTGACCCCGTCGACCCGGATGTCGTCGCGCGCGAGATCCGCCTTGGTCCCCAGCTCCCGGACGGTCTCGCCGTTGACCGCCACCCGGCCCTCCCCCATGAGCTTCTCGGCGCCGCGCCGCGAGGCGACGCCGGCCCGGGACAGGATCTTCTGGAGGCGTTCCATTCGTCAATCTCGGGGGGGTACGGACCGACGGCAGCACCCCCCCGCGCACATTCGTGCTCCCCCCCAAGTCGCTCGCTCGGGAGTGAATCCCTCGCTCGCTGCTACGGGCTTCGTACCCATTGGCTTGAGAGCACCGCGCATAGGTGCCCTGCGCCTACTGTAACCGCGTCGACTGCCAGGCGACCATCTGCCAGTGGTCGCCGCGCCTCACCCACACGTCGGTGTAACGCAGCTTCATGTTCAGCTCCTGGCCGTGGTTGTTCACCTCGAAGGACGCCAGGCCCGTCACCACCGCCGTGTCGCCGTAGACGCTCAACTTCGGATCCTCGGGCCGGATTGTCTTGTAGCGGAGCTGGCCGGCCTTGATGTCGTCGAGGAACGAGGCCTTGGTATCCACCTTCCCGCTGGCGTGAGTGTAGACGAGGTCGTCCGCGAGGAGGCCGTCGAGAGCAGCGGCGTCACCCTTGATCATCGCCTCGAAGCGCAGGGCCTCGAGCCTCTGCACGTTCGGCCCGGCCGGGGAGCCCGGAGCGGGTCCCGGCCCCGAAGCCAGCGCGAGCGGCCGGACGCTCACCTCCTTGAACCACACCACGTCCTTGTCGGAGTGGTTCTGGAGGCCGATGTAGCCCTCCTTCGCGCGGGGGCCGCGGTCCGGCTCCCACGTGTGGACCTTGGGGGGCACCGGCTCGCCCTCGCGGTATTCGGTGACCTTCACCCCGTTGACGAAGACGACCGTGAGGGGGCCGTCGAGGGTGATCTCCAGCTCGTTCCACTCGTCGGGCTTGCCAGGCCGGGCCATCGCTTTGGTGAGCGAATAGAGCACGCCGGTCACGTGCGTGTCGTCCTCGGCGTCGTCGATCTGGACCTCGTAGCCGCGGTTGACCGGCATCCACGGCTCGGTCGGCTTCTCGGGAATCCGGATGAAGACGCCGGAGTTGGCGTCCCGGGCCGCCGTCTTGTACACGACGCGGACCGTCGCGTTGCCGATCTTGCGGGGCGTGAACCACAGCATCCCCATCCCGCCCTCGCTCTTCAACACCCCGTCCTCCAGCACGAACCGGCCGGGACCGACGTGGTCCCAGCCCGCGAGGTCGCGCCCGTCGAAGAGCGGCTCCCATCCCGACTGCGCGGCCCCCGGCGCCGCCGCTCCGAGCGCGGCCAGAAGCACGATCGATGCCTTCATCATGTCGGCTCTCCTCGGAAATGAACCGTCGGGACGGATTCTATGGCACGGTCGGGGAATAAAGCAGGGGGCCCGGTTGTAGGAGAGCCGGACCGGTCCGAGGAGAACGGAGGAAGCGATGCGAGAGAATCGGCGCCTGAAGATCTACCTCGTCGCCCTGCTCGCCCTGACGGCGATGCTCGGGCTCCGGGAGGCTCGGGCCTTCACCGCGCCCGCGGCCGTCGAGGCGCAGCGCTTCGTCCTGCGGGACGCGCAAGGGAGGGAGCGGGCCGTCCTGACCGTGGACCCCGACGGCGCGGCCCGCCTCAGCTTCTACCGCGAAGACGGCTCGAAGGCGATGTCGCTGTCCGAGAAGCCCGAGATGGTGCCGGTGCGATAGCTACTCGGCGCTCGGGTGCGCGGGCGACCCGGGCGCCTCACACTCGCTACTCCTCCGCCTCGGGATCGCCCCCGGCCAGCGGTAGCTCGGCCTGTCCGGAGTCGTCGGCTTCGTCCTCGGCCAGGGGGACCTCCGCCGGCCGAGGCGCTTCGATGGCCCTCTTGAGGCCGGCCACGTCCACCTCCTCGCCCAGCACCTCGGCGAACTCCTCGATCTTCGGCAGCTCGGAGAGGTCCTTGAGGCCGAAGTGGAGCAGGAAGTCCTTGGTGGTGCCGTAGAGCATCGGCCGGCCCACCACGGGCTTGCGCCCGGTGATGCGGATGAGGCGCTTCTCGAGGAGCGTCTTCAAGACGCCGCCCGACTTCACCCCCCGCAGCTCGATGATCTCGGGCAGGGTGACCGGCTGCTTGTAGGCGATCACGGCCAGGGTCTCCAGGGCCTGGATGGAGAGGCGGGTGGGCGACCGGGGATCGAGCAGCTCCCGGACCCAGTCGTTGTACTCGGGCCGGGTCGTGATCTGCCACCCGCCGGCGACCTCGACGAGCTGCAGCCCGCGGCCGTCCCGCGCGTAGTCGGCCTTCAGCTCCTCGAGCGCGGCCAGCCACGACTCTCGCGGGACCCCGCCCATCACCTGCGCGATCTCGCGCGGGGTCACCGGGTGCGGCGATGCGAAGACGAGCGCCTCCAGCACCGCCCGCACCTCGCCGGGGGGAAGGATCGGCTCCTGGCTCTCTTCCAATGGTCCTCCCTCAGGCGGCGGGCGATCCCGGGACCGGCGCCCCTGCCCCCGGTCCGACCGGCCGGAAGACGCGGATGGGGCCGAACAGGCCGCGCTGGTAGACCCTGATCCGCTTCAGGCGGATGAGCTCGAGCAGGGCGAGGAAGGTCAGGATCATGCCCGCCTTGGTCTCCGCGGTCGCGAACAGGTCGAGGAACTCCAGCGACTGGCCCTCGCCCAGCCGGACGAGCAGCTCGTCCATCCGCTGCTCGACCGTCTTGCTCTCGCGCTCGACCTCGTGGGCCAGCAGCGTCTTGCGCCGCTCGAGCAGCTCCTTGAACGCGCCGATGAGGTCGTAGAGGCCGGCCTCGATCATCTCCTCGCCCGCGTCGTCGAAGGCCGGCAGGGCCCCGTCGGGCCGGGTCCACGTCGCGGCCCGGATCTCGCGCTTCTGGTGGAGGAGCCCCGCCGCCTCCTTGTAGCGCTGGAACTCCAGCAGCCGGCGGACCAGCTCCTCCCGCGGGTCGTCCGTCTCCTCGGCGCACTCGGCCTCGGTGGGGTTGACGGGCACCAGCATCTTCGACTTGATGTGGATGAGGGTGGCCGCCATGACCATGAAGTCGCCCGCCACGTCCAGGTTCAGCTCCTTCATCAGGTCCAGGTATTCCATGTACTGGCGCGTGATGGGCGCGATGGGGATGTCGTGGATGTCGACCTCGTTCTTCCTGATCAGGTAGAGCAGCAGGTCGAGCGGCCCCTCGAACTCCGGCAGACGGATCCGGGGCGCGTCCTCGGGCAGGACGGACTCGAGGCCCGGCCGCGGGCCGGCCGGATCGTCGCTCACCGCGGCTCGCCTCTCACGCGACGGGGTAACGGATCTTCATCGCGGCGCGGACCTCTTCCATCGTCGCCCGGGCGGCTTCCCGCGCCCGCCGCGAGCCTTCCCGGAGGATGTCCCACACGTCGTCGGGCCGGGAGGCGTAGCGCGGACGGCGCTCGTGGATCTCCTCCAGGCGGTGGAGCAGGTGGTCGATGAGCCGGCCCTTGCAGTCGAGGCAGCCGATGCCGGCCGTGCGGCATCCCTCCGCCGCCCACGCCTGCGTCTCCACGGAGGAGAAGGCCCGGTGGAGGGCGAAGACGGGGCAGATCTCGGGGGTGCCGGGGTCGATCCGGCGCTTGCGCGCGGGGTCGGTGACCATGGGCTTGATCTTCTCCCGCACCACCTCCGGAGGGTCCTTGAAATAGACGGCGTTGCCGTACGACTTGGACATCTTGCGCCCGTCGGTCCCCGGGATCCGGGGCGTCTCGGTGAGCAGCGTCTGCGGCTCCGGGAACACCCGCCCGTAGAAGTTGTTGAAGCGGCGCACGACCTCGCGCGTCAGCTCCACGTGGGGGGCCTGGTCCTCCCCCACCGGCACGGCATTCGCCTTGTAGATCATGATGTCGGCGCTCTGCAGCAGCGGGTAGCCCAGGAAGCCGTAGGTGGCGAGGTCGCGGTCCTGGATCTCCTGCTGCTGCTCCTTGTAGCTCGGCACCCGCTCCAGCCAGCTCACCGGCGTGATCATCGACAGCAGCAGGTGCAGCTCGGCGTGCTCGGGGACGAGGCTCTGGAGGAAGAACGTGGAGCGCGCGGGGTCCAGGCCGGCGGCCAGCCAGTCGATCGTCACCTCGAGAACGTTCTGCCTGATGTCGGAGGGGTTCGCGTACTCGCTCGTCAGCGCGTGCCAGTCGACGACCACGAAGAAGCACTCGTAGCTGTCCTGGAGCCGGCGCCAGTTGTCGAGGGCGCCGGTCAGGTGCCCGAGGTGCAGCGGCCCGGTCGGCCGCATGCCGGAGAGGATGCGGGGACGCGTCATTGGAGCAGCCCGAACAGCGCGCTGAGAATGAGGTTCTGCAGCGGCCCCAGCACGTAGCCGAGGGCGCCCGACACCAGGAGCAGCATGAGGATCACGAAGCCGTACGGCCCCATGACCCGGTCGTATCTGTCGCCCAGATCCCCGCGCAATCCGAACGACGCCACCTTGGACCCATCCAGGGGCGGGATGGGGACGAGGTTGAACAGGGCCAGCAGCACGTTCAGCTGGATTCCCAGCACCGCAAGCGTGAGGAGGAAGCTGTCATGGCCCTGGACGAGGCCCCCGCGCACCAGCACGACCAGGGCGCCGGTGAAGATGAGCGCCAGGAGGAAGTTCGAGACGGGCCCCGCCGCCGCCACGAGGATGTGGCCTCTTCGCAGCGTGACGTCTCGCCGGAAGTTGGCGGGGTTGTAGGGCGTGGGCTTGGCCCAGCCGAGGAGCGGCACGTTCGTGAAGATCTGGATGAGCGGGAAGAGCAGCGTCCCGATGGGGTCGATGTGCACGATCGGGTTGAGGCTCACGCGTCCGAGCCTCATCGCGGTGTCGTCTCCCATCTTGTGGGCCATCCAGCCGTGAGCCGACTCGTGCACGGAGAGACTGAACAGGAGCACCACGTAGGTCGTCAGGCCCAGCGCGAGGTGCTCCGGAGTCAAGCTGCCCAAACGTCCTCCTGTTGCCTGCCCAAAGAATACCGGATGGTAGCACAGGCCCGTTTGACAGGCCGTCGGGCCACCTTCTGGAATTTTCCATTCGGTCCCGCTCCCGTGCCGGAGTGGTGGAATTGGCAGACACGCACGTTTGAGGGGCGTGTGGAGAAATCCATGCGGGTTCGAGTCCCGCCTCCGGCACCAGATGAAGAGCGCTCCGTCGCCGGCCGGCGCATCCTCTAATCCCTCTCCCCGGACGGAAGAGGGCCTGGGTGAGGGGTTACGCTGCCCAGCACCATGAGCGCCAGCGGCGTCGCGACCGCGTGAGGCGAGGCTGAAGGCAGGAACCACAGCGCCGTGAGCCACGCTGCGGCCGCGGACGCCACGGCGTCCGCGCGCAAACGCCAGGCGACCAAGGCGGCCACGCCGATCGCAGTGGCCGTCAGCGCGACGGCCAACGCGGTCGACCCTTCGCCGGCTCCGTAATAGAGGAGGATGTTCGACAGGCCGAGGCCGGGCCCGACCGCGGGCCAGTGCGGACCGCCGCCGACGAGCCCGACGGCCACTGCAGCGATGAGCCCTCCCGCCAGAAGCCCCACCAACACTCGCGCCCCCCGTGCCCGAGCGAGCAGAGCGCCGCCGGCCATTCCCGCGAGCACTACCGGCTGGGGCGAGCCGAAGACGACGCCAAGGACCATCGCCGGTGACAGCATGGACGCGGCCAGGACCAGGAGCCGTGCGCGGGGCGGCGCGAGACGCGCGAGGAAGAACGCCGACAGCCCCGCCGCGGCGACCACGAGCGGCCGCGGGTCACGGACCGGCGAACGGGGAGCGAGCGGTGCCGCCTCCGCGCCCGCGATCAGCGGGCCCGGCGGGTCCCGGCGGAAGCTGACGCTCCAGGCCTCGAGGGCGGACGCCGGAGCCACGACGCGCGCCAGCCACTCGTCCTGGGCGCGAGCGGTGCCCGTACTCATCCCCGACCAGACGAGGAAGGCAGCCGGCACGACGATGCCGGCTAGGGCCGCCGCGGCCAGCCAAGCTCCCCGCCGCCACGGCGGTGCGCCGAGCAGTCCGTCGCACAACAGGCCCACCGCGACCCCGGCCACCGCGGCCGAGACGGCGAGCCCCAGAGGATCGACGGCGAGTGGATGCGGCGGCCGCACCTGCGCCCAGGTGGCCCGGAACACCTCACCCTCGACCATCTCGGCCGCGAGGGCCAGCAGCAGCAGCGGCGCCACCGCGACGTCGGCCGGCGCCCGCTCGCCCATGAGAAACGCCACGGGCAGCAGCACCGCGGCCAGCACCAGGTAGTTGGGATGGACGACGCGGGAGAAGTAGAGCGTGGCGACGAGCGCGGCTCCCCCCGCGGCGAGGGCCGAGGCCAGCGTGTCCTCCCGCAGGACGCGCCGCATCAGGAGCAGGCCCAGCGGGACGAGGAGCACGTAGAAGACGCCGAAGGGAAAGGGATCGCGCAGGCTCTTGACCGCGCGGGCCACGATCAGCAAGTTCGCGAAGCCGAAGCCGGGCGTGCCGCCGAGAGGATAGTTGTCGGCCCCGGGCAGGCCCAGGTTGTAGACGACGACGTCGCCCCAGAACGCACGCGGGTCGAGGGCCGCCACCGGCGCCACCACCGCGGCAAAGACCAGGACGGCGGCGGCGAGCGGCCGGCCGGCCCGCGAGAGGGCGGGACGGGCGATGAGCTCGCGCAGGCTCCGCGCCCCCGAAAGATGGGCGAGGAGGAACGGCGCGAACGGCCAGGCGAGCTGCTTGGTGGCGCAGGCCAGGCCCAGGACGGCTCCGGCCAGCACGGGGCGCTGGCGCCGGACGAGAGCCACCGCCGCGAGCAGCAGCGCCGCCACGACGAGGTCGTTGGCGCCGAAGATCTGGTGCCAATAGACGAGCGGGTTCACCAATACCAGCGCCGCCGCGGCCAGCCGTCCCTCGGGCCGCGGCGCCAGCCGCGCCGCCAGCAGCGCCGCCGCCGCCCAGGCGAGGAGGGTCACGAAACGGGGGTCGAAGCCGCCGAACGCCGCGCGGCCGATGAGGTAGAACGGCATCATCACCAGGTGCGTCCCCGGCAGGTACGCGTGATGGCGCAGGATCGGATTGCCGCCGTAAGGGGCCCAGAAGTCCGAGGCGCGCGCCTGCTTGCCGAGCATGCTGTCCGAATAGTCGGCGCCGTAGGGACTCCTGCCTTCCCGCAGGCGGTCGAGGGCCAGCGGAAGCTGCACGACACCGCCGTCCTGCCCATAGGGTCGCCCGGTGGCGGCCCCCATCGCGATGAAGGCCAGCGTCGGCAGCGCGACCAGCCCCACGGCGCCCGCGGCCAGGAGTCCCGCCCGCAGCCGCGGCCGCGCGGCGGTCAGGCCCGCTATGAAATAAGCGGCGGCCAGGCCGGTCGCCATGGCCGCCAGCAGCATCGCAATCGGATCCCGGTCATACCCTCCCGACGGCGCAGGCGCGAAAGGAGCGAGCCAGGCGGGCAGGTGGGCGAGCGCCGGCTCGTGCAGCAGGCGCCAGGCCAGCACCCGGGGCGGATCGTGGAGGAGGAGCTCACGCGCGACCAGGAGGAGCGACCCGGGAACGACGGCGGCGTCGATGGGAAGCCGGTGAGGATCCGGCTCGGCCGCCAGGCCTATTTGCCTTGGGCGGGCGTGGGGCTGACCCTCGCCCCGCAGGAGCAGACGATGCTCCGCGTGGCCCACTGGATGTTGAGCAGGCGCCCGCAGGCCAGGCAGCTCAGGTAGACGCCCGGTCGCTTGGCGGGCCCTGACGGCCGGGGCGACGTGGAGCCGACGCGGTCCTTGATCACGTGATCCAGCTTACGCCCCTACCTCCGCGAGGGTCAAGGATCGCGGTCACATCACATGGCGCGCAGGCGCCGGTTGCGCGCGAACACTGCCGCGGAGACGAGCGCCAGGAGGCCGGAGAAGGCGCCGAGCACCAGCGGCGCCCCGAGCCCTCGCACGAGCACGCCCGCGATCAGGCTGCCGAGCGGCATGCCGCCGCGGAAGGCCAGGCCGTAGATGCTCACCACGCGGCCGCGCAGCGCGTCGGGCGCGTTCTCCTGGACCAGGGAGTTCAGGGTCGAGAATGCCGTGACGAGGCTCCACCCCGACACGAACAGGAGCGCCATCGAGACGAGCTGGCGCGTGGACACGACGGCCGCCAGAGCGGTGATCCCGTAGAGACCCATGGTGGCCAGCATCAGCCGCCCCCGCCCCGGCGCGTGGCCGCGCTGCGCGGTGGCCACCGCGCCGCCGATCGCGCCGACGCCGAAGCTCGACAGCAGCAGGCCGTAGCCCTGGGCGCCGGTCTTCAGGACGTCGCCGGCCAGCACGGGCAGGTAGGTCAGGAGCGGGAACGCGAGCAGGCTGCCCGCGAGACCGAGCGCGGTCAGGACCGACAGCACCGGGCTCCGCCACACATGGCGCAGGCCGGCGCGCAGGCTCTCGCCGAGGGTCTCCCTGGTCGTCCGGGCCGGCACCGGCAGGTCGATGCGCCAGAGAGCCACGATGACGGCCAGGAAGGAGACGGCGTTGACCGCGAAGCAGGTCCCGGTTCCCCACGTGGCCAGCAGCAGCGCGGCGATGGCCGGGCCGATGGCGCGCGAGAGGTTGAACTGGAGCGAGTTGAGGGCGACCGCGTTCGGGATTTGCCGGGGCGGCACCAGGCTGGTGATCACCGCCTGGTACGTGGGCGCGGACTGCGACTGGGCGAGGCCGGTCAGGAACGCGAAGAGCAGGATGGGGAAGATGCCCAGCCGCCCCATGACGTAGAGGATCCCCAGCGAGGCGGCGAAGAGCATCTGAAGCACCTGCGAGGTCAGCAGGATCCGCCGGCGGTCGACGCGGTCGGCCACCGCGCCGCCCACGAGCATGAACGTGATGAGCGGCGCGTCGGAGGCGAAGGCGCGCAGGCCGAGATAGAAGGGGTCCACGAAGCGGACGTGGATGAGCCAGGCCAGCGCCACGTCCTGCGTCCACGTCCCGATGCTGCTCAGGAAGGCGCCGGTCCAGAGGAGGCGGAAGTTGCGGAAGGCGAACCCGCTCAGGAAGCCGGGAAGGGCGATGCCACCCAGGCTCGGCCGGGGTTCGGCGGGCGCAGCCGGATCTGCCACGAGGCGGCTAGCGGGCCAGCGCTTCCTCGAGCACGCGGCCGTCGGGCTGCAGCACCACGCCCGGGAGGCCGAGGAGCCGGAGCACGGTCGGGGCCACGTCGACCAGCGACGCCTTGCCGCCCAACCCGCCGCGGGCCACGCCCGCGCCCGAGAACACGAGGGGGATGCGCATGTCGGTCAGGCGGTGCGTGCCGTGCTGGCCTGGCTGCGGGAAGTTGAGCGCCGCGTCGTCGTCGAGGTCCACCATCAGGTCGGGGGAGCGGCCGGCGAAGTACGAGTGCAGGCTGGTGAGCGTGCGGTCGCAGCCGGCCGCCACCGGCTCGCAGTAGATGGACTCCACCCAGGGCTCGCGGCGCAGCAGGCCCGCCGCGTCCGCCACGCGAGACTTGTCACGCACGTAGACGCCCATGCTGGCCCCCCCGGTGTTGGTGACGAAGTGCTCGATGCTGCGGGCGGCCAGCGGATCGAGGGTGTGGCGTTTGTCTTCCGCGGCCGGCTGTCGCGTGGCATCGCCGGCGGGAGCGATGATCCGGGTCGGGTCGACGTCGCTGAAGCCATGATCGGCCGAGAAGACGAAGGCGGTTCGCTCGAGCATCCCCAGCCGTCCCAGCTCGGCGGCCAGTTCACCGACCAGGCCGTCCATGAACTCGATGGTCTGCATGTACTGCGCGCTGGAGGGGCCCCACGTGTGGGCCACGTAGTCGGCCGAGCCGAGGTTGATGACGACGAGGTTGGGCCGGCGCTCCCGCACGATGGCCAGCGTCTGG
>Ga0066710_100000104_pt1 | contig 36742 bp, 38 predicted proteins | sample GraSoiAngelo_159_FD_79666 | JGI IMG/M metagenome (GOLD analysis project Ga0066710, IMG submission 79666) | Grasslands soil microbial communities from the Angelo Coastal Reserve, California, USA - 14_1009_16_40cm | ecosystem: Environmental > Terrestrial > Soil > Grasslands | place: USA... | reverse complement strand
TTGAAGATCGCCACGGGCGTCCGCGTCGTCGGACGGGACATGTCGACCGTACCCTTCTCGCTGAGTCTGGGGCGCAGTCTCAGGGCCCGAGCCGTGGCAGCCAGGCCTGCCAGGGCGAGTTAGAACGATCCAGCGACTACAGGAGCGGCCTGCGGGGAGCCGTCCGGGAAGCGGGCGGTGCACCTCACTGCACCTCGCGACGTGCGGTCGCAACGTTCAAGCCGGCGCGCCGTTCGAGGATCCCGCCCCGGAGGCACGTCCCCAACTTGTAACTAGGCACAGGGTGGACCCCAGATAGGCAGGGTGTCAACATATATAAATTCTATCAAGAATACTAATAGTGAGGCTGCGTCGAGCCTCTCTCCGCACTCGCCTCGTAGAGGCGTTCCTGCGAGCGGAGCCGAGACTCGGCTTTCCCCCGGATACGCACGGAGCGGCCGTCGGGGAGGATGCACCGCGCCTTCACGGTGTCGGCGAGCTGGATCTCGAGGATCTCGCGGATCTGGGTCTGGAGGCGAGGATCCAGCACCGGGAACGCGATCTCGACGCGGCGGTCGAGGTTGCGGGGCATCCAGTCCGCGGAGGCGAGCAGGTATTCCGCGTCCTCACCGTTCTCGAAGTAGAAGATCCGCGCGTGCTCGAGGTAGCGGTCGACGATGGAGATGACGCGGATCCTCGACGAGAGCCCAGGCACCCCGGGCCGCAGGCAACAGATGCCGCGCACGATCAGGTCGATCCGCACGCCTGCTTCGCTGGCGTTGTACAGCTCCTCGATCAGGCGGCGATCCACGAGGCCGTTCATCTTGGCGATGATCCGCGCCGGCCGCCCGGCCCGGGCATGGTCTGCCTCGCGGCGGATGCGGGCGACGAGCCCGTCGCGCAAGTCGGCGGGCGCGAGCAGGAGGTGGTGGAAGCCGCGTGGGCGCGTGTAACCGGTGAGGAAATTGAACAGCTCGGTGAGGTCCTCGCCGAACGACTCGCGGCTGGTGAAGAGCCCGAGGTCGCCGTAGACGCCGCCCGTCCGCACGTTGTAGTTACCGGTAGCGAGGTGGCAATAGCGCCGCAGGCCGTCGGGCTCCTGCCGGACGACGAGGCAGGCCTTGCAGTGGGTCTTGAGGCCCGCGCGGCCGTAGACCACGTGGGCGCCCACCTCCTCGAGGGTCCGGGCCCAGCGGATGTTCGCCTCCTCATCGAAGCGCGCCTGCAGCTCGACGAGGACGGTGACCTCCTTGCCGTTCTCGACGGCCGTACGCAACGCGTGCGCGATGGGCGAGGCCGGGCTCACCCGGTAGAGCGTCATCTTGATGGCGAGCACCTTGGGATCGACGGCGGCCTCGCGCACGAAGCGGGTGACCGCGTCGAAGGCGTGGTAGGGATGATGCACGAGAACGTCCCCCGCGCGGATCGCGGACCAGATGTCGAAGGCGCTCTCGAACGCCGGGACCGGCTGCGGCGGCAGCGGACGGTCCTTGAGCCGGGGGAGGTCGAGGGCCGCATAGAGCTGGAACAGATCCGAGAAGGCCGTGAAGCCTTCGCCCTCGTACAGGTCCTCGGGCGAGAGCTCCAGCTCGTTGAGCAGCGTGCCCAGAATTTCGGGCCGCAGGTCCGCGTCGTACTGGAGCCGCACCGCGGTGCCCAGGCGGCGCTCGCGCACGCCCTCTTCGATGCTGGCGAGGAGATCCGCGGGGCCACCCCGCGTGTGTAGATCTGCGTCGCGCGTGACCCGGATGGCATGGCTCGACAGGACGTCGTAGCCGTTGTAGATGCTCGGCAAGTGCTGACGAATCACGTCCTCGAGCAGCATGAAGACGTGCTTGCCGGTCGGATCGGGCAGCGCGACGAAGCGTGGTAACACCTGACTCGGGATGTGGATCACGGAGAGCGAGCTCACCAGCAGCGCCGAAGGCGTCGACGGCCGGATGGAGACCACGAGGCACGGCGATCGGTTGCCGAGGTAGGGGAAGGGATGGCCGGGGTCGACGGCCAGCGGCGTCAGCACCGGCAGCAGCGTGCGGCGGAAGTATTTCTCGAGGAAGCGCTCTTGCTCGTCGCTGGTCTCCTTGGGACGGAGCAGGACGATCCCCTCGGCGGCGAGCAGCGGCTGGATCTCGCCGAGAAAGCAGTGATGCTGGGCGTCCACCAGCTCGCGGACGAGCGCAGCCACAGCCTCTGCCGTCTCCGCGGGCGTGAGCCCGTCTGGCCCCGCCGTCTGATCACCCGCGTGGATCCGGCGCTTCAGCGCCGCCACGCGCACCATGAAAAACTCGTCCAGGTTCGAGCTGAAGATGGCGAGGAACTTCACCCGCTCGAGCAGAGGCACGCTCGGATCCTGCGCCTCCTCGAGCACGCGCCGATTGAACTCGAGCCACGACAGCTCGCGGTTGACGAACGCGTCCGAGTTCACTCAGCCGCTCCCGCGATAGGTCTCACGCATGAGGATGGCGTCACGAATCCCCCGCGTGCAGACCGCGAGCGTCAGATAGCCGCCGAAGACCATGACCTCCTCGATGACGATGGCCCCGGCCAGGATGATGTCGACGCGCTCAGCCTTGAGGCTGAGGATCCTCCGGCGCTTTCGTTGGGAGAGACCTTCGAGGCGCTCACGGACAGCCGTGACGTCGGACTGGTGGAGCCGCAGCCCGTGGCGGCGCGTGCGGTCGCTATGGGCGCGGCGGTGGATGCCGGCCAGTGCGCGAACCGTGCCACCGAGGCCCACCACGATCTCGCCACGCGCGGCGGGGGGCAGGCCGACCATGAGCTGCGTGCGGATCTCGCTGCGGAGCGCTCGAAGCTCGCGCGGCGTGGGCGGATCGTGGCGAACAAAACGGCGCGTGGTCCGGACGGAGCCGAGCGACAGGCTCGCCATCGAGACGACCTGGCGGCGCCGGACCCGGCTGAGCTGGAGGCTGGCGCCGCCGAGGTCTACGACGAGGCCGTTGTTGAACGATAAGCTCTCGAGGGCGGCGTCCACGCCGAGCCGCGCCTCGTCTCGCGCGCTCAGGACCTCCACGTCGATGCCTTCGTCGCGCCGAAGCGGGTCGAGCAACCGCTCGCGGTTCTCGGCGTCCCGCACGGCCGACGTCGCCACCGCGACGATGCGCGGACCTCGGCCATTCGGAGAGTACCGCGCGAAAAAGCGGTGGACGGTCCGGAGTGTCTCGTCGATCGCCTCGCGTGGCAGCGTGCCGGGCGCGCCGCCGCCTAGCCGCGTGGGCACTCGCTCCTCGGCGAGCACGCGGTAACCCCTGTGGGGGATGACTCGGGCGAGCAGCAGGCGAACGGCCGTCGAGCCCAGATCGACGACTGCGACCAGTTCGGCCGGCTCAGCCCTGCTGGAGCGCAACGCCGGCCGTGCTGGTCATACGTCTCGCCCATCCGCGACAGGCGGTGGGCCGGTGCCAGGTGCAGTGATCTCGGCAGGGCCGGCGAGGCTCCTGAGGATTCGCGGCTTGAGGAACCAGCGGAGCCGCCCGGGGGCTGCGGGACCGTCGGGAAGGTCGACCAGAGCCGCGCCGCCCGTCTCGAATGCGAACTGCTCGCCCTGGCCGGCGCCGAGCAGGCGCGCGAGCAGGGCTCCGAGGAGCGGCTCGTGGCCGACGAGCGCGATTCTGGCGCGGGGCGGATGACCCGTCAGCGCAGCAAGGATTCCGTCGACGCTCGAGCGAGCCAGTGCTGGCTCGATCGTGGGCGCGATGTGCTCGAAGGCGCGCGCGGCGATCTCGGCAGTCACCCGGGCGCGCGGAAGCGGGCTCGTCAGCAACAGGTCTGGCCGACGCGTGACCCGGGCGAGCCCTCGAGCGGCCACGCGGAACTTGGCCTTGCCGTCGGGAGTGAGAGGACGTTCGGCGTCGGGAACGCCGGGCGTTCCTCTGGGCACCGCGGCGGCGTGGCGAATGAGCAGGAGCTTCATCGCTCAGCGAATGTTTTTTGCGGTGACAGGGAGCCCGTGAGAGCCGTCCCCGCAGCCTGGTCCCACCGCGTGGGCGCCTCACGGTCACAGCGATTCGCGTAGGCGCGCGCGGCATGGTTCGCATCGTCGAACTCGACGATGACCTCGACGTAGGGATTGAAGTCGGGTCCGGACCGCCGGACCCGGAGCTTGGCGCCCTCGGGCTCGGCGCCGACCGTGTGACGCAGGAGGTCGATGAAGCGTCGGCACTGCCAAAACGCCCGCCCGACATAGTCGATCTCGCTCGCAGCGGCCGGCGCTTCGCCAGCGGGAACAGTTCCCAAAGCTATGAGGTTGAGGGGCATCTCTTTCAAGCGCTCCTGTATGGGATGGGTCGCGTCAGAGCCTTAGCCTTGAACGATCGGGGAGCAAGACCGAGCTGTACATCGCCAACGGACAACCCGCGAGGCTCCGGGCCTGAGTTGAGGGTCCGCTCGATCCGCCTCTCCTCCATCCTGAAGGGCTGTCCCCGGGCATCGTGGGGAGAGTACTGAGAAGGACTCTGGGTCTATGTTCGGGCATCGCGCGCGTTCCAGAACTTGCGCTGGGCGACGACGAGACTGGCCGCCCCGATGAACGCGACGGCGCTCGTTGCGAAGATGCCCTCGTCCGAAGAACCTCCGAGGGCCTGGAGGATCCAGGTCGCGAGCGTGCTCCCGGCGAGCGCGAGCGCGAAATCCTGGATCACTCCGTGACCGCCGTCTTTCATCACGATCCCGGCTAGCCAACCGCCAAAGAGACCTACCACAACTGCCGTCAGCAACATTTCGAGGGTCATGGCCTCATCCTCCGCCACGCATGAGATCCTGCTTGACTCGGCGCGCACATAGTACTATAAATTATATTAGAAATATAAATTATTACTCAGAAGCGGCAGGAGAGAGCATGAGCATGATGCTCGAGAACAAGACGAGGCTCCTCCTCGTTCTCTCGCAGGATGTGCTGGATCAGGCACGGGTTATCGCGGGTAAGGCGACGACCGCGCTCAAGCTGCCGGTGAGCCTCCAGATCGTCCTCCGTGCGCTCATCTGGGTGGGGCTGAAGCGAGAAAGTCACCCGGCTCTTCTCGTCAACATCGAGAGCCAGGCCAGGGCCGTTCGCCAGCAGCGGAGCGGAGCGCGTCGCGTAGGCGGAGGCGGGCCGCCGCCGTCTGGAAACCTGCAGGAGCTGAGCGGCAAACGGGCGACCTCCAAACGCTAGATCGGTGTTTGGAAAGGACGATCACGGTGCTTGACGAGAAGCGGTTTGCGGTCGCGGCGCCGGCGATAATCGTCGAGGCCTCCTCGTGCGCCCACGGCTCGTCGCTCGCGTCCCTGGCGCTCGAGGGCAAGACCTACACCGTCACGCCGGCGGCGGTCGACGTGTACGCGGGCGTCATCGCCGGTGAGATGACGGACATGCAAGTTGTGCAGCGGGTGGAGAAGAGCTCCGGCCCCACCGTCTCCCCGCCGCGGCTGGTGGGAACGCTCAGGCTCCGGAGTAGCTCGCAGACGCACAGCGTCCGCCTGGTGGTCGCAAAGATCCAGTACCTCGACGGCCACGGGCGTCCCATGAAGCTCGAGGGTTCTCTGACCCAGGAGGCTTTCAGGCTCACCCGGTACGGCAGCGAATGGCTCGACCCCGGGCAGGAGACGATCCACGCGGTCGACGTCGCGTTCCCCGCCGAGGCGCTCACCGCCAGGAAGCTCACGCGACTCCGCCTCGAGATCGGCTACGTCTCCTCTCCTTACCGGGAAGAGATGTTCAACTTCGTCGTGTCGATCCGGAGCCAGTAAGGAGCGAGGTACACCGATGTTGAAATGGATAGGCGTGACAGCCTTGGTTATAGCGATGGCGGTGATGACCCTCGGGTGCGTTCGGGGGCTCGTGGCGCCGACAGCAACCGTCGAGACCCAGACCGAGCCGGCGAAGCCGGTGTCGGTGCCGGCGGGGATCATTTCGAGCGAGGTCACGGTTCTCTGGCGCGACATCGGCATCTACCGCACCAGTGGGCCGCTGCGGCTGGCCGGCCCGAGGTACGAGATGACCTCATACGAAACGAACGCCGCGTGCGAGGCCGCGCAGCAGGCGGCGATGGCCAAAGAGGCGCTCTCGCGGATGGGGCCTACGGCGGAGCAGTTGTCGGACGGAATCAAGACCTGGGACGCGGACCGGCAGCACTACACGACCTTCCGCTACGTCTGCCGGCTCGCTGGCGCTGGCCCGACGTCCCTCCGGTAGACCCCGCCGGAGGAAGTCCTCGTCACTCGCGGTCGAATAACGAAGGAGGTGCGCTTCATGTTTGAGCACATCGTGCAAATGGGTCCAATGCTCGTTCTCGCCGGCCTCATGGCCGGGTGGGTGGCTGAGGCCGCCTCACGCGCGGGCGGCTATGGGTTCATTCTCGATATGGTTCTCGGTCTCATCGGGAGTGTGGTCGGGGGAGCGATCGTCTGGGTCTTGATCTCCCGCGACATGGGGATGGTGGCGACGTTGCTGATCGGATGCTGCGGCGCAGCGCTCGCGATCGTCGCTCATCGGCGGCTATGGCGCTCGGCGCTACTCGGAGCGTGAGGCGGAGGAACAACCCGCCTCGACCAACCGAACCCTATCCCCGGTCGTGACGAACGGTCGGCCCGTGCGGCTGCCTCTGCCGGTCTCCGGCACACTGTGCCACAATGCGTTCAGGTTCGGCCCCCACGAAACGTAGCGTCGGAGAACAGGCGATGGACGAAGAACCCTCGATCAGACGCCGGCTCGCCGCCATTCTTGCTGCCGACATCGCCGGCTACAGCCGACTCATGGGCGAGGACGAGACCGCGACGGTCCGCGACCTCAAGGGCCATCAAGCGGTGATCCTTCCGCTCGTCGGCCGCTACGGCGGCCGCATCATCGACACCGCCGGCGACGGCATCCTCGCCGAGTTCCCCAGCGTGATCGGTGCCGCCGAGTGCGCGATCGAGATCCAGACCATCATGGCGAAGCGCAACGAGGAGGTTCCCGAGCATCGTCGCATGCTGTTCCGCATCGGCATCAATCTCGGAGACGTGATCCACGACGAGAACCGGATCTACGGTGACGGCATCAACGTCGCGGCGCGGCTCGAGGGGATCGCGGAGCCCGGCGGCATCTGCATCTCCCGGCAGGTGTTCGACCAGGTGAACCGCGCAGTCAAGGCTGATTTCCAGGCGCTCGGCCCGCGTAGCTTCAAGAACATCGCGCAGCCGGTGGACGTGTTCACGGTCGCGCCCTCGGATCCTGGAGCCCGACCCGGTGCGCCGGCCGCCAGTACGGTCGACCTGAAGCAGGAGATCCGCTTCTGTACCGCCCGCGACGGTGTCCAGCTCGCCTACTCGATGGTCGGCCAGGGCCCGCCGCTGATGAAGACCGGAAATTGGATGACCCATCTGGAATACGATCTCGAAAGCCCGATCTGGCGACATCTCTATCGCGAGCTGGCGAAGGCCCGCACCCTGATCCGGTACGACGCCCGCGGTAACGGACTGTCGGATCGGACCGTCGACGACATCTCGTTCGACGCCTTCGTCGGCGATCTGGAGGCGGTGGTCGAGGCCACGAAGGTCGGGCGGTTCGCGCTGTTCGGCATCTCCCAGGGCTGTGCCGTCGCGATCGCCTATGCCGTGCGGCATCCGGAGCGCGTGACGCACCTCGTCCTCTACGGGGGCTATGCCGAGGGCCGTGCCAAGCGCGCCCGCAGCGCGGCCGAGAAGGACGAGAATGCCGCCATGCTGACACTGATGCGGCTGGGCTGGGGCAAGGAGAACCCGGCGTTCCGCCAGCTGTTCACCTCGCAGTTCATGCCTGGTGCCAGCAAAGAGCAGGCGGACTGGTTCAACGAGTTGCAGCGCGTCACGGTGTCGCCGGAGGCAGCCGTGCGAATCATCGAGGCGACCAACGAGACTGACGTCACCGCGCTGCTCCAACGGGTGAACGTACCGACTCTCGTGATGCACGCGCGCGACGACGCCCGCGTCCCGTTCGAAGCCGGTCGCCGAATGGCCGCCGGCATTCCGGGGGCGCGCTTCGTGACCCTGCATGGACGCAACCACCTGTTCCTCGAGACCGAGCCGGCCTTCGGCCAGTTCCTGGAGCAGACGCGGTCTTTCCTGGCGAGCTAGCACCTCGTCGGCCGCGGGCCTCGACGCCCTCGCGGGGTCCGCCCACGGCGTCGACCACGCCGAGCCGCGTTCAGTTCGCCGGCGTCGCCGGCGGATCCTTGAAGAAGCTACCCGTGAAGACGACCGAGTTGGGAAAGACGACCACGCGTCCCGACGGTTGGAGCGGGTCGCCGACCAGCTCTTGCAGCTTGATTCGTACGAAGCCGATCTCGGTGACCTCGCCATGCACGTACCCGAAGGGACCTTGCAGGCTCACCCGGTCTCCCACACGAATCCCGTTCGGCGCGACCATCGTGAAGTAGCCGGCGACGGCCAGGATGACGTTCTGCAGCGCAAAGGCGATCCCGGCCGCGGCGAAGCCGAGGGCGGTGACCAGCGCCGCCATTTCGCTGGTGAAATGAAAGATCACCACGAGCGCGATCGCGACCGTGACGACGACGCTGCGAACGGTCAGGAGCAAACGCCGGCGCCCGACGTCGGTCACATACCGGATCACCGCTACACGCCACAGCACGCCGCCGACGAAGACGATGGCGAGCGCGACCACGACCCCGAGGAGGTCGATGGCCAGGCCCTGGAGCGCCTGGCGGGACTCACGGTCGACCACCTCATTCCAACCTTTGAGATCGGTGGCGTACCGGCGGGCGAGCGCAGACTCCTCGCGCAGCGGCAGCACGACGGCCGCCAGAAGCTTGCGTCGCTCGAGCAAGCCCCGAAACTCGCGCTGACTCTCCTGCAACGACGTCGCGGAGTCGGTGGGATCCTTCGCAAGCGCTCCCAACCGGGCGACGATCGGCCTGACGCTTGCCCTGGCGGCGGTGACGTCATCGTCCATGCGGCGCACCAGCTCGTTGGTCGCGTTCTCCAGCTCCTCGAGGTGGTTGCGGCTCCTCTGCAAGGCGAGCAGACGTTGGACCATCGCCCACGTGCCCGACGCGGCTCCTTGGGATGGCGCTGCCGGGCCCGACAGCGCCGTCGGTGAACGCAGCTCGGGCACGGCCTCCTGGAGCGCCTCGATCTGATGCTCGAGATCATCGTCGGAGCCTGCGCGGGACGCATCGAGCTCTCGGAGCTGAGTGCGAAACTCGAGGCGGGCTCGGGCGAGCTCCAGTCGGTTGTGCGCGGCCACGGATGCCCGTTCCAGGGCCGGCCGTTGCCCGGGCGTGGCCGCGCGAAGGCGGACCCGCAGCCGCTCGACCTCTTGCTCGTCCTGGCGGACGGCGGCTTCGAGCTTCGTCCGCTCCTCAGCACGACCTCCTTCCACGCTCGACGAGGCGCCGTTCTCCCGGCCGAGCAGCGCGGCCTGCGCGCGCGCGGCGTCGAATGCGCGCCCGAGAAGACGCACGGCGGTTTGCTCGTCGGTGCGTTCGAACACACCGGCGCCGTCGACGGATCGCATGACGATCCGGGCCTGGCGATACCAGGCCATCGCCCGGTTCAGCGACACCATCACCTGCTCTGGCGAGCGGGGGAAGGCAGCGCTCGGCGTCGACCGCGGGGCCGGCGTCGCCTTCGGCTGCGCGTCGTCGGCGTTCGCGCCGGGCGGAGCGATCGCTCCGCCTATCGCCCCGAGGGCGAAGAGCGCGACCAACAGTCGGCCCGACGGCGTCCGCGTCGTCAGCATCTCCCCGCAGCTTACGACGTCAGTCCGGGTTGGCGCCACCGACCGTCGCGTTCGATTCGTCGGCCGCCGCGGCCGGTATCGCCGAAGGTTCACCCTCGGCCGAGGCGGGGATCGAGGGCGTCGCGCAAGCCGTCGCCGAGCAGATTGAAGCCGAGCACCGAGAGCATGATGGCGACGCCCGGGAAGCAGAAGACCCACCAGGCACCGCTCGTGAAGTACTTGTACGAATCGGCGAGCATCGCGCCCCACTCGGGCGTCGGCGGCTGGGCCCCGAGTCCGAGGAAGCCCAGCGCGGCCGCTTCCAGAATGGCGAAGGCGATGGAGAGCGTGGTTTGCACGATCAAGGGTGGCAGGCTGTTGGGCACGATGTGGCCCAAGAGGACGCGCTGGCCGCTGCAGCCGAGGCCCTGTGCCGCCAGCACGAACTCCTGCTCGCGCAGGGCCAACACGGCCCCGCGGCTCAGACGCGCGTAGGCGGGGATGGACACCAGGCTGATGGCGAACAGCGAGTTGCGCAGGCCGGGACCGATCATGGCCACGATCGCGATGGCCAGCAGCGTGGCCGGAAACGCCAGCACGATGTCCATGCAGAACATCACGACCAGGTCGACCTGCCGTCGAAAATAGCCGGCCAGAAACCCGAGCGCCGAGCCGATCACGGTCGCCACCGCGACGGCGCTCACCGCGAGGCCCAGCGACACCCGGGTCGCGTGGAGAACACGGACGAGGATGTCGCGGCCGAGGCTGTCGGTGCCGAACGGGTGAGCGGCCGTCGGAGGCTTGAGGCGCAGCGTGAGGTCGGCGTCTGTCCTGGCGTCGTAGACATGGACGGCGGGCGTGACGAGCGCGATGAGCACGAAGGCGACGGCCATGACGAGCCCGGCCCGAGCCGCCGGGCTCGCCACGAGCCGGCGCCAGGCGGCGGCGGCCGGGCTCCGGCCTCGGCCCGTCACCATCACTCCGCGACCCACGGCGGCTTGGGAGATCGCCATCACTCGTACTTGATTCGCGGATCGACCGCGGCGTACAGGACGTCGGTCAGGAGGTTGACACCCACGACGATGACCGCGATGAAGAGGCTCACGCCCTGCACGATCGCGTAGTCCCGGGATTCGATGGACTCGTAGACCCAGAGACCGATGCCCGGCCACGAGAAGATCGTCTCGGTGAGGATGGCGCCGGCGAGCAGGTGACCGACCTGCAGCCCGATCACCGTCAATACCGGGAGCAGGGCGTTCCGGAGCGCGTGCCGCACGATCACCGCGGACCGCGACAGCCCCTTCGCCTCGGCGGTGCGAATGTATTCGCGCGACAGCACCTCCAGCATGCTGGCGCGCGTCATCCTGGCGATGATGGCCAGCGGAATGGTCGCCAGCGCCAGCGCGGGGAGGACGAGGTGGCGGAGCGCGTCGACCAGCGCCGACCAATCTCGTTGCAGCGCGGCGTCGAGCACGACGAAGTTCGTCCAGGGGACCAACGTGGTCCCGCTCTCGAGGCGGAAGCCTGTCGGCAGGACGCGGAGCTGCACGCCGAAGAACCACGCCAGCACGAGCCCGAGCCAGAAGATCGGCATGGATACTCCGGTGAGCGCGCCGAGGCGGGCGAGACTGTCCACCAGCGAGTTCCGCCATACCGCCGAGGCGACCCCGATGGGGATACCGAACGCGATGGCCACGACGATCGCCGAGATCGCCAGCTCGACCGTAGCGGGGAAGCGCCGGAGCAGGTCCGTGGCGACGGGATCGCCGCGGACTATCGACACGCCGAGATCGCCTTGGAGCACCTTGCCGACATACAGCACGTACTGCTGCCAGATCGGGCGATCGAGCCCGAGGCGGACACGGACCTCCGCGACCTTCTCGGGTGTCGCCCGCTCGCCGAGCATCGTCAGCGCCGGGTCGCCCGGAATGAGATGGACGAAGCTGAAGACGAGGAGGGACACGCCGAGGAGCACGGGGACGACCGTGAGGCTGCGCCGGATGGCGTACCGCCTCACCGCTCTCTCCTCCTCGGCGCGCTCCGCGCGATCGGCGCGCTCCGCGCTACTGGAGCTCGACCGTGTTGAAGTACTCCGACCCCGTCGGGTGCGGCACGTAGCCTTTCACGCGCTTCGCGAACGCCAGGGGCGGTTGGTTGTTGGCGATGAAGAGCCGCCCCACGTCATCATGGAGCATCTGCTCGGCCTGCCGGTAGAGCTTGGCCCGCTCGGCCTGATTCGTGAGCCTCTGGGCGCGCAGGAGGACGTCCCCCAGCGCCTTGTTCGCGTAGAACCCCTCGCGCGCGACGCCGGGCTGGCAGAAGAAATAGCAGAGGAAATTGTCGGGATCGCCGTTGTCCCCTGTCCAGCCGAGCATGTAGAGGGGCATCTGCCCGTTCTTCCGCTTGTCCAGGTACACCGCCCACTCGGTCGTCTGCAGCTGGGTCTTGATCCCGACCTTGGCCAGGTCCGCGGCCATCGCTTCGGCGATCTCCTTCGGGTTCGGGAAATACGGGCGCGAGCGTGACATGTACCAGAAGATCAGCGGCTCCTTCTTGCCGTCCTCCCACGTGATCTCCGACAGGCCTTGCCGCAACCCGGCTTCTCGGAGAAGCGCCTGCGCCTGGCTCGGACTGTATTCGAAGTCCTTGAGCTCCCGGTGGTAGCCCCAGAGCGCGGGAGGCTGGAACTGCGTGGCCACCAGCCCGGTGCCTCCGTAGAGCGCGCCGACGATCGCTCGCTTGTTGATCGCGAGGGCGAAGGCCTGACGCACCCGCTTGTCCTGAAACTCCTTCACCTTGTAGTTGAAGGCGATGTAGCCCGTCGTGTTCGTCGGGCGCAGGAGGATCTGGAGGTTCGCATCGCCCTTGACCACCGCGACGTCATCCGGATTGAGTCCCTCCATGGCGTGAATCTCGCCGGCCTTGAGCGCGCCCAGCCGCTGCGAGTTGTCCTTGATGTTGCGCACGACGACGCGCTTGACCCTGGGCTTGGGACCCCAGTAGACGCTGTTCGCCTCGAGCAGGACCTCCTGATTGGGCTTCCACTCCACGAACCGGTAGGCCCCGGTGCCCACCGGGTGCTTGCCGAACTCGGTGCCCCAGCGCTCCACCGCCTTGGGGCTGGCGATATCGAAGACGAACATCGCGAGATTGGCGAGGAAAGGCGCCTGGGCTTCTTTGAGGGTGATGCGCACGGTGTGCGAGCCGGCGGCCTCCACCACGCTGACGATCGATTTGTCGTCGAAGCCGCCGAACTGCGCCTCCCAGTACTCGAAGGTCTGGCCCGCCTTGACCTGGTTGTCGTGCTGGGGGTGACTCGCTTTCCACCACCGTTCGAAGTTCCAGACGACCGCGGCGGCGTCGAGCGGCGTGCCGTCGTGGAACTTCACGCCTCGGCGGAGCTGGAACGTCCACACGCGGCCGTCGCGGGAGACCTCCCACTTCTCAGCCAGCGCGGGCTCGACCTCGGTGGTGGCGCCCTTGTATCTCACGAGGCCATCGAAGACCTGCCGGGTGATGCGCGAGGAGATCCCGTCGGTGATGACCGCGGGATCGAACTGGACCGGCTCACCTTGAGCTCCGAAGACGAATGTCTGAGCCGACGCCGGAGCCGCGACACTCAGCAGGGCCACCGCGACGAGGGACGTGACCTTGGCAAGGCGCATGGGATGAACCTTCTTGAGACAGGGACAGCGTTCGAATGCCGCTCAGGACGGGTCATTATCGCACTGAGGGCGCGACGGTGAGAGCAGGAAACCCGGCGGGACGGATGCCGTGACCGGTCCCGGCGCGAGCCTAGCGCGGATTGAAGGGCGAGTACTCGAGAAACCGCCAGCCGAGCGGCCCCTGTCCCGCGATCTCCACGACCTCGTCGATCCCGACCTCGGTCGCGCGGTGGGCGCCCTTCAGCTCGGCATAGTCCTCCGGCGTCCAGAGAATGCGCGCCCGCCCGGTCAGCTGGAGCGTCGTGCCCGTGTCGAAGTCCACGAATAGCAACCCCACGCGAGCATCCGCCACGATGTTTCCGAGCGTCTGGAACATGTTGTTCCCGGCGTAATCGGGAATGCGCAGCCTCCGCTCGTCCATGACCTGCACGAAGCCCGGCTGGCCTCCGCGATGTGACGTGTCGGCCCCGGCTCCGCCGTGAACGCTCGCGATGAAGAGCGTATCGGCGCTCTCGATGGCGAGCTGCTGGTTCGAGGTGAGCGCGTCGCTCCGCCGGGCGACGCCGGCCCGAGGGTGTTCCGTGTCGACCTGCGGGGCCCGCGCCTGGATATATTTCGGGCAATTGCCGAAGACCTCGTCGGTCTGGATCTCGATCGCGTCCGGATGCGCGTGGGTCACGCGCCCATTGATGCGGAGGCGACGGCGCCGCTCGGGATCGAACACGAGGACGCCGAGGGCGTGGTCTCGCGCGAGCCCTCCGCCGAGCGGGTCGGCGCCGGGTAAACCGGCCGCCAGGCGAAGCGTCCGGGGGCTCGGCGCCGTGATGAAACCAGGTTTGCCGGTGACGAGGGACGCCCACACGCGGCCCGCCTCGTCGACTCCAGCGAGGATCGCGATGCGCTGGGCCTCGAGAAAAGACTCGGCACCGGGTGGGATCGCGCGAGAAATACCACGCCCGAGATTTCGAGCCTCGGCATCGACACCGGCCCGCGCCTGCACCGCCAGCTCGCCCTCGTGGAAGGCGCCCACGCTGGTTTGGACGGTGATGGCTCCGGGCGAGATTCCGCAGGGTCTTCGGTCAAGACGGCCGGAGGTCGCTCCGAAAACGGTAGTATGGTGGGCGAGCCATGACCCTGCGCGAGCGGATCGGCGTCGATCTCGGCGGGCGCCGCCGTCTGGAGGACGGCCTCGCATGGGCGGGCGCCCATGGCGTCCACTACGTCGATGCATGCCTGGAGGGCGCGCCCGACCATCCCAACGCGCCCGCCACGTGGACGGCCGAGCGCGTGGCGTCCCTGCGAGTCACTTGCGAGCGGCATCGGATCCACCTCGGCCTGCACTCCGCCTCCGCCGTCAACGTCGCGGAGACCTCACCGCTCCTGGCCGATGCCGCCGAGCGCTATCTCGAGACCTACATCGACCTCGCGGGGCGTCTCGGGGCGGAGTGGATCGTCGTCCACGGAGGCTACCACTTCACCGGAGACTACGTGGCGCGGCGCGCGGCGAGCCTCGCCCGCCTCCAGCGCGCCGCCGCCCACGCCGAGCGATCAGGCGCCCGCCTGCTCCTGGAGAACCTCAACCGGGAGCCCGAGCACGCCGAGATCCGCTACCTCGCTCACAACCTCGAGGAGTGCCGCGAGTATTTCGGGGGCATCCGGTCGCCGAGCCTCGGCTGGGCGTTCACGGTCAACCATGCGCATCTCGTGCCCGAAGGTATCGACGGCTTCCTCGACGCTATGGATCTCGGGCGGTGTGGCGAGGTGCGCGTGGCCGACAGCCACGGGCGATGGGAGGAGCACCTCCGCCCCGGCGAGGGCACGATCGACTTCCGGCGGATGTTCGAGCGTATCGAGGGCGGCGGCTATCGCGGCCACTACATGATGGCCTTCGGCACGCTCGACGACATGTTGGCCGGGCGCGAGACCCTGGTGCGCGCCGCCGGCGGCTGATCACGGGCGGGACCGATGAGCGACGACGACGCTCGCCGATACCTCGAGAACTGGCAAGACGAAGTCGACAGCGCGTCGGAATACCGCGCGATGGCGGCGAGCGAAGAGGATCCCCGGCTCGCCAAGGTCTACGCCAACCTGGCTGCGATGGAGGAAGGCCACATCGCGTTCTGGGAGGAGCGACTGCGGAAAGCCGGGGCGCCGGTCCCGCCTCGGCGGCCGTCCTGGCGCAGCCGAGTGCTCGCGGGAATCGCGCGGCGACTCGGTCCGGACCTGGTTCTCGCCACTATCGCGGCGAAGGAGGAAGTGGACCAGAACGCGTACGTGAAGCAGCCCGAGACCGCTGGCACGCGGATGCCAGCCCACGAGCGGTGGCACGCGAAGGTGCTCCAACAGCTCGTGGCCACCCAGCCGCGCGGTCTGCAGGGAAGCTTCCTCGGTCGACTGGAAGGCCGGCATCGATCGGTCGGCGGAAACGCGCTGCGGGCGGCGGTGCTGGGCGCCAACGATGGGCTGTGCTCGAATCTGAGCCTGGTCATGGGAGTGGCCGGGGCCTCGGTCGACAGCCACGGCATTCTCGTCACTGGCCTGGCGGGCCTGCTGGCGGGAGCCGGCTCGATGGCGCTCGGCGAGTGGGTGTCGGTGACGAGCTCACGGGAGCTGGCGGAACGCGAGATCCGAATCGAAGCGAGCGAGCTCCGCGAAGATCCCAAGGGCGAAGGCGAGGAGCTTAAGCTGATCTACGAGGCCAAGGGGTTGAGCCCGAGCGAGGCCGAGACCATGGCCAGGCGCCTGCTCGCCGATCGATCGACCGCCATCGATGCCCTGGCTCGCGAGGAGCTCGGCATCGACCCGAAAGGGCTCGGCGGCTCGGCGTGGGAAGCGGCGGTCACCTCGTTCGTCCTGTTCGCGATCGGCGCGACCGTGCCGATCCTCCCGTTTCTGGCCCAGCGTGGGACCCTCGCGGTCGCGTCGAGCGCGGTCGTAAGTGCGCTGGGGCTGTTCGCGATCGGTGCGGCGATCACGGTGTTCACGGGGGTCTCGGTGTGGCGCTCGGGCGGCCGTCAGCTATTGCTGGGTCTCGCGGCGGCCGGACTCACGTTCGGCGTCGGCAGGCTGATCGGCATCGCGATCACCCCCTGACGGGCCCGAGGCGCGCCCACAGACGATCGAAGCGAGGTGAGCGATGCCGTACGCTCCGATCAACGTCCTCGAAAAGTTCGCCAAGTTCAGCGAGCACTGGTCACCGAAGATCGTCGCGCAGATCAACGACTACCAGTTCAAGCTGGTCAGGATTCAAGGGGAGTTCGTGTGGCACGCCCACGCCGACACGGACGAGGTCTTCTTCGTTCTGGACGGCGAGATGACGATTCACCTCCGCGAGGGAGAGGTCGTCCCTGCGTTCAGGCGAGATGTTCGTCGTTCCGAGCGGTGTGGACCAGAGGGGACGCTGATCCGCCATCACCGAGGGGCTACCGAGTAGATCCTCTGTCAGAGCGAGCGCGATCGGGCCTGACGCCCGAACGAAACAAGCGAGGTCGGGCCCAACGCCCGGATGGATCGGCGATCGCGGCGGTGCCGCGCGCGAGATCGCCGGCCGCTCGCCGCCAGATCGTCCGGGTCTACCCGCCGCCGATTCCACAACGGAACGCGGCGTTCCGCGATGAAACACTCTGATCGTGTCTGCGGAGCCGTTTCGACGACCCTGCCAGCATGGTCACAGTTGGTCATTTCTTTGCATACTCGCTGGCCAGGTGACGAATGGACCTGAGTGAATACGTTCTGATCGAAGGCGCCGCCAGGGATCGTCTGGCCGATCTTCTGCAGGCCGCCGCGCCGCGACAGGTGAAAGCACCGACGCCGACGCTCGCGACGATGCTCTACGTGGCGTCCGCGCTTCGGGCTCGGCCACGTGACATCGATCGCTACATCGACTACTTCGGTGATCGTGTGCTGCACCAACGATAGCCGAGCGAGGGCGAGCGATTGATCTGGCCGCCTGAGCAGCCCACGCTGCGGCGGCGGCCGGCCACCCTGAGCGTGCTGTAGCACTCCGAGCGGAGCGCTCCTCCATCGATGGAGACGAGCGACTCCGCTATCCGCGTTCGACGATGACCGTGGGGCGGTTTTCACGTCGCGTCGCATCCGGTGTCTCAGGGGATGGTCGGGAGGAAAGCGGCGGCGAATGCGTCGCCCGATTCCACGCAGATGTCACTCCGGGCAATCGCGCGGCAACCCGGCGGGCGTAGCGTGACGAGACCGAAACGGTCCGGAGGGGAGTCGAGGATGTCCGAGGCGCTGGGTACGCAGGTGGATGTCGACGCTGGACTCGTGGAGGCGTTGCGACGGGACGATCCGGGCGCCGCCGAGCAGCTCGTCGAGCGCTACGGCGAGCGGGTCTATCGGCTGGCCGTGCGGATCACCGGCACGAGCGACGACGCCGAAGCAGCCGCCCAGGACGCGTTGTCGAGGGCCGCTCGCACGATCGACACGTTCAAGGGTGAATCGGCCTTCGGCTCCTGGATCGACCGGATCGCCGCCGGCGCAGCCTACCAGAAGCTGCGGACGCGGCGGCCGAAGACCGGAGAGATCGCCCTCGACGAGGTGCTGCCCGCGTTCGACGGTGACGGCCGCCACTTCGAGCCGATGGACGACTGGTCGGGTCGGGTCGACGAGCGGGGAGTGCAGGGTGAGCTGCGCCGGGTCCTGACCGACGCGATCGACGCGCTGCCGCCGGACTATCGGACGGCGCTGGTCCTCCACGACGTCGAAGGCCTGTCGAGCCCCGATATCTCCCAGGCGCTCGGCATCGGCCTGGCGGCGGTCAAGCTGCGCGTGCACCGCTCGCGGCTCTTCGTGCGCAAGCACCTGTCCGAGCATCTCGAGCCCGCGTAGTGGTCTGAGCACGTCCTCACCGACGCCACGGGTGGCGCGCCGTGCTATCTTGACGGCGGAGTCCCACGAATGCGGTGCCCTCACTGCCGGCACGAGACACGCGAACGCGCGCGCTTCTGCGGGGCGTGCGGGGCCTCGCTCGAGAGCAGCATCGCCTGCCCGCGCTGCGCGGCCCTGAACCCGCGGGGCCAGAAGTTTTGCGATACCTGCGGCGAGTCGCTCTCGCCGGGCGTCGGCGCGCCCGCGACGCCGCGCGAGGCGCGCGCCTACACCCCGCGGCACCTCGCCGAGAAGATCCTCACCACCCGCGGCGCCCTCGAAGGGGAGCGCAAGCAGGTGAGCGTGCTCTTCGCCGACCTGGTCGATTCCATGCGACTCGCCGAGGGCCTCGACCCCGAGGACTAGCATCGCATGCTCGATCGCGTCTTCGAGATCCTCGCCGCGGGTGTTCACCGATTCGAGGGCACGATCAACCAGTTCACGGGTGACGGCGTGATGGCGCTGTTCGGGGCTCCCGTCGCCCACGAGGACCACGCCCGGCGTGCCTGCCACGCCGCCCTCTCGGCGATGGACGAGCTTCGCAGCTACGCGAGCACGCTCCGCGCCGATGGGCTCGAGCTCTGTGTCCGAATGGGCATCAACTCGGGCGAGGTGGTGGTCGGCAAGATCGGGGACGACCTCCGCATGGATTACACCGCCCAGGGACACTGCGTGGGCCTCGCGGCGCGCATGGAGCAATTGGCCGCTCCGGACACGGTGCTTGTCACCGAGACCACGGCTCGGCTGGTCGAGGGGTTCTTCGCTCTCGCGGACGTCGGCGTTCGGCCGATGAAAGGGGTGAGCGCTCCGATCCGGGCCTTCGAGCTGCGCGGGATCGGGCCTTCACGCACACGGCTCGACGCCTCGGGTCTGCGCGGTCTCTCCCGCCTGATCGGACGGGACACGGAGCTCACCTGGCTCGACGGTATCCTCTCGCGCTCGATCGAGTCGAACGGGCAAGTCGTCGGCGTGGTCGGTGAGGCCGGCGTCGGCAAGAGCCGGCTGTGCCTCGAGTTCATCCGGCGCTGTCGCGCCCGTGAGGTGGCGGTGTACGAAGTCCATTGCCCGGCCCATGGCGCGACGGTTCCGTGGCTCGCCGTCCGCGACCTCCTGCGCAGCTACCTCGGGCTCGCCCACGGCGACGGGGTCGAGGCGATTCGGCGGAGCGTCGCGGACCAGCTCCGCGCTCTCGACGCGGGTTTCGCGGACGCGGTTCCTCTGGTCCTCGACGTCCTCGGCGTCAGCGATGCCGTCACCCCGGGCCAGTCCGCGGCGGGGATCGCCGGCCAGCTCGCGACCTTCGTGCGACGCTTCGTTCGCCTGCAGGGCATGCGCCAGCCAGGGCTGGTGCTTCTCGACGACGCGCATTGGATGGATCCCGCGAGCGGCGAGCTGATTCGAGAGATCGCGGGGACGGTGCGCGGGACGCGGACGCTGCTGCTCGCGAACTTTCGACCCGAGTACCGACCGGCGTGGATCGGAGGATCCCACTACCATCAGCTCGTGCTCTCTCCCCTTGGCGACGAAGCCATCCGCGAGCTGCTGCAAGACCTTCTTGGATCGGACAGCTCGCTCGGCGAGCTCTCCGCTCGTATTCTCGAGCGCACCGGCGGGAACCCGTTCTTCACCGAAGAGGTGGTGCAGGCGTTGGCGGCGTCCGGGAGCCTCATCGGGGAGCGCGGCGCGTATCGTCTGACGGCGCCGATCGATGCGCTCGCGCTTCCCGCGACCGTGCAGGCGCTCCTCGCTGCCCGCATCGATCGACTCGGCGAACCCGCGAAGCACCTCCTGGAAGCCGCGGCGGTCATTGGCAAGCAGTTCGACGAGCCGCTCCTCCGAGAGGTCAGCGGCCTCGTCGACACTCATGATCTCGACGCGGCTCTCGGCACGCTCCAGGAGGAGGAGTTCGTCCGCCTGGTCACGTTCGCCCCGCTCCCGGAGTATGCGTTCAAGCATCCGCTGATGCGCGACGTGGCGTACCGGGCGCAGCTCGGCGAGCGCCGTGCCCGGCTGCACGCCGCGGTGGCCACAGCCCTGGAGAAGCTGCGGGCGGATCGGCTCGGCGAATACGCGTCACTCATCGCGCACCACTGGGAAGCGTCGGGAATGCGATTCGAGGCTGCTCGCTGGACGCGCCGTGCCGCGCTGAAGGTCGCGAATATCAAGGTCAAGCGCCAGGGCCGGCGGCTGCCCCCCTAGCCGGCGCCGGCTGATCGTCGTGGGGGGCCGCCGTCACGAGGGCGGGCGGCCACCATTCACGCATCTCCCAGGCCCCTGAGCACATCGAAAGCGTGCACGACCATGGGCCTCTGAGAGCCTCCAGCTGCTCGAGCGGTACAGCGTCGTGATTCTCCCGGCGCTGGTCATCGCCGAGCAGGTCGGGGTTCCCCTGCCGGCGGTGCCGGCCCTCCTCGCAGTCGGCGCGCTCGCGGCGAGCGGACGCGCCAGCATCCCGCTCGTGCTGGGCGCGATCGCGGTGGTCGCCCTCACGGTGGACCTCGGATGGTACGAGCTCGGCCGGCGCCGTGGCGTGGGCGTGCTGGCGCGTCTCTGTCGTCTGTCCCTCGAGCCAGACTGGTGCGTGCGGCGGACCGAGAACGTCTTCGCCCGCTATGGGGTCCGCGGCATGCTCATCGCGAAGTTCGTTCCCGGCCTGACGACGGTCATGCCGCCGCTGGCCGGCATCTTCGCGGTGGGGCGCCTGCGATTCGCCGTCTACGAGCTCGTCGGGGTGCTGCTCTGGGCGGGTATCTGGATGGGACTGGGCTACGCCTTCACCGACGCGATCTCGCTGATCGTGGCCCGTCTCGAGCGAATCGAACGCACGCTGGGTCTCGTCGTCGTGACCGGAGTGATCGGCTACATCCTGGTGAAGTACCTGCGCCGGCGGCACGTTCTCCGCGCGCTTCGGATCGCCCGCATCTCGGCGGAAGCGCTCAAGCAACGGCTCGACGCGGGCGAGGACGTCACGATCATCGACCTCAGGACGCGGCTCGATGTGGCGGCCACGCCGTACGCGATCCCGGGGAGCCGCTGGATGGCGACCAACGAGATCGACGAGCACCAATCGGAGTTTCTCCGATCTCGAGAGCTGGTGCTCTACTGCTCCTGACCCAACGAAGCCACGAGCGCCCGGGTGGCGCTCCAGCTCAGGCGTCGGGGGATCGCGCGAGTGCATCCGCTGCAGGGTGGCCTGGCCGGCTGGATGGCCCTGGACTTCCCCGTTCAGGAGCTCCAGCTACCCGAGACCCGGGAGCCCACGAGCCGACAAACGGCCGGGACCACTCGTCGGTAGAGCCGGCGATGCGAGGCGCTAGATCGCGCCGGCGGCGATGTTGACGGTCAGGGCGAGCAGTGCGGCGTTGAACAGGAAGGACACGACACCGTGGGCGGCCACCGTGCGGCGGATCTGCTTGCTGGTGACCGCCACGTCGGAGACCTGCGACGTCATCCCGATGACGAACGAGAAGTAGACGAAGTCCCAGTAATCCGGGTGCGCGTCGCCGCCCGGAAACGCCATGCCGCCGCCGGCGGCCTCGTCGTAGAACTCGTGAGCGTAGTGCAGCGCGAAGATCATGTGGATGAACGCCCAGGACAGCACGATGGTCAGCGTGGCCAGCACGAGATGGCTCGGCGGTCGGGACGCGCCGACGGCGGACGTGCCGAGCTCGGCGAAGATGGCGCCGACGCTCGCCAGCGCCGCGGCCACGGTGAGCCCCAGCATCGCGAGCTGTCCCTCGTCCTGCAGCGCGGCGCGCCGGCGGATGCGGCGGACGTCGGCGCCCACCATCATGTGGAACGCGAGCGCCAGATAGAGCGCGACGGCGACGTCCCAGCCGACGAGCAGGCGAGTCGCGAGCCTCCAGTCCGTCACGAAGACCGCCGCCACGGTCACGACGACACCGACGCCTCCCGAAGCGAAGAGTCGGGGCCGGGCCCCCACGATGCGCACCAGGAACGGCCGACGGCGAGTGCTGGGACTCACGGAAACCGGCGCACCATCGCGCACATCGCGCCGACGTACGCTTTCGTGGTCGGATCACGCAGCTCGAAGACCGTCCGTCCGTACAACGCGCCCAGGCCGTCGGCGCTCTTCACGTAGCCGATCCGGTAGCCGGGCCGTCCGCGGAACTCGGCGCCGTGGATCTTGACGCTGGCCCCGGCCACGTTCACGCGACGGACGGTCCAGAACTCGTGCTCCGCCTCGGTCCCGTGATGCTCCGTCTCGACCGGGCGCACGGTCAACGTCGCCAACTCGATCCTGATGTCCGTGCGTTCGAGCGGCAGGGGACGCGGCTCGCCGATGCTCATCTGGACGTCCGCGATGCAGTAGAACCATTCGACGCGCGGCGGTGCATCCTCCGGACCGGAGCTCGGGATCTGTTGAAAGCAACGCACGCCGGCGACTGCGACCGGCGCGCCGGCGAGGTGGCCGTCGCCGGCGCAGAGCGCCCTTCGATCGCCGGCGTGATTCGTCGGGATCTCCCCTTTTTTTTGGGCGTTGCCGCCCTCGAGCGGTCCTCGGCCTGCAGCATGGCGTCGAGGGCATCCAGTCGAGCCACCCAGATGGCCCGTTGGGCCTCGATCCAGGTCGCCGCTTTGTCGAGTGGGTCCGGATTGAAGGACAGGAGATGCTCCCGTCCCGCGACGCGGCGTCGCACCAGCCGGGCGCGCTCGAGCATGCGGATATGCTTCGAGACGGCGTTGAGCGACATGGCGAAGGGTTGCGCGAGCTCGGTGACCCGCGCTTCGCCCCCGGACAGGCGCAGCAGGATGGCTCGTCGCGTCGGGTCGGCGAGCGCCACCAGCGTCTGGTCGATGTTGGACGGCGTCGCCCCCGGGGTCATCGCTAAACCTAATGGTTGAATATAGAACGAGGGGATGTCACGCGTCAAATTCTTCGTGAGATCTGATACCTTGTCCCCACCGAGGCAGGCGCACCGAGAGGAGGCCATCATGGTCAAGATCAAGCACATCGCCATCCGAACGCCGGATCCCGAGAAGACCGCCGCTTTCTACAAGGATGTGTTCGGCCTGAAGGAGGTGGGCCAGGCCAGGACGGGCTACTACCTCTCCGATGGCCACATCAATCTGGCGATTCTCAAGGCCCGGGAGCAGGGGACGGAAGAGAGTCCCCGCGACGCCTCCGGGTACGCCGGCGTCCATCACTTCGGCTTCATGGTAGACGACGTGGACGAGACCCGCCGGAAGCTGGAAGCGGCGGGGGCTCGGGCCATGCCGAGCCCGGCGGACGTGCGTCAGGCCGCCGCCTCCGGCGCGCGCTCCTACTACGAGGTCAAGTTCCGGGGGCCGGACAATCAAGAGATCGACATCAGCGAGACCGGCTGGATCGAGGGGTAGGCGGTGTGCGCCGCAGGCCGGCGCGGGGCGTAGTGCGAGCCGCAGGGCCGCCCGGGGGCTGGGGTCCCCAGGCCCGAGGCGAGCTACCCGAAAAGCCCCGCCGGCCGAGGCGCGCCTACAAATTGAGGAGAGCCCGCGATGACGACCACCGTCCACGAGGCGGCTGCCGCTGCGGCGGAATACGACGTTCCGATTCCATATATGCGGCGGACGCGCGACTACTACGTCGCGCTCGGCTACGGTACGCCGTATCGCTGGGCTCACTTCGTCGACGTTCCGTTCGCGCCCTTGCGGATACCCCTCAGCCGGGCGCGGGTGGCGTTGATCACGACGGCGGCCCCGTACCAGCCCGAGGCCGGTGACCAGGGGCCTGGCGCGCCCTACAACGCCGGGGCCAAGTTCTACTCCGTGTACTCGAACTCGACCGAGCGCCCGCCCGATCTCCGGATCTCGCACGTCGGCTACGATCGCAAACACACGTCGGCTGAGGACATCAACACCTACTTCCCGCTGGCCCGCCTGAAGGACGCGGAGGCGGCGGGACGGATCGGGGCGCTGGCCCCGCGCTTCCTCGGCGCGCCGACGAACCGGAGCCACCGGACGACCATCGAGACCGACGTCCCCGAGCTCCTGCGCCGCTGCCGCGAGGACAGCGTCGAAGCCGCCGTGCTCGTCCCCAGCTGACCCGTGTGCCACCAGACCGTGAGTCTGGCCGCCCGGCACCTCGAGGATCATGGGATCCCGACCGTGATCATGGGTTGCGCGAAGGACATCGTCGAGCACTGCGGTGTGCCGCGCTTCCTGTTCAGCGATTTCCCGCTCGGCAACTCCGCCGGCCGGCCGTTCGACGCCGGGTCCCAGGTGCAGACCCTCGAGCTCGCGCTCCGCGTCCTCGAGCAGGCACCGGCCGCGCGGACCACCGTGCAGTCGCCGCTCCGGTGGAGCGCGGACGCATCCTGGAAGCGCGACTACCTCGACCTCACGAAGCTCTCCCCGGAATCGATCGCCGAGCGGCGGAAGGAGTTCGACGTGGTGAAGATCGTCGCGCGGGCCAAGCGCGAGGCGTCATGACCAAGCCGTTCGCGGGCGTCCGCATCCTCGATTTCACCCGCTACCTGGCGGGGCCGTACGGGACCTACCAGCTGGCCCTCCTCGGCGCCGACGTCCTGAAGATCGAGTCGCGCGAGGGCGACGAGACGCGCATGCAGCTCGCCGACCGGACGTGGGCGGAGCGGAAGATGGCGCCGTCGTTTCTGTCGGTCAACGGCAACAAGCGCAGCATCACGCTCGACCTCCGGCGCCCGGAGGCGGTGGAGGTTGTCAAGCGCCTGGTAGTCGGCGCCGACGTCGTCTGGGAGAACTTCCGCGGGGGCGTCATGGACCGGCTGGGGCTCGGCTACGCGGCGCTCTCGGCCGTGAATCCACGGCTCATCTACTGCTCGGTCTCGGGCTTCGGCCAGACCGGGCCCGAGCGGACGACGGCCGCCTTCGACGGCAAGCTGCAGGCGATGTCGGGGATCATGTCGATCACGGGCGAGGCCGCCAACGGCCCGACGCGCGCGGGGTTCGCGATCTGCGACACGATCGGGGGCGTGACGGCGGCGCTGGCCGTCGCGAGCGCGCTCTATCAACGGACCCACACCGGGCGCGGGCAGCTCGTGGACGTCGCGATGCTGGACGCGGCGCTCGCCTTTCTGCCCGGACCGGTCTCCGAGTACACCGTCGCGGGCATCGAGCAGCGTCAGATCGGCAACGGCTCGGTGAGCCGGAAGCCCACCGCGAGCCGGTTCCGGGCCCGCGACGGCTACCTCGTGCTGGCGGTGCTGACCGAGAAGCAGTTCGCGAGCCTCATGAAAGCGCTCGGGCACCCCGACGCGCTCGACGATCCCCGGTTCAAGGACTGGCCCGCCCGCACCGCGAACGAGCCGGCGCTGCGCGCGATCATCGAGACCGCGCTGGCGACCGACACGCCCAAGAATTGGGAGGCGAGGCTGACGGCCGCCGACGTGCCGTGCGGCGCCATCTGGAAGATCGACGAGATCGTCCGCCACCCGCAGCTCGAGCACCGCGACGTGCTGCAAACGATCGACACGCGCTACGGACCGATGCGGCTCGTCGGCGCCGGGTTCCGGCTCGAGCACGGCAGCCCGGGGCTCGACCGTGAGCCGCCGACGCTCGGCGAGCATACCGACGAGATCCTGAAGGAGGCCGGCTACGGGACGGAAGAGATCGAGCGGCTGCGGCGCGACGCCGTGATCTGATGGTGGCCGAAGCCGACATTCCTCCTAGTGACGCGCCTGCGCGATGACCTCCGAGAGCCTGTCAGGGTCGATCGGCTTGACCAGGTAGGAATCGAACCCGGCTCGAAGCGCGCGGTCCGGGTCCGTCGGTGCGCTGAGGCCGGTGAGCGCGACGAGGAACACTCCATCGCCCCCGGGCTGGCCGCGGATGGTTTGACCCACCTCGCAGCCGTCGATGTCGGGAAGCAGGATGTCGACGAAGGCGATGTCGGGGCGTCTCGCCCGTGTCTCCTCGAGCGCCTGTTTGCCGTTGCTCGACGTCCTCACGCGATGACCGCTCTGCTCGAGGGCAATGCGAAGCACATCGCAGGCGTCCGGGTTGTTTTCGACGATGATGATCGACCGCGCGGCCGATGACGGCGTCGGACCGGAGGACGGGACCTCCTCGTCGCGGTGGAGGGGAAGACGAATCACGAACTCGCTTCCCTGCCCGACGCCCGGGCTGCTCGCGGCGACGCTTCCCCCGTGCTTGACGACCAGCTCACGGACGACCGAGAGTCCGAGCCCGAGACCCGGACGAGCCTGGCCGGTGGCTCCGCCGGCCCGGGAGAAGACCTCGAAGATCCGCGGGAGGAACTCCGGTTCGATACCCGTGCCGGAGTCGCGCACGCGCACCACGGCGTGGTCGTCTTCGGCCGCCACCGAGATGTCGATCGTTCCGCCGCTCGGCGTGTATTTGGCGGCGTTGTCGAGGAGATTGGCGAGCACCTGCTGCAGCCGGTCGGCGTCGCCGATCACGGTCACCGGCCCTGGATCGCTGCGCAGCGAGATCGTCGGGCCCATCGTCTTGCTCGCCGTTTGCAACACCTCGAGCGAGTCGCGGGCCAGATCGCGCAGGTCGAGGCGCTGTCGCTGGAGCATCAGCCGGCCGAACCGCACTCCTGACACATCGAGGAGGTCGCTGAGCAGCCGGGCCAGGTGTTTCGACTGGCGACTCAGGATCTGGAGGAGATGGGCACGGCTCGATTCGTCCACCCGTTCCAGGGCATCGAGTCCGCTGGTCACCGCGGAGAGCGGGTTCCGCAGCTCGTGGGCGAGCATGGCGAGAAACTCGTCGCGGTGACGCTGCTCGGCCTCGAGCTCCTTAAAGAGTCGCGCGGTGTCGAGCGCCAGCGCCGTGCGCAAGCCGATGTCCTTCAAGGCGCCCAGGTCGGCCTGACTGTAACGGCGCGCGGACGGGCCGAGGCCGAAGGTCAACGCGCCGTGCGTCTGTCGATGGGATCTGATGGGCACGACCACCACCGAGGTAAGGCCGATCGTTTCCCAGAGGTCCTGACTCTCCCCCGAGCCCGCCCAGTGCTCCAACCAGGGCGCCGAGACCTCGGTCATCAGCATCGCGTCGCCCGTCCGGATCACCCGGGCGATCGGATGATCGCTCGACGGATCGGGCGGCCGCCGGGCGCGGAGCCGCTCGGCTCCGGCGGCGTCTGCGCACGCCATCGCCATCTGCTCCAGCGTGTGACCGGCCAGCAGGTCGGTGAGAAAGACATCGGCTACGGCTGGAACGACCAGGCCGGTGACCTTGGATAACGCGGCCGGATAGTCGAGCGTCGCAGCCAGCACGCTGCTGACCGCGGCCTGGATTTCCACGCGAAGTCGGGCGGCTTCGGCCGCGGCCCGCGCATCCTGCTCACTCTCCAGCATCCGGTTGGTGAAATCCTGGGCCGTGGCCAGCTCCTCGGCGCGCTGCCGGGCGGTGATGTCCCGCATGAACCACCGGAGATCGGACGCATGGCCTTCGTGGCCGACGAAGGCGGTGACCGTCAAGCCCGCGGTGAAGGAGGGCCCCTGACGCGGTCGCATGCGCACCGGCCATTCGCCCTGGCTGCGGCTGTGCGCGTTGTTCACGCGCCAGCGGAAGATTCGGAGATCGACCTCGTCGATGAACAGCGCGAGCGGCTTGCGGACGAGGAAGCGGAGGGGGACTCCGAGCAGTTGGGCCGCAGCGCGGTTGGCCTGGAGGATGATGCCGGTATCGTCGGTGACGATGTATCCGTCCGGACCGTCCTCCAGGACTTGACGCGCAGCGGTGAGATGGAGCTCGGCGCGCGCGGTCTCGGTGCGGGCGTCGTCACGCTCGGCCCGAAGGGTCGCCGCCTCGGCGGTCACGCCCTCGACCGCCCGCTCCAGCTCCCCCTGCTCGGCGGCCAGCGCTCCCCACCGCTGCGCGGCGACCAGCCCGCGCAAACGTTCGATGCTGACGCGCAGCGCTTCAGCGTGTTCCGAGCGCGGTGGCGATGTCACGACCTCCCCCCGCGGTGTGGTCAGGAAGACGAGATCGCTTCCTCTTCCATCAACAGGATAGCACCGAGCACGTCACCCTTCCCGCCGATCAGCGGCGTGCAGCGAATCTGGCAGCGGATCGACTTGCCGCGGCGATTCAAGCAGTCGAGGGTGAGCTCGGCCCGCCCCGTCTCGCCGGCGAGCACCGCGCGGACCGGCTGCAGGAGCTTCTCCACCGGCAGCCCGATGTCGAGGTTCATGAAATGGCGGCCCCGCACCTCGTCGGACCGGAGGCCCCACATGTCCTCGGCGCGATGGTTCCACGCGAGCACCTGAAGCTTCGGGTCGACGACGACGACACCCACCTCCAGCCCCGTCAGGATCGAGCCGAGGAAGGCGTTGGCGGTGTTGAGCTCGTCGCTCCGCATGCGCAGCTCGGTATTGGTGGTCTCCAGCTCTTCGTTGGTCGACTGGAGCTCCTCGTTCATCGTCTCCAGCTCTTCGTTGGTCGACTGGAGCTCCTCGTTGGTCGTCTCGAGCTCTTCGTTGGTCGACTGGAGCTCCTCGTAGGCGGTCTCGAGGTCGTGCTTGGAGCGCGCGAGCTCTTCCTGGAGGCGGCGATAGCGGCTCACGTCCATGAAGGTGATCTGAACGCCGAGCGTTTTCCGGGAGGCGTCGACGAGCGGCACCACGTCGAGGTCGAGGTAACGGGCGTCACCGGAGTCGCTCGGCCAGGGGACGTCCTTGCGTGACACCGTGCGGTGTTGCGCCGTCGCGTCCTGGATCAGTGAGCGCAGCTCGACCGGACGAAACGACATCTCGAGATCCTGCAGCGGCTTACCGACGTCCGGCGGCGTGAGGTGGAAGAGCGTGCGCGCACGGCTGTTCGCGAAGCCCAGGGTACCATCCGCACGGACCACGACGCGAGCGACCGGGTCGGTCTCGAGCGCAAGAACCTCGAGGCGATCATCATGCGGCATGCTGGCGCTGTCCTCCTCGCGCTCGGGCAGTCGCGACACGTCCCGGAGGCTCGAGCTCGTCGCCTTGGTGAAGACCCGCCACTTGAGCTCGATCGGCGTGAACAGCTCGCCGTGCGTGAGCAAGAGCTCGGCCCGACCCATGAAGAGAACACCGCCGTCGCGCATGGCGAAATGGAAGCGATTCAGGACCCTGGCCTGCGTCTCGCGGGTGAAGTACATGAGCGTGTTCCGGCACACCAGGAGATTGACTCGCGAGATCGGCGCGTCCTGGACGAGGTCGTGCCGGCCGAAGATGATCGAGCGACGGACGTCCTTGTTGAAGAGATACCGATCGTCGACGCGCTCGAAGTATCGCGAGCGCAGCTCCGGGGGGACGTCCTCGACCTGTTGGGCCGTGTAGGTCGCGTGGCGCGCCTGGATCAGCGCGTCCTCGTCGACGTCGGAGGCATAGATCTTCACCCGTCGACGGAACGGCTCGACGCCGAGCTGCTCGGCCAGGATCATGGCGAGGGTGTACGCCTCCTCCCCGGAGGCGCAGCCGGTGCTCCAGACCCGGATGGTGCTGTCCGGGCGCCCACCGGTGAGGACGCGCGGGACGACCTGCGTCGCCAGGAACTCCCAGGCCTCGGGATCCCGGAAGAAGCTCGTGACGTTGATGAGGATGGTGTTGAACAGGAGCTGGAACTCCTCGGGATGCGCCTCGAGATAGCTCCGGTACTGCTCGTACGACGAGCTGCTCACGGCCTGCAGGCGCTTCTGGATGCGGCGCACGAGGCTCGAGGGCTTGTAGGCGCTGAAGTCGAAGCCGCGGGTGGCCTTCAGGTAGTCGAGGAGCGCCTCGACGCGCTCGTCATCCGAGCTCATCGACCTCTCCCGTCTCCACCAGGGTGACCAGGGCCGAGGAGATCTTGCCAAGCGAGAGGATGAAATCGACGCTGCCGGTCTGGATGGCGGCGTTGGGCATCCCGAAGAACTCCGACGAGGACTCGTCCTGGGCGAGCACCGTGCCGCCCATCTTCTTGATGGCCTGGACACCCATGGAGCCGTCGCTGCCCGTCCCGGTGAGGACGACGGCGATGGCCCGAGCCTTGAAGCTCGCCGCGACCGACTCGAACAGGAGGTCGGCGGAGGGCCGGACGAAGTGAACGAGCTCGGACTGGGTCAGCGACAGCGAGCCGTCGGGATTGACGAGCAGGTGCTTGTTGGGCGGGGCGATGAACACCGTGCCCGGCTGCAGCTTGTCACCTTCTTGCGCCTGTTTGACGGAGAGCGCGCTCCGTCGGCTGAGAATATCGGCCATGAGGCTCCGGTGGCGGGGATCCAGGTGCTGGACAATGACGATGGCAGGGGGAAAGTTGGATGGGAGCGCCGCGAGCACCAGACTCAACGCCTTGAGGCCGCCCGCGGACGTGGCGATGGCGATCACCTCGAAGTTCGACCGACCCGGCGTGGGCACGCTGATCACTTTCTCTCCGGCTGTGCCGGAGGCCGCACGATACCACGGGTTTTCGACGACGGGAAACGAGCTAGCGGCCCACCAGCCCGGGCATCGCGAACTGTGTTTGATCGAGCTCCGCCACGAGCGCACGCGCGTGCGCCGGCGTGAGCGCGACCAGTGGGGGACGCACGGTCGCCCAGCCCGCGTCGCGGCCGTGGTGGGCGATGGCGGCCTTGAGGGCCGGGATCATCGGGAACTTCTGGAAGACGCCGCGAATCACGTCAAGGCGCGTCTGCTGGGCATCGGCGCCGGCGGCCCGCCAGGTGTCGTAGAGGCGCGCGATCGGTGCCGGATGCACGTTGGCGGTGGCGCTGATGCAGCCGGCGCCGCCGTGCCGCATGTTCTGGAGCAGGAAGGTCTCGGAGCCAGCGAAGACGTCGAAGCCGCTCTTCGCGAACGCGTCGAGGAACGCCTGCGTGTTGCTCCAGTCGCCCCCGCTGTCCTTCATGCCGGCGATCTGAGTCGGATACGCCGCGAGCAGGCGCTCGACGAGGCCCGTCGTGATGGGCACCTGCGCCACCGGCGGGATGTGGTAGAGGTACACGCGCAGGCGCGCCTCACCCACACGCTCGATCACCTCGGCGAAGCTCCGGAAGAGCCCGTCGTCGCTCACGCCCTTGTAGTAGAAGGGCGGCAGCATCAGCACGCCGCCGCAGCCCAGCTTCATCGCGTGCGCCGTCAGCCGCACGGAGTCGGGTAGGGCACAGCAGCCGGTGCCCGGCATCATCCGCGCGGGATCGAGCCCTGCCGCCACCAGCCGATCGAGCAGCTCGATCTTCTCCTCGACCGAGAGCGAGTTCGCCTCCGAGTTCGTTCCGAAGACGGCGAGGCCCACGTTCTGGGACAGGAGCCAGCGGCAGTGGCGCACGAAACGCTCTGGATCGGGTACGAGGTCCGCCCCGAAGGGGGTGACGACCGGAGAGAGCACGCCCGCGATACGCGGAGTCTCGGTCACGTTGTGGCCTCCTGTCGGCGGCGGCGGCACGCGCCGCCGCCCTCTGTCCGACAGGATACAGGATTGCGGGGACGCGAACTCATTTGCGCGAGGCCCCGGCGCCAGAGTACGCTCCTGCCACCAAGGCCCACCTTGATGAGACTCCACGGATCACCAGGCGCGGCCGTCATCGCCGGCGCGGGCCTCCTGCTGACACTCACCGCCCTGCTGGCCGCGCCGAACGCTCCCGAGGAGACGCCGTCCTTCCGGCTCCACGTGGATGTGCCGGACCCGCTCCTGCTCGCGAGCGCGGTCGCATTCGCGCTCGCCGTGGTCATCGTCCTGGCGATCGCGTTCTCCCGCGATCGCCGACGGCAGGAGGCCGAGCTGGTCGCGCGCGACCAGGAGCCGTCGCGCCTTCCCTGGTGGCTTCAGGCGCTCGTCCGCGTGTTGGCTCTCCTGCCGCTGCTGGCGACCCTCGTCATCTTCTTGGTCGGATGGCAGTACATCGAGAGCTCCTGGCTCGCCTGGACCCGCTTCATCCTGTCGCCGCGCGCCGACCCTGGCGCGCCGGCGGCAGAGCTCCCGGTGGTCTCGCTTCCCTGGGTCGGATGGCTCCTCGGGGGGCTGACCTTGCTGATCGGACTGGCGACTCTGGGCGTGGCCCTGCTGCTGCTCTTCGCCGAGCGCCTGGCCGACTGGTGGGACCGACGGAATCGCCCCCTGGCGACGGGGCAGCTCACCGAAGCGGTCGACGAGAGCCTCGATGACCTCGCCGGCGAGCCCGACCCGCGCGCGGCGATCATCAAGTGCTACCGCCGATTCGAACGAGTCGCGGCGCGCGCTAGGGTGCCGCGCGCGCCCTGGCAGACGCCCGAGGAGTTCATGCGTGAGACGCTCAGGCGCCTGGTCCTTCCGCGCAGCCCGGTGGATCGGCTGACGCGGCTGTTCGAGCTCGCGCGGTTCAGTCGTCACCCGCTCGAGTCGCCCGAGCGAGACCTCGCGCGCGCCTGCCTCGAGGAGATCCGGGCCGCGCTCGAGCACGAGGACGCACCGCTTGGCGTCGCGTGAGTCGATCCGGTGGGCCGGCCTCGCCGGCGCCCTGGCGCTCCTCGCCGCTCTCGTCGCCGCGGTCGTTCTGATCGAGGTTCTGGTCGCGCCGTCCTTGCGGCAGCCGGCCACGCGCGTCGTCGGCGCCGTCGTCCTGCTCCTGGCCGTCTTCCGCATCCGGGCGGTCGTCCGAGCGTCCATCGAGCGTCCGACGGCGTGGGGCGTCGACGACGCCGGTCACCCGCGCGCTCCCGACCCGCGCTTGTCACGGTTCCACGACGAGATCACGTTCAGCACGAGGAGCCACTCGTACTTCGAGCACATGCTCTGGCCGCGGCTCGTCGCCCTCGCGCGTGGGGGAACCGGCCCGTCGGGAGGACTCGAGAAGCCTCCGGGTCGCCGGCTCGGCCGCGGCCCGTCGCTCGAAGCGCTCGCCCGACTCGTCGCCTCGCTGGAGCGACACCAGTGAAGATCGACCGCGTCACCGAACGGAGCCAGGAGATCCTGGGCGCTCTCGCGCGCGTGATCGTCGGCAAGGGCGACGTGCTGGAGCGTATCCTCGCCGGGATCCTGGCCAACGGCCACGTCCTGATCGAGGACTATCCGGGGCTCGCCAAGACGCTGATCGCGCGGCTGTTCGCGCAAGCGCTGGACCTGTCGTTCAAGCGCCTGCAGTGCACGCCCGATCTCCTCCCCGCCGACGTCACCGGGAGCTTCCTGTTCGACCAGCGGGAGGCGCGCTTCGAGTTCCGGCCCGGACCGGTCTTCACGCACCTCTTGCTGGCCGACGAGATCAACCGGGCGACGCCGAAGACGCAGGCCGCGCTGCTCGAGGCGATGCAGGAGGCCCAGGTGACCGTGGAAGGGGAATCCTTCAGGCTCGAGCCGCCGTTCCTGGTCATTGCGACGCAGAACCCGATCGAGATGGAGGGCACGTATCCGCTCCCGGAGGCGCAGCTCGACCGGTTCTTGATCCGGGTCGCGGTCGGCTACCCGAGCGCGGACGAAGAGCGGCAGATCCTCGAGCGACGGCGCCAGCGACGCCAGGACGAGACGGAGGTGTCCGCGGTCGTCTCCCGCGCAGAAGTCCTGGCGATGCAAGGAGCGCTCGAAGACGTGTTCGTGGCGGACGTCGTCACGCAATACGTGGTGGACCTGGTCCAGGCGACCCGTGTCGACCACCGCGTGGCCCTGGGCGCCTCGCCGCGGGGTGCCTTGGCGCTGCTGAAGCTGGCGCGGGCCAGCGCCGTGCTGCGCGGGCGCGACTTCGTCACGCCCGACGACGTGAAGGCCATGGCGGGCCCCGCCCTCGCGCATCGCCTCATCCTCCAGCCCGAGCTCTGGGTGACGAAGCTGTCCCCCGCCCAGGTGGTAAGCGATCTTCTGACGCAGGTGCCCGCGCCGAAGACCGAGGCCTGATGACCCCGCTGGCGCTCTCGGTCGTGACGATCGGCGGGTGGGGACTCGTCCTCGGGGTCCTCTCGGGCCGGGTCGAGCTGGTCGTCGTCGTGCTCCCGCTGCTGGTCGGGCTTCTCCGCGTCGTACGGACCAGTCCACGACCTGACTGGTCGGTCGCGCACGCGGTCTCGTCGAACCGGGTCTTCGAGGGCGAGCGGGTCACGGTGACCGTGACCGTGAGCGCCGCGCAGGCGGTGCCGCTGCTGGAGCTATTCGAGCCGCTGCCGCCGGCGCTCCGGCTCGTGACCGGTCACACCCGCGGCTTCTTCACCCTGGCCCGGGGCCAAGAAGTCCACTGGAAGTACGAGGTCGAGTGCCTGCGGCGGGGCCGTGTGACTCTCGGGACCGTGCACGCGCGGCTCTGGGACCGATCGGGGCTTCGTGCCGGCGAGACATCTCTCCGTGTCCCCTGGCAGCTGCGCGTCTACCCGCGAGTGCGTCCCCTCCGGCGCCTGCCCAGACCGCGGCGGACGCAGATTTCCGTGGGCAACTACGTGGCCGCGCGCGTCGGCGAGGGGCTCGAGCCCGGCGATATCAGAGCGTTCGTCCCCGGCGACCGGGTTCGGCACGTGAACTGGCGGGCCTCGCTCCGGTTGCGGCGTCTCTTCGTCACGCAGTACCACCAGGAGCGCAACGCCGACGTGGTCCTGATGCTCGACACGCTGACCGAGGCCGGCGCGCCCCCGGCCACGACGCTCGACGTCTCGATCCGGGCGGCCGCGGCGCTGGCGACGGCGTACCTGGCTCGGAAGGATCGGGTGGGCCTCATCGAGTACTGCGGGCCGTTCCGCTGGATTCGGCCGGACTCCGGGCGCGCGCACCACGAGCGGCTGCTCGAAGCCCTGCTCCGGGCCGATGTGATGTTCAGCTACGTGTCCCAGGAAGTGGCGCTCGTGCCGCGACGCGTGCTGCCACCCCAGGCGCTGGTCATCGCGATCAGCCCGCTCCTCGACGTGCGTTTCGAGAAGGCCGTGGTCGATCTCGCGGCCCGTGGCTTCGATCTCGTGGTGCTGAGCCCGTCGCCGATCCCGCTCGTCCGCCGCGCGAGCCGGCCCACGCCCAGCGTCGACCTCGCGTGCCGGCTGTGGTTGCTCGAGCGGCGCGCTCGAGCCGACACCCTGCGCCGCCTCGGGATCACCGTCGTCGAGTGGGACCCCGCGGAACCCCTGGAGGCCGCGCTGGGCGCGCTCAGCCGACCGCGACGGCGCGGCATGGTGCGCTGACGATGCAGCACCTCTCGGTGGTCCTCGCCCTGGCCCTCGTCGGCTACCCGCTCCTGATCGCGCCCTCGACCGCGATCATGGTGATCGGCGCCGTGGCGCTCGCCCTCTGCTGCCTCGGCATCCTGTTCTCCACGCCGGTGCTCGTCGCCGGCGTGGTGCTGGCGCTCGGCGAATACGCGCTCGCCCTCTGGCTCTGGGCCGGGCCGCTCCGTCTTACCGGCGCCGTGCTCCTCGGTGTCGGCCTGGTCGTGTTGCTCGAGACCGGCGACAACGCGCGACGAGCCCGGCATGCGGCGCGCGGCCCCGGGGTGGTCACCTCTCAGCTCCGGTACTGGGCCGTGCTCGGCGCGCTCTCGGGGATGGGCGCGCTGGTCCTGACCAGCGTCGCGAGGGCGGCGAGTGGATCGGTGCGTCTGCCGTGGGTGCCGGCGATCGCCGCCGCCGGTGCCGGTGTGGCGCTCATCGCCATCGCGATCGGTCTTGCTGGCGGTCGGTCGCTCGCGCGCGACTGAGCGCTGCCGCTCCTCAGTCTATTTGTCGCGCCGTGCCTTTTTGGGGGACTCCCCGTCTCGCGATTCAGGGATTGCCCGGATTGTTGGCTCTGAGCCATGCACGTATTAGTTGTTCGGATGGCCCCCCCTCATCTGGGCCGGGCATCCGAAGTCAAGAGCGGATGTTGAGATCCTCTCTTTGAGGAGGCACCCGTGAGCATTGTGACAGAGTCCGATCCCACGAGCTACAGTCCGTTCTTCGACGGAAGCCCGCAGATGCGCGCCATCGGGACGGTCATCGACAATATCGCCGACACGGATGCGACGGTCTTCATCCGTGGTGAAAGCGGCGTCGGGAAGGACCTCGTCGCCAGAGCCATTCATGCCGCCTCGTCGCGCCGTCGGGGTGCGTTCGTCAAGGTCAACTGCGCCGCGATCCCGCAAGGCTTGCTCGAGTCCGAGCTCTTCGGGCACGAGAAGGGCGCCTTCACCGGCGCGCACCGGCGCAAGCTCGGGCAGTTCGAGTGTGCGAACCGGGGCACGATCTACCTGGACGAGATCGCGGAACTGCCGCTGGCCCTCCAGGCTAAGCTCCTCCACGTGCTGCAAGACTTCCAGTTCTCGCGCGTGGGGGGCCACGAGCTGCTCGAGGTCGACACACGGGTGATCGCCGCGACGAATCGCGACCTCGAGGAGGCGATGGCGCGTGGCGAGTTCCGGGAGGACCTCTACTATCGCCTCAACGTGGTCGAGATCAAGGTGCCCCCGCTCCGGGAGCGCCGCGAAGAGATTCCGGAACTGGCCTCGCGGTTCCTCGCTCGGTTCAACATGCAGTACGGGCGGCAGAAGCAGCTCATGCCCGAGACGCTGGCGCGGCTCACGGAATACTCGTGGCTGGGTAACGTGCGCGAGCTGGAAAACGTGATTCGCCGGCTGGTGGTGCTGGCGGATGGCGAGCAGGCGATCGAGGCCCTGGTGACCCGCGGTCGCAACGGGCACAACGGG
>Ga0066710_100000102_pt1 | contig 36891 bp, 34 predicted proteins | sample GraSoiAngelo_159_FD_79666 | JGI IMG/M metagenome (GOLD analysis project Ga0066710, IMG submission 79666) | Grasslands soil microbial communities from the Angelo Coastal Reserve, California, USA - 14_1009_16_40cm | ecosystem: Environmental > Terrestrial > Soil > Grasslands | place: USA... | reverse complement strand
GCCGCCCGCAAGGTCAGGAGCCGGGCGCCGTCGATCGCCACCGCCATGTCGGCCAGCATCCACTGGACCATCTGATGCTCGCCGATCGGCACCCCGAATGCCTTCCGCTCCCGGGCGTACGCCACCGAGCGCTCGTACGCGCCCGCGGCGATCCCGAGCGCCTGGGCCGCGATCCCGATCCGCCCGGCATCGATCGCCGACATGGCGATCTTGAAGCCTTGCCCTTCCTCGCCCAGGCGGTTGGCCCGCGGGACGCGGCAGTCGTCGAAGACCAGCTCGGCGGTGTCGGAGGCCCGGATGCCGAGCTTGTCCTCCGTCTTGGCCACCGTGAAGCCGCGCGTGCCCTTCTCGATGACGAAGGCCGAGATGCCGCGATGCCCCTTGGCGCGGTCGGTCTGGCAGAAGACCAGGGCGAAGGCGGCCTCGCGGCCGGTGGTGATGAAGCGCTTGCGACCGTTGACCACGTAGTCCTCGCCGTCGCGGACCGCGAGCGTCGCCTGGTTCGTCGCGTCCGAGCCGGCCTGGGGCTCCGTGAGCGCGAAGCATCCCTGGGCGTGGCCGGAGGCGACCGGTCGCAAGAACCGCTGGCACTGGGCATCGGTGCCGTACTGGGCCAGCGGGGCGCCGTAGAGCGAGTTGTTGACCGACATGATGACGGCGTGGCTCGCGCACGCCCTGGCGATTTCCTCGAGGGCCACGACGTACGACACGGTATCGGCGCCGCTCCCGCCCCACGCTTCGGGGATCGTGATCCCCATGAAGCCGAGCTCACCCATGCGCTTGACCGTCTCGTGCGGGAAGCGCGCCTCCCGATCGATCTCGGCGGCGATGGGCCTGATCTGAGAGTCGGCGAACTCCCGCGCCGTCGCCTGGATCATCTGCTGCTCGGGGGTGAGGTCGAGCCGCATTACTTCTCCAAGAGTTTCTTGAACTCTTTCGTGAGCTCGGGCACGACCTCGAAGAGGTCGGCGACGATCCCGAAGTCGGCGATCTTGAAGATCGGCGCCTCTGGGTCCTTGTTGACGGCGACGATGACCTTCGAGGTTCGCATCCCGGCCAGGTGCTGGATCGCGCCCGAGACGCCGAAGCCGAGATAGAGCTTGGGTGAGATCGTTCGACCGGTCTGGCCGATCTGGAACCGGTGCGGCCGCCAGCCGGCGTCGACCGCGGCGCGCGAGGCGCCCACCGCGGCGCCGATGACCCGGCCCAGCTCTTCGAGAATCACGTAGTTCTCCGGCCCCTTCATTCCGCGTCCGCCCGAGATGACGGTTTCCGCCTCGGTCAGCTCGGGAAGGCCGGTGGAGACTTCCTCGCGCCGCTCGACGAACTTCATCTGAGCGCCGGGAGTCGCCACGGTCGGTCGCTCGACCGGCGCCGTTTTTCCCGGCTGGGAATCGGCGGGGCGAAACACGTTGGGTCGAAGCGTCGCGACCCACGGGGTCTTCGCCCACGTCACCTTCGAGAGCAGCTTGCCCGCGTAGACCGGGCGGGTCGCGACGAGCTTGTCGCCTTCCAGGGCGAACCGGACCGAGTCGGCCGCGACCCCAACGCCGAGCCGCGCGGCGAGCCGGGCCACGAACTCGCGCTGGCGGCTCGTGACGGGCGCGAAGATCGCCTGCGGGGCTTCCTTGGCGGCGAGCTCGGCGGCGGCGGCCACCCAGACCTCGCTGCGGTAGGGCGCGAACGCCGCGTTCTCGAGCAGCAGCACCCGCGCGGCCCCCCATTCACCCAGCTGCTTCAGTCCCGCCTCGCTGGCCTTGTCGGTGAGCCAGACAGCCTCGACCCGCCCCGGGACCAGCCGCGACGCTTCACCGATGACTTCGGCCATGACTTTCTTCGGCGCGCCGTTTCGGTCGTCTTCGACGATGCACCAGAACGCGTTGGGCATGATGTCCTCTCGACTCCCCTAAATCGCTTTGGCGTCTTCGCGCAGGGCGCGGACGAGCTCCTTCACCGCCGTGGGCACGTCACCCTGGATGACGCGCCCCGGAGGACGCGGCGGCAGCGCCTCGAGCCCGACGACCGAGAGCTGCGGCGGCTCGGACACCCACCCGATGTCGGCTGCCTTGACGTCTTTGATCTCCTTCTTCTTGGCGCCCATGATGCCCTTCAGCGTCGGGTAGCGGGGCTCGTTGAGCCCCTTTTGCGCGGCGAGGACCGCGGGCAGCGGGAGGTCGAAGACCTCGAGCCCGCCCTCGACCTGGCGGGCAGCGCGGACGGACTTTCCGTCGGCGTCGATCGCTTCCTCCATGATCCAGTAGGCGCACGGCCAGCCGAGCAGCTCGGCCAGCTGCGCCGTCACGGCGCCCATGTCGTCGTCGATCGCCTGCCGGCCGCAGAGCACGAGCTCGGGCCCCTCCTGCTTGACGACCGCGGCGAGCGCCTTCGCCGTCGCGAGCGTGTCGGCCGCTGCCCAGACGGCGTCGTTGAGGTGGATCGCGCGATCGCATCCCATCGCCAGGCACGAGCGGAGCGTCTCTTTCACCCGATCGGGGCCGAGCGACACCGCCACGACCTCACCCTGGCCGCGCTTCTCCTTGATACGCAGCGCCTCCTCGACGGCGAACTCGTCGTAGGGGGAGACGATCCACGTGATACCCGTGGTGTCGATGGTCTTTCCGTCGGCCGCGATCTTCACCTGGGTCGCCGTGTCGGGCACCTGCTTGACGGTGACGAGGATCTTCATGACGTCGCTCCTTCGTAGTGGAGTTCGCGGGTGATTCGGAAGCGGTCGCCCGGGATGAAGACGCGATCGAAGACGACCGGCGCGCCGCCGGCGTCGTACGAGATGCGCTCGGACTCGAACGCCGGCTCGCCGGCGCGGCACCCGAGCTCGCGCGCCTCCCGACGGCCGAGCCGCACCGCCGAGACGGTCTCACGCGCGCGCGTGATGACGACGCCGAGCTTGAACTCGAGGACCTGGTGGAGCGGCGTCGATGCGAGATCGGCGCGCACCACCTCGTCGCCGAGCGGCAACGGCAGGAACGACCGCTGCAGGCTCATCGGGTGGTCGTCGACCAGCCGCAGCCGCTCGAGCACGAGCACGCGCCCCCGGGCCGGCAGCTTCAGCGCTTCCGCGACGCGCCGGTCGGCCACCGCGAAGGGCGTCCCCAGGAGCCGCGTCGCGACGTGCTCGCCCTTGGCGGTGAGGTCGCCGGCGAACCGGCGGAGCTGGAGGATGTCGTAGTCGATCGAGGGCGCGGCGACGAACGTCCCGAGCCCGTGACGGCGCGTGATGAGGTGCTCACGCTCGAGCAGCTCGAGCGCCTGGCGCAGCGTCATGAGCGTGACCCCGAAGCTCCTCGCGAGTTGGCGCTGGTTGTCGAGGCGCGCGCCGGGCGGCAGCTCGCCGTCCTGGATCCGCTCGCGTAGCGCTTCGGCGATGCGGTGGTAGCGCGGCACGCGACCGTTGAGCTTTCCGTTTGTCCCGACGCCGTTCATAGAACCTCAGTGTTCTAGAACTCTCTCGCGCGACTCAGGTCGCGGAAGCGCCGTCCACGGGGAAGAAACAGCAACGTCGAAGGGAACTTGAGCGCGCCGCGACGCCTTATCCTATCACCTTCTGACGGCGGTGTCGTCCGAAGTCGCGCTCACGCGTCAGGTGAGAGCTCCCGCGTGAAGCGAACGAGCCGCTCGAGCTTGCCGCGGCCAGCGCCGGTGTCGATCGAGCGAGCCGCCAGCTCGACGCCCTCCTTCAAGTCACGTGCCTTGCTACCCGCGACCAGCGCCGCGGCGGCGTTCATCAGCACGATGTCCCGCCTGGCGCCGACCTCTCCGCGGAGGATCGTGCGGATGATCTCGGCGTTCTGCTCGCGGTCGCCGCCGAGCAGCTCGGTGATCGCAGCACGCGGCAGGCCGAAGTCCTCGGGCCGCACGGTGAACGTCCGCACGACGCCCTCGCGGACCTCGGAGATGCGGCTCTCGCCGGTGTTCGAGATCTCGTCCAGGCCGTCGGCGCCGTGGACCACGAAGGCGCGATGCGTGCCGAGCTCGGCCAGGACCCGCGCGAGCGGCTCCGTGAGCGACGCCGCGGCGACGCCGATGACCTGGGCGTTGGCGCCGGCCGGGTTGGTGAGCGGGCCGAGCAGGTTGAAGACCGTGCGGATTCCGATCTCGCGCCGGGCCGTCATGACGTGCTTCATCGCTGTGTGCAGGAGCGGGGCGTAGAGAAAACCGATGCCGACCTCGGCGACGCAGCGCCCCACCTGTTCGGGGGTGATCTGGAGGTTGACCCCCAGGGCCTCGACGACGTCGGCCGAGCCGCAGAGCGAGGCGCCGCTCAGACCCGACATCGAGCGGTTGCCGTGCTTGGCGACCTTGAGCCCGGCGCCCGCCACCACGAACGCGGTCGCCGTCGAGACGTTGAACGTCCCGGAGGCGTCGCCGCCAGTGCCGCAGGTGTCGATGAGCATCTCGCGGTCGGTGCCGGTGAGCGCGGCCGTTTCCTCGCCACGCGTACGGACCCGCGCCACCTTGAGCCGCATCACCTGGGCGAAGCCGATCAGCTCCTCGACGGTCTCACCCTTCATCCGCAGCGCGGTCAGGAAGGCGGAGATCTGCGCGTCGGTCGCCGTGCCCGACATGATCGCCTCCATCGCCGCGGCGGCCTCGATGCGCGTGAGATCGCGCCGGTCGACGAGGACCCGGGTCGCTTCGGTGATGATCGGACTCGTCATGCCGGACGCCTCCTCCCCTGCAGTCGAGCCTTCAGAGTATCGCACCTGAGCCCCAGGGGGAGGACCTGCCCATGGATGTCGATTGGAGGTCGAGCTAGTCGGCGCCGCACGGTCCGGGCTCGCTCGCCCGGCGCTCTCTGGGGCTGGCTGCATCGAGGTTGTGCGGACCTCGGTCGGACTGGCTATTTCTTGAGGATCAGCTTGTCCGACTTCGTGATGCGCAGACGGTATTCCTGACCGTGGTGCACGATGACCACCTCGCGCTCGAGCTGAAAGAGCGCCGAGCTCTCGAGCCGGCGCGGGGGCGGGATGGCCGGCGCCGTCGACTCATCGCGCGCGGGCTGCACCGGGCGCCTCGGTTCGCGGGACTCCCGAGATTCGGTCAACCGTCTTCATGGTATTAGGAGGCCCTAATAAATAGCCCCCGAACGCTGCCGTTGTCAAGGGTCACCGGAGCAACGGGCTGTCGCTCAGAGACCAAGGTAGGCCTGCTTCACGTGGGGGCTCGCCAGGAGACTGGCGCGCGTCCCCTCGAGCACGATGCGTCCGTTCTCGAGCACGTAGCCCCGGTGCGAGAGCTGGAGCGCGCGGGGCACGTTCTGCTCGACGAGCAGAATCGTCGTGCCGCCGCCGTTGACCCGCTGGAGGGTCTCGAAGATGAGCTTCACCGCTACCGGCGCCAGCCCGAGGCTCGGCTCGTCGAGCAGCAGGAGCCGCGGGCGCGCCATGAGCCCGCGCCCGATCGCGCACATCTGCTGCTCGCCACCCGACAGCGTGCCGGCGAGCTGGCGCTCACGCTCGCGCAGGCGGGGAAAGAGCGCGAAGACGAGCTCGAGCGCGTCGTCCCGCTGTCGGCGGGCGACGGCGCGGCCGCCGAGCTCCAGGTTGTCGCGCACCGTCATCGTGGGGAAGAGCTGGCGCCCCTCCGGCACGTGGGCGATGCCGCGCGCGACGATCTGGGCCGACCCGAGGCCGTCGAGCCGAACGCCCTCGAACTCGATGCGCCCGGCGCGGACGGGCAAGAGCCCGCTGATCGCCCGCAGCGTGGTCGTCTTGCCAGCCCCGTTCGCGCCGATCAGCGCCACCGCCTCGCCCCGCCGCACCTCGAGCGAGACGCCGGAGACCGCCGTCAGGTCGCCGTAGCCGGCCTCGAGCCCGTCAAGCCGGAGCAGCGCGGACATATTCCTCGCCCAGGTAGGCCTCGATCACCTTCGGGTGGTTGGCGATCTCGGCCGGCACCCCCTCCGCGATCCGCTCGCCGAAGCTCAGCACGACGATCCGCTGGGAGAGCGCCATCACCGCCCGCATGTTGTGCTCGATCAGCAGGATCGAAACGCCCGAGGCGTGGATGCCACGGATCAGCTGGATGATCGTTTCGATCTCCGTCGGATTGAGCCCCGCCATCACCTCGTCGAGCAGGAGCAGGGCCGGCTCGGTGGCGAGCGCCCGCGCCAGCTCGAGGCGTTTGCGCTCGGCCAGGGTCAGGGCGCCGGCCGCCACGTCCTGCCGGGCGCCGAGCCCCACCCGTTCCACCACGTCGCGCGCACGGTCGAGCGCCTCGGGCACGCGTGGGTGCAGGACGAGCGCACCCACCCTCACGTTCTCGAGGACGGTCATGCGCGGGAACGGCCGGACGATCTGAAACGTCCGCGCAAGCCCGAGCCGGCAGATCGCGTGCGGCGAGAGCCCCACGATCGAGCGGCCGCGAAAGTCGACGTCGCCCGCGTCCGGCGTGAGAAATCCCGAGAAGAGATTGAAGACCGTCGTCTTGCCGGCCCCATTCGGGCCGATGAGTCCGAGCATCTCGCCCGGATCGACCGTCAGGTCGAGCTCCGCGACAGCCAGGAGGCCGCCGAAGCGCTTGGAGAGCCCGCGGGCCACCAGGAGGCTCATTCGCTCAGCGCCCACCGCGGCGCGCCAGGAGCCGTCGCAGGCGCGGATACGCACCCTCGGGAAGGAACAGCACCACCGCGACCAGCAGCACGCCGTACGCGATCAGGTGCGCGCCGGGCAGCCCGCCCTGCCCGAGGTAGAGCCGCGAGAGCTCGCCGAGCGGCGTGAGGATGAAGGAGCCCAGGATGGGCCCGAGGAGCGTGCCCGCGCCGCCCACGATCGGGCGGATGATGATCTCGACCGAGAGCGGGATACCGAAGAGCGTGTTGGGCTGCAGGGAGAAGAGATAGAACGCGTAGAAGGTCCCGCCCAGACCCGTGAGGAAGGACGAGACGACCATCGCGAGCATCTTGTACTTGAAGGCGTTCACGCCGAGCGCCTCGGCCGCGGCCTCGTCCTCCCGGATCGCCGCCAGATAGACGCCGAAGCGGCGGCGCTCGATGGCCCAGGCGGTCGCCGTCGCCGCCAGCATGAGCGCCAGCGCGATGTAGTAGTAGGGGCGGCCGTCCTGGAACTGGAACTGTCGCGGGTCGCCGGTGAAGGTGATGTAGAGGCCGAGCGGGCCGCCGACGGCGTCGATGTTCGAGACCGCGATGCGGCACACCTCGGCGAACGCCACCGTGAGCAGCACGAAGTAGAAGCCGCGCAGACCGAAGCGGAAGCCGAGATAGCCGATGATCGCGCCGAGCAGCGCCGCCAGCAGGGCGCCGACGAACATGCCGGCCCACGGCGTGAGCCCCTTCTCGATCGACAGCATCGCCGCCGTGTAGCCGCCCACCCCGACGAAGGCGGCGTGGCCGAGCGACAGCTGGCCCGCGTAGCCCCCCACGATGTTCCACGCCTGCCCGAGGAATCCGTAGAAGAAGATCAGGATGAAGATGGTGATCGCGTACGAGCTCAGCACCGCCGGTAGCGCCAGCAGCACCGCGAGCGCGGCGACGACCGCCCATCTCACGACGGTCGCTTGCCGAAGAGGCCCACCGGCCGGAACAGCAAGATCACGATCAGGAGCGAGAAGCTGAACAGCTCCTTGAGCGAGGGCTTGAGGAACACGGCGCCGAGCGACTCGGCGAGCGACACCAGCAGGCCGCCGACGAACGCGCCGAGGAGGCTTCCCATGCCGCCGATGATCACGATGTTGAACGAGGTCACCGACAGGGACAGCCCGGTCGGTGGCTGGAACGGGAGGATCGAGGAGACCAGGGCGCCCGCGGCGCCCACGCAGGCCGCGCCGACGCCGAACGCCACCGCGTAGACGCGGCGCACGTCGGCGCCGATCACCAAGGCACCGTAGGTGTTGTCGGCGGCGGCGCGGATCGTCCGCCCGAGGTCGGTGCGGTAGAGGAACCCCCAGAGGGCTGTCGTGAGCGCGACCGCGACCACGAACGTCACGAGCCGAGCGACGTCCACGAAGACGGGCCCGAGCCACACGGTCGCGGCCGCGAGCGGCGACCGCACCCGCGTGGGCTCGGGCCCGAACGCGACCAGGGCCACGTTCTCCAGCACGAGCGCGACCCCGAGCATCAGGAGAATCTGCATCTCGTGGGGCGCGTCGATGATCCGGTCGACGAGCGCGCGCTGCACGAGGAGCCCGAGCGCGAAGAGCACGGCCGCGCAGACGATGAAGCCCAGATAGGGATCGACACCCGCGCCCGTGGCGAGGAGGTACGCGAGGTACATGCCCCAGACCATCATGTCGCCGTGGGCGAAGTTCACCACGCGCATCACGCCGAAGATCAGGGTGAGGCCCACGGCCATCAGGCTGTACACGCCGCCGAACAGGACGCCGCTGACGATCCCCTGCAGAACCAGCGTCAGATCCACGCCGACCCCGACTCAGGGCCGCAAGGGCGGGTCCAGTGGGGCGGGCGCGGTGCCGGGCGGGGTCGTCGAGACCCGTTCCCGCAACGCGGCGACGGGCGCACCGCGCCCGGATGGAGCCCAGCCGCCAAGGGTCTGCGAACGCGTGCGGCGTGGTCGAGCGACCCCGCCCGGCACCGCGCCCGCCCCACTGGACCCGCCCTCGCCGCCCTCGGTCGTCCTAAGCCTTGGGCCGCGGGAAGACGAATTTCTGCAGCGCGGCCTCGCGGGGCCAGACGGCGACGGGCTTCTGGCCCAGGATCTGGATCATCGTCGGGATCGCGTTGGCGTTGTCGCCGAGCTCGTTGAAGACGATCGGGCCGCCGTACTGCATGAGGCCGCCGGCGTAGTTCGTCTTCTTCATAGAGTCGGCGATCGCGTCGGGATCGACGAGGCTCGCGGCGCGCTCGAGGATGTCGGCGATGACGAACACGGCGTCGTAGGAATAGCCCGAGTTCGTGTCGAACGTCTTTCCGCCCGAGCGTCGCCGGAACTCCTCGCCGACCGTGGTGGTCTTCGGGTTCTTGAAGTTCGGCCACGGCACGCTCGTCAGCACGTACTCGAGGTCCTGCTTGAGCTGGGCCAGCTGGCCCGCCTCGTAGAGGCCGGGACCGCCGGGGCCGACGATGCCCATCGTCTCGACCCGCTGCTTCGCGATCTCGGGAAGCAGCAGCAGCGCGGAGGCCGGGCGCGTGATCGGCGCGATCACGTCGGGCTTGGCCGCCTTCGCCCGCGACACCTCGGTGGCAAGGTCGGACGGCGGCTCCGGCCACGGAATGACCTCGACGATCTCCCACGACGGGTTGGCCGCCTTGTGGGCCGCCTGGAAGCCACGCGCCTGGTTCTGTCCGAAGAGGTCGTTGCAGTACATCAGCACGACCCGCTTCGGCGACACGTTGGCTTCCTTGAAGATCTCGATGAAGTACTGCACGGCCTTGCGGCCGAAGCTCGAGCCCGTCGGGAAGTTGCGGTAGACGTACTGCACCTTCTGCTCGCCGTCCCTGACCGACTTGGCGACGTTGGCCGTGATCGGATCGGCCGCCGCGATGTCGATGAGGAACGGGACGCGCTTCTGCTGGGCGACCGACACCATTGCGCTCGTGGATCCCGAGTCGAACGACCCCAGCAGCATCTGGGCGCCCTGGTTGACGACGCGCTCGGCCTCGACGCGACCGTTCTCGGGCTTGGTCTGCGTGTCGCCGACGATCAGCTCGAGCTTGATCCCGCCCTTCGCCTTGATGCCTCCGGCCGCGTTGACCGCACCGACCGCCATCTGAGCGCCGAGTCGGCAAGCCTGCCCCGGCTCGGCGAGCGCGCCCGTCATCGGATGAATGGCGCCGATCTTGAACGTCTTCGGTTGCGCGCGGAGCGGGAGCGGAAATCCCACGACGGCGGCGCCACCGGCAGTCGTCTTGAGAAACGTGCGACGGGTCAGTCGGTGCGTCGTCATCACGAGCCTCCTCGAAGTGGTCGGCGCATCACGAACGAGCGGGTGGCGCGCTCGGGGCCGTCGCCACGAAACAGCGCTGCGGCACCGGAGCCTCAGCCGCCCAGAAGCTCTTTGGCGATGATCATGCGCTGGATCTGGTTCGTGCCCTCGTAGATCTGCATGATCTTCGCGTCGCGCATGTACCGCTCCACCGGGAACTCCCGGGTGTAGCCGTACCCGCCGAAGATCTGGACCGCGTCCGTGGCGACCTTCATGGCGGCATCGCCCGCCCAGCACTTCGCCATCGACGCCTCGTAGGTGTTCCCCTGGATGCCCGCGTCGACCTGACGCGCGGCATGGTGGACCATGAGACGCGCGGCGTGCACCTGCATGGCCATGTCCGCGAGCATGAACTGGATGCCCTGGAACGCGGCGATCGGCTGGCCGAATTGCTGCCGCTCCTTCGCGTACGCCGCGGCGGCGTCCAGCGCCGCCTGGCCGATGCCGACCGCCATCGCGCCGGTCATCGGCCGGGTCATGTCGAGGGTCCGCATCGCGATCTTGAACCCCTCGCCCTCATCGCCGAGCCGCTGCTCGATCGGCACGGCGCAGTCCGTGAAGTGGAGCGCCACCGTGGGCGAGCAGCGGATGCCCATCTTCTTCTCCTTCTTGCCGACCGAGAAGCCGGGCATGCTCTTCTCGATGACGAACGCGGTGATGCCCCGGGCACGCTTGGCCGGGTCGACGGTCGCGAAGACGGTGATGACGTCGGCGTGGTCGCCGTGCGAGCACCACTGCTTCGATCCGTTCAGGACGTAGTGGTCCCCCTTGCGCACCGCCGTGGTCCGGAGGCTCGCCGCGTCCGACCCGGAGCCGGGCTCCGAGAGCGAGTAGGCCGCCATGAACTCGCCGGTCGCGAGACGCGGCAGGTATTTCTTCTTCTGCTCCTCGGTGCCGGCCAGGAGGATCGGGAGCCCGCCCAACGGGTGCGCGCCGAAGTTCGTGGTCGTCCCCGCGCACGCCCAGCCGAGCTCCTCGGCGACCAGCGCCAGCGCCAGGCAGCCCATGTTCGTGCCGCCGAACTCCTCCGGCACCCAGATGCCGAAGAGGCCGGAGTCGACGAGCGCCCGCATCGACTCGGTCGGATAGCTCTCGGCCTCGTCGTACTGCGCGGCATTCGGCGCGATCCGGTCGCGCGCGACTTTCCGCGCGAGATCGCGGATCATCCGCTGCTCCTCGGTGAGATAGAAGAGGTCGTTCATATCGGTGTCTCCCTCAGACGATCCGTCGCCGCTGGAGCTCCGCGAGCCGCTCGGGCGCCAGGCCGAGCGCTTCAATGTAGATCTTCTCATTGTGCTCGCCGAGACGGGGCGGAAAGCTGAGCGCGGGCGGGTCGCCGACCGGCGGGGCCGGCAGGACGAGCCGGAGGGCGGACCGCGGGTCGGTGACCTCCACGAGCCGGTCGGCGACGAGCGGATCGGCCACGACGTCGGCGAGCGTGTTGACGCGGGATACCGGGACGCCGGCGCGCCGGAGCGATTCGAGCGCCTCCTCGCTGCCGAGCTCGGCGAAGCAGGCCGCCAGCTCCTGATCGAGCCGCGCCACGTCGGCGATCCGGCCGGCGTTGGCGACGTACTCGGGCCGGCCGAGCCCCGCGAAGCGCGGCAGCGCCGTCAGCGCCGCCCACTGCTGGTCGTTCCCCACCGCCAGGAACACGTGGCCGTCGCGCGTCCGGTGCACGGCGACCGGGGCGAAGAACTGGTGCCGGTTGCCCTTCCGCGTGACGCGCTCGCCGAGGCTCGCGGAGAGCGCGATGGGCGCGACCATCCACGACACCGCGCTGCGCAGCATCGACACGTCGATGCGCGCGCCCTCGCCCGTCGTGGCCCGACGGTAGAGGGCCTTCACGACCTCGCTGTAGCCATGCTCCGCCGCCCCCAGGTCCACCATCGGCAGACCGAAGACGAGGGGCGATCCCTCGGCGTGTCCCGTCAGCTCCATGAAGCCGGCGCGTGCCTGGAGCACGGGGTCATACGCCGCCTCGTCGTGATCCGCGCCGAACCCCGTGATGCCGAGCCAGATCAGCGCGGGCTTCGTGGCCCGGAGCCGCTCGGGCTCGATCCCGAGCCGGGCGTAGCTCCGTGGGCGCTGGTTGCAGGCGAACACGTCGACGCGGAGCTTCACGATCAGCTCGCGCAGGAGCGCCTGGCCGTCGGGATCGCCGAGGTTGAGCGTGATGGCTTCTTTGCCGCAGTTGTTCGGCAGGAAGTAGCTGCGCATCGCGGGCTCGCCGAGCACGTCCTTGCCGACGAACCGGTTGGGGTCCGGGCGCTCGGCGTTCTCGACGCGGATCACCCGGGCGCCGTCGCACGCGAGCCGGTAGGTGAGGAACGGGAGGGTCGTGGCCTGCTCGAGACTCAGCACCGTGACGCCCGCCAGGAGCCCGCGCGCCATCAGCGGCTCCGTCGGGCCCCGCTCACCGCCGCGGCCGGCGATCGACGACACGCACGGCCTTGCCCTGCGGCCGCTCGATCTCGCCTTGCGCGCAGAGGCGGACGTCCGGGCTCAGCGCCAGCAGATCGTGCAGCTCGCGCCGGATCCGCGTCGCGACCGCCGGGTCGCAGGCGGGCCCGGCCTCGACGTGGATCGTCATGCGCTCGCCGCCGGCCTCCGAGTCGAGCACGATCTGGTACTCGTGGCTCACGCCGGCGTGCCGCAGGAGCGTCGTCTCGATCTGGCGCGGGTAGAAATTCACGCCCTTGAAGATCACCATATCGTCGACGCGTCCGCGAAGCCGGTCGAGCCGCAGCGCGGTGCGCCCGCAGTCGCACCGCGCGCGCGCGACGACGCGCGTCAGATCGTGGGTCCGATAGCGTACCAGCGGCAGGCCGGCGCGCGTCAGCGTCGAGATGACCAGCTCGCCCTCGATGCCGTCCGGCACGACGGCGCCGGTCGACGGGTCGACGATCTCGGGGTGATAGTGATCCTCCCAGACGTGAATGCCCGCGCGCGCGGCGCAGTCGATACCGAGCCCCGGCCCGCCGGTCTCGGTCATGCCGATGATGTCGAACGTGCGGATGCGCAGCTCGTGCTCGATGCGCGCCCGCAGCTCGTCGGACCACATCTCCGAGCCGAAGATGCCGACGCGGAGCGACAGGGACGCGAGGTCGAAGCGCTCCTCGCGCGCCGCCTCGAGCAGGCGCAGCGGGTAAGTCGCGATCGCAGCGACGACGGTGGTCTTGAGGTCGCGCATGAGCCTCAACTGCAGGGTCGTCCGCCCGGCGCCCGTCGGGATGACCATCGCGCCGAGCTGCTCGGCGCCGTAGTGGAAGCCAAACCCGCCGGTGAAGAGGCCGAACGAGGGTGTGATCTGGATGACGTCGTCCCGGCCGACGCCGGCCGCGACGTAGCAGCGCGCCATGACCTCGCCCCACTGCGCCACGTCGGAGGCGGTGTAGGGATTCAGGATGGGGCTCCCCGTCGTGCCGCTCGACATCTGGACGCGGACGTACCCGGCCTCACGCGCGCACGCGAGCCCGTAGGGGTAGGCGTCCCGTAGCTCCTCCTTCGTGAGGAACGGCAGCTTTCGCCAATCGTCGAGTCGGACGACATCCTCGGGCTGGAGACCGCGAAGACGTCGCGCCCACGCCGGCTCGGCCAGAACCCGACCGAGAGTCGCGCGCATCCGTTTGTGGACGAGGCGCTCGAGGAGCTCACGCTCGAGCGACTCGACCTCGGGCTGCCACATCGTCACGGCCACCGAGTCTAACGTGCGGGTCGGAAGGCGGCAACGGGCCCGACCGCGCGTCGAGAGCGACCACTGCTCGATCGGCTGGTGCTTGGCCGGCTCTCCGAAGCGCCGGAGTCGCCAGAGACCATCGTCGGCGCTCAGCTCGGGGCGTGGCCAGCGCGGTCGAGGCCGAGGTAAGCGGTCTGGACGCGTGGATCCGCGGCCAGCGCCGCGCTCGATCCCGACGCGACCAGCCGACCAGTTTCGAGGACGTAGCCGCGCGACGCGAGCGCGAGCGCGCGTCGCGCATTCTGCTCGACCAGGAGCACGGCGACGCCGCCGTCGTTGATCCGCCGGATCACGCGAAAGATCTCGCGCGACAGCATCGGCGCCAGACCGAGCGACGGCTCGTCGAGCAGCAGGAGCCGAGGGCGGCTCACGAGGGCGCGGCCGATGGCGAGCATCTGCTGCTCGCCGCCCGAGAGCGTCCCGGCGGGCTGGAGCCGCCGGTCGCGGAGCACCGGAAAGAGCTCGAAGGCGGCGTCCAGCCGCTCGCCGAGCTCGGACCGTCGCACGGTGTGGCCGCCGACGAGGAGATTCTCGAGGACCGTGAACTCCGGGAAGATCTCGCGCCCTTCGGGAACGTGACTGACGCCGGCGGCGACGATGGCGTCGGCCGGTGCCCGCGTGATGTCCCGGCCCTCGTAGCGGATCGCTCCCCGGGTCGGCCTGACGAGTCCGGACACCGCGCGCAGCGCCGTCGACTTGCCCGCGCCGTTCGCGCCGAGCAGAGTGACGATCTCGCCAGGCCCGACCGTCAGCGTCACGCCCTCGAGCGCCCGCCGCTTGCCGTAGTAGACGGCGACGTCGTCGATCTCGAGCACGGGCGTCACCGCTCGTCCTCGCTTCCGAGGTACGCCTCGATGACTCCAGGATCGGTTGCGATCTCGCGCGGCCTGCCTTCGGCGATCTTGCGACCGTGGTCGAGGACGGCCACCCGGTCCGAGATCCCCATGACGAGCTCCATGTCGTGCTCGACGACGACGATCGCCAGCCCGCTCTCGTCGCGGAGCCGGCGAATGACCTCCATCAGGGTCTGTGTCTCGGTCGGATTGAGTCCGCCGGCCGGCTCGTCGAGCAGCAGGAGCCGCGGCTCGGCGGCGAGCGCCCGGGCGATCTCGAGCCGCTTCTGCACACCGAGCGGCAGGCTCCCGGCCTCGATGCCAGCGACGTCGTCGAGCCCGAACCGTGCCAGCAGCGCGTGGGCGGACTCACGCGCCCGTCCCTCCTCACGTCGGACCGCCGGCAGCCCGAAGGCCCCGCGAATCACACCGGCGCGGAGATGGATATGGCGACCGATGAGGACGTTGTCGATGGCCGTCAGCTGACGGAACACCTCGGTGTTCTGGAACGTGCGGGCGACGCCCCGCCGGGCGATCTGGTGCGGCGCCAGCGCGAGCAGGTCGTCGCCGCGGAACGTGACCCGGCCACGCGAGGGACGGTAGAGGCCCGTGATCACGTTGAACACGGTCGACTTGCCCGCGCCGTTGGGACCGATCAGCGCGAAGATCTCGCCCTTCGCGACCTCGAAGCTGAGCCCGCTCAGCGCGTTCAGGCCACCGAAGCTGATCGAGAGATCGTCGACGCCGAGCACCGCCCCTACTCGGACTTGAGCCAGTCCGTCAGCGGCTTGAAGCGTCCCTTCTCGACGCGCACCCACAACCCCTGCTTCTGGGTCTCGTGGTCGGGCCCGATCGTCAGCGGCGGAAGAATGCCGCTCTCGAATCCCTTGACGGACTCCAGCGCCGCGATCAGCGACTCGCGCGTCAGGTTCCGGCCCGCGCGCTTCGCGCCCTCCACGAAGAGCATCCCCGCGAAGTACCCGGCGAGCGAGTAGCGATTCGGCTCGTTCTTCGGGAAGTACCGTTGCATGTGCTCGCGGTAGAGCCTGACTCCGGGCAGGTCGGAGATCACCGGATCGGGCCAGAGCGACAGTCCCTCGACGCCTTCGGCCGCGTCGGTGGCGAGCGCCAGGTACCGCTCGTCGGTGAGCGGGCCGGTCGAGACCATGAGCGTGTCGGTCCAGCCGATCTTCTGGCGCTCTCGCAGCGCCTGCGCGGCCGGACCCGGCACGAGCACGAGGAACGTCACCTCCGGCTTGGCCGCCTGGAGCTTCGCGATCTGCGCGCTCACATCGGTGACTTCGCGCTTGACCGATTCGGCGGCGACGAGCTTGAGCCCGAATCGCCCGAGATCCTTTTCGAAGGCCGTGAGGAACGACTTGCCGTACTCGTCGTCTTGATAGAGCACGGCGAACTTCTTGTACTTCCGCTGTCCGGCGAGATAGTCGATCATCATCTTCGAGGACCGATCGCTCAGCGTCATGCCCTGGAACACGTAGCGCCGAGCCCGCGTCACGGGCGAGCTCTGGTATGGAAAGAGCAGCGGCACCTTGTTCTCCTCGAGATACTCGAGCGTCGCGACGACCGGCGGTGACCCCTGGGGGATGATGATCGCGAAGACGCGGTCCTGCTCGACGAGCTTCTTGGTGTTGGCGACCGCGTTCTGCGGCCGGTAGCCGTCGTCGTAGTAGACAGTTCTGATCTTCCGCCCGTGGATCCCGCCGGCATCGTTGACCACCCGCAGGTAGAGATCCACGCCGAACTTCGTGATTTGCTCCCCCGTGAAGGCGAGTGGGCCCGAGAACGAGTTCGAACCGCCCAGAACGATTTCGGTCTCGCCGACGCCCTGCTGGGCGGCGACGGGAGGCGCGCTCAGCGTGACGGCCAGGAGCAGGAGGAGCATCGCGCGGGTGATCATCGGTCGTCTCCTTGTCGAGGGGTCCGAGGAGCGGACCCGGGGGTCCGAGGAGCGGACCCGGGGGTCCGAGGAGCGGACCCGGGGGTCCGAGAAGCCGACCCGGGGGTCTGTGACGCGAGAAGCGGGAGCCGGCGGAGCGCGCTCGCGATGCCACCCGGCATGAACAGCATGGACGCGATCAAGATCGCGCCGAAGATGAGCGGCCGATAGTTCTGAAAGCCGGCGAGCGAGTCGTTGAGCGTCGTGATGACCGCCGCGCCCACGACGGAGCCGAAGATCGACCCGAGACCCCCGACGATGATCATAGCGACGAAGTCCACTGACAGGAACACGTCGAAGGAGTCGGGCGAGAGAAACCCGACCACCAGGGCGAAGAGCCCGCCCGCCACGCCCGTGTAGAAGGCCGAGACGACGAAGGCGAGCGTCTTGTACGCCGCCAGATGGACGCCGCTCGCCTGCGCCGCGATCTCGCTCTCGCGGACGGCCAGGAGCGCTCGCCCGGTCCGCGTCCGCGTGATGTTGCGGGCCGCCGCGACGAGGAGCGCCCCGACCACCACGACCAGGTAATAGCGGGCAGTGTCCGTCGCCAATGCCCAGGGGCCGAGGTGCCCAGGCGGCACGTGGAGGCCGTCGTTGCCGCGCGTGAGCCAGTCGAGGTTCAGGATCGCCTCGACCACGACGAAGCCGAAGGCGAGCGTGGCCATCGCCAGGTAGAGTCCCTCGAGCCGCAGGCACGGGACGCCGAGCGCCAAGCCCACCGCGGCGGTGCCGAGGCCGGCCGCCAGGAGCGTCGCCGGAAGGGGCAGCCACGACGCACGGATCGCCAGGATCGCGGCCGTATAGGCGCCGATCGCCAGGAAGCCCGCGTGGCCGAAGGAGAGCTGATTCGTGTAGCCAGACAGGAGGTTCAGCCCGATGGCGACGATCGAGTTGACGACGATCAGGCTCGCCAGGAAGACGAAATAGCGCGGCGCGGCCCACGGCCAGCCGAGCACCACCACGGCGCCGGTCGCGATCGCGGCGCCGCGCATCAGACCTTCCGCCGCGCGACCCGCCCGACCACGCCCCCCGGTCGCACGATCAGGATCGTGATCATGACCAGGAACGGCACCGAGTGTTTGATGGACGCGGGCAGGTAGAGGGGGGCGAGGTTCTCGAGCACACCCAGCAACATGCCGCCGACCACCGAGCCCGGCATCGAGCCGAATCCGCCGAGGATGGCGGCGGTGAAGCCGTTGATGGCGATCAGCCCCATCTTCGACGACAGGAAGACGACCGGCGCGATCAGCACGCCCGCGGCGGCGCCCACGACGGCGGCGAGGATCCAGGACGAGGAGTAGACGCGCTCGACGCTGATCCCCATCAGCCGCGCCGCCCGCTGGTTCTGCGCGACGGCGCGCATCGCGCGGCCCAGGCGCGTCCACCGGAACAGCGCCCCGAGGGCGAGCATGAGGGCGAGCGAGGCCCCGATGATCCCGAGCGACAGCGGCGCCACGCGCACCGGGCCCACGACGAGCGGCCGGTTGGTGAAGAACGAGGGGAACGGGAACTCGTCATGGGTCCAGGCGAACCCGGCGACCGAGCGCAGCATCAGCGACAGACCGAGCGTGATGATCAGCACGTCGAAGTGGGTCGCCGAGATCGCGTGGCGGATGATCGTGCGCTCGAGGACCCAGGCGAGGACCGCCGCCGCGATGACCGCGACGAGCAGCGCGACGACGAGGGGCACGCTCAAGACCCGGAGCGCCGTCCAGCCGACGAACGTCGAGATCATCAGCATCTCGCCCTGCGCGAAGTTGAGCGTGCGGGTCGCGTTGTAGATGATCACGAGGCTGATCGCCATCAGCGCGTAGATCGATCCGGTGGCGAGGCCGCTCACCACGACGTGAACGAGCGCCGCTGAGGTCACGACGTCTCGAAGCGACACGCGGGCGCGCCCATGGCGACGCACGAAGTCTCGAGGACTTCCAGCGACTGGCCGAGCGCCGCCGCCACGAGCGATTCGAGGACGCCCCGGATCAGGTGGCAGACGGGTCGCGCCGAGGGCCCGTAGGCCAGGGCGACGGGCGAATGGCGCACGCTCACCGCGAGCTCCGTCGCGGTGAGGCGCTCGAGCGTGAACTCGCCCCGGCCGATCTCGCCCCCGACCCGGAGCAGCCGGCGCACGCGATCCTCCGCCCGTCCGTCCAGCACCGCCGTCGCGCGCGCCCCGCCCGCCCGGCCGCCCGCGACGATGCACGCCGGCGCGCGCTCGCCGAGCGCCTGCTCCACGGCCTTCTGGAGCCCCACCAGCGTTTCGGGCCGGATCAGCAAATAGCGAGAGCCGCCGAGCGTGAGCCCTCCATTACCGTCGGCCGTGAGCCCGGCGAGAGCCGTCACCGGACCACCTTCGCCCACATCGGCGACTCCCAGCCTTCCCGGAGGAACGCGCGGATCTCGCGACGGCTGAAGTCGCCGAGCCCGAGGTTTTCGAGCGCTCGCCCCCGACCGGAAAGCTCGCGCCCGAGGAGTGCCCGAAAGATCAACAGGAGCCCCGAGACTCCCGGCGTCTCGGCGCCGGCCGCTCGGCCGGCGGACTCGAAGAGCGTGAGCCCGAGCGCCACGTCCTCGGTCACGTACCGGTGCTCGAACGTGAGCGTCTCGCTCCAGAGGCCGCTGGCGACGAGCTTCGCCCTGGCGCCGCTGCCGTAGAGCCCGTGGGCTCCGCGCGCCTCGTCGTAGTAGGTCGCGAGCTCATAGTGGGGAGCGGGATACCCCCAACCCTGCCGCGTCACGACGCGCTCGGCGTCGACCACGTCGATCAGGCGCCGGACACTCGGCGTCGTGCCCGCGGCATGGATATCGAAGCGCCCGCCGTCGATCGGCCCGGCGTTCAGGAGCACGAGTGGCGGGTGCATCACCGGCCCTGCGTTCGTGAGCGCGGCGTCCAGCGCGTCGACGCACGGGCGGACGGCCGGAAAGAGCTCGGCCAGTCGGGCGACCGTCCTCTCGCTCCGCGACGCGGGAAAGACCCCGAGGGGCAGATTCGCGGCGCGCACCGGCGCCGACACCGCTGCGGGCCCGGTCTTACGCGTGAGATACGGTAGCGTCCCCGTCTCCGCGAGGGCGTAGGGCAGCGCCGCGCCAGCGCGGGCGAGCGTGCGGGCCATGGCGTAGCTGCCGAGCGTGCCGGGCGTGAGCAGGATGATCTGGCCCTCGCTCACGTGCGGCGCCAGGCGCTTTGCCAGGTCGTCGTGGCTCGTGGCCGGGAGCGCGGCGATCATGATCTCGGCGCCGGCGACGGCCTCCGCGAGCTCGGTCGTCGCCCGCGCGAGGCGGGCTTTCCCTCCGCGCCCCTCGGCGGCGAGGGCGATCGTGGGATCGGCGGCGAGCGGCCCCAGGGTCTGCCGCGAGCGGCTCCAGAGGCGAACGCTGTGGCCCGCGAGCGCCAGGTCCGCCGCGGTCGCGAACCCTCCGTGGCTTCCACCGAGGATCGCGATGTTCATCGGCTCACGTCGTGGGGGAACATCACGCGATGGCTCCCGTCGCGTGCAGCTCCGCGATCTTCACGTTCGAGTACTTGAGCACCCGCGCCAGGATCTCGTTGGTGTGCTCGCCGAGCCGCGGCGGCGGCGCCACTTCCAAGCCCATCGCTCCATCCATTTTGACCGGGGTCCCGAGCGTCGGGATCTTCCCGTGGCGCGGATGGTCCATCTCCACGACCATGCCGCGCTGGCAGACCTGGGGATCCGACAGCACGCGGTCGACGCCGAGGATCGGGGTCGCCGGCACGTTGGCGCTCTGAAGACGCTCGAGCCAGTCCCGGGTCGTCCGGGTGCGAAAGGAGGCTTCGACCAGCGGCATCAGCACGTCGCGATGGAGCACGCGCTCGCGGTTGGTGGCGAACCGCAGATCGCGCTCCCATTCCGGGTGCTCGACCGCGCGGCAGAACAGCGGCCAGAATTTCTCGGCGAAGATCGCGACGATGAGATGGCCGTCGCGCGTCTGGAGGGCCGAGTACGGCACCACCGAGGCGTGCCCCGAGCCGAGCGGGCTCGGGGTGCGCCCGTTCGTCCAGAAGTACTGCGCGATATAGGTCAGGAGCGACACCTGGCAGTCGAGGAGTGAGAGATCGATGTGGGCGCCCTCGCCGGTGCGCTCGCGCCGGAACAAGGCGCCGGCGATCGAAAAGGCGCCGAACAGGCCGCCGGCAAGATCGGCCATCGGCAGCCCCATGCGGACCGGCCGCCCGCCCGGCTCGCCGGTGACGGACATCGCGCCACCCATGGCCTGCAGCGCCAGATCGAACGCGGGCCAGTCGCGGTACGGTCCCTCCTGCCCGTACGCCGAGACGGAGCAGACGATGATCCGCTGATTGAGCGCCCAGAGCTTCGAGTACGCCAACCCGAGGCGCTCCATGATGCCGGGCCGGAAGTTCTCCCAGACGACATCCGCCTGCCGGACGAGGTCGTAGAGGACGTCGCGGCCCCGGTCACGCGACAAGTCGAGCGCCAGCGATTTCTTGTTCCGGTTGATCGCGAGGAAGTACGCCGACTCTCCGTCGGGCAGGAACGGCGGACCCATCATCCGCATCGGATCGCCGCCGTCCGGATCCTCGATCTTGATCACCTCGGCGCCCATGTCGGCGAGCAGCATCGAGCCGTACGGCCCCGCGAGCATGCGCGAGAGGTCCAGGACGCGAACGCCTTCGAAAAGCTTCATTTCGGCTCCCATCGCGGATGGTGCGTGGCTGCCCACTCGCGATCCACCCGCCTATCGAGCATCCCGGTCAACGCGTGTCGGGTCGAGGGATGGACCGCCGCCAGGACGACGTGGCCGGCGGAAATCTCGAAAGCCACAGCCGGTCGCTCGGCTCGAGCCTCGTCCGCTCGCCGAGCGTGCACCCGACGCGGCGACGATCCACGAGCGCGGGGCGCCGAGCGTACCCAGCACCTAGAAAACGACGCTCGCCCGGCGACCGGGGACTGGGAGCACGGATCCGGGTCGGCAACGCAGGAGCCATCAGCGGGAGACCACTCGCCAGCAACACAAGATACCCGAAGCCGAGCGCCCAGTGAAGCGCGGCCTCGGGCGACAGCCCTCACGAACGCCGCGCCTCCAGCGAAGCACGCACGCGCTCGGGTGTGATCGGCAGCTCGCTGAAGGGGACCCCGATCGCGTCCTTGATCGCGTTACGGACCGCGGCCGCGACGGGGATGACGCCCGACTCGCCGAGACCCTTGGCCCCGAAGGGCCCTTCGGCGTCGATCGACTCGACGAGCCGCACGACGATCTCGGGCATGTCGTCGGCCTTGAAGACCGCGTAGTCCATGAACGTCTGGGTCAGCACCTGCCCCTCGGCCACCACGAGCTTCTCGGAGAGCGCGTAGCCGAGGCCCATGTGGATGCCGCCGTGCACCTGCCCCTCGGCGGCGGCCGGATTGAGCGCGCGACCGACGTCGTGGGCGGACACGATTCGGCGGACCGCGACCCGGCCGGTATCGGGATCGACGTCGACCAGCGCCGCCTGAAACGCCGAGGTGTAGGCGGCGGAGACGTTGCCCTGGAAGTCCTTGTCGAGCATCGTGGTCGGCGGATCGTAGAACGCCTCGGCCACCAGCACGCGCCCACCGCCCCGGAAGTGCCCCGCCCGGGCAACGGCCTCGTATTGTAGCCGGCGCGGGGGATCGCGCTTGACGAACACCCAGCCGCCCTGCACGCCGAGCGCCGCCGCCGGCTCGTCGAACTGCGCGGCGGCCATCTCGAGCAGCTGGGTCCTCACCTTGTCCGCCGCCAGGCGCGCGGCGTTGCCGGCGACGAACGTCGTCCGGCTTGCGTGGGTTCCGACGTCCCAGGGCCGAACGCTCGTGTCGGAATTGATCACGTCGACTCGCTCGAGCGGGACGCCCAGCGTCTCGGCCACGATCATCGCGAGCACCGTTTCCGAGCCCTGACCGATCTCGCTCGCCCCGGTGATCAGCGTGACCTTGCCGAAGTCGTCGAGCTTCACGATCGCGCCGCACCCGTCCGAGCGGTAGATACGGGCGCCGCCACCGACGTGGAACATGCCGGCGTAGCCCACACCGCGCTTCCAGCCCGGGACCGGCGGCGGCGCGTCCTTCGCGATCTCCTCCGCCGTCGCGTCGAGACACTCGCGCATCGCGAACGACGTGAGGACGAATCCCTGAGGGTTGACGTCGCCCGGCTTCGACGCGTTCAGCCGGCGCAGCTCGAGCCGGTCGATGCCGAGCCGGTCGGCGAGGTCGTCCATCTGGGACTCGACCGCGAACGTGGACTCGGGGTTGCCGTATCCGCGCATCGAGCCCGAGTAGGGGTTGTTCGTGTAGACGATCGTCGTGTCGAAGCGCACGTTCGGCACCCGGTAGAGTCCCGCGACCGTCGAGAGCATCACGTACGGCGTCGTCGAGCCCCAGGAGGTGTAGGCACCGCTGTCGATCGTCACGTGCGCCTCGCGCGCGAGCAGGCGTCCGTCCCGATCGGCCGCCGTGCGCAGCCGGATCGCGCAGGGCTCGCGCGTCGGGCACGCGATGAACTCTTCGACCCGATCGAACTCGATCTTCACGGGACGCCGGGCCGCGCGAGCGAGCAGGGCGGCGATGACGTCGATCGGGTAGACGTCGAGACCGCGCCCGAAGTTGCCGCCGACCGGAGGCTGGAGCACGCGCACCCGGTCGCCACCGACCCCCAGCGCCTCGCCGAGGTCGCGCTGGTACAGGAACGGCACCTGGGTCGTCGTCCACATCGTCACGTTGCCGGCGGGGTCCCAGTCGGCGATCGCGACCATCGTGCCCAGGCACGCCGGCGTGACGAAGCTCAGCCGGTACGTGTCCTCGACCGCGACCGCCGCCTCGGCGAACGCTCCGTCCACATCGCCGTAGGCGAACCGGTAGCGGAGGTGGTGCCGGTTCGTCCCGAGCTCCTCGTGAACGAGGGGCGCGCCCGGCTCGAGCGCTTCCAGGGGATCGAACACCGCCGGCAGCGCCTCGTAATCGACGTCGATCAGGGTCAGCGCCTCCTCGGCGATCTCGGCCGTCTCGGCGGCCACCGCGGCGACCTCGTCCCGGATGCAGCGGACCTTGCCGCGCTTGAGGGCCAACTGGTCCTTGGCGAAGCCGATCGGCCGCTGCTCGACGTCCTCGGCCGTCAGGACCGCGCGGACGCCCGGCAGGACGCGCGCCCGGCTCACGTCCAGGCGGACGATCCGCGCGTGCGGTAGTCGCGTTCTCAATATTTTCCCGTGCAGGAGCCGCGGCAGCTCGAGGTCGTGCAGATAGCGCGTGCGGCCCATCACCTTGTTCAGGCCGTCCAGCTTCGGGGTCGACTTGCCAACGACGTCGAACGTCTGGGCCATCGTCAGAACTTCACGGCTTCCTTGTGCTCGCCGAAGACGTCCTTCATCGCCCGGGCGATCTCGCCGAGGGTCGCGTACGCTTTCACCGCCTCCATGATCGGGTACATGAGATTCCCCCGCCCGCGCGCCTCGTTGCTGATGCGGCCGAGCGCCGCCCAGACGGCGTCGTTGGCGCGCTCGCGGCGGATCCGCGCGAGCTTCGCCGCCTGGGCCTCGGTCGCCTTCGGGTCGAACGCGTAGAGCTCGACCTCCCGGTCGGCCTCGGCCGGCACATCGCCGACGTGACAGTTGACCGCGACCTTCGGGATCTCACCGGAGACGATCCGCTGCTCGTAGAGGTACGCCTGGCGGGCCACCTCGGCCTGGATCGCCCCGCTCTTGACGGCGTCGACGATGCCGCCCAGGCGGTCGACGTGGGCCAGCTCCTCGAGGATCCGCTTCTCCATCGCGCTGGTGAGCGCCTCCATGTAGTACGAGCCGGCGAGCGGGTCGACCGTGTCCGCGGCGCCCGACTCTTCAGCGCAGATCTGCATGGTGCGCAGCGCGATGAGCTGGGCCTTGGGGGACGGGATCGTGTACGCCTCGTCGTAGGTCGGCAGCGCCATGGTCTGGGCGCCCGCGAGGGCGGCGGCGAGGGCGATGTAGGCGCCGCGGACGATGTTGTTCTCGGGCTCCTGGACGGCGAAGGCCGAGCCCCCGCCGCCGATGAGGCTCCGGAACATCCACGACTTCGGATTCGTCGCCTTGAAGCGCTCACGGAGCATGCGCGCGTAGAGACGGCGGCCGGCGCGGAACTTCGCGACCTCCTCAAAGATCTTCCCCCAGGCGGTGAAGTTGAACGAGATCCGCGGCGCGAAGTCGTCGACCGACATGCCGCGCGCCAGCATCAGCTCGACGTACGCCGCCGCGATCGCGAGACCGTACGCCATCTCCTGCGCCGTCGTGCACCCGGCCTCGCGGATGTGGTAGCCGCACACCGACACGGGGTTGGAACGCGGGTAGTGTCGCGCCGAAAACTCGATGAGATCGGCGACGAGCCGCAGCGAGGGATCGACCGGGTAGATCCACGTGCCCCGTGCGATGAACTCTTTCAGGATGTCGTTCTGGGGCGTGGTGACGACGCGCTCGGCCGCGACCCCCTGCTGCTCGGCCACGGCGTAGTACATGGCGGTGATCGGCGCAGCCATCCCGTTGATCGTGAGCGAGACGCTGACGCGGTCGAGCGGGATGCCCCGGAACGCGTCTTCCATGTCGGCGAGCGTATCGACGGCCATGCCGACACGCCCGACCTCGCCCTCGGCTTTCGGATCATCGGAATCGAGCCCGAGCTGGGTCGGCAGATCGAACGCCACGTTCAGCGCATCCTGGCCGTGGGCCATGAGGTACTTGAACCGCGCGTTGGTCTCCGTCGGCGTGCCGAAGCCGATGTATTGCCGCATCGTCCAGAGCCGCTCGCGGTACATGTGCTTGTGGATCCCGCGCGTAAACGGGAATTCGCCGGGCCGGCCGATGTCGCGGTCGACGTCGACATCCGCCACGTCCTCGGGCCCGTAGAGGGGCTGGATCGAGAAGCCGGCGTGCGCTCTCAGGTCTTTCATGTCCGATTCCTCCCTACCGCTCGAGAAGCCGCGCGAGGATCGGGGCTCTCAACCCCGCGGCTCCTCGGTCGTCTCGCTCATCTTGCCCTGCCGGAACGCCTTCACGATCTCGGGGAGTGGCGTCCCCATCGGGAACACGTGACGCACGCCCAGCCGCTTCAGCGCCTCGACGTCACGCGGGGGAATGATACCGCCCACGACCACCGCGATGTCGCCGGCGTCCTGCGCCCGAAGCCCGTCGAGCACGCGGCGCGCGAGCAGCACGTGGGCCCCCGAGAGCACCGAGAGGCCGACGACGTCGACGTCCTCCTGGATCGCTTCCCGCACGATCTCCTCCGGCGTCCGCTTGAGCCCGGAGTAGACCACCTCGAGTCCCGCGTCGCGCAGCGCGTGGGCCACGACTTTCGCCCCGCGGTCGTGCCCGTCGAGCCCCGGCTTCGCGATGAGCACCTTCATGCCGCGCGAAACGCCGGTAGCCAGCGCGCGTTCCCGTTGGGATCGTCGGCCACTCTGAGCGGCGAGAACCGCACGGCCCCTCCGATCGCGATCTTCGCCGGCTCGGCGTCGACGAGGATCGAGAACACGCGGAGGCCGTCCACCTTCACGATCGCGAAGACGCGCGGCCCCGGGAAGCCGCCGGGCAATCCCGCGTCTTGAACGGTGAACGCATGGATCGTCCCCTCGCCCGACAGGTCGACCCAGTCGAACCGGTCTGAGCTGCACTCGCCGCAGAACGCGCGCGGCGGCCACGCCAGCCGCCCGCAGCCCGCGCACCGCGTCGTCGTGAGGCGCCCGGCGGCCAGCCGCGCGTAGAACTCGTGGAGCTTCGTGTGGTCCGCCGACTCCAGGGGGAACGGGTCGGTCGCCCGAAAGTAGGCCATGTCACGCGTCTCGCTGGCGTCGGAGCTGCCGCAGGAGCGCCCGCACCTTGGCGGTCTCGAACGCCTCGCGCCGGTCGCCGGCGTACTCGAAGAACCCGCGGCCTGTCTTGGACCCGAGCTCGTTCCGGGCGATCTTTTCCTCGACCAGCCGCGCCGGACGGAAGCGGTCGTCGCCGAGGGCCTTGGCCAGGAACCGGCTCGCGCGGTGCAGGATGTCCACCCCGCCCCAATCGATGAACTCGAAGATGCCGACCGTCGCGTAGCGGAAGCCCATGCCCGCGCGGAACGCGCGATCCACGTCTTCGGGCGTCGCGACGCCCTCCTCGACCAGGCGGACCGCCTCGTTCATGAGCAGCGCCTGCAACCGGGGCCCGATGAAGCCGGGCGAGTCGGCGCAACGCACGGGGACCTTGCCGAGCTTCTCGAGGGCGGCGATGGTCCGCTCGACGACGGCGGCGGCGGTCGCCTGGCCCGGCACCACCTCGACGAGCGGAATGATGTGCGCGGGATTGAGCCAGTGAACGACGAGGAAGCGCTCGGCGCCGCGGACCGAGCCGACGAGGTGCCCGGGAGAGATGGTCGAGCTGGTCGACGCGATGATCGCCTCCGGCGCCACGTGGGCCGACACGCGCTCGAGAACCTGGCACTTGAGGTCGATGAGCTCGGGCAGCGCCTCCTGGACGAACTCGCATCCGTCGAGCCCCGCGAGCCCGATCCGGTCCTCGAGTCGTTCGAGCGCCGGCGCGATCTCCTCGTTCTCGATCACGCCCTCCTCGGCCATCAGGCGGAGGTCGCGCCCGATCTCGCGACGGGCGTCGGCGAATACCGCGGCGGTCCCTCCTGCGGGCCGATCCTTGAGGTCCACGAGCGACACCTGGTGTCCGCCGAGGGCGAACGCGAGCGCGATCTGGCGCCCGATCCGCCCGGGTCCGAGCACGGCGACTCTATTCACCGGTTCGCCCCGCGACGGCCTGCGGCACGCGCGGCCACGCTCACGCCGAGTCCCGCCCATAGATCATGACGACGTGCTCACCCATCCCGCTGTTGTTGTGCGTGAGCCCCACCGCGGCGTCGGGCACCTGGCGGGCGCCGGCCTCGCCGCGGAGCTGGGCGAACACCTCGGCGGCCTGGGCGACCCCCGTGGCGCCCAGCGGATGGCCGCAGCCGATCAGCCCGCCCCGAGGGTTCACGACGATGTCGCCTCCGTAGTCGCTCCGGCCCTCCGCCACGAACGGCCCCGACTCGCCCTTGCGACAGAAGCCGAGCTCCTCGTACGCGATCAGCTCGGCGATCGCGAAGCAGTCGTGCAGCTCGGCGACGTCGACGTCGCCCGGCGTGACGCCGGCCATCCGGTACGCCGCCTGCCCGGCGCGCTCGAGCGCCGGCCAGTGGGCATAGTCCTCGTGCAGTGACGTCAGCTGGAAGCCATCGAGCGCCTGGCCGGTGCCCCGGATCCACACGGGCCGGTCGGTGAGCGCACGCGCGCGCTCCTCGGAGGCGATCAGCACCGCGGCGGCGCCGTCGGTGATGGGCGAGCACATGAAGAGGCGGAGCGGCGCCGAGATCATCCGCGAGCCGAGGACCTGGTCGAGTGTCGCGCCCTTCTGGAAATGGGCATTGGGGTTCTTCGCGGCGTGGGTGTGGTTCTTCACACCGACCGTCGCGAGCTGGTGTTCCGTCGTTCCGTACTCCGCGATGTGGCGCTGAGCGGCGAGCGCGAAGCAGGGCGGCGCCGTCAGCCCGAACGACGCCTCCCACTCGCGATCGACGCCGGTCCCCATGTTGAAGACGGCCTCGTCGCTCGTCGGCTGATTCAGCTTCTCGACGCCGAGCACCATGACGAGGTCGGCGAGTCCGGCCGCGATGAACGCGTATGCGTAGCGGATGCCCACCGTGCCCGAGGCGCACATGTGCTCCGTCCTGGCGCTCAGCGCGCTGGGCTTGATCCCGAGAGCCTCGGCGGCCATCGACGAAATATGGGACTGGAAGGCTGTCCGCTCCGGCATGACCGAGCCCACCACGAGACCCTCGACGTCTCTCGGCTTCACCGCCGGCATGGCGTCGAAGCACGCCTTTCCGGCTTCCCAGATCAGGTCGCGATAGCTCGCCCTCCGCACGCCGAACTTCGTGACGCCGGCCCCGACCAGTGCGACCTTCCTCACACCCGCCTCCGCATGAGCACGCTCGTCTCGTAGGTGCAGACCACCTCGGCGCGCTGATTCTTCACCGTCACGTCGAAGGTGACGACACCGCGATCGGGCTTGGACGACTCGCGCGCCTGCTTCACCGTCATCTCGGTGTGAAGGGTGTCGCCGAACTTGACCGGCGCGGTGAAGCGCACCCTGTCGAGTCCGAGCAGCGCCAGGGCCGTCCCCTCGAACCAGCCGGAGAGGTTCTGCTGGCCGTTGGAGACCGCCAGCGTCAGGATACCGTGGGCCACGCGCTCGCCGAACGGCGTTTCCTTCGCGAAGACGGCGTCGGTGTGGAGCGGATTGAAGTCGCCCGTGAGCCCGGCGAAGCGCGACACGTCGCCGCCGTCCACCGTGCGACGGCCCGTCGCGAGCACCTCGCCCACCGTGAAGTCGTCCCAGTAGCGTCCGCGTGATGGCATCGTCCCTCCCCGTAACCAGGTCCCGTGCCGTCCAGGCTTCAGGCGAATGCCCCGCCCCGGTCCCAGTCGAGATCGCGCCCGATGATCAGGCGCAGGATCTCGGAGGTGCCCCCACCGGGCAGGAGGAACCGCGCGTCCCGAAAGTAGCGCTGGACTGGATACTCCATGGCGAGCCCATAGGAGGCGAAGATGCGGGCCGCCTCGTCGGTGATCTTCACCGCGGTCTCCGAGGCGAACAGCTTCGTCATGGCGGCCTCGCGCGTGATGGTCCGCCCCGCGTCGAGCTGCGCCGCGGCCTGATAGGTCATGAGGATCGCCGCGTGGAGCGCGGTCAGCATGTCGGCGAGCTTGAAGCCGATCGCCTGGTGCTCGGCGATCGGCTTGCCGAAGGCGATCCGCTCCCGAGCGTAGGCGAGCGCCGCCTGGTACGCGGCGCGCCCGAGGCCCACCGAGATCGCCGCAGTCATCACCCGGATCTCCGAAAGAATGCCCCCGATCTTCTCGACGCCGCCCGTCTCTCCGCCGAGAAGGTGCTCGACCGGCACCTCGACGTCCTCGAGGAGAATCTCTCCGGTCACGGAGGCACGCACCGACATCTTGGCGATCGATTTCCCGAGCGTGATCCCGCGCATCGCCCCGCGGTCGAGGAGGAAGAGCGCGATACCGTTCAGGCCCCGCTCGTCCGACGTCTTCGCGGCGACCGTCAACAGGTCCGCGACCGGCGCGCTCGTCACCCACGTCTTCGTGCCGCGCAGCACGTACCGGTCGCCGCGCCGCTCGGCCCGCGTCGTGATGCCCGCGACGTCGGATCCGGCATTCGGCTCCGTCAGCGCGAAGGTCGCGATCAGGTCACCGCGGAGCGCCGGCACCAGGTAGCGCCGGCGGAGATCCTCCGAGCCATACTTGTAGACGAAGTAGGTGCCCATCAGCGATTGCATCGCGGCGGCGGCGGCCACCGATACCGAGCCCCGCGCCAGCTCCTCGACGAGGAGGCAGTACGTCACCATGTCCGCGTCGGCGCCGCCGTACGCCTCCGGGTAACGCAGCCCGAGGTAGCCCAGCTCGCCGATGCGTCTGAAGAGCTTGGTTGGGAACTCCGCCCGCTCGTCGATCGCCTCCGCCGCCGGGACAACCTCCGCGTCGACGAACCTCGCCACCGCCTTTCTGAACTCTTCCTGCTCCGTGGTGAATCTGATCATTGGAGCGGGGGCCTTGAGGCCGGCTTGGACCGAGGGTGGCCCGAGACAGACGCGGCGTGGCTCCGGTCCGCGGTCAACCCGTGGCTCCGCTCCGGCGGACAACCCTTCGGGGGGCGTGAGACGAGCTCGACCCGGCTCCGGTCTGCAGGCAACCCGTGGCATTGGACTCCACTCATTGCCGGCTCCCGCGACGGAGGTCGCTGGTCGCGGCCTCGTCGACCGACAGGTCGGCGCCGGTGCCGACGATGACGACGCCGTAGGCGCTTCGCGCTGCCTCGACCGATACGTAGTCGTCGAGCACGTCTTCGAGCACACGCCGGGGATCGCGCTCGAGCGGATCGCCGTAGCCGCCGGCGCCCGCCTGCTGGAACGAGACGACGTCGCCGTACGCGAACTCGCGCGACTGCTTGCCGTGGACGATCTGCTCGCCCGGCCCCGGGTTGATCACCGTGCGACCGAGCTTCCCCGGCTTGCCGCCGCCGAGACCGTAGGGCGCGAACTTCTGCCGGTCGGAGAGATTCGTCAGCTTTCCCTCGTCTGCGAGAAAGCGCAGATCGCGGCGGATACCGCAGCCGCCCCGGAACGTGCCGGCGCCGGCGGAATCGCCGATCAGCTCGAAGCGCTCGACGATCAGCGGCTGGTTGGCCTCCTGCGCCTCCACCGGGATGTTGGAGGCGTTGAACGCCCACGACATCGCCTCGCAGCCGTCCTTTGCCGCGCGGGCTCCCGTTCCCGAGAGCACCAGCTCGTAGGCGACGAACCGCCGCTGCCGCGCGCGGTCCCAGCCACCGAAGGTCGGGTTCGCCATGTGCGAGGCGGCGGCCGCGACCCGGTCGGGGAGCGCCGGCGCGAGGGCGCCCAGCACCGACTCGAACGTCCGATAGCAGATGATCGCACGCGGTCCCCCACCGGCGGGGGGCCGCGGATTGAGGAACGAGCCCTCCGGCGCCGTCACGGTGACCGGCCGCAGCGCGCCCTCGTTCATCGGCCCCAGCGGATCGGTGAGGCACTTCACCGCGGCGTACGAATAGGAGCGCGTGTAGTTGATGTACGAGTTTATTCCGGACGCGGTCTGAGGGCTCGAGCCCTCGTAGTCGATGACCATCGAGTCCCCGTCCACCGTCACCGCGACGGCGACACGGAGCGGCTCCGTGCCGGGGCCGTAGTCGTCCATGAAATCTTCGAAGCGGTAGACCCCGGCGGGGATCCGTCGAATGGCGGCACGCATGCTGGCTTCGGTGCGCGCGATGATGTCCTCCATGCCGGCGAGGAGCACGTCGCGGCCGTAGCGCGCCGCCAGATCTTGCAGTCGCCGCTCGCCCACGCGGAGGGCGCTCCGCTGGGCGCGGAGGTCGCCGAGGACCTTGTCCGGCGTGCGCGTGTTCGCCGCGATGATCCCGACGATGCCGTCCTGCTCCCGATACTCCCGCCAGACCTTGGTCGGCGGGATGCGGAGCCCTTCCTGGAAGTAGTCGAAGATCCCTTCCACGCCCTGGCTGCCGGGCCGCTGACCGCCCACGTCGGTGTGGTGAAGGATATTGACGGCGAAGCCGACCAGCGCGCCGTCGTGGAACGCGGGCTGGGTGACGAAGAAGTCGGGCAGGTGCCCGGAGCCGAGGAGCGGGTCGTTCAGGAGGATCGCGTCGCCCGCACGGAGCGTCTCGACCGGATGCGCCGCGAGCGCGTTCTGCACCGCGAACGACATCGCCCCCATGTGGCCCGGCGAATACGGGCCCTGAGCCACCATGCGCCCCTGCGGGTCGAAGACCGCGACCGAGAAGTCCTGGCCCTCGCGCGCCTGCTCGGAGTACGCGGTCTTGTGCACGGTCGTCCCGATCTCGACGGCGATCGACTGGAGCGCGCCCCAGAGGACCCCGAGCGTGATGGGATCGACCCGACTCATGCCGGTCGCGTCTCCGCGAGGAGGTTCGCGTACGCGTCGACCGTCGCCGTCACGCCCGGCGGCAGCACGGTCGTGGACTCGCGCTCCTCCACGATCGCCGGGCCGGTGAGCGACATGCCGGCGCCGAGCGTGTAGCGGTCGTACACGGGCGTGTCCACGTACCCTCGCGCCTCCGGAAAGTACGCCCGGCGCATCCCCTTGCGGCTCGCGTCCCCCGAGCGCGTCGGCGCCTTGGCCAGGGCGATGCGCGGGGCCCCGCCGACGGCCGAGAGCTTCCACGTGACGATCTCAACCGGCTCGGCCGGGTTCGCGTAGCCGTACCGTGCGGCGTAGACCTCGTGGAAGGTGGCGCGCAGCCGCGCGAGCGCCGCCGCGTCGAGGCGGCCGGGCGGGACCGGCACCGTGACCTCGTAGCCCTGGCCGACGTAGCGGGCGTCGGCCGAGCGCACGACCGTCACCTCGCCGGCGACGGCGGACTCGCGGACGACCTCGATCGCCTGCGCGACCATCTCGCTGTACATCGCGTCGACGAACGTGGAATCCGCCGCGTCGAGCCGCCGCACGGAGGTGCGCGCGACGTCGAACCTGACCTCGGCGGCGAGCAGGCCGATCGCCGCCGTCACCCCCGCCGCGGCCGGCAGGATCACGCGCGGAATGCCGAGCGCGTGAGCGAGCCGGCAGCCGTGAACCGGACCCGAGCCGCCGAAGGCGACCAGCGTGAGGTCGCGCGGGTCGCGGCCCCGCTCGATCGATACCACGCGCGTGGCCAGCTCCATGTTGGTGTTGACGATCATGTGGATGCCCCACGCCGCATCCTCGAGCGACAGGCCGAGCGGACTCGCGACGCGCTCTTCGATCGCGCGCGCCGCGGCGCCCGGCTCGAGCGTGATCGAGCCACCGGCGAAGTAGCCGGGGTTGATGTAGCCGAGCACGAGGTCGGCGTCCGTCACCGTCGGGCCGACACCGCCCCGCCCGTAGCAGACCGGACCGGGCACCGACGACGCGCTCTCCGGCCCGACGGTGATGACGCCGAGCCGGGCGTCCGCGATCGAGCCGCCGCCTGCGCCGATCTCGACGAGGTCGATCGCCTGGATGTTCATCGGCAGCCCGCTGCCGGGCGCGTTGTTCACGCGGTGGAGCTCGAAGGCCGTCGTCGTCGAGGGCCGGCCCGCTTCGATCAGCGCGAGCTTGGCGGTGGTGCCGCCCATGTCGAAGGCGATGAGGTCGCGGCAGCCGGTGAGCTCGCCGTAGACGGCCGCCATCAGGGCGCCCGCGGCGGGCCCGGACTCGATCATCCGGACGGGATATCGCTGCATCGCCTCGGCGGTCGCGATCCCGCCGGAGGACTGCATCACGAAGAGCCGTCCGCGGTACCCGCGGTGGCGCATGGCCGTCGCGAGGCCGCGCAGGTACTCGCGAATGGCCGTCATCACGTAGGCGTTCACCACCGTCGTCGAGGTCCGCTCGTACTCGCGAAAGGTCGGTGAGACCTCGTGGGACAGCGTGACCGTGACGTCGGGCGCTTCCTCGGCGACGAGGGCGGCCAGGCGCCGCTCGTGGGCGGGATTCAGATACGAGTGCAGCAAGCAGATGGCGAGCGTGGTCGTCCCACGGGCGGCCAGCTCCCGGATCGCCCGCCGGGCGTCGGCCTCGTCGAGTGGTGTTCTCACGGTGCCGTCGGCCAGGATCCGCTCGGTCACTTCCCCGATCAGTCGGCGCGGGATCAGGGGCGCGGGCTTCTCGATCTGCAGGTCGTAGACCTGGTAGCGCTTCTCGCGCCCGATGACGAGCACGTCGCGGAAGCCCCGCGTCGTCAAGAGCCCCACGCCGCGCGCCTTGCGCTCGATGACGATGTTGGAGCCGAGCGTGGTGCCGTGGATCGCCTGCGCCACCTCGCTCCACGGCACGCCGCCCTGCGCGATCAGCTCGTCGAGGCCGGCCAGACACGCCTCGGACGGGTCGGGATACGTCGTGAGCCGCTTGCCGGCGGTGAGCTCGCCGGACGGCGACTGGAGCACGAAGTCGGTGAACGTTCCGCCGACGTCGAACCCGACGCGGTAGGGCATTACTGCAGCGGGGACCGCGAGGCCGGCGCCGCCGAGGGTGGCCCGACGCAGGAGCAAGCCGGCACCGTCGTCAGCTCCGCCGCTCCGCGCGCGAGAGCACGATGCGATAGGGATACCGGCGGCCCGTCTGCCAGGAGATGGCGTGCTCGACGGGCTCACCGCTCGACGCGAAGTAGGTGCGCTCGAAGAAGAGCAACGGCGAGCGGGCACGGATCTGGAGGAGCTCGGCGATCTGGCGGGGCGCGAGCGCCGCGTCCACGACCTGCTCCATGAGCTTGATCGGCAGGCCGAGGATGCGCTCGATGGCGCCGATCAACGAGGTCTTGGAGAGATCCTCGTCGGACAGCGCGGTGCCGATCGTCAGCGGCATGTAGGCGGTCACGTGCTGGAAGGGCCCGGTCTCGGCGTGGCGCACCCCGACGATGCAGTAGGCCGAGGAGCGCGGCGGCAGGCGGAGCGCCTGCGCGATGTTCGCCGGCAGGAGCACCACCTCGCGCGACACGAACTTGAACCAGGTCTCGTTGCCCATCGCCATCATGTCGCCCACCGAGCCGATCACCCGGAGCTTGCGGTCGCCCCCGGCGGCGGGCGTCGCGAAGGTCCCGCGGCCGGCGTGGCGGTAGAGTCGCCCTTCCTGCACGAGCACATCGAGCGCCTGGCGGATCGTCGGGCGGCTCACCTTGAAGCGCTCGCAGAGCGCGTGCTCCGACGCGATGCGTTCGCCCTCGTCGCGGAGCTCGTGGCGGATGGCGTCGGCGATCTGCAGATACCGGGGAATGCCGGGACGGTAGTTCAAACGAGCGACCTCCCGCTGTCAGGATGTCTAGACACCTATCACCCCGAGCCCGTCGTCGTCAAATTCCCGCTCGCGACCGGTCCCGGCTCCGCGGCTATTCCCCCGAGAAGCGTCGAGCGTTGCCCATGTGCGGCCACGCGTACGCCTGGAGGTTCGCCAGCATCTGGCGGAGGTGATTCCGATCGTGGTGGACCCACTCGTGGAGCAAGTCGCCCACGCGAAGGTGGCCGACCTTCGGGTGTCGCCCGCCGCGCCCGAGCTCGGCGGCGCCGAGGCCGGTCACGAGGGCGACGCTCTCTCCACGGAGCGCCGCGAACTCGTCGGCCAGCGCCGTGGCGGCGCGCTCGCAGTCGCGCCGCGCGCCGGCGACCTCGCCTTGATCCCAGGTCTGGAGCGTCGGCTCGTCGCTCGCGAGGATGATGCGGACCCGCCCGGCGAAGCCACGGCGCTCGCTCTCGATGAGATGCCCGAGCACTTCCTTGGCGCACCACTCGCCGGGCGCCGGGTGCCAGGCGAGGACGTCGTCGGGCAGCGAGGCGAACTCGGCGCGGATCGTCGCGGCCGCGCTCTCCAGCAGGCGAGCGACCTCGTGCGGGGCCAGCGGCCTCGAGCTGGACGTCATCGGCGGATGAGCTCGCGGGCGATGACCAGGCGCTGGATCTGGTTCGTGCCTTCGTAGATCTGGGTGATCTTCGCGTCGCGCATGAACCGCTCCACGGGGTATTCGCGGGTGTAGCCGTAGCCGCCGAAGATCTGCACGGCGTCGGTCGTGACCTTCATCGCGGCGTCGGCGGCGAAGCACTTCGCCAGGGACGACTCGAGGACCGTCGTCACGGCTCCGCGATCGACGAGCGAGGCCGCGTGATGGACGAGCAGCCGCGCGCCGTGCACCTGCATCGCCATGTCGGCCAGCATGAACTGGATGCCCTGGAACGCGGCGATCGGCTGGCCGAACTGCTGGCGCTCCTTCGCGTAAGCCACCGCGGCGTCGAGCGCGGCCTGGGCGATGCCCACCGCTTCGGCGCCGACCGCCGGCCGTGAGCCGTCGAGGACGCGGAGCGCGAGCTTGTAGCCCTCGCCTTCCTCGCCCAGCCGATGCTCGACCGGCACCTCGCAGTCGGTCAGATGCAACGCCACGGTCGGCGATCCGCGGATCCCCATCTTCCGCTCGAGTTTGCCGAGGGCAAACCCGGGGAACGTCGGCTCCACGAGAAAGGCCGTCACGCCGCCCTTGCCGCGGCCGGGATCCACCGTCGCGAACAGGGTGATGACCGACGCCTTGCTCCCGTTGCTCACCCAGAGCTTGACCCCGTTCAGGACGTAGCGGTCGCCCTTGCGGACGGCCCGCGTCGAGAGCGAGGCCGCGTCGGAGCCGGCGCCGGGCTCCGAGAGCGAGAAGGCGGCGGTGATCTCGCCCGACGCGAGGCGCGGCAGATAGCGCCGCTTCTGCGCCTCCGTGCCGGCCGCGACGATCGGCCAGCCGCCCGCGTACTGGACGAGATAGATGGTGGCGGTGGCCGCGCACGCCCAGGCGATCTCCTCGACGGCGAGGCAGAACGCGAGCGTCCCCATGTCGGTGCCGCCGTAGGCCTCGGGGATGTAGAGCCCCATCAGCCCTTGCTCGCCGAGCCGCTTGAGCGGCTCGGCCGGATAAACTTCGGCCTCGTCCACGTGGGCGGCCAGCGGTGCGATGCGGTCACGTGCGATCGTGCGCACGAGGTCGCGCATCTCACGCTGCTCGGCGGTCAGGGAGAAGTCATCGCGCATGCGCGACGACATTATCGACCAGCCGCCCGTCGCTGACAATTCTCGTCATGTCCGGGGACCAATTTTTGTATCGGAAAAATCCGGATACCTCGGCCGCGCGGCGCAAGTGCGCGAGATCTCGACGACCCGCGAAGCTGGCATCGACGGTGCAGTCACATGGCGCCATGCGCACGTCGGAGAAGGTCGTCGTCGTGATGCCGGCCTACAACGCGGGGCGTACGCTCCGTCTCACATACGAGGAGCTGCCGAAGGACACGGTCAGCCTCGTGATCCTGGTGGACGACGGGTCCACCGATGGAACGCTCGAGGTC
>Ga0066710_100000101_pt1 | contig 36978 bp, 32 predicted proteins | sample GraSoiAngelo_159_FD_79666 | JGI IMG/M metagenome (GOLD analysis project Ga0066710, IMG submission 79666) | Grasslands soil microbial communities from the Angelo Coastal Reserve, California, USA - 14_1009_16_40cm | ecosystem: Environmental > Terrestrial > Soil > Grasslands | place: USA... | reverse complement strand
CTGGATCATCCGCAGCGCGCCGGTGACGATGCGCCGCTTCCTCTGGTCCAAGTTCTGGACCGGCCTGGTGCCGATCCTGCTGATGGCCGAGGCGCTCACCGTGGTGTCGAACCACTTCCTCGGCGCCGATCCCCTGCTGCGCGCGGTGGGCGCGGTGGCGATCTTCTTCATGAGCTTCGCCCTCGTGGGCCTGGCCACCGGCATGGGGGCGCAGCACCCGCGCTTCAACGCCGAGAACACGACCCAGGTGGCCGCCTCCTACGGCGGGATCGCGTTCATGGTCCTGGCCGTCCTCTACATCCTGGCCATGATCGCCCTGCTGGCCTGGCCCTCCTCGGTCTACTTCTGGCACCGCTTCCGCGAAACGTCCCTGGCCCCCGGGGAATGGCTCTGGATGGGCCTCTGCGCCGCCGTCGCGGTCGGGCTCAGCGCGGTGACCTTCTGGGCCCCGATGCGGAAGGGCGTCCAGGCCCTGGAGGAGTTGGGTTAGACTGGAGTTTCGCTGTCCCGGAGGGAGCGTGCTCCTCAAGGCGGACTTCCACATCCACACCCGCGAAGACCCCCACGACTTCATCCGCTACACCGCGCTGGAGCTGCTGGAGGAGGCCGCCCGGCAGGGCTTCGACGTCCTGGCCTTCACCTGCCACAACAAGCGGATCCATACCGAGGAGCTGCGGCGGCGGGCCGAGGGCCTCGGCATCCTGCTGATCCCCGGCGTGGAGGCGGCCATCGAAGGCAAGCACACGCTGCTCCTCGACATGCCGTACTCCCGGCTGCGGGTCCGCAGCTTCGACCACGTCCGGAAGCTGAAGCAGGAGGGCGGCCTCGTCATCGCGCCCCACCCCTTCTTCCCCGCCCCCAAGTGCCTGAACGGCAAGCTGCGCGAGAACCTGGACCTGTTCGACGCGATCGAGTTCTCGCACTTCTATACGCGTACCTGGGATTTCAACCGGAGGGCGGTCGAGTATGCGCGCCGGATGGAGCTGCCCCTCGTGGGGACCTCCGACTGCCACCGCCTCTGGCAGCTCGGCACGACCTACACGATCCTGGAAGCGCCGGCCCGGACGGTCCCCGCGGTCTTCGCCGCCATCCGTTCCGGACGGGTCAGGGTGGTGACGGCGCCGCTGCGGCCGCTCGAGCGCCTCCGGGAGGGTCTCCGCGAGAGGCGGGAGCGCCTCCGCGAGCGCCGGGGGGTGCTGGCCCGGCGTGTCCGCACGGTGGTGAGCGCATGACCCGGCGCAACCCGACCCGGGCGGTGCGCGTGGGCAGCGTGACCCTCGGCGGGGGCCGCCCCGTCGCCGTGCAGAGCATGTGCGCCACCCGGACCCAGGACGTCGACGCCACGATCGAGCAGGCCGAGGCCATCCGCAAGGCGGGGGGCGACCTGGTGCGGGTGGCCGTCGACAGCGCGAAGGACGTGGAGGCGCTGGCCGAGGTCCGCCGGCAGACGAAGGCCAACCTGGTCGTGGACCTCCAGGAGAACTACCGGCTGGCGGCCCGGGTCGCCCCCCACGTCGACAAGATCCGTTACAACCCCGGCCACCTCTATCACCACGAGAAGGACAAGCCGGTGCGCGAGAAGGTGCGCTTCCTGGCCGGCGTGGCCGGCGAGCACGACTGCGCGGTCCGGGTCGGCGTCAACTGTGGCAGCGTCGACCCCGAGACCAAGGCCCGGCATCCCGGGGACGACGTGGCGGCGATGGTGGAGTCGGCCCTTGACCACTGCCGGATGCTCGACGAGCTGGGCTTCGAGCGCTACGTCGTGAGCCTGAAGGACTCGCATCCCCGCAAGGTGATCGAGGCCAACGTCCGGTTCGCCACGCTGCGGCCCGACGTCCCCCTGCACCTGGGAGTGACAGAAGCGGGCATCCCGCCGGAGGGCGTCATCAAGACGCGGGTGGCCTTCGAGCAGCTGCTCACCCGCGGCATCGGCGACACCCTGCGGGTGAGCCTCACCCTGCCCAACCCGCGCAAGCACGAGGAGGTGACGGTCGGCCGGCAGATCCTGGCCGACATCGAGGCCGGCCGCTTCCGCTCGGTGCCGGTCTTCGACGACGACCGTCTGAACATCATCTCCTGCCCGTCCTGCTCCCGGGTCGAGAACGAGCGCTTCGTCGAGCTGGCGGAAGCGGTCAAGGGCATGACCGCCTACGCGGAGAAGCACGCGCTGACGATCGCCGTCATGGGCTGCCGGGTGAACGGGCCGGGCGAGACCGACGACGCCGACCTCGGCCTGTGGTGCGGGCCGACCCACGTCAACCTGAAGCGGAAGACGCAGGCCGTGGGGGCTTTCACCTACGACGAGATCCTCGACCGCCTGCGACGCGAGCTGGATGGTCTCATTGCCTCGCGGGCCGGCGAGGCCCTCCCCTCGCGCTAACGCGCGGGACGCACCGGGGCGCCGCCGCCGGCGAGGTCCGCGTCCACCATGAGCCGCACCAGCTCCTTGAAGCTGACGCGCGGCGTCCAGCCGAGGACGGTGCGGGCCTTGGTCGGGTCGCCGAGGAGGACGTCCACCTCCGCGGGCCGGAAGTACTTCGGGTCGACCTTGACGAAGTCCTCCCAATGCAGGCCGGCGCAGCCGAAGGCTTCCTCCAGGAACTCCCGCACCGAGTGGGTCTCGCCGGTGGCCACGACGTAGTCGTCGGGGCGGGCCTGCTGGAGCATCAGCCACATCGCCTCGACGTAATCCTTCGCGTAACCCCAGTCGCGCTTGGCGTCCAGGTTGCCGAGGCGCAGGTCCTTCTGCTTTCCGTGCTTGATGGCCGCCACCCCCATGGTGATCTTGCGGGTGACGAAGTTCTCACCGCGACGTTCGGACTCGTGGTTGAACAGTATCCCGTTCGAGACATGCAGGCCGTAGCCCTCGCGATAGTTCACGGCCATCCAGTGGCCGAACACCTTCGACACGCCATAAGGCGAGCGGGGGTGGAACGGTGTGCGCTCGGTCTGCGGTGTCTCCTGGACGAGGCCGTACATCTCCGAGCTTCCCGCCTGGTAGACCCGGCTGGGCAGGCGCAGCTCGCGCACCGCGTCGAGCAGGCGCAGGACGCCGAGGGCCGTCACGTCGGTCGTGTACTCGGGCATCTCGAAGGAGACCTTCACGTGGCTCTGGGCGGCCAGGTTGTAGATCTCCTCGGGCTCGATCGTCTCCAGCGTCCGCACGAGGCTGTTCTGGTCGACGAGATCGCCGTAGTGCAGGGCCAGGCGATCGCGGACGTGGTCGATGCGCCAGGTGTTGAAGGAGCTGCTCCGGCGGACGAGGCCGTGCACCTCGTAGCCCTTCTCGAGCAGCAGCTCGGCCAGGTAGCTGCCGTCCTGCCCGGTGATGCCGGTGATGAGCGCCTTCCGCGCCAAGGGACCTCCGGATGAAGACGGCAATCTACATCGGCGGCGCTGCGGGGGTCAAAAAGGTTGGGAAGGAGCTAGGTATAGAGCAAAGGAAAGGGACCGCGGTTGCCGAACAACCCGCCCGCGCCTCGAAGATCCCCGGCCGGTCGCTCGACCGGTCGTTCCCGCGCTTCCCGACGTGGCTCCCTCCAAACCCCGCCGTTCACCGCGGAAGGTCCCGACGCGCCGACGATGTGCTGTCCGGCTACGCGATCCCTTGTCCACTACGACAGGCAGCAGGATCCATGCCAGGCAGCCCGAATGGCAGCAACTACTTGGATGTATTGAGCTTGTTCGCCGCAGCCCCATCGCGGGGCGGCTACGATTGATGCGTAAGCTCAACGTCCGATTATCATCCGCGCAACATCACTGCCGCGGGCGCGGCCGCGTCTGGATACCGAGCTGCTTCATCTTCCGGTAGAGGTTCGTCCGCTCGATCCCCAGCTCGCGCGCGGTGTCGCCCAGGTTGCCGCCGTTGGCGGAGAGGCGGTAGAGGATGTACTGCCGCTCGAAGCGGGCCCGCGCCTCGCGCAGCGGGAGGGGACCTTCTTCGGCGGCCGCCGCCGACATGTTGAGCACCGCCATGAGGTCGGAATGCCCCACCACCTCCTTGGTGACGAGCACGACGACGCGCTCCATGAGGTTCCGCAGCTCGCGCACGTTGCCCTGCCAGGGGAGCTGGACGAGGAAATCCATCGCGCGCGGAGACAGCCGCTTCGGCTTGACGCCGTTCTCGACGCTGGAGAGGCGGAGGAAGTGCTCGGCCAGCTCGGGGATGTCCTCCCGGCGAGAGCGCAGCGGCGGAACCGCGATCGTGAGGACGTTGATGCGGTGGTACAGGTCCTCGCGGAACCGGCCCTGGGCGATCTCTTCCTGGAGATTCTTGCTCGTGGCGCAGAGGATGCGCACGTCCACCGGGCGGGTCTCGGAGCTGCCGACCGGGGTCACGACACCTTCCTGGAGGACGCGGAGGAGCTTGGCCTGCGTCATCAGGCTCATGTCCCCGATCTCGTCCAGGAACAGCGTGCCGCCGTGGGCCGTTTCGAACCGGCCCTTGCGGTCGGTCACCGCCCCCGTGAAGGACCCTTTCACGTGGCCGAACATCTCGCTCTCGATCAGCTCGCCCGGGATGGCGGCGCAGTTCAGCTCGATGAACGGGTGTTCGCGCCGCGGAGAGCGGGCGTGGATGGCATGGGCGATCAGCTCCTTGCCCGTCCCGCTCTCGCCGGAGATGAACACCCGGCATTTCGTGGGGGCCGCCATCTCGACGAGCTGATAGATCCGGCGCATCGGCTCCGAGCGGCCGACCATGCCGTAGCGCGAGCCGTCGGCCACCGTCTCCGGGTCGGTCTCGCCGCCGGGCAGGGGGCGCTGGAGGATCCGGTCCATGAGTCGGAACAGCCGGTCGCGGGAGATGGGCTTCTCGATGTAGTCGGTGGCGCCCATCCGCATCGCTTCGACCGCCTCGGTGACGCTGCCGAAGCCGGAGATCACCACGACCGGGGTGCCGGGCGATTGCCGCTGCAGCTCCCGCAGGACGTCGATGCCGGCGCCGTCGGGAAGCTTCAGGTCCAAGAGCACCGCCGCCGGGTGCCGCTCCCCGAAGAGCCGGAGACCCTCGCCGACCGAGGCGGCGGCCAGCGTCTGGTGGCCCCGCGCTCGGAGCATCTCCACACAGGTGCGCCGGACCGCCTCGTCGTCGTCGATGATGAGGGTGGCGCCGTCGCGGTGGGGCATGAGCAGCGCATGGTATCATCGGGCCGAAAATGGCGGCAACCGCTCGGCCGCGAGCGGCCGCCGGTGGAAGTCGTGCGTCTCAAAGGTATGCGACCACTCTCGTTCAAGCTGTTCCTCGCGGGCAGCCTCTTGTCGGCCGGCTGTTACAGCTTCCACCAGACCGGGCCCGAGGACGCCAGCCCGGTCCTCCGTCCCACGCTCGTGGACGTGACGGTCGAGTACCGGCAGCCGAACGTCTGCTACTCCTCCAGCAACTGCAACGACAACGTGGCGTTCCTGGCCAGCTGGTTGCCGACCGGCCAGGGCATCCTGCTGCAGCGCCTGAGCGGCTTCGCCTGGCGAGGGGTGATCCACAACGTGCCCGTCAACTACCCGCCCAAGGACGACCCCTACGTCGTGGCGATCTACGACCCCTACCTTCGCGACACCGAGTTCGGCGGCATCACGGCGGGCCGCCTCATCGTCGGAGGACAGAACCTCACCGACTTCGTGACCGTCCTCGACACCGCGGGCACCCCCCACGAGAGCGCGTTCGTGTACATCGACGAGAACGGGTTCGGGCACAATCCGTCCTAGCGGCCGGCCCGCCCAGACGCAAACGGACGGGAACGGTACGCCAGAGCCGCGTCAGCCCCGCGAAAGCCATGTGCGCGGCGCCACGTCCGGCCCCCGGAACCATGGCCGCGCGTGAGTGTCTAATTCCAAGACCGTGGCCGAAGAAGCTCCAAAGCGGTTCCTGTTCACCCTTGCCGCGTCCCTGGTCACGACGGGGATCCTGTTCGTCGTGCTCCTGCTCGGCGGTTGGGCCTACAACTACCGCCGGTCGTCCCTTCACGAGGGGCGCCTGACGCGCTTGCTGGAGAAGCACCCGACGGTCGCGCCGGTGCTCGAGGGGCTCCGCGCGGAAGGAGGGCAGCTCCTGGGTTCTCCTTCCGGCGAGCCGGCCCTTCGCCAGGCCGCGGCCCGGTGGGGCTCCGCCCGGGCCGCCGAGGTCCTTCGGAAGGGATCGAAGTGGCCGCAGACCCGGGTCGTTCAGGTCGGCGACATGATCTACTTCCTCTACTTCGACTCCGCCGACGTCCTGCGGGACTTCACCAGCGTCAGTGAGTGACGCTAGCGGGTCGTGCCGCGGATGTCGCGCAGCTTCGCCTGGTGCTGCTCGAGGATGCGGCCCTGCTCCGAGCCACGGTCGGTCACGTACTTGGCCGCCTCGGTGAACTGGGTCTCGGCCAGCGAATACTGCCGCTTGTCGAAGAACGCGACCCCCCGCGAGAGGTAGATGGCGGCCAGCTTGACCCGTGTCGCCTCGTCGTCGGGACGCCAGATGAGGGCCTGCTTGTACTGCTCGATCGCCGCCACCGGGTCCTTCTTCTCCTGAGCGAGGAAGTCGCCGTAGAGCGCGAAGGGCTCCCCGCTTTCCTTGATCCGGCGCACGAGCTCCTGATACCCGACCTCGGCGTCGTCCAGGCGGCCGGCCTTCACGGCGAAGCCGATCATGGCGTCCACCGGGATCCGGCTCGTATCGCCGCGGATGGCCAGGCCGTACTCGCGGACGACGCGCTCGGGGCTATAGTCGATGCCGGGTTCCGGCGTCGGCGGCGGCTCCGGCGGACGACGGCCGGCCGGCCGGCGCGCCAGGGCCTCACGCTCGCGCTCGTGCTGGCGGATGGCGTGGGGGGCGAGGACCTGCCCCAGCGCGAGGTGCGCCGCGGCCAGGTCAGGGCGCGCCGCCACCGCTTTCTCCAGCAGCTCGACGGCCTGGCGCTCCTCCGGCTTGAACTCCGGCGCCGAGGGCGGCAGGGCGCCCTTCGGCAGCGGCGACTCCGGAGGCGGGGGGGTGGGCAGGGGGGCCGACTCGGCTTTCTTCGCCCACGCCCGGCCCTGCAGGTAGAGGGAGTCAGGGTCACCGGCGCCCTTCAGGCGGGCGAGGGCGCCGTCGGCGTCTCCCTTGTCGATGAGCGCCCGGGCCTCCTCCGCTTCGCGGGTCGTGGCCGTGGCGGAGCCGCCCGACGTGGTGGAGCGAGCCTGGCATCGGGCGCCGGAGAGGAGGAGGAGCAGGCCCGCCACCGCGCGGCCCGCCCGCCGGCTCACGCGGGAGGAGCAGGCGAGCCCGAGGTCGCGCGGCGCAGCCGTTCGATGGCGCGGGTGGCCCGGTCGACCACGCCGCCGCTCGGGTCGGCCAGCAGCGGGGTCAGGCGCCGGATGGTCTCCCCGTCGCCGATCTGGCCGAGGACGTCGCAGAGGCCGGCGCGGACCTCGGCGTCCGGGTCGCTCAGGTACTGGTAAAGGTCGCCGACCACGCCGCGGCCCATCTCCAGCAGGTAGCCGCGGGCTCGCGGGCCCAGGCTGCGCGAGGGAAGGCTGAGGACGATGCTGTCCAGGAACGCGCGGTCACCCATGCGCGCGAGGGCGAAGCTGTAGGCGAGCTTCACCTCGTCGCTGCGCTCGCGCTGGTAGTCCTTCTTGAAGGCGTCGAGGCGCGAGGCGTCGGAGATCCGGCCCAGCCCCTCGACGGCCAGCCGCCGCTTCTCGGGATCGGGATCCTGCACGATCTGCTGGAAGAGGTCGGCCTGGGCGGGGTCGCCCACGCGGGTGAGCGCGTCGAGCACGCGGAACCCCAGCTCCTTGCGCCGGTTCGCTTCGTACATCTCGCGGAGCGCGGGGCCCGCCTCCCTCACCTTCAGCACGCCGATCGCTTGCAGGGCGCGGTTGCGCACCGACGAGGCGGGGTCGGACAGGAGCGGGACGAGGGCCCGGCCCTCCTGGAGCGTGCCGATCTTGCCGATGGCGGTGGCCGCGGCGCCCCGCACGCCCGGCTCCGGGTCCTGGAGGGCGGCCGTCAGGTCGCGCAGGGCCGCGGTGCCGTTGAGGATGCCGAGGGCGAGGGCGGCCTCCTCACGGATGTCCTTGTCCTCGTCGCGCAGCGCGCGGGCCAGGGCCTGGATGACGGCCGGCTCGACGACGGCGTAGGGCGGGATCGAGGAGCGGTCGAACTCGTCGGAGAAGAGGTCCAGGAACCGGCTCACGGGCGAGGCGCGCTCGCGATCGGAGTAGATCTCGACCAGCGTGCCGATCGCCTCCTCGCGGATGCCGGGGTCACCGTCGCCCATCGAGGTGACCAGGGCCGGCACGCCCGAAGGGTCGCGCAGGGCCCGCAGCGCCTTCACCACCTCCAGCCGCACCCTGGCCTCGGGGTCATGGACGAGGGGCGCCAGGTGGGCGACGGCCTCCTTGCGCCGGCTCTTGCCGAGCGCCTCGGCCGCCTCCTGCCGGGTCCTGGTGTTGGGGCTCTTCAGGTTGGCCAGCAGGTCTTCGAAGCTGAGCCGGGTGGCCGCGCCGAGCGACGGAGCCGCGAAGAGGAGGAGGAAGACGGCGGCGGCGCGCACGTCTCGGATCATAGCAAAACCGAAATGTCGATCAATCCTTTTCAGCCGCGCAGGGCCGCGTGGCGGGCCGCCCCCTCGAGCGCCTCGCGAAGGTAGCGGCTGGTGAGCCCCCGGCCGCCGGCCGCCAGCGCCTCGGGCGTGCCCTGGAAGACGACGTGGCCCCCCTCCGCGCCCCCTTCCGGGCCGAGGTCGACCACCCAGTCCGCCTGCTTCACCACGTCCATGTTGTGCTCGATGACGACGAGCGTCGCTCCGGCCTCCAGCAGGCGCTGGAAGCAGCGGAGCAGCTCGGCCACGTCGCCCATGTGGAGGCCGGTGGTGGGCTCGTCGAGGACGTAGAGCACCCGCTGGCCCGCCTTGCGGGCCAGGTGGGCGGCCAGCTTCACCCGCTGGGCCTCGCCCCCCGAGAGCGTGGTGGCCGGCTGGCCGAGCCGGAGGTAGCCGAGGCCGATCTCGGCGAAGAGCCTGAGGCGCCGCACCACCTTGGGCTGCGCCCCGAAGAAGTGCAAGGCCTCGTGCACCGTCATGTCGAGGACCTCGTCGATCGTCCGCCCGTGCCAGCGCACCTCCAGCACCGGGGGCCGATAACGCCGCCCGCCGCAGGCCTCGCACACGAGGTACACGTCGGCCAGGAACTGCATGTCGACCTTCACCTGGCCGTCGCCGCCGCAGGCTTCACACCGCCCCCCGGGGACGTTGAAGGAGAAGTGGCCGGCGGTGAGCCCCCGGTCCCGAGCCTCCCGCGTCGAGGCGAAGAGCTCCCGGATACCGTCGAAGGCCTTCAGGTACGTGACCGGGTTCGAGCGCGGCGTGCGACCGATCGGCGACTGGTCGACGAGCACCAGCTCTTCCACGTAGCCGGCCCCTTCGACGTCGTCGTGATCCCCCACCCCGCGGTCCCACCGCCCCTGCCGGCGGAGCAGCGACGCGCAGAGCACGTCGTGGACGAGCGTGGACTTGCCGGAGCCGGAGACGCCGGTGACGCAGGTGAAGGCCCCCAGGGGGATCTTCACGTCGACGTTCTTGAGGTTGTGCTCGCGGGCGCCGCGGATCGCGAGCGCGAGGCCGTTGCCGCGGCGCCGCTTGGCCGGGACCGGGATCTGCAGCTCGCCGCGCAGGTACTTGCCGGTCAGGCTCCGTCCGTCCTCCAGCAGCTCCGCGTGGCTGCCCTGGAAGACGACCCGGCCTCCCTGCTCTCCCGCTCCCGGGCCGAGGTCGATGATGTGGTCGGCCACCCGCATGATGCCGGGGTCGTGCTCGACCACGACCACCGTGTTGCCCTGGTCGCGCAGGGCCTGGAGGATCCGGACCAGGCGGTCGGTATCGCGCGGATGCAGCCCGATCGACGGCTCGTCGAGGACGTAGAGCGTGCCCACGAGGCCGGTGCCGAGCGAGGTGGCGAGGGCGATGCGCTGGGCCTCACCCCCCGAGAGCGTGCCGAAGGGCCGGTTGAGCGTCAGGTAGTCGAGGCCGACCTCGGCGAAGAAGCGCAATCGCCGCTGCAGCTCGGCCACCACCTTGCGGGCGATCTTCGCCTCGCGCTCGTCCAGCTCGAGCCCGGCCAGGAAGACCTGGGCCTCGCGGACGGGCAGGGCGCACACGTCGTCGATGCTCTTGCCGCCGACCTTGACGTGCAGCGCCTCCGGCCGCAGCCGGGCGCCCGCGCAGGCCGGGCAAAGCTGGTAGCCGCGGTAGCGGCTCAGGAACACGCGGACCTGGACCTTGTACTTCTTCGTCTCCAGCCACCGGAAGAAGCCCACCACGCCGTGGAACTCCTCGTCGCCTTCGAGCACGAGCCGCCGGTGCTCCTCGGCCAGGCGGGACCACGGGACGTCCATGGGGATGCCCCGCCGGCGAGCGAAGCGCTTCAGCTCCGCCAGCAGCCCGCGGTAATGGGGCTTGTTCCAGGGCTCGATGACGCCCTGGCCGAGCGAGCGCTCCTTGTCGGGGATGACGAGGTCCTGGTCGATCTCGATCAGGTTCCCGAACCCGTGGCAGGTCGCGCAGGCGCCGTAGGGATTGTTGAAGGAGAACAGCCGCGGCTGGGGCTCCTCGAAGGCCCGGGCGCACCGGGCACAGTCGAAACCCTCCGAGAAGCGCAGACGCGGTCCGTCCACGACCTGGGCCAGGGCCTGGCCACCGCCCTCCGCGAAAGCGGTCTCGAGGGAGTCGGTCAGGCGCGAGCGCGCGTCGACCCGGACGGCGACGCGGTCCACCACGATGACGAGGGGGTCGCCGAGGCGGCGCTCCACCCCCGTCAGGCCCTCGGCGGTCAGCGACTCCAGGCTGGTCACCTCGTTGCCGACCAGCAGCCGCGTGAAGCCGCGCTTCTGCAGCCGGTCGAAGAGGTCCGGCAGCGGCGTGCCGCCCACGCTCAGGGGAAAACCCACCAGCACCCGCGTGTTCTCGGGCAAGCCCAGCAGCCGCTCGACCGCCGACTCGGCAGTGTCCTTGGTCACCTGGGTGCCGCACGAGTCGCAGATCGTGCGGCCCACGCGGGCAAAGAGCAGCCGCAGGTGGTCGTGGATCTCCGTGGCGGTGGCGACCGTGGAGCGCGGGTTTCGCGAGGGAGGCCGCTGGCGCAGGGCGATGGCGGGGCAGATCCCGTCGAGCAGGTCCACCTCCGGCTTCTCCATCCGCTCCAGGAACTGCCGGGCGTAGGCCGAGAGGCTTTCCACGTAGCGGCGCTGGCCCTCCGCGTAGAGGGTGTCGAAGGCCAGGCTGCTCTTTCCCGACCCGGAGACCCCCGTCACCACCACCAGGCGGCGGGTGGGGATGGCGAGGTCGATGTTCTTGAGGTTGTGGACGCGGACGCCCCGGGCGAGGATGGCTTCGGCCATGGAATCAGGGTGCGCCCACGCAGCCGTCAGCCGCGAAAACGCAACCGCCAATCATACCACCCCGGCCGTTCAACGCGGAGGACGCAGAGAGCGCCCGGAGTTGTCGCGCGCCCCCTTGAACCCCGTTTGCTTCGCGCGAGTGAATCGCGCGCCGCGCGCGGCGATTGCTATTTCTCGTCGAAGGCCGAGGAGACCTTTTCCTTGGCCTTGGCCGGGGCGGCCGAGCTTGCGGCCGGGGCCTCGCCGAGCCGCGCCTTCAGCGCGTCGAGGGCGGAGTCGACCTCGCTCTTGCGGCCCAGCGCCGAGAGCTGCCGGTCCAGCTCCTCGCCCTCCGAGACGGCGATCGTGTCCATGGCCGAGAGCTTGTCGGCCTGCTCCTGGATTGATCCGGCCGTCTTGTCGAACACCGACACCGCGCCGTCGATGTTGTACTCGTCGGTGATCTCCTGCATACGGCGCTGGGCCTGATTCATCGCGTTGATCGCCTTCAGCTCGCCGAGCTGCCGGATCTTGCCCTCGACCCGCTCCTCCTCGATCTTGAGCTTGCTCCGGGCGTTGTCGGCCCGCAGCCGGGCGGCCTTGTAGACCTGGTCGGAGCGCTCCCGCGTCGACTTGGCCTCGACCTGGAGCTGCAGCGCGCGGCGGGCGAGCTTCTCGTTGCCCTGCCGGAGGGCCTCCTCGGCCTGGGCGTCCAGGTTCTTGACCCGGGCGTTCTGGGCGTCCAGCTCGCGCTTGGCCTTGGTCTCGAAGGCGATGGTGGTGGCGGTCGCCTCGCGGAGGACGCGGAGGTTGTCCAGCATCTCCCGCACCGACTGCTCCAGCATGGAGACCGGCACCCGGGCTTCCGCCTCGCCCAGGATGGCGTTGAAGACGGCCTTGAAGAAACGGCCGATGCGGGTGAACATCGTGCCCCCCTTGAGGGCGCGAAGATAGCACGCGTCCCCCCCGCCCTCAAGAGCCCGAAGTTTCCTCTTTACCCTGGAGGGGCGGAACTCCTATACTCCCCCTTCCATGCTCTCCCTCCCGGAGGCGCCTTGGCCCTCATCCTCGTCGTGGACGACGAGCCGGACCTGCTGGCCCTCCTCGTCGATCAGGTCTCGTCGCTCGGCTACGACGTCGTGGCCGCCCGGGACGGAGCCGAGGGCCTGCGCCTCGCCCTGGACCGCCGCCCCGACGTGATCCTCACCGACGTGATCATGCCGTACATGGACGGGCCGGAGATGCTGGACCGGCTGCGCTCCCGGCCCGAGACGCACGCGATCCCGGTCATCGCCCTCACCGCGCTGACCGACCGGCGGACGCGCAACCGGCTCGGCGCCCTGGGCGTGCGTAGCCACCTGGCCAAGCCCTACACGCTGCGGGAGCTGGCCCAGCGCATCAGCGAGGCCATCCCTCCCTCCGCGTGGGGGGATCCGGCTACTGGGGCCGGGAAGCGGCCGCCTTCGCTTCCGCCTCGTACTCGGCGATGAAGCGCTGGGGCTCCTTGAGGAGCTCCTCCGCCTTCGGCACCAGCGAAAGAGCCTTCTGCACCTGCGGGTCCCAGGCCATCGTGCGCCGGCGGACCTCGCCCTCGCCGTAGACCTGCCGCAGCACCTCCTCGAGGAGCAGGCGGGAGATGGCCTCGCGGTTGGCGGCGATGTCCTCCGCCGAGTGCCGCAGCTTGCGGGAGTCGAGGTAGGCCGTGAAGTCGGCCAGCACCTTGTCGTCGACCTGGAAGTCGCGGCTGATGAGCTTGATCTTGCCCGAGCTGACCCCGGAGCGCGACCCGGTGCCGGCGATCTCGGCCACTCCGGCGCTCTCGGAGGCGGCGTAGCTCCGCGAGAAGCCGATGAAGGCCTGCCGGGCCTGCAGGTAGGCCACGAACTTCGACGGCGTGGCCGGCTCCACGCAATAATCGGGGGTGATCCCGTCGCCACCATAGACCTTGCGGCCGGCGTCGGTCAGCTTGGCGTCGGCGCCCGACTGGTGGCAGGTCCGCCGCTCCTTGGGCATCGCGTAGTAGTCCTCGAGGGCGGTCGTCGCGTAGTCCCGCTGGATCGAGCGGCCCGACGGCGTGTAGTAACGGGCGGTCGTCAGGGCCAGCGCATAGCCGCGGTTGTTGCGCAAGGGGATGATCGTCTGGACGAGGCCCTTGCCGAAGGTCGTCTCTCCCACGATGAGCGCCCGGTCGTGGTCCTGGATCGCGCCGGCCACGATCTCGGAGGCGCTGGCGCTGTGCTTGGAGACGAGGAGGACCAGCGGCACCTCCGCGTAGCGGCCCTCCACCTCGGTCACGTAGCTGGACTCGTCGCGCTTGCTGCGGCCCCGCGTGAACACCACCATCTGGCCCTTCTTGAGGAAGAGGTTCGAGACCGCGAAGGCCTGGTCGAGCAGCCCGCCGGGGTTGTCGCGGATGTCGAGGATGATGGAGGTGGCCCCGCCCTGGGTGAGCGTGCGCAGGGCCCGTTCCAGCTCCCGCTCGCAGTCCCGGGCCTCGCCCGGGCGGCAAGCGGTGACCTCGTTGAAGTCCACGAGGCGGATGTAGCCCGTCTTCCTGGTCGCCATGAACGAGAACGGCACCGCGTGGAGGGGGATCTCGTCCCGGATGACCGTGAACTCCAGCGGCTGGTCGTAGCCCTGGCGGACGATGGTGATGCGCACCGGCGTGCCCTTGGGACCGCGCAGGCGCTTCACCGCGTCGTCGATGCTCATGCCTCGCGCGTCCTCGTCCTCGATCCGGGAGATGACGTCCCCGGCCCGGATGCCGAGCCGGTGGGCCGGCGTCCCTTCGAAGGGCGAGACGACGGTGATGTTGCCGTCGACCGACTGCACCGTGATTCCCAGGCCGTAGTAGGAGCCGTGCTGCCGCTCCTGCATCGTGGCGTAGTCCTTGACCTCCAGGAAGTTCGAATGGGGGTCGAGGGTGCGCAGCATCTCCCGGATGGAGGAGGAGACCAGGCGGTCGCTCTTCACCTCGTCGACGTAGTTGTCCTCGACCGCGCTCACGATCGCCGTGTAGATCCGCAGGTGGTCCGACAGCCGGCTCGTGCCGGCCAGGACGCGCCCGCCGAAGAGCCCGCCGGCGACGGTCGAGGCGACGACGATCCCCAGGCTCACGGTTCCGAGGCGGGTCAGCTTCTTCATCAGGGCGGCGACCTCCCGCTTGATGATAGCAGAGTCTAGGCTTTGGCCGCCGGGGGCGCCGGCCGTGACCACCGCCGTCTCACGGCCCATATCGCCAGCGCGACGAGGGCCGCGGCGGCCGTCACGCCCAGCAGCTCGAGGCCCCATTCGGAGAACCAGGCGTCGACGGCGCGCAGGAGCTGCAGGGCCTCGTCGCCGTACAGGATGCCCAGCGCGCCCCAGAAGACGTAGCGGATGCCGCGGGCCACGATCAGCGTTCCCGCGAAGCGCCGCCACGGCACCCCGAAGACGCCCGCCGACAGCACGAAGATCTTGAACGGCATCGGGGGCGGCAGCAGCGCGGGGATCACCAGCGCGAGCAGGTCCCAGCGCTCGAAGGCCGCCCGCGTACGGGCGACCTGGGCCTTGCCGAACCTGCGCTCCAGGAGCGGCTCCCCGCCCCGCCGGCCGATCTCCCACAGCAGGCTGCAGCCGGCGAGCGAGCCGAGGGTGGCCATCGTGATGGGGACCCAGGCGGCATGGGGCCGGAGGGACGACGAGGTGACGACCAGGATGTCGTTGATCTCGGGCAGGCTCAGGAAGGACGAGTCGCAGAAGGCGACCAGGAAGAGGCCGGCCGGCCCCAGCGTGGGCAGGACGACGGACTGGATCCAGAGGACGACCTTGTGCATGGAGGGCCCCGGCCTCAGGCGGGCGGAAGGAAGAACTCTTCGGCGTCGGGATCGAAGTCGAAGACCTCCCCGTAGCGGGCCCAGTCGAGCGCCGTCGAGAGCTGCCGCTCGGCCTCCGCCTCCGAGAAGCCCTCCTGCAGCCGCTCCAGGAACAGCGTGCGGGACGCGCGCCCGCCCGCCGCGCGTTCCACGGCGCGGCGGATCTCGGCGATGAGCGAGAGCTTGCGGAGGCACCGGCCCATGCGCTGCTTGCGCTCCGGCTCCTCGGCCGCGGCCAGCGCGCGCCCCTCCGCCGTCAGCTCGATGTCCCCCGCCGCTATGCGGACGAGCCCCAGCCTCTTGGCGGCTTCGGTCACCGGCAGCAGGTCGTCCAGCTCGTAGCCGAGCGGTCCGCCGAGCTTGTAGAGGTCCTCCTTGCCGCCCGGGGTGTCCTTCAGGTGCTCGAGCAGGCCCAGCACCATGCCGATCGGCGCGTGGGGCAGCGGCTGCAGGGTCTCGGCCATGCGGGTCACCTCAGGCGAGAAGAGCGTACATGCGGTCCACCGTCTCCCGCACCTGGGGCAGGTCGGGACGCCGAGGTCGGGGAAGGCCGCGCAGGTCCACCTCGTCGGCGATCCGCCCCGGGTTCGCCTTGAGCACGACCACCCGGTCGGACATCGCCACCGCCTCCTCGATGCTGTGGGTGACGAGGAGGATGCTCTTCGTCATCACCACCGGGGAGGCCCACAGGTCCAGGACCAGCTCGCGCATGGTGCGGGCGGTCAGCACGTCGAGCGCCGAGAAGGGTTCGTCCATGCACAGCAGCTCCGGCTCGACGGCCAGCGCGCGGGCGAGCCCCACGAGCTGCTTCATCCCCCGGGACAGCTCCCGCGGATAGGCCCGCTCGTAGCCGGAGAGGCCCACGAGGTCGATGTACTTCTGCGCCTTCTTCAGCCGCTCGCGCGGCGGGAGGCCGCGCGACTCGAGCCCCACCGCCACGTTGTCCACCACCTTGAGCCACGGGAAGAGGGCGAACGACTGGAAGACCATCGCCGCGCGGGTGTTCACGTCCTTCAGCGGCCGGCCTCCCATGCGGACGGTCCCCACCGTCGGCGTCAGCACCCCGGCCACGATGCGGAGCAGGGTGCTCTTGCCGCATCCGGAGGGGCCGACCAGGGAGAGGAACTCCGCCTCCCGCATCTCGAGGTCGATCGGGCCCAGGATCCGGATCTTCTGCCCGTAGAACTGCTCCACTCCCTCGAGGCGCAGGAGCGCGGCGGGAGCCGCGACGGAGGCGGGTGACGCCACGGTCGTCAAGCCTCCATCTTATAGCGCTCGGCCACGCGCCGATAGACGGGATCCCAGACGGAGCGGTTGACGAGGATGATCAGCAGCACCATCGACGCCAGGCTGGCCGCGACGACCTGCATGACGCCGGTCACGTAGGTCGCGCGGTCCAGGGTGGCCCCGATCCCCCGCACCTGATAGACCCGGCGGCCTGCCTCCAGGTACTCGCAGAGGATCATCGCGTTCCACCCCGCGCCCCACGCGGTCACGCAGCCGGTGATGAGGCTCGGCAGGACGGCGGGCACGAACACCCGCCGCAGGTAGCGCCGTCCACGCAACCCCAGGCCGAGCGCCGCCTCGTCCATCTGCTTGGGTATGGCGTAGGCCGCGCCGGCGACGTTGAAGAGGACGTACCAGAACATCGTGGTGAGGGCGAGCAGCACCGCGGCCGCGTTCATCCCGATCCCCCACCGCAGCAGGATGACGATGAGGGGAAAGAACGCGGTGGCCGGGATGCTGGCCAGGATCTGGATGACGGCCATGGCCGCTCCCCGCACGCGCGTGCTCCGGGCCAGCGCCCACGCGAGCGGGATCGACACCGCCGCGGAGACCACGACCCCCAGAGCCACCCGCACCAGGCTCAACAGCAGGTCCACCGGGATGCCGGCCAGCTCCGGCGAGGCCGGGCGGGAGACGAAGAGGCCGTACAGCTTGAAGACGGCGACGAGCAGGGAGGCGGGCAGCAGGAGGGCGAAGGCCCCGCCCCACCAGCCGGAGGCTCCCCACATCCCCAGCAGCTTGCCGGCCGCGGCGATGGCTTCCTGGCCGGCCGGCGCCACGACGGTGCGGGTCAGCCAGCGCACCAGGCGGCTGCGGCCAAGCACCCGGGCCATCCGCGGCGTCCGCGGCCGGTCGCCGCTCTCCTCGAAGTGGAAGCGCTCGGCCCAGATCTGGAGCGGGCCCCACAGCAGCAGGTGCATGCCGACCGTGGTCGCGATCAGGACCCCGAGGGCGAGGACGGTCTCGTGGTTGCGGCCCACGGTCACGGCCTGGGCCAGGTAGCTTCCGAGGCCGGGCAGGGTATAGCGGGCCGGGCCCACGGCGATAATCTCGCTCGCGATGAGGAAGTACCAGCCGTTGGCCCACGACACCAGCGAGTTGTAGAGCAGGCTGGGCACCACCGCGGGCAGGATGAGCCGCGTCCACCGCAGCGAGCCGCGCAGGCCGAACTGGCCGGCGGCCAGCGCCAGCTCCTCCGGCAGCGTGATGAGGCTCTCGTAGACGCCGAAGGCGAGGTTCCAGAACATCGAGGTGAAGATCAGGAACACCGCCGCCATCTCCACGCCGAGGGCCGAGCCGTGGAAGATGCCGATGAAGAACCCCACCGCCAGGGGGAAGAAGCCGAGGATCGGGACCGACTGCAGGACGTCCAGGGTGGGCAGGATCAGCCGGCGGGCGAAAGGCGAGCGGGCGGCGAGCTGGCCGGTGACGAGCGCCAGCCCCACCGCGAGGAGGTAGGCCACGGCCAGTCGGGCCAGCGAGTAGAGGAGGTAAAGGGGCAGGAGCGCCGGCCGCGGGTCCAGCTCGGGCGCGTCGTAGGGCCGCAGCGACGAGCGGCCGAGATGGAGGCCGACGACGACCGCGCCGATGAGGAAGATCAGGCCGAGGTCGACGGAGTAAGACGCGGGCCTGCGCGAAGCCAAGGTGGCGGGAACCGCTCCATCCTAGCACTCCCCGCGCGCCGCTTGCGGCTAAAGCTGCGGGCGGAGCGGGTGTCTGGCCGGTGCGCCGCCCGCCCCCCGGCTCAGAACCGGATGCTCAGCCCCACGACCGCGGTCAGGCCAGACGCGTCGAGACGGAGCGCGTCCTGCCCCGGCTGCGGCCGGAAATCGTCGCCGAGCCTCGTCCTGGCCCACAGGTAGCGCGCCTCGCCGAGCAAGCTGAAGTCGTGGCCGAGCCGCACCCGCAGCCCGCCCGTCACGTGGAAGCCGGCCGCGACGCCGTCGGACACGAAGTCGTCCGAGGCGATGTCGAGGTTGGCGCTCTGGAAGTCGATGAAGTCGCCGAACTCCTCATAACGGTAGAACACGATGTCCGGGCCGATCCCGACGTACGGCGACACGGTCGCGTAGCGGTCGGCGGGAAGGAGGCGCAGGGTTGCGCCGAACGGGACCAGCGTGAGCTTCAGGCTCTGGAAGATCTCGTCACCGCTCGGGCGCGTGAAGTCACGGTAATTGGTGTCCACGCGGCGGCCGTAGCCGTCGAGGTGGAGGCCCAGCTCGACGTGATCCGCGGGCGTGAAGGTGAACTCCGCCCCGCCGGTGAAGCCCGCCCAGTCGCGCTTTCGCAGGCAATTGCAGGACTCGCCGGTGACCGCGTAAAGGTCGGCATCGTCGCGGAAGAGGTTGCTGTCGGCCCGCGGCAGGAAACCGCCGAGCCGCAACTCGAGGCTGGAGGCCCGTGCCGAGGCGGGAAGGGCGGCCACGAGCCCCAGGGTCAGGACGGCCATCGCTCGACGCGCCATCTCGTCCTCCTTCGTCTCTCCGCCACCCGCGGCGGCTGTCGCTGAGCCGTGAAGCAGGAAGGGTGCCACGCCCGCGGGAGTGCAATTGATTGAGAACCCGGGGCTTATGACTCCAGCTCCGCGGGGCGGACGTCCTCAGTCGAGGACGACGAGCGTCAAAGCTCGCCCGAGCGCAGCTGTTCCTTGAGATGATCCATCGTCCGCCAGCACATGGCCAGGATCGACCAGGTCGTGTTCTGGGTGCCGCCGGAAACGAAGGGGCTCGCGTCGGCCAGGTAGACGTTGTCGACGTCGTGCAGCCGGCAGAACTTGTCGGTCACCGATTGCTTCGGATCGTCGCCCATGCGCGCGGTCCCGATCTCGTGGATCGACCAGCCCGGCGGCAGCAGCTCCCGCTCCACCTTGATCGACTCGGCGCCGGCCGCGGCCAGCATTTCCTCCACGGTGTCCGCCATGTCCTTCGCCATCTTCAGCTCGTTGTCGCCGAATCGGTAGTCGAAGCGTAGCACCGGGATGCCCCAGGCGTCCTTAACCTCGGAATCGAGCATGACCCGGTTCTCGCGCCGCGGCAGCACCTCGCCGAAGCCACCGAGGCTGATCATCGCCGGGTAGTACTTCCGGACGGACGACTTGAACGCCTTCCCGTAGCCGGGAAGGTCGTGGGCCAGGCCCGGGTATTCGTAGCAGCCGCCCCCGCCCTGGAAGTGGTATCCACGGATGAAATCGGGATGGCGGTCGGTGACGTTGCGGAACCGCGGGACGTAGGGCGTGATGGGACGGCCGTCGTCGAGGGTCGGCTCGGTGCCGATGCGGACGGGGATGAAGCCGCTGCCGCGGGGGCCCATCGCGTGCTCGCTCAGGTGGCAGCCGAGCCGCCCGGACGAGTTGCCCAGCCCCTCCGGATGGCGGGAGGACTTCGAGTTGAGCAGGATACGCGTCGTGTCCAGCGTCCCCGCGCCGAGCACGACCACCCGGGCCTTGAACTCCATCACCTCGCGCGTGTTGGCGTCGATCACCCGCACCCCGGCCGCCCGCCCCGTCGTCCCATCGAGGATCACCTCCGAAACGACCGAGTAGGGACGCACGCTGAGGTGCCCGGTGTCGCGGGCCGGGAAGACGAGGGCGGTCGGAGAATGGAACGCGGCGCTGATGTCGCAGCCGCGGCCGCACCGCCCGCGGCCCAGACATCGCGCGCGGTACTTGTTGAGCACGCCCTCGGTCGTCACCCCGGCCCGGCCCGGGATGTAGTGGCGGCCCATCTTCGCAATCGCCCGCTGGAAGGCGACCTCGACGCAGTTGAGCTTGGTGGGCCGCTGGAAGACGCCGTCCGGCACCTGCACCAGGCCTTCCTTAGTGCCCGAGCACCCCAGCAGCACGTCCACCTTGTCGTAGTACGGCGCTACGTCTTCGTACGCGATGGGCCAGTCGACGTCGTAGCCGTCGCGGCTGGCCGCCTTGAACTGGAGAGGGCCGTAGCGGAGGGCGCCCCGGCCCCAGAAGTTCGTCTTGCCCCCCAGCACGCGGGCCCGCACCCAGGAGTAGGGCGTGCCCGTCGTCGGGTGCTCCTTCTCGTTGACGACCCAGTTGCGGGTGAAGCTGTTGCCCGCGTACGAGGTGATCTTCCGGTACTTGTCGAAGACCGGGTTGTTGCCGTAGGGGCGGTCCAGGAAGCTGTACTCGGCCACCGCGATCGGGCGATGGTCGGGCGGCAGGCGCGAGCGGCGCATCGACTGGTAGGGCCACTCCATCGTCCGGTATTCCTTCGGATAGTCCAGCATCCGCCCCGCTTCGAGCATCAGGACCTTCACGCCGGCGGTCGCGAGCTGATAGGCGGCCATTCCTCCGGCGGCGCCGCTGCCGACGATGATGACGTCCCAGGGTCCGCTTCCCGGCTTGATCGATGAGGCCAGGCGCCGCGACTCGTCGGTGACGGCGGCCAGGTCGAGGTCCAGCGTGGGATCGGCGGCCATCATCGACCCTCTGCCTTCTGCCCGCAGTACGGGCAGTCCTTGCCGTCCTGGGTCTGGCAGCCCGTGAACTCGGCCAGGAGCTGGTTGCCCTTGTAGCGCAGCTCCTTGTGGATGCCGATCTCGGAGGTGTAATAGCCCTGGACCGTCGCCTGCTTGGTCATCGCGAAGAATGCCTCCAGGGGCGACTTCTGCGCCGTCCGCTCGCTGCGGCTGAGGTCGGCGAGCAGGGCGTCGAGCTGCCCGGGGTCCAGGCGGACGAAGGGGGCGCCGAACCGCCGGGTGGCGTCCACGTCGAGCGCGGTCAGGCCGTCCAGCCACTCCTGCTTCACGGCATCCTCCGCCTCGCTCAGCAGGAGGTCGACGTAATCGGCGACCCTCGCCTCCCGGGCGCCCGGAGAGCGCTCGTCGGCGGGGATGATCGCCTCGACCAGCGCTTCCACGGTGGCGTATTGCGGGACGGACAGGACCCGCGGACGGGGAGGTGCCTTCGCGGCCTGGATGTGGGCGAAGGCGGCCAGGCCCTCATCGGAAAGCCACGGCATGAAGGCCGTCGCCGCCGCCCCGGCGCCGAGGGTCCGGAGCACGGTGCGTCGGGTGAGCGCGCGCCCGGTCATGGTCGTTTCCGAGTTTACCGCGGTTGGGGTCCGATGCTAGGCGCAGATCAGCGTCGTGACCGTCTCCGGGCGGAGCGGAGAGACGGCAAGCCGGCCTTGGCCTGGTATAGCGCGTGATCGACGGCTCCCAGCAGCTCTTCGGCCGTCCCGCCATCCCGAGGGTACTCGGCGACGCCCACGCTCAAGGACAGGCGCGGCGGCTCCAGGTCCAGCGCCAGCTCGTCCGAGACGCGGCGCGCCACCAGCCTGGCCGCGGCTTCGCGCGTCTCGGGCAGCACCAGCGCGAACTCGTCGCCCCCGAAACGGGCCGCGGTGTCTATGGACCGGCAGGACACGCGCAGCGCATCCGCCACCCGGCGCAGCGCCTGGTTGCCCGCGAGGTGGCCATGACGGTCGTTGATCCCCTTGAGGTCGTCCAGGTCGAAGAAGAGGACCGCGAACGGCCGGCCGGTGCGCTGCGACCTCCCGATCTCTGCCGCGAGGGCGGCCATCAGGCGGCGGTAGTTGCCGAGGCCGGTCAGGGAGTCGCTCACCGCGAGGCGCCGCAGCCGCCTCTCGGCGTCCTTGCGCTCCGATACGACGGCGGCCAGCGCCAGCGTCGTCACGGAGGTCACCGCCATGAAGGCTTGCAGCAGCAGCAGGGACTCGTTCTGCGCGCTCCGCGCGAAGGGCCCGAGGCCGTGCAGCGTCCCCCAGGTGGCGATCCCGGCCAGGATGGCGGTCCCGGTCGCCACCTCGCGTTGCCCGAAACGGAAGGCCGCCCAGATGAGCAACGGGAGGCACAGGAACTCCAGCGGGGCGTTCTTGACCGGCGAGGGCGCGAGCCCGCCGAACACGATCGCGCCCACCAGGCAGAACGAGAGCAGCAGGAACGCGGCCTCGAACGCCCGGGCCCCCCTCCATCGCAGGCGGGAGCTCGCGCTCCAGAGGATCGCGAAGGGGGCCACGACCAGGTCCCCGCCGGCGTCGCCGAGCCACCAGGTCAACCAGATGGACCCGTAGCTCGCCCAATCGGCGAGCCCGGCCAGCGAGAGGGTCGTCACTCCCCAGGTGGCGCTCACCATCGTGCTCACGATCGCCGTCAGGACTGCGAACCTGAAGACGCCGGGCGCGCGCTGCAGGGCGTCGCGGCCGCGGGCGAACCGGTTCACCAGGTACGCCCCGACGACCCCTTCCAGGGTGTTGCCGACGCCGATGCTGGCGGAGGTGGCCAGCGAGCCGGCCGTCGTCACGTTCACCAGGAAAGCGCCCAGGAGGATGGCCGGCCAGACGCGGTAACCGAGCGTCAGGAAGGCGGCCAGCGCGATGCCCGTCGGGGCCCACACGGCGGTGGCGCTCGCGTTCACGGACGCCAGCCTCAGGCCGAGCTTGCCGGCCACGAAGTAGAGCCCGGCCAGGCCTACGAAGACGGCCGCGTTCCGCAGTCGTGACGCGCTCATGCCTCGAGCGGCGCGCTCCGATCAAGACGCGACCCCTGATCGGCGGGAAGGCTCGCCGCTCGAGCAAAGGATAGCCGACGGGGGCAGGAACTTCGGACCGCCGGGCCCCCGCGCGCCTATCCTGTGACGCCCGTCACCTGTGCGCCAGGACCCAGCGGCCGGTCAGTCCCGCCGGTGCTCGGGTATGAGGGGAAGCCTCACCGGCCGGCCTCCCTTCTCGGCCGAGAGGTCTGCGGCCAGGCAGAGCTCCATGGTCTTCTGCGCGTCGAACACGCTGAGGTGCGTCTCCCGGCCCCGGCGTACCGCGTCCACCATCTCGTCGATCTCGCCCTGGAAGGGGTGATGGCTGACGTCGGCGGAGTCGGGCATGAGCGTCTCGATGCGGACGGCCGGGCTCTCGCTTCCGTAGCGGCCCTCGAGGAGCTTGACGTCCGGGAACGGGTTCGCCCGCCTCAGCTCATCGAGGTCGAGCGGCTGTTCCTTCAGCCAGGTGATCAGCGTGTCGCGCACCGTCGCCCGGTCGCCCATCAGCTCCACCCCGAACGTGTAGGGCAGCATGAAGTCGGTGGAGCTGGTCACGTGGCCGAGCGCGCCCTTGCCGAGCTTCACGTTGGCCTCGATGGTCGTGGGCCACTCGTAGCCCTTCGTGAACCGCGTGTGGTAGGCGCTCACCTCCTCCGCCTCCAGGCCCGAGCACCAGCGCAGCGCGTCGACGGCGTGGCAGCCGGCGGCCAGCAGGTGGCTGCCCCCGCTCTTGCGCGTCCGGACCCAGCCCCAGCCCGAGTACCAGTCGGTGACCCGGGACAGGTACTGGACCCGGGCGAACCGGAGGCGGCCCAGGCGGCCCGACGCGCGCAGCCAATGGACGAAACGGAGGTAGGGGTTGTAGTGCAGCTCGAAGGAGACAATAGTGCGGACCTTCGCCCGGCGCACCGCGTTGCGGATCCGGACCAGCTCCCGCGTGTCGAGGCCGGTCGGCTTCTCGAGGACGAAGTGCTTGCCCGCCCGGGCGGCGGCCACCGCCTGGCCGGCATGGAGGTGGTTGGGCGTCGTGATGGACACGATGTCCACCTCGGCCGACTCCAGGAGGTCCTCATAGCGCGGGGTGAAACGGACGCCGGGCACGGCCACCCCGTACCGGGCCAGTTTCTCCCGCGCCCGCGCCTCGTCGCGGACATGCAGCCACACGATGCGTACGTGGGCGTTGCGCAGGAATGCCTTGATGTGCTCGGCCGCGCACCAGCCGATGCCGCTGATCCCGACGCCGAGGATGCGGTCGCGAGACGGGCTCTCTTGCGGTATGAGTTGCCCTCCGGCAGCAACACTATCCCAGGCGGCTTGGGACTCAAAGCCCTCGAAACCCGCGGTTTACGGCGCGGCCTGACTGGCGCGCTTCTTGCTCCGTTACATCTGTGGACGTGATACTCGGGAGGCTTTCATGATCATGACCGGCTGGAACCGCGCGAGCTTGGCGCTCGTCATCGGGACGCTGTCCCTCGGCATGAGCGCGCCGGTGAGTGCGATGCAGGAGGGGCAGAAGCAGGGAGAGCAGGACAAGAAGGAGAAGAAGCAGGATCAGCCGCAGCAAGGCCGGGCCCAGCCGGCTCAACAGCAGCGCCAGCAGGAGCGGCAGGGCCGGCAGGAGCAACAGGCGCAACAACAGGCTCAGCAGCAGGCGCAACGCCAGCAGCAGCGGCAGGAGCGCCAGGCCCAGCAGGCACAGCAGCAACCGCAGGCTCAACAGCAGCGCCAGCAGGAGCGGCAGGGCCGGCAGGAGCAACAGGCGCAAGAGCAGGGCCGGCAGCAGGCGCAGCGCCAGGAGCGGCAGGCCCAGCAGGCGCAGCAGCAACCGCAGGCTCAACACCAGCGCCAGCAGGAGCGTCAGGCCCGTCAGGCGCAACAGGCCCAACAACAGCAGCCGCAGCGACAGATCCGGCAAGAGCAGCAGGCTCAGCAGCAGGTGTCATCAGCACAGCCGCTCCGGCAGCAGCGCCTCTCGCAGGAGCGCCAGCAGCAGCTCATCGAGCAGCAGCGCCAGCGCGCGGCGGCGTACAACCAGCGGCTGGAGCAGCAGCTGAACCTCGCCCAGCAGCGCGCACAGGCCCTGGAGCAGCAGCGTCGCCTCGCGCAGTACCGCTTCCAGGAGCAGTACCTGGGCCGCCTGCGCCAGCAGCGTCTGGCGCTGGCGCGCTCCTACGACTACAGCAACGACCCATACTTCTACACCGCCCCCAGCTACGGCTACTCCTATGACGGGCGCTACTACGAGACGAACCAGTACGGGGCGGACCTGCTCCGGCAGGCGGTCCGATACGGATATGAGGAAGGCTTCCGGGCCGGCCGCGCCGACCGGCAGGACGGCTGGCGCTTCGATCCCGAAGGCTCCTACGCCTACCAGGATGCGAATTACGGCTATACGGGCCGGTACATCGACCAGCCCGAGTACAACTACTACTTCCGGGAGGGCTTCCGCCGCGGTTACGAGGACGGTTACTATGGCCGCTCTCAGTATGGACGGTATTCCAACGGTAACTACAGCATCCTCACGAGCCTCTTGACGCAGATCTTGAACCTGCGCGCCCTCCGCTGACGCTCGTTCGCGGACCGGTTCCCCGAAGCTGGGGGGCGCCCGTTGCGCGCCTCCCACATCCGCTCTCTCCTCCCGATCCTGGCGGTTTGCTGATCGTTTGCTGGAGGCTTGTCGACTCCGGGAACCGCTCCTGGACGGGCGCCGTCAATGCCTTCGAGCCGGGTCGTGGGGCCGGCCGAGGATCGGAGGAGCTCATGGCGCGACATACGGCGATGCGGGTCCTGGGGCTTTCGCCCCGCCGGAGCGGCGAGGTGCTTGCCATCGTCTCCCATGACCTGCGGACGCCGCTCAGCGCCATCTCGATGGGGACCCTGCTCCTCGAGGACGCGGCTCAGCCCGAGGAGAGCAAGATCCACGTGCTGGAGATCATCAAGCGGGCGGCGAGCCGGATGGAGCGCATGATCAAGGATCTGCAGGAGCTGAGCCGTCTCGACGCCGGCCGCACGCTCCGAGTCGAGCCGCGAGCGGTCGAGCTGGCGTCGCTCCTGCGCGAGGGCTGCGAGGCGCTCCACATCCAGGCCCGCGCCAAGGAGCAGGTGGTGGGCTGCGAGCTGCCGGAATCGCCCGTGGCGGTCTGGGCGGATCCGGACCGGATCGGCCAGGTGCTCGGCAACCTCATCGGGAACGCGATCAAGTTCACCCCTCGCGGAGGGCTCATCGCCTTGACGGGCCGGCGGGAAGGCGGCCAGGTCCGCGTGGCGGTCACCGACCAGGGGCCCGGCATTCCGGAGCGCGACCTGGAGCACGTGTTCGAGCCCTACTGGCAGGCGAGGCGCACCGCCCGCCTGGGCGCCGGCCTCGGCCTCAAGATCGCGAAGGGACTCGTGGAGGCGCACGGGGGCCGGATCTGGGCCGAGAGCGCGCCGGGCCGCGGGGCGACCTTCTCCTTCACGTTGCCGATCGCCCGCGGGTCCGACTAGCGAGCGGAGTCGGTTTCGTCCGGCTCGAAGACCCGGAAGACCATCACCACCGAGCCCAGCTTCAGCTCGTCGAGGTCGGCCAGTCGTAGCCGGCCGGTGACCCTGCGCCCGCGGACCCACGTCCCGTTGCGGCTGCCCAGGTCCTCGAGGACGGCCTGCTCGTCCGAGACGACGATGCGCGCATGCCGGCGGGAGACGGTCGGGGAGTCGATCCAGGCCACGGCGCCGTGGTCTCGGCCCAGGACGTTCTCGCCCTCGGACAGCTCGATCTCGCGGCGGTTCCAGATCAGGCGGTACGCGGGTCCTGCGGCCGGCCGCGGCTCGCTCACCTTCCCCGACGGCTCGGCCTCGCCGCAGAAGGCGTAGCCGAAGCCGTGGACGGTGCGGATGAAACGGGGCCGGCGCCGCCGGTCCTGGAGGGCCGCCCGCAGGTCGCTGGCCGCGCTGGCCAGGCTGGCGCCGGTCACGTGCGTGTCGGGCCAGACGAGCGCCTGCAGCTCGGCCTTGGAGACGGCGCCGGGGCGTCGCTTCAGCAGGTGGCGGAGGAGGTCGAAGCTCTTGGGCGACAGGGCCACGACCTCCCCGCCACGCAGGAGCTGCCGCGTATCGTCATCGAAGAGGAACTCCCCGAAGCGAACCTTCACCGTCTGCCCCTTCGGGCTGGCCGGCGAGTCAGGGGCGGACCTCGATCTCCGGATCGAGCAGCGGCTGACCATCACCCAGGATGTCGTACTTGTAGGTTCGGGCATCCTCGGGGTAGTGGTAGATCGCGTTCGGCCCCTTGAACGTCAGCTTGAACCCGCACTTGAATTCGCCGGTCTTCCGGTGGCTCACGGCCGCTTTGCGCGCGCACTTGTCGTCGAGTGGATCCTTCTCCGCGGGCTCCCCGGGCTTGACCGACGGTCCGTGCGGTTGGAAGTTCGCGACCTCCAGGGTCATGTCCTTCGAGCAGTCGTTCTGGAACTGCCACGTCACGGTGTCCTTCCGTGAGACGGACACCCTCAGGCTTGTCTTCGGTCCCCAGCTGTCGACGCTGCATTTCCCGTTCTTGTCCTTGGTGACAATCTTCACGGGATGGTTGGTCGGACCAGGCGAGGGGGTCACCTCCGATGCGCCCGGCTGCGCCATCGAGACGGCCAGTGAGAACCAGGACGTGATCGCGATCCGAGCTGCTCCCTTCACTTGGAGCCTCCTTTCGCGGGGACCGGCGCGTCCCCGATCAGCCTCTGGAACTCCCGAAGGCCGCGGAGGGTCTTGAGGTCCTCGTCCCCCGCCGCCCGCGCGCGGCCGAACCCCTCGGCGATCGCCTGCTCCAAAGCGGCCAGGCTGTCGTCCGGCCGGCTGGCCAGGGCGAGCACGACCGCCTTGCGGTAGATGACATCCGCCATGTGCGGGCTCAGCGCCGTGGCCTCGTCCGCGTGGCGCCGGGCCTCGGGCCACTGGCCGAGCTTGGCCTCGTCGACGGCCAGCATGGAAAGCGTGCGCGCGTCACGAGGGTTGGTCCGGAGCTGCTCCTGGCTGAGCTCGACCGCGCGCCGGTAGGCCTGCCGAGCAGCCTCGCCCCGGCCCAGACGCTCGTACACCTCGCCGAGGTTCCGCTGCTTGGACGGCGCCTTGGGCGCCCGCCGGGCCGCCTCCTCGAATGCCTGCGCGGCCTCGGCGTACCGCCGGTCGGCCAGGAGCGCTGCGCCGAGATTGGTGTAGGTGGCCGCGTCCGGGCTGAGCGCGTTCGCCTGCCGCAGCGTGGCGATGGCTCGCCGGTTGTCGCCGCTGGCGTAATAGACCGTCCCCAGCAGCAGGAGGCCGCGAGAGCTGTCGGGCTGGAGCTCGATGACGCGCCGGCAGGTGGCGGCCGCTTCGGGATAGCGGCCGCTGTCGAAGTAGGCGATCGCCAGCTCGTAGTGGTGCCCCCAGTAGTTCGGCCTCAGCGCGATCGCCTTCTTCAGCTCGGCGATGCCCTCCTCTCGCCGTCCCTGCTCGCAGAGCATCCGGCCGAGCAGGCTGTGCGCTTCGTCGCTGGTGGGCAGGAGGGAGATGGCGCGGCGGAATTCCTCCTCGGCTTGATCGGTCCGGCCCTTCCCCTGGTAGACGATCGCCAGGGCCTGGTGGGCGGCCGCGTCCTCGGGGTCCAGCCGCAACGACTCCGTGATGGCGACGAAGGCCTTCTCCGACCACTGCGCCTCCCGCATCTCCTCGAACCGCAGCCAATAGGCCTGGCCGAGGCCGGCGTGCGCGCCCGCGAATCTCGGGTCCCGGGCCAGGGCGCTCTGGAAGAGGCCGATGCTGTGCTCGAGGTTGTCGCCCTTGACGTCCGGGCGCTGGAGGAAGGAACGCGCCTGGACGTAATCCGCCAGCGCCTCGACGTTCGCCGTCGGGGGACGACCGATGCGGCGGCGCTGCTCGGGCGAGAGCGTCACCTGGAGCGCCTGGCTGAGGGCGGTCGCCGCCTCGTTCTGCAGCGTGAACAGGTCGGAGAACGCGCCGTCGTAAGCGCCGCTCCAGGCGACGAGGTTCGATTGCGGCCGGAGCAGGCTGAGGGTGACCCGCACCGCCTTCCCCGAGGCCTGCACGGCCCCGTCCACCACCAGGTCGGCTCCCAGCTCGCGGGCGATGGAGGCGACGTCCTTCCTTCGTTCCCGATACGGGAGGGTCGCGCTGCGCGAGATCATCGTGACGCCCGGGACCCGGGCCAGGGTGGCGATGAGGACGTCGGCGATGCCGGCGCCGAGGTGATCGTTGCCGGGATCGCCGGTGGCGTTGGCCAGTGGCAGCACGGCCACGACCGCGGAGCCGGGCGGGCCGGCGCTCGACGGAGGGCGCCGAGCCTTGAGCAGGATGCTGTACGAGTAGACGGCCAGCAGGACCGTGATCAGCGCCCAGGCCGACCGCGGCCGTGTCCAGCGACGCAGGTCCGGGAGGCGCCACCCCGGCCCGGACAGCGTCGAGGCGTCACGCAGCGCCTCCTGTTCGTCTCGAAGCGCGGCGGCCAGCTCGGCGGCGGAGCCGTAACGGTCCCGCGGCTCGCGCGCCATGGCCCGGGCCACGATCGCGTCGAGGCCGAACGACACGCCGTCGTTGGCTCCCCGTGCGCGCGGCGTCGCCTCCGTGAGGGCGGCGACACCCACGGCCTGCACGTCCTTCCCTGCGAACGGCCGCCGGCCGGTGAGCATCTCGAAGAGCGTCACCCCGAGGCTGTAGATGTCGCCTCGGGCGTCGGCCGGTTGGCCGAGGAAGCATTCGGGCGGGACGTAGGGCGGCGTCCCGACCATCGTCCGGACGTCGGAAGACTTGTCCCGCGAGCTGGAGCTGTAGCCCGAATCGGGGTCGACGAGACGGACCCCGTGCGTGCGCGCGACGCCGAAGTCGAGCACCTTGACCCGCTCCCCGGGGGTCACGATGACGTTGCCCGGCTTGAGGTCGCGGTGGATGACCCCCATCGCATGCGCCTCGGCCAGCGCGTCGGCGAGCTGGACGCCGATGGCCACCACGGCCGCCGAGTCCAAACGCCCGCCGCGGAGCCGGGCGGCCAGCGTCTCGCCCGGGACGTACTCCATGACGAGGTGCACGCTGTCCGGGGATTCGACGACGTCGTAGATGGCCGCCACGTTGGGATGGTTGAGCCGGGCGGCGGCGCGGGCCTCGTGCAGCAGCCGACGGCGCGCCTCGGGCGCCGTGTTGACCGGATCGGCGAGCGTCTTCAGCGCGACCCGGCGGTGGAGGCGCGGGTCCTCGGCCAGGTATACCTCGCCCATCGCCCCGGCTCCGAGCTTCTCCAGGATCCGGTACGGACCGACCCACGGGGCAGCGAGACCCACCGACTACTTCCTGCGCAAGAGTTGCGAAAGCCTAGCATGCCCCCGGGTCGAGAGGCTACTCGCGGGTGGCGCGACGCCGTTTTTCAGTACTTCACGCGCACCCATTTGCGGGTCCTCATCGATTCGTATCCGGCGTCGAGGACGACGTTGACGATGTAGCCGTCCGCGTACGTCTCGCGCGGCGTCGCGCCGTCCCGGGCGCATTCGACGAAATGCCGCATCTCGGCCTGGTAGCCGTACGTGAAGGCTTCCTCGGGCAGCGGCTTCGTCCAGCCGAAGTCGATGTCCGCCTTCTCGACGACGTAGCCGGAGGGCTTCATGGTGAAGGCGGCAATGGGCGTCGATCGCGTGACGTCGGTGAAGATCGAGCCTTCGCTCCCGTGGACCTCGTTGCGGAGGTCGAGCCCGCCCTTCGTGGTCCAGGAAAGCTCGCAATGGCCGATCCCCCCGCTGGCGAACCGGAGGACGAGGAGGGCGTTGTCCTCGCCCCTGGTCTTGTCGTGGTGGACGAGGCGATCGCCCCAGGCCATGGCCTCGACGATCCGGTCGTCCTTGCCGAAGAAATAGCGCGCGGCGGCGATGGTGTGACAGGCGAGGTCGTTCATCGCCCCGCCGCCGGTCCGGGTCACGTCCCAGAAATGGGCGCTGTGCGGCCCGCCATGCGATTCGCGCGAGCGCACCCAGAGGACACGCCCGATGCCGCCCGAGCGAACGATCTCCTGCGCCTTCACCACCGCGGGGGCGAAGACCTCGGTCTCGGCGTAGCCGTGGAGAGCGCCCGACTTCCGCGCGGCGTCCAGCATGGCCCTCGCCTCCTTGCTGTTCCGGGCCAGCGGCTTCGTGCAGACCTGGTTCCGCTTCGCGCGCGAGAGCTTCAGGCTCACCGGGAGGTGGGCGTCGTTCGGCAGCGCGATGACGAAGAGGTCGATGTCGCCGCGCGCGACGACCTCGTCGAGGTCGCGCGTGGTCCCGGGAATGCGCCAGCGCTCCGCGAAGTCCTTGCCGCGGCGCGCGGAACGGGAGTAGTTGACCCGGACCTCGCAGCCGTTCACATTGGCGAGCCCCTGCAGGTAGAACTCCGCCACGAAGCCCGATCCGAGCATCGCGATCCGGACCGTCTTCACGGCGTTCCTCCATCCGCCGACGATGGACTCGCTGCGGGCCAGACCTCACGGGCGACCGCCCGCCAGAACGGCTCGCCGACGGCCATGAGCGCGAGGCCGGACGCCGCCACCGCCACCGCCTCCACGCTCTCCCGCCCTTCCGGCGACCAGTAGACGTCGGCCAGCCGCAGCCATAGCGCGAACTCGTCCAGGGTGAGGGCGAGCGCCACGCCATAGACCACCGCCAGGCGGAGGTGCCACCGCGGGTCGCGCGAGGCCAGCGCCCCGAAGCCAACCACGATCAAGAGCAGGATCCCCCAGAAGAGATGGTGGATGTGCAGGCCACTCGCGGTGACGAAGTCGCGCAGCGGCAGCAGGTGGTAGTGGACCGAGTACGTGTAGGCCCTCGCGATCAAGAACATCACGAGGAAGGAGCACAGCGCGCGGATGGCGATCTGGCGGCGGAGCGAGAGCTGTCGATGATAGTGCTCGTGCAGGCGCTTACCCAGGCTCATCGCAGGCCGCCTCGTGTTACGAAGATGAGAAGGGCTGGAGGCGGCGTCCGGACTTGAACCGGAGAGTAGAGGTTTTGCAGACCTCCGCCTTAACCACTTGGCTACGCCGCCCCGGAGGAACCCACTATAGAAGAAGGCGAAAGGTCGATCAAGATCCTCTGGCGGGAGGCGCTCCCTCGGCCAGGTATCGACGGGACGGGGTTGACGCGTCCGGCCACCGTTCGTAAGATGGTCATGCGCAAGGGCGGGAATAACTCAGTGGTAGAGTGCGACCTTGCCAAGGTCGAAGTCGCGGGTTCGAATCCCGTTTCCCGCTCCATGACGGTCGCCCACCGGCCGCCAATTGGCTGCGTGATCCACGCGGTCCGCAACCATGGGTGCCCTCGCGCCGGCTACGCCCCACCACCCTTCTAGCTCGACCGTTACCCACAAGAACCTCATGGTGCGTTCCCGGTCAGTCAGGAGGAGATCTGCGTGCGCGAGGTCTGCGGTGTCGCCGTCTTGGCGGTGTTGTCCCATCGTTCGATATCGGAGGGCAAGGGCCGGGGCTCGTGCTCAAGAGCCGCTTCGAGTGGCATTTCGGGAGGAAAGAAGCGGTCGGAGATCCCCGGGCGCCGCGCCCTCCTGGCGGCCAGCGACGGCCCCGGTCACGATGAACGCATGCTGACCATTCCACGAAGGCTCGCAATGACGTGCAGCAAGACGCCTGCGTTTCTGGAACGGACACCCGACGGTGCGGCTCTACGAGGCGGACGACGACCTCGGCGCCAGTCTTCTTGAGCGTTGCGAGCCAGGGACGCCGCTGCGAACGCGGCCAGAGTCAGAGCAGGATCTCGTCATCGCACGTCTTCTGCGTCGCCTGTGGCGGTCACCCGTGGCGCATCCCTTCCGCCCTCTAAACGTGCTTCGGGCGCAGCGGAAGCCGTGGCTCGTCATCGACCCCAAGCCATTCGTCGGTGATCCCGCACGACGTGGATGAACGCGGCCGAGGGGATTCAGGCGTGTAGGCAGAGTGGTCCGGCTCCGCGCACCTGATGGCCGCCTCGCGCGGGGCGATGAACAGCCCATAGGGGGGTATGCTATTTCGGCCGCGGGAGAAGGGAGAGGCCCGCTGCCTCGAGGTGTGGGCAGCGGGGGGTCCGCTATCGATCCGGGTAGATGCCCCGCGCCTTCATCCAGCTCGAGAGATCACGCATGCGGCTGCGAAAATCGGCGGGAGACTGGAACGGCACCGGGCCGGCGGCCTTCGCCGCGGCCAGGACGTCGGCGGCCTCGCGCGGCAGGCCGTTGTCGCCGTAACGGCCCACGCTCTCCTCCGCCAGCCCGGCCCTCACCACCAGCACCGAGTAGTTGCGCCCGTTCAGGAACAGATACCCGAGCGTGCGGCCGTAGGGATCGAGCGTCGCCGCGCGAAGCAGCTCGACCTGGGAGGCGACGGCGAAGGCGCCGCGCGCGAAGGCGGTGGCCTGCTCTCCGAACTCCTGGCTGTAGGGAATGTCGTGCTCGAGGTGCCGCGTCTCGGGCGTGTCGATCCCCAGGATGCGCACGATCTCGGAGTCTTCCCGGGACCAGTGGATCACCACCGAGTCGCCGTCGTCGATCTCGATCGTTCGCGGATCGACGTCCACGCGCATGACGTGAGGACGGGGCTGCGGCCTGGGGGAGGGGCGCGGGGCCTGCGCGAGCAGCGGAATCGCGAGCGAGTGGAGGACCGCAATGGAGAAGAGCACGAAGCGATGGCGCATGCTCGTGGCACCTCCTGGAGTTGTTGGGCGGCCTCTGATCCTGGCGCGCTGGAATCGGGTCCACCCGAGTGGCGACGAGCAGGACAGGCGTGATCAAGCGAGCCGCCGTCGAGGCCCGCGGTCGCCCTCGGTGGGGAGGGGAATGTGGCGGGCGACCGGATGGGCCGTCACCGGCGAGGCATCACGGCGCCGACGGCCGGGGTGGGCGCGGACGGGCGGCGGGCGGGGGCGGCGCGACTTCGAGGCCGGGCGGCCGGGCCGCCTGGCATGCCTTGAGGTACGCGTTGGGATCGTGGCGCAGCGAGCCCTCGGGAAGGGCGTCCCACCAGGGCCCGAGGTCCTTGCGGACCCGATCCGTGTAGAACGCGGGCAGGACGTCGCTCTCGCCCTCGAAGAAGCGGCGCACGCACCGGTCGTCGTCGAGGAGCCGGCGGACGATGGAGTCGTGGCGGATGCGGCCGAAGCCTTCCTCCGACACCGCCCGCACGACGTTCATCCACCGGGCGGTGGGGACGCGGTTCGCGCGCATCCGCCGCCCGATGACGCGCCAGGAGAACGAATGGCGCCGCAGGGCGATGACGTTGTCGTAGAGCGCGGGCCAGGTGTAGTTCTTGGGCCGGACGTTGGTCGCCTGGTTGTTGTCGAGGAAGTGGAAGGGGGTGGGGAGCACGCGGCCGTCGCGCTGCAGGTCGAGGTTGAGCGGCGCCGCCTGGCCGAAGGCGGACAGCAGCGAATAGGCGGGGAACGCGCCCGGCGTCATGTCGACGAAGAGCTTGGTCAGCTCGAAGGGCTCCTCGCCCGCGTCGTCGTCGAGGCCGAGCACGAAGTTGGCCTGGACGTAGGGCACGTAGCGCAGGATCGTGTTCACGTGGTCCGAGACCCGCCGCACCTTCTCGAGGCCCGTGAGGCTTCCGGTCTTCGACTTGCCGCCCAGCGAGTACCAGGACTCGATCCCGGGCAGGATCGCCTTGAACCCGTTGCGCTGCAGCCGCCGCAGGTGGGGCTCGGAGAGTAGGGACAGGCTGCTCTCGGCGAGGAAGTCGATGCGATCGGCGGGGACGGCGGCCTCGATGGTGGTCATGATCTCGTCGAACCGCACGCCGAAGTTGGGATCGTGCCAGCCCACCATCGGCCGCTTGAGCTTCCCGAGCAGGAAACGGAGGTCGTCGCGGATTTGGCCCGCGTCCAGGGGCTGGTAGTCCACCGTGGCGTCGATGCAGAAGCTGCAGGTGTAGGGGCAGCCGAGGCTCCCGATCATGGGGATGATCTTGATGGCGGCCCCCCTGGCGATGGTGGGCTCGATGAACTTCCATCTTTCCCTGACTCCCGGGAGCTGGGCGGGCTGCCGCCGGGCGGAAAGGCTCAATCCCGCGGGCCGATGGGGCGCGCAGTCCCGCAGCACCTCGTCGACGATCGCCCGGTCGGTGAACCCGAGGACGTAGTCGAAGTACCGGGCCGCGTCGTGCGGGTAGCAGCGCGCGTGCGCCCCGCCCAGGGCCGTCACCGCCCCGCGCTGCCGGTAGACGTTGGCCAGCGCGTAGGCGAGGTGGGCGGTCTGCGTGTAGGAGGCGATGAAGACCAGATCCGTGTCGTCCGGTAGCTCGCGGGCCAGGTCCTCCCGGCCGGTGTAGCAGACGAGGGTGACGTCGTGACCGGCCTGCTCGCACCAGACGCCGATCACCTGGGGCATGATGCTCGCAAAGTTGGGCGCCATGACCCGGGCCCACAGGGAGTGGCAGGGACCCTTCTCCAGCAGGTCCAGGATCGCGACTCGAAGCCTGCGCATCAGTCCTCCTTCAGTACGCTTGCTCCCGGAGAAACGCAAGCAGGCGACGGGTCGTGCATGGCGCGGGCTCAGCGAGCCTGGATCCTCTGGATCGCCTCCTCGGCCGCCGGCCGGACGATGTCGACGCGGCTCGCCTCCCGCAGGGCCGGCAGCGCCTCGCGCGCGCCCGGGCCGATGCTGCCGAGGGCGATGGCCGCCCGTTGCCGGACCAGCCCTTCGGGGTCCTTGAGGGCCCGCACCAGCGCGAGGACCGCCGGCGCCGCGTCCGGGCCGATGGACTCGAGCGCCATCGCGGCCGACATCCGCATCTCCCGATCAGGATCCGAGAGGGCGTCCGCGAGGGCCGGCACCGCCGCCCTGGCCCTGGGCCCCATGCCGAAGAGCGTGGAGGCCGCGGTTGCGCGCTGCTGGGGCTCGGCGCTCTTCAGCATCTCGATGAGCCCGGGAACCGCCGGCTCGCCGACCGGGATGAGGGCGAGGCTGGCCTTGCCGCGGACTTCCGGATCGGCGCTCTTCAACTGGGCCAGCAGGGCCGGCACGTCGGGGCCCGGCGGCGAGCGGTGGCAGGCCAGGCCGACCGCAGCGCACGCGACGGCGGATGCGACGAGCGCCGCCGCCGAGACTGGCTCCCTCACGCCTCAGCCTCCGTCGACGTTGAAGGCGCCCTGGTCGTGGCGGATCTGCGGCCCGCCGGCCTGCGTCCAGTCGATGGACACCACGTCGAAGCGCAGCGGCGCCTCGTCGAGGCCGTGGGCCACGGCGTACAAGCGCGCGGCGCGGACGATGCGGCGGCGCTTGCCGAAGGTCACGCTGTCGCAACCCGCGCCGTGCGACGCGCCGTGGCGCTCCTTCACCTCCACGAAGACGGTGGCCTCGCCGTGGCGGGCCACCACGTCGACCTCGCCCGACCGGCAGCGGTAGTTCCGGGCCAGGATCACGAAGCCCTGGCCTTCCAGGTGGCGGCAGGCCAGCGTCTCTCCCGGCCCACCGGAGCGCGGGCCCCGGCCCAGGCGCGAGACGAGCGCCTTCAGTGCTTCCGCCGCCACCGCGTTCCCTTCGGCGTGTCCTCGAGGATCACTCCCATCTCCTCCAGTTCGTTCCGGCGCTCGTCGGCCTTCTGGAACTCCCGCTTGCGCCGCGCCTCCTGGCGAGCGTCGAAGAGGGCCTGCTCCTCTGGAGAGAGCCGGTCCTCCCCCGGGAGAAGCACCGCGAAGACCTGATCCATCGCCTCGAGCCGGGAGCGCACCCGGGCCGCCCCCTCGCGCGTCAGGGCGCCCTCCGCGAGCAGGCGGTTGCCTTCGTTGACCAGCTCGTGCACGGCGGCCAGGGCCTCCGGCGTGTTCAGGTCGTCCTCCAGCGCGCGGTCGAAGGCCTCGCGCGCCTTCGCCACCGCGCTCTCGACGGCCGGCGCCGGGGGACCCTCCTGGTCGATCTCGTCCAGACGGCGCACGAAGCCGTGGACCTTGTCGATGGAGGCCGCCGCCTGGTGCAGGCCGTCCCACGTGAAGTTGAGGGGCTTGCGGTAATGGGCCGCGCAGAGCAGG
>Ga0066710_100000099_pt1 | contig 37450 bp, 32 predicted proteins | sample GraSoiAngelo_159_FD_79666 | JGI IMG/M metagenome (GOLD analysis project Ga0066710, IMG submission 79666) | Grasslands soil microbial communities from the Angelo Coastal Reserve, California, USA - 14_1009_16_40cm | ecosystem: Environmental > Terrestrial > Soil > Grasslands | place: USA... | reverse complement strand
GCCTATGGAAAATCCGCGGCGACGATTCACCTGAAAGTGGAAGGCGGTATCGGTCAGATCACCCTCACCCAGGAGCCGTGAATTTGCCCGGCAGATTCGCCAGGGCATACGCCAAACGCAAATTGGTCGTTTGCTCCGTTTTGATAGCGGACGTATAATTTGAAGTTTAGGCAATGCGGTCGAAACGCGCTGTATGAGCTTCCCCTTGGCGACGAAAGAGATCACCCGCGCAGCTACGGATGTCCGGCAGGAGCAGGAGTCCATCCGCGTCCGCGGGGCCCGCGTCCACAATCTGAAAAACATCAGCGTCGAAATTCCGCATAACGCCATTACCGTAGTCACTGGGGTCAGCGGCTCCGGAAAATCCTCTCTCGCTTTCGACACCATTTACGCGGAGGGCCAGCGCCGCTATGTGGAATCGCTTTCCGCTTACGCCCGTCAATTTCTTGAGCGCATGGAAAAACCGGATGTCGACGAAATTTCGGGGATCGCACCGGCGGTGGCGATTCGGCAGAAAAATTCAACGCGGAATCCGCGTTCGAACGTGGCGACGGCGACAGAAATTTATGATTATATGCGCCTGCTTTTTGCGCGCTGCGGAGAGACATTTTGTATGAAGTGCGGAGCACCGGTTCGAAAAGATAGCCCGGACGAAATCGCCGCCCGCATTTTGTCGCTTGCGGCGGGGCGGCGCTTTTACGTTTTGCACCAGCTTCGAATCGCCGCGCCCGGCGCGACAGCCGCTTCCAAGCGCGGGGCCAAGAAACCGGGCGCTGGACCCTCGCAAGAACAAGTTCGGCAGGGGCTGCTCGATCTTCAGAAACGCGGTTTCAACCGACTTTACCAGAGGGGTCAAATCCACGAATTTTCGTCGCCGGAAACGCTTCTTGATGTTGATTTTTCGAAGCCCACCTACGTCCTGGTCGATCGGCTCGCAGTCAATCCCGAGTCGCGGGCGCGACTCGTTGACTCCATCGAGATTTGTTACCGCGAAGGGCAGGGCGAAGCCGTTCTCGAATTCGCAGACGGGGCGGGGAATCCCGGCGAGCGGCTCACGTTCAACGAACGATTCGAATGCAAGGATGACGGCACTCTCTACCAGGAACCCGAGCCTAGGCTTTTCTCTTTTAACAATCCGTACGGGGCATGTCCGCGCTGCCAGGGATTCGGAAATACAATCGATTTCGATGTAAATCTCGTTGTGCCCGATCCGAGTAAGTCGCTCGACGACGGCGCCATCGAACCGTGGACGAAGCCACGCTACCGGGTGCTCTTCCAGGACGCGAAGAAATGGGCCCGCGGGCGCGGAATTCCGACGAACGTGCCGTGGCGCCAACTCACTGCTGAACAGCGCCGCTTGATTCTCGACGGCGATCCCGAGAACGACTACGAGGGGGTCAAAGGTTTTTTCAACTGGCTGGAGCGCAAGAAATACAAGCTGCACGTCCGTGTTTTTCTCAGTCGTTTCCGTGGATATGCGACCTGTCCAGAATGTGGCGGGACCCGTTTGCGCGCCGAGGCCCGTGCAGTCCGTGTGGCGGGAAAGGCCGTTACGGAGGTGTCGAAGCTCACCGTCAAGGAAGCGCGCACTTTCTTTTCTACGCTGCAACTCTCCGAGGGGCACCTGAAAATCGCGGACCGAATTCTCGAAGAGATTCGAACGCGCTTGCAGTTTCTGGATGAAGTCGGTCTCGATTACCTGACGCTCGACCGTCTGACGTCCACGCTGTCCGGCGGAGAATCACAGCGGATCCAGCTCGCGACGTCGCTCGGTTCTCATCTCGTTGGCGCCCTCTACGTGCTCGACGAACCTTCGATTGGCCTCCATCCGCGAGACACTCAGAGGCTCATCGATATTCTGAAGTCGCTCCGCGATCTAGGAAACACGGTGTTGGTGGTCGAGCACGATCCTGACACTATCCAGGCCGCGGATTGCGTCATCGATCTCGGCCCGGGCGCGGGCGAACTCGGCGGCAAGCTGCTGTTTGCCGGCTCTTATGAGGCCATGCTCGAGGAGCACAAATCGCTAACGGGTCGGTACCTCAGCGGGGAGCTGCGGATTCCCGTGCCCAACGTGCGCCACAAACCGGCGGGCAGATTCCTCCGGCTTTACGGCGCAAGTCTGCACAATCTCCAGGGTCTGGATTTGATGATCCCGCTCGGGATGCTCACGGTGGTCACTGGGGTCAGCGGCTCTGGCAAGTCCACGCTGGTTCACGACGTGCTGTACAAAGCGCTCGCGGCGAAGCGCATTGGCGGCAGCGTCCAGGAATTCTGCGACCGGCTGGAAGGCGATTCGAATGTCCAGGAAGTGGTGATCGTGGATCAATCGCCGATCGGCCGAACTCCCCGTTCGAATCCAGCTACGTATCTCAAAGCGTTCGACGCGATTCGGGAAGTTTTTGCGGACACACCCGATTCGAAACGCCGCGGCTATGCCGCTGGTCATTTTTCCTTCAACGTGCCGGGTGGCCGCTGCGAAACCTGCCAGGGTGACGGCACGGTCACCGTGGAGATGCAGTTTCTGGCGGACGTTGAACTCATCTGCGAAGAGTGCCGAGGCACGCGCTTCAAGAGCGGCGTTTTGGAAGTCCGCTATCACGGGAAGAATGTTCACGAAGTATTGCAGTTGACGGTTCGCGAGGCCCTGGCGTTTTTCGTCAATGTTCCAAAGATTGTTTCCAAACTCAGAGTCCTGAACGAAATTGGACTCGGCTACTTGCGTCTCGGACAGTCGGCGACAACGCTCTCCGGCGGAGAAGCGCAACGCCTGAAGCTCGCCGCGCATCTCAGCCGCACCGACAACGAGGGCATCCTCTACATGCTCGACGAACCAACGACGGGATTGCATTTCGATGACATCGCGAAGCTACTCAGCGCGTTCCGCAAGTTGCTGGAAGGCGGTGCTTCTCTGCTGGTCATCGAACATAATCTTGACATCATCAAATCGGCGGACTGGCTGATCGATCTGGGCCCTGAGGGGGGCGACCAGGGAGGCAAGATCATCGCGACGGGGACACCCGAGCAGGTGGCCCGCAATACACAGTCGCACACGGGGCACTTTCTCGCGCGTGTCCTGAACGGAAACGGCCAGGCAAAGCGTCCCGCGAACGGCGCATCCAAACCAGCAGGCCCATCGGCTGCCATTTGCGACGGAGCCAAGATTCCTCCGGCCGAACCATGAAGCGTTCTCATCCTCGTTCCATTCACTCGATTTCGCGGTGCTGCGCGAAAGCGGTCCTTTTCCTTGCAGGGGCACACTGTATTGCGCCGCTGCAAGAAAACCAAATGAGCACTCGCGCACGGTCTTCTTCCACACCCAAGCCCCAATCCAGGACTCAAAAGGTCGCCAACCCCCTGAACGACCTGCTGGATGAAGCGCAGCGCCACATTGACAAGAAGGAATTCGAAGCTGCCATTGCGCCACTGCAAAAGGTCATCGCCGATCAGCCCGCGTTTGCTTACGCGCACTTCCAGCTCGCTTACGTTTACACCGCACTGAAAAAGACCGGGGAGGCTCGCGCCGAGTACGAGCGCACGATCGCGCTCGACCCCAAGATGGCCGAAGCCTACCATAATCTTGGACTTCTGTTTCTCGGCGAAGATCCACCGGCGGGAGCCCGCGCTGTCGCGCCGCTGCGCAAAGCTGTCGAGCTGTTGCCCGGGCAAGTGCAGCCGCTTTACGAACTGGCTGTGGCGCAGAATCGATCCGGCGATGCTGCCGGCTCGGCAGAATCATTCCGGGCGCTCCTCCAGCTCGATCCTGACCATTACGTCGCAAACGTTGCCGTCGCCGAAGATTTGATGCGAAAGAACAAGCTTCAGGAAGCGGAAGCGCGATATCGCCACGCGCTGGAAATTTACCCCCATGGGCCCGCTGCTCTCAAGGAGCTTGCGGAGTGTCTCGAGGCACAGAAGAAGCCTGAAGCGGCTGACGCGTATCGCCAGTACGTTGCTCGATTTCCGGATGTGGACGCGCGCATTCGGCTGGTCCATTTGCTGATGGAGCAGCAGCAGTATGATGCTGCTGTGGCCGAGATCGACCGCGTGCCGCCACAGGGACTGATCCCGCCCCTCGAATCGCACAAGCTACGGGCCGATATCCAGATCGCCCAGAAGAAATGGGATGACGCCATCATCACACTTCGCGAAGCTACCGCTCTCGCTCCCAACGATGCCCAACTGCACGGCGGACTGGGTCGCATCTCGCTCCAGAAGCGAGACTTCGCTGCGGCGGAGAAGGAGCTGCGCATCGCGCTTCGTCTCGATGGGGAAAATCTCGCCTATTGGAAAGACCTGGGCGCAACGTTTTTTCTAGGGGAAAATTATCCGGCCGCGCTGGCGACGCTTGACGAGATAGCCAACATGGAACAACCGGATGCGGGCGTCTGGTTTATCCGCGCGATTTGCTACGATAAGCTGAACCAGCAGAAGCCTGCTTTGGAGGCTTACCAGAAGTTTCTCGAGCTCGATCAGGACAAGAATCCGGATCAAGTCTGGCAGGCCAAGGAGCGGAGCAAGGTGCTACAACGCATGCTGGAACGGAAAAGGTAAGCGGATGAGGGCCGGCGGGACCTCCCTGGGAGCAGTGTGCGGCCTGCTTGTTTTTCTTTCGATCCAACCTCCCGGGGCCACGGAGAGCCTGGCCGACCTCCAGGCGCGCTTCGATCGCGAAACGAACGGGGTTCATAAGGCTAAATTAATTGAAAAACTGGGGGACGCTCAGCTTGAAGAGGCACGCCGTGCCGGAAAAGCCGGCGACTATAACACCGTGGGCATGACGCTCGAGAAATACCGGGACAATGTTCGCGGCACGGTGGAAGCCTTGAAGAAGCAACACCCGGACGCGGAAAAACAATCCAACGGTTATCGGCAGTTGGAGATGCACGTGCGGAAGGGGATTCGCGAAGTCGACGAAACATTGCTGGTATCCCCCGAAGAGTACAAGCCACCGCTGGAGATTGTCCGCCAGGATCTAATCGGCATGGATGAACAGCTACTGAAAATGCTTTTTCCCCACCGGCCTGCGGAACATCACGCGCCTGCGCCTCCTGCGGAGAAACAGCCATGAACTTAAAATTGCAGCTTTCCCTTCTAGCTTCTTTCATCCTGGCCGCGGCAGCGCTCGTGGGGGCCGGTACACCGCAGCAGAAGGACTATCTCTCGGCGGTCGAAGCGGACAAAATTCGCGATGCCGAGACGGTCAACGAACGTATAAAGCTGTTTTTGACGTTTGCCGACGATCGCCTGAAGAAATTTCAGTATGAGTTGGACCATCCGTCAACGAATCGCCACGGCGACATGCTGAATTCACTTCTCAATGCTTACGTGGGCTGCGTGGACGACGCTGCGGACCTTATCCAACTGGGGATCGAGAAGCAGGAGAATATCCGACCGGGAATTGACTTGATGACTTCGCGCACAAAGGAATTTCTCGCGGTGCTGGAGAAACTGTTCACTGATGGTCCCGATCGCGAGCTTTATAAAGAGAATCTCGACGACGCCATCGAGGGCACTCGCGACGCGATGAACGACGCGGAAAGGGCGAAAAAGAAAGTTGCGCCTCCGCCTGTTCGCCGGAAGAACTAGCTCTGAGGAATCCGAGCAAAGCGATGAAATCGAGCCGCTGCAAGACTTCTCTGGTTCCGGGAGGTGGGCCTCTCTTTCAGCGGATGTTCACGCGGCTGGGTTGCGATGGCCGGCCGCCACGATTCCGAGTGGAGTTTTATCCCTATTCCAGTCTAGTGCTGACGATTCGGCGGCGAGAGGGAGTTGTCTACGTCCGATTCTCCGACCTCTTGCGACGAGCGCCACTGGCCGTCCTTGAAGGCGCGGCCGCGCTGCTGCTTGCGCGCGTGTATCGGCGCAAAGCTTCCAGCGTTCTGGTCAAATCTTATCTGGAGTACGCGCGCTCCGATCGCACCCGCAGCCGCATGAATCGCATGCGGCGCGGGCGTGTTCGCCTGGCCACGACAAGCCCCCGTGGGGACCATTTCGATCTGCAGAGGCTTTTCAATGAGCTCAATGGAAAATACTTTGCGGGGCAGTTGCAGCCTCCGCACATCGGATGGAGCACGCGGAGCTGGCGGCGGCAATTCGGTTGTTATGATCCCGGGCCCAATCAGATTCTGCTGAATCGTCGGATGGATCGTCTGGGCGTTCCGGCGTGCGCGGTGGAATATGTATTATTTCACGAGATGCTGCACGTGAAGCACCCGACTCGCCGGTCGGGCTGCAGCATGGTTTCTCATTCGCGGGAATTTCGAGAAGAAGAGAAGCGCTTTGCGGAATTCGCGCGCGCGCGGCGCATCTTGGACCGGCTTGCGCACTGATCTTGGGGAGAGAGGCAGACGTCCAAACAGCAGCCAAAAGAGGTTGCCTCGGAGCTACTTTTTCTCCTTTTCCACTTGCTTGTAAAGTTTGTCGATCTTTTTTCGCACCTTGTCGGCGTCTTCGGCGTGCGGATATAGATCCAGGTAGCGCTGGTAAGACTTGATGGCTTGTTTCTTCAGGCCCTTTTTTTCCTGGGCTTCAGCCAAGCAGCGAAAAGGGATGGCGTAACCGGGTTTGGCTACGGTGGCGTCCTGAAAACGATCGATGGCCGCATCCAAATCACCTTTTTTCATGTAGTACTGACCGACTTCGAGGTCTTTTTCCGCACGCAACGGATCCCAGGTGGGCTGGTCGGGCGCGTTTTGCGTGGCGGTGGCTTTCGTTTGCTTGGCGGGCGACTTTGGTTTCATGTCCTTGGGTGGGCCGGCTGGCTTTGCGGAGGACTCCTGTGGCGGGTCCTGCGCGTCGACTGGCCATGCCGCGAACAGCAGGAAAACTGCTGCGAAAATAGGAATTGTCCTGCAAAATCGCATACCGGTCACGGAGGTCTCCCTGTATTCCGATTCGGTCTAGTATGATGGAAGTTGTCTGGCGATTGTAAAGTTGTGCTTTGAGCCTCCATGGAACCCCGCGAAAAAGCCGCGCAGCTTCCGGAAAGCCCGGGCGTGTATTTGTTCAAGGATGCCGGGGGGACGGTTCTTTATGTGGGCAAAGCGCGCAACCTGCGAAGCCGTGTGCGCTCGTACTTCCTCGAATCGCGCTGGAGCGATGCCAAAACGGGATCGCTGGCCCACGAGATCGGCGATCTCGAAACCATTGTGGTGGGCAACGAGCGCGAAGCGCTGGCGCTCGAACACAACCTCATCAAGCAGTACCGGCCGAAATTCAACGTCGTCCTTCGCGACGACAAGACGTATCCCTATATTAAGTTCACGGCTGCAGAAAAATATCCACGCGTGTACTTCACGCGGCGCATCAAGAAAGATGGGTCACTCTACTTCGGTCCATACTTTCCTTCGAGCCTGGCGCGGCGGATTCTCCATTTTGTCCACAAGCGGTTCCTCGTTCCTTCCTGCACCGTCGATCTGACGCGCAACCATCCGCGGCCTTGCCTGCAGTACTACATCAAGCGCTGTCTTGGGCCTTGCGTGGCGGGACTGACGACAGACGATCGTTATGCGGAGGCCGCGCGCGATGTGCGGTTGTTTCTTGAAGGGCGCCGGCACGATTTGATCAAGAGTCTCGAAGAGCGGATGGCGGCAGCGGCAGAAAAGGAGCTGTTCGAACAGGCGGCCGCTTATCGCGACTTGTTGCGGACGCTCGAAGACGTCGAAGAACGGCAGCGTATAGCCGCGGCACAGGGAGATGACACCGACGTTCTTGCTTATTACGCTGAACCGCCGCTCGTTGCTGCCGACCTTTTCCACTTGCGCGGCGGGCGGGTCGTCGATCGCCGGGAATTCTATTGGGAAGAACTGGAAGAGTTTGATCCGCAGGAATTCGTGCCCTCTCTTCTGAAGCAGCTCTATCTGGAGGCGGAATATCTGCCCAAAGCGATTCACGTCTCGGCGGATTTTGAAGATCGCGAACTGCTGGAAGCGACTCTGACCGAGCGCGCGGGACATAAAGTGGAAATCTTCACCCCGCAGCGCGGAACGAAGCGGGCTTTCCTCGATCTTGTTGAGAGCAACGCGAAACATTCGTTCGAGCAGCGATTCCGGGTTTTGAAGCCGACGTCGAAAGCGATTGGCGAGGCATTGCAGAATGCGCTCAACCTGGTGGAAGAGCCGCGGCGCATCGAGAGTTTTGACATTTCGCATACACAAGGAACGGATACGGTCGCGTCCATGGTGGTTTGGGAAAAGGGGCGCATGAAGAAATCGGACTACCGCAAATTCATCATTCGCGGAGATCAACGGCGCGGCGAAGAAGGACGCAATGGAGATGTTCGGTGGCAGAACGACGATTTCGCGAGCATGCGTGAAGTCGTGGCCCGGCGCTATCGCCGATTACAGGAAGAAAAAAAGGAACTTCCCGGGCTGATCTTGATCGATGGCGGCATGGGACAACTCCATGCTGCGGCGCAAGCGCTCGAATCGCTGCAGATCATCAATCAGCCGGCCGCGAGCATCGCGAAAAAAGAGGAGATTCTCTACGTTCTGGGGCAGGAAGATGAGCCGATCATGTTGGAGCGACATTCGCCGGTGCTTCACCTGATTCAGCAGATCCGCGATGAGACGCACCGTTTTGCGGTAAGTTTTCACCGGCAGCGGCGCGGGAAACGGCAGACAGAAACCGCGCTCGGCGAAATCCCTGGGGTGGGGGTAAAGACAGCGCAAAAACTATTGAAGGAATTTGGGAGTGTGGCAAACATTCAGAGGGCTGGGCTGGAAAAATTGAGCAGCGTTGTTTCGCGGAAGAGTGCGGAGAAAATACTCAGTCAACTTGGCGCTTCGACCCTCCATTAACCGGTCGGCGGGGGTATAGAGGTTAGGCGGTGTTGCACGCGTCGATCTGCTATGCTACGGTTTCTCCTGGAGGCTGCTATGGCGGATAATGTCGGTTCCAAGGTGACTTATTTCCTGGTAGGACTGGGAGTTGGAGCGCTCGTCGGTATTTTGTTCGCGCCGAAGTCCGGGGAAGAAACACGCGATTTTCTGGCGAAGAAGGCAGATGAAGGCAAAGATTACGCCCAGAAGAAGGCCCGCGAACTGCGCGAGCGCGCCGATGAGTTGATCGAGCGCAGCAAGGAAGTTGCGGTGCGCAAGAAGGATTCCATCTCGGCGGCAGTGGAAGCCGGACGCGAAGCGTATCTGCGCGAAGCGAAGTCCTAAGGGCGCGGCAAGGCGGTAGCATGGGGTTTCGTCTTTTAGCGAGGCGGGTGGGGCAGCTATGCAATTGTGGCTCGAAGTTTTCAGCATCGTCGCGGCGATGGCTCTGGTTGTGCAGGTGGTGATTCTGACGGCGCTGTTCTTTCAGCTTCGCCGCACGACGGAAAATATGAATCGGCTCGTGGGCGAGTTGCATTCGCGAGTCGGCCCCATCCTGACGCGGGTGCAGATTCTTCTGGACGATACGCAGCCGAAAATCTCGAGCATGGTGAACGACGCTTCGCACATCGTGTATTTGGCGCGGGGGCAGGCGCAGAAGATTGACCGTGTGTTTACGGACGCTGCGGACCGGCTTCGCGGTCAGTTGGTGCATGCGGATCGCATTTTGGCGGGAACGCTCGAAGCAGTAGAGGATGCGGGGTCGAAGTTCAAGCACAGTTTCTGGCGGCCGGTGCAGAAGGCGTCGGCGCTGGTGCAGGGAATTAAGGTCGGGCTCGATCTGCTAAGGTCGCGACGTAGCCGCAGAAGCGGTGACGAACCGCGCGAACAGCAGGAAGAGGAACTTTTTATTTAGTTCTTAGTTCTCAGTTTTAGTTCTCAGTAGGAACAGAACTTTTGGGGATCTGTTTTTTTCGCTTCGCACGCTTCCTTCCTGTGAGCTTCATCAATGCTGCAACGTAATTCGGCTGTTAGATTCGTTAATGTGTCTGTTCCTGCCGATCCGCAATACTTACGGTGTTCTCTGGAAAAAAGTTGTTCAACGGATCCAGCCGCCGCCTAGGACGGTGTCGCCGTGGTAGAAAACGGCGGCCTGGCCGGGAGTGATGGCGCGTTGGGGCGTGTCGAAAGCGACGCGCGCGCTGCCGGCGTCCCGCGGCTCGACGGTGGCGGGCGCAGGCTCGTGTTTGTGGCGGATTTTTGCGAAAGCGCGAATCGGGGCGGATGGCTTCTCGCAGGAAATCCAATTTACTCCTTCGACTTCGCAGACGGTCTTTCGGAGGACATCGTCTTGGCCGACGACGACGCGGTTCTTCTCCGGATCAACCGAGAGAACATAGAGGGGCTTGCCAGCGGCGAAGCCGAGGCCCTTGCGCTGGCCGATTGTAAAGCTGTGAACGCCGTTATGGCGGCCGATCACATCGCCATTCTCGTTGACGATTTCACCCTCGGCGTTCGGCATGGAGATTCCGCGCTCTTGTGAATACGCCTGGATGAACTGCACGTAGTTGCCGGTGGGCACGAAGCACAATTCCATACTTTCCGGCTTTTCAGCGACGGGCAGATTCACGCGGCGGGCCAGGGCGCGCACTTCTTCCTTGGTGAGTTCGCCGAGAGGGAAGTCGCTGCGCGAAAGTTGTTCTTGGGAGAGTCCCCAGAGAAAGTAGGATTGGTCCTTGGTGTCGTCGCGGGCGCGCAGCAATTCCCAGCGGCCGGTGTCGCCGTTCTTGCGAATTCGTGCGTAGTGACCGGTGGCAAGACGCTCGGCGCCGATCTGCCGCGCCATGCGCAAGAGCGGCTCAAACTTGACATCCGTATTGCAATTGGTGCAGGCGATGGGCGTGCGGCCGGCGAGATACTGGTCCACGAACGGGCGCACAACGCGCGCCTCGAACTGCTCCTCGAAGTTCACAACGTAATGCGGAAAATTCAGATGCTGCGCTACGGCCTTGGCGTCATAGACGTCATCGAGCGAGCAGCAGCGGTGCGGCGCGGGGCCGTCGCCCTGGAGTTCGGGGAGGCGGCGCTGGTTCCACAGGTGCATCGTGAGGCCAACGACGGTGCGCCCCTGCTGTTGCAACAGAGCGGCAGCAGCGGAAGAGTCGACGCCGCCGGACATGGCTACGGCGACGAGGCCGCGCTGAGTTTCGGCGCGCTCGGGGAGGGTGTCGAATCGGGTGATCGTCGTCATGCTCATTCTATTCTATCGAGCAACGTCCCCATTTGCTTCGGCTGCGACCCTACAAAGAACGGACCAAAATGAGGGGCGAGGATCATGGGTTGGCAGTGGCTTCCTTTCGGTAGGTCGGCGATAACTCGCGGAGCTGGGCAACGGCGGCGGGGACCACGTTTAACGCGAAATCAACGTCTGCGGAAGTTGTATGGCGGCCCAGGCTGAAGCGCAGGCTGGCGCGGGCTTCTTCCGGTGGCAAACCAATGGCAGTAAGAACGTGCGATGGCTCGACGGCTCCAGAGGAACAGGCGGCTCCGGTTGAACAGGCCAGACCTTTCAAGTCGAGCGCAATGAGGAGGGCTTCGCCTTCGACGCCCGGGAAAACAAGGTTCGTGGTGTTGGGAGTGCGCCGTGCAGCGCCACCGTTCACGCGCGACTGAGGAACGCGGTGCAGCAGACCTTGCTGCAATTTGTCGCGAAGCGTGGAGACGCGCTGGGCGTCTTCTGCAAGGGTCTCGCGGGCGATTTCTGCGGCTTTGCCGAGTCCCACGATGCCGGCGACGTTTTCTGTACCGGGGCGGAAGCCGCGTTGGTGATGTCCACCGTACAAAAGTTGCCGCAAGCGCGTTCCGCCGCGCACATACAAGGCACCGATTCCCTTTGGGGCATACAATTTGTGGCCGGAAATAGAGAGGAGATCGACTCCCAAGGCATTGACATTAATCGGGATTTTCCCCGCAGACTGCACGGCGTCGGTATGAAAATAGACGTCCGCTTCTTTGGCGATGCGGCCGATTTCTTCGAGTGGCTGGACAGTGCCAAGCTCGTTGTTCGCGTGCATGATGGTGATGAGGATGGTTTCTGGCCGGATGCCGCGGCGTAGCTCCTCCAGGTCAATCTGTCCTTCGCGATCGGTCTGCTGATAGGTGACGCGAACGCCTTCTCTTTCGAGAGCCTGGCAGGCGTTGAGGACTGCCTCGTGTTCGATGGCAGTGGTGATGATGTGCCTGCCGATTTCGCCGGAGCGCTCAGCCCCATCCGGCAAGCTCCCTTCGGCTTCGCTCAGGGCAGGCAGGAGTGGCTGTGCCACAACACCAAAGATGGCGTGATTGTCGGATTCGGTTCCACCGCTGGTGAACACGATTTCCTGGGGCCGGGCCCCGATGAGCGCGGCCACCCTTTCGCGCGCCGTTTCAACGGCAGCGCGAGACTTTTGGCCGAAGGTATGGATGGATGCCGCATTGCCAAATTCCGCCGAGAAATAGGGAAGCATGGCGTCGAGCACTTCCGGCTCAACGGGCGTGGTGGCGTTGAAATCGAGGTAGACGCGCTTCATGGCGATGCTCTCAGGATAGCAGGGCGGGGATAAAGTGGCGAGCGATCCTAAGGGTTAGAAGTTGCTGTCGTCGCGGAGTGTAAAGGAAAGCAGAGGTGGCAAGAGAAGAGACCTAGGATGCACATCCCCCGTTTTTCGTTTCGCGAGAAGACTGCGTTCTGACTCGCCAGCTTAACAGGTTGCTGGTGTAAAGGGCGATACACAGGAGATTCGCGGGGACGAAGCCGAATTGGGCAGTGCGAATACCGATGACGCAGACGACGGCGCTGTTGATTCCAGCTATGACCCAGCCTTGCCAGAGTTTCTTGCCAATCAGCACCGTGGCGAGCACGGTCAAAACACAAGATAGATAATCGAGTCGAATCAGATGGAGCAAGTTCAGCATGTCAAGTAAGTGAACCAGAGCAAGAATCAGGTGGAACGATTTGCCAGCATGCTCTTGGTTCTACCACTCTCTTTTTCTAGCTGGCCAGGCCGATTGCCCCGGCGATAACAACTTTCGCGGGACCGTTCGAGGAACGCGCACGCCCGCTGTGTGCAAACGATCTCTCCAGTGCCGTTAAGTAGATTGCAATTGGGCGGCCAATCGCGCGGTGGCACGGAGCAAACGGTTTATTTCCTACGACGGTGGTAAGTCTTTGCGTGCGCAGCGGTTAGTGCGGTAGTAGCGAGCGGTCGAATGATCAGGGTAGAACGCGCAAGCAAAAATTGGTCAGTCTGAGACAATTTGTGTCACCTTGAAACGCTTCCGAACGGGGGTGCGATTGGAGAAATTTGGGAATGAAATGGAATCCGCTTATTTACATGGTCAAGACAACGCGGAATTCAGTCTTGCCGCTGGCCATACGGGAGTGGGCTTCGTTCAGCTTGTCGAGAGGGTACTTCTCGATCATGGGGCGGATGCCGGTCAGTTCGGCGAAGCGCAGGGTGTCTTCGGAATCTGTGGGGATTCCCGAGGCCCAGCCTTGGATGCGTTTGCTGCCGAAGAGAATTTTCCCGGGAGGCACCTCGACAACCATTTTGCCGTTGGGGCCGATTCCTTGGATGCTCCATTACGGCCGCTCGCTAGGTGGAAGCTTTGTCTTTTTCCCTTCTGGAGTGTTGGGATTGAGGTGAGGCCTTAGTTTCGAGGATCAGTGGAGGCAAGAATGGCTGTGCCACGGAAGGCCGCTGGACCGTCTGTTCGTGCTACAGTTTCCGGTTCAGGGCGCTAGCCGTCGGAGGATTTGCGGACTAAAGCCGTTACAACTTCGAATTGTCGGCTTTGATGAATCTCTTACGGAGGATGTGTGGCGTATCAGGATTTGCGGGAGTTTGTGCGGAAGCTGGAGAGGGAAGGGGAGCTGAAGCGGATTCGCGCGGAAGTGGACCCTGTCTTGGAGATTGCAGAAGTGGTGCAGCGCGTCGTACGCGGCAAACAAGGCAGACAGGCAGGTAACCCGGCCCTCTTGTTCGAAAAGCCGAAGGGTTCACGGCACCCCTTACTGATCAATGCGTTTGGAAGCGTGCGGCGGATGGCGCTGGCGTTTGAGGTGGAGGAACTGGATGACGTGGCCGGGCATATCCAGGGATTCTTGAAAATGAAAAACCCGCAGGGGTTCTTCGATAAGGTTAAGATGCTGCCGAAGCTCGCGGAGCTGGGTTCGTTTTTTCCGAAGAGCGTGAAGACCGGCGCTTGCAAGGAAGTCATACAGAAGGGAAGTGACGTCAACCTCTTCGACTTTCCCATCCTCAAATGCTGGCCCCAGGATGGCGGGCGCTTCATCACATTTCCTTTGGTGTTTACGAGGAATCCGGAGAGCGGAAAGCGAAATGTTGGGATGTACCGGATGCAGGTTTACGACGAGCGGACGACGGGAATGCACTGGCAGACGCAGAAACACGGAGCGGAACATTTTCGGCGAGCGCGAGCGAAGAATCCCGAAGCAAGGATTCCAGTAAGCGTAGCGATTGGCGCCGATCCGGCAACGGCGCTGGCAGGGATGCTGCCGATTCCACCGGACCTCGACGAGATGATGTTCGCCGGATTCTTGCGGCGCGAGCCTGTGGAAATGGTGCCCTGCGAGACAAACGATTTAGAGGTGCCTGCGAATGCGGAGATTGTGGTGGAGGGCTACGTCAATCTGAATGAGATGCGCACGGAAGGCCCGTTCGGAGATCACACGGGTTTTTACTCGCTGGAAGGGGAGTACCCGGTCTTCCACGTGGAATGCGTCACGCGCCGCAAAGAACCGATCTACTTGACGACTGTCGTGGGACCGCCGCCGCAGGAAGACTTCTATATGGGGCACGCGGTGGAGCGAGTGTTCTTGCCGGTGATGAAGATGCAGTATCCGGAAATTGTGGATGTGGCGATGCCGGCCGAAGGAATTTTCCACAACCTGATGATCGTGGCGATTCGGAAGTCCTATCCAGGGCATGCACGGAAGATCATGAATGCGATTTGGTCACTGGGGCAGGCGATGTTTACGAAGGTGATTGTGGTGGTGGATCACGACGTGAATGTCCACAACTACCATGAGGTCGTTTGGAAGACTCTCTGTGCGCTGGATCCTGAGCGTGACGTGCAGTTTTCGTTGGGCCCGGTGGATACACTGGATCATGCGGCGCGGATGCAGGACTTCGGATCGAAGATGGGAATCGATGCAACGCGCAAGTGGTCCTCGGAAGGTTTTATGCGGCCATGGCCGGATGAGATTCTAATGGACGAAGCCACGAAGCAGCGGGTCGATGCCCTGTGGAAATCGCTGTCGCTGGATAAGACTTGACAAGAACTAGACTGGACATGCATCGCGCGCATTGGGTGAGCGGTGCGAAGTCTCCGCCGGCACGCGGGGAATGAATGGAGAAATCAGAGATGCAAGCTGAAATCATGGGTAGTACTCGTACGAGCCTGGAGGCTGACCTGGAGGCTGATTTCAAAGGATAACCGTCCCTGCGTACAGGGGTGGAAGCAGGGAAACCACAACTAATTGTAGTATCAGTGCGGAGCACCTACAACATGGGCGGGTGCTACCGGTCAATACCCCCCAACTGCCTAAAACTACCCGTATTGTTAGGACAACAGCCCTATAGATTCCCTTGACGCTCGGAGTGATAGAATGTCATAAATCTCCCACGGGCTGCATCCCCAGGAGTCCGCAGCGCAGACGGGGATCAGCGAACGGTCGTGATGTCAAGTGTGTTCGAATGCCGGGGTGGCGTTCCTCGTGAGCGAATCGCGCGAAGTGATGAATGTACGGCAGGCGTCGCAATATCTGGGCATCTCCCCGGATACCCTGTACCGTTACATCACCGAAGGCGAAATTCCCGCGTTTAAACTCGGCAACCGTTGGAAACTGCGTAAAACGATCCTGGACCGCTGGATGGAACGCAAGATGACCCAGGCTACCGCGAGACGCCGGTAGTCTGGCGCGGGAAACAGGGAAAGAGGCCGCGAAATGTTTGGACTAGGAAAAAAGAGCCGGCAGCTCGTGGGACTGGACATCGGCTCCAGTTCGATCAAGGCCGTGGAATTGAAATCGACGAAAGCGGGCTATGAGCTCGTGAGCTTCGGGATGGAAGCGCTGGCACCGGACACGGTAGTGGATGGCGCCATCATGGACGCACCGCAGGTGGCGAATGCCATCAGCAAGATTTTCGACGCGCAACGGGTGAAGACGAGGAACGTGGCTACTTCAGTCTCGGGACACTCAGTGATCGTAAAACGCGTGCCCCTTCCGTTGATGACCGAGGACGAACTTTATGACCGCATTCCTTCAGAGGCCAGCCAGCACATTCCCTTCGACATCGCTGACGTGAACCTAAGCTATCAACTGCTGGAGTCGATGGACTCGCAGATGGACGTTTTGCTAGTGGCGGTGAAGAAGGACAAGATTCTAAATCACACCAACGTATTGGCGCAAGCGGGCAAGACGCCTGTGGTGGTGGATATCGATGCCTTCGGTTTGCAGAACTGCTTCGAAATCAATTATGAGCCGGACGCGGGGCAAACGGTGGCGCTGCTAAACATCGGTGCGAGCGTCATGAACATCAACATCGTGCGCGGGGGCGTGCCGTTGTTCACGCGTGACGTTAGCGTGGGCGGCAACCAGTACACCGACGCGCTGCAAAAGGAACTGGATCTCAGCTTTGAAGATGCGGAGCGCTTGAAGAGGGGAGATTCGCTGCCGAGCGTCACCGATGAACAGAAGCAGCAGATTCTGCGGAGCGTTTCCGACATTCTGACACTGGAAATTCAAAAAACCTTTGACTTCTTCCGAGCAACGGCCAGCGGTGAGAATATTCAACGAATCGTAGTGGCGGGGGGCACGGCCCGCGTTCCGGGCCTGGTGGACTTGCTGAGAGAAGAATTTGCCATGCCGGTGGAAGAATTGAATCCGTTCCGCAGGGTGCTGATCGATCCCAACCGGCACAGTGATGACCAGATCCGGGAGATGGCGCCGCGGCTGGCCATCGCCGTAGGTCTGGCGCTGAGGAGCTTCGACTAGCCATGATCCGCATAAACCTTCTTGGACAAATTCGACCGAAGGCTGCACGGCGTCCGGTAGACACGGGTGCAGCGCTGCCGGTGGTATTCATCGGCGCGGGATTGGTTCTCGGCGCCCTGGTTCTCGGGTTTTTCTATTACACCTGGCAGAACCAACTCAACAAAGAAAACGCGGAAATCAAGAGGCTGACCGCCCAAAAGACGGATCTGGAGCAGACCAAGCTGCAAGTTGAGGCGTTCGAGAAACAAAAGGTAATCTTGCAGCAGAGAGTCTCGACGATCGAGCAGCTGCAACGCGACCGCACCGGCGGGCAGGAACTGCTCGACATGGTCGCCAACACGGTATCGCGGACCGAAAACCTCTGGCTCACGGAAATGGTCCGCAAGGGCAACACGCTTTCGATGGAAGGCTCCTCCGCGTCCGTCAACGCAGTTGCAAACTTTATTACCGCGCTGAAGCGCTCGGGCTATTTCCAGAAGGTCGAAATCAAGGAAACGAAGCAGGACGAGAAGAACACGGCAGTGCAGTCCTTCTTGTTCCAAATTTCTGCTGAGATCACTCCGCCCCCCGCAGTGCAGACACGGCCGGCCAACGCGCCGGCTCCCGCTGCGGCTGCGAAGGCGCCGGCGAAGAAAGGATAAGGGGGCGCCATGGCCAATCCGTTTCGAGACATGTCCGTGATCATGCAGGCGCTGGTGGCTGCGGCAGTTGCCGTTGTGCTGGTTCTGGTGGGCGTTTACGTGCCGGGGTCTCCGATTGCTCGGGAGCGGGACGAGGTGGACAGCGCCGTGCAGAAGCGCACCAAGCTAAACCAGGAAGTGACGCAACTCCAGGTTTACAAGCAGCGCTACGGAGAATTGAAGCAGCAGATGGATGCGCTTTCCAAGCAACTGGACACGCTGAAAACCATCGTGCCCGAAGAAAAAGAGACTGACGAGTTTATCCGGCTGTTGCAAGGGGCGGCGAGCGCATCCACCGTGCAGATCCGGCGTTTGACGGCGCAGGCCATCGTACCCAGGGAATACCACTACGAAATGCCATTTGAGGTGCAGGCCGATGGCCCGTACTTCAATCTCCTGGATTTCTTCGGGAGGTTGGGCCGCCTGTCGCGAATCATCAATGTGGGCGACCTGACGTTTGACGACCCGGAAAAGCCGAAAGGGGCACGCTACCCGACGCGTCCGGGAACGACGGTTTCTGGAATTTTCACGGCAACAACATTCTTTACCAAGCCCGCCGATACAGGTGCGGCTCCCGCAGCCGGAGCCAAGCCTCAAGCCGGCACGGCTGGGAAACCCTGAGCGGGAATGAGCGAACTATGCGTTCAGCGATAACTCTCGGACTAGGGATTTTGATCGCGGCAGCGACGCCCGGCTTACGGGCGCAGGTGAACCCGTCAACGCCCAACAGTGTGAAGTCCGCGCTGGGGGAAGCGGGCAAACCCGCGCAGCAATCGGCCAAGCCTGCTGCGCCAACTGCGACCAAGTCCGTACCACAGGCTGCTAAACCGGCTGGCAAATCCGCAGGAAAGCCCGCTGCGAAGGCAATGGCCAAGAAGCCTTCTGCGAAACGGGCTGTCAAAGCGGTGGAAAGGCCTGCTACTCCGGGCTCCCGACCGGCGGCCGCGGAAAGCGAAGTGAAACAGGCTCGCCGCGATCCTTTTGAATCCTTGCTCGGCCGGCAGTTGAACAAGGCTCCGGCGAATCTACCGCCGGGCAAATTGGGTTTGCAGGTCAGCACACTGCGTCTTGACGGCATCGTGCGAGCGCCCAACGGGATGATCGCGGTGGTATCTAATCCGCAAGCGCGCACCTATTTCCTGCGTGAAGGCGACCGTCTGTATGACGGCAGTGTGGAAAAGATTTCGATGGATGGCGTTTCCTTCCATGAAGAAGGAAAAGATGCTTTCGGGAAGCCCGTCGAACGCCAGGTGAATAAGCGAATTTACTCCAGTCCAGGAGAACAGCAATGAAGACGAATTGGCCGGCCCTTCGGCATGGCTACCTGATCCTTCTAAGCATCGCACTGGCGAACAGCCCGGTGCTTGCGCAGACGCAGGCGCCTGCGGGCGCCACGGCGACCGCAGCGGTGATCTCTAGCGTTGCCATTACGCAAGCGCCACAACGCTCGGCGGTTCGCGTGGAAGGCGAGGGACGTCTCGACGTTCACGCCGGCCGCATGCAGAACCCGGATCGCCTGGTGCTTGATTTCGCGGGAGCCCGGCTGGCGGTCGAGAAGACGGTCATCCCGGGGATATCCGCCCCTGTACGCGGAGTGCGCATCGGACAATATCGGCCGGACGTGGCGCGCGTGGTTGTCGATCTTACGACGGCGAGTCCTTACCAGGTTTCGCGCGATGGCGAGGCGGTGGTGATCTACTTCGAGGTACCGTCTGCGACTCCCGTGGAGTCGGTGCCAAGCGTGACAACTTTAGCGTCCCGGCAGATTGAGAAGACGCGCTCGGAATTCCGTTACAGCGCAGCGTCGCCCCGCCTGGTTGTGGGACGCCCAGCAAAGGATTTGAAGATTTCAGCTCCTCGGTTCGCCTTGCCAGGCGAACTGACCCAGCCCTCAGTCACACTGGCATCGTTCAGCGGGAAGAAGGAACCTGTTCGCCCGGATTCCGCGACGCAACAAGCGGCGGCTGAGCAAGCAGTACAGCAGGCAAACACAGCGGCCACGACGATGGCGACATCGTCGGCAACACAGGCCCCGGCAGCAGCGGCTCCGGCAGCGGGAAAATATACCGGCGAGCCGATCTCCGTAAACCTAAAAGACGTGGACCTCAAGGACTTCTTCAGGCTGATTCACGAAATCAGCGGATTGAACGTGGTGTTGGATCCTGCGGTCAAGGGGAGCCTCACCATCGTTCTGGACGAAGTACCATGGGATCAGGCGCTCGACATCGTGATGCAGAATAACAGCCTCGACAAGCAGCTTAACGGCAATGTTCTGCGCATCGCGACGCGCTCTACACTGAAGAATGAAGCCGAGACTCAGCGTGACCTGGAGAAGGCGCAAGCCGAAGCGATTGCTCCGGTGACCGTGACCCGCGTGCTCAGCTATGCCAAGGCGGCCTCGATGGCGCCGACACTGAAGAAGTTCCTCAGCTCGCGCGGTGATATTTTGTATGATGACCGTTCGAACCAAGTCATCATCCGTGACATTCCGTCGGTCATTCCAATCCTTGATAACTTGATCCGCCAACTGGACCGTAAGTCGCAGCAGGTGGAAATCGAAGCGCGCGTGGTTTCTGCGTCGCGTTCTTTCGCTTTGGATATCGGGACCCAGTTGGGTTTTGCTGGAAGAACCACGAGTGGCCGATCATTCGCGGGCGGAGATTCAGCGGTCGGTACCAGCGATGTCACGACTACCCCTCCTCCCTTCTATACGAGCGCGGGGACCAGTAGCCTGCCGCTGAACACCAACCTTGGAGCCGGCGCTCCGACGAGTGGGCTATTCCTTGGCCACCGTTCACCTAACTTTGCGGTCGACTTCTTCATTACCGCGGCGGAAGCCAAGGGCGTCGGCAAGCTTCTTTCGAAGCCCAAGATCACCACACAGAACAACGAGAAAGCGACGGTCAAGCAGGGTACTAAGATTCCGATTCAGACGACCATCAATAACACGATCTCCGTGCAGTTCATTGACGCCGTGCTGAAACTGGAAGTCACTCCGCAAATTACCGCCGAGGGCACGGTGTTCATGGACGTGCTTGTTGAAAACACGCAGATCGACGCCGGCATCCCCCGCGTGTCGGGAATCCCGGCCCTGAATACTGAGTCGGCGGAAACCAAGGTGACTGTGGCCGATGGCGGAACCGTGGTGATCGGCGGCATCATCATCTCCTCGCAGCGCACGGATATCCAACAGGTTCCGCTGGTGGGAAGCTTGCCGCTGATCGGGCATCTGTTCAAGCGGACCAATGTAACCACGCAGTCGCAGGAACTGATGTTCTTCCTGACTCCGCGAATTATCCCTGGGTAATTCTGGAATACTCTTTCAACTGAGAGTTGAAACGAGGAGACTATAGTCTCCTCGTTTCATTTATGAAGACACGATTGCAGCGCCTCCACAGCCTGATCTTAAAACTCAGGGACGCGAAAATCGACTCGCTGCTGATGACCAGCCCGGCCAACTGGTATTACTTGACCGGCTTCACAGGGGAGTCTGGCGCCCTTGTGGTGTCGCGAAAAGGAGCTAGCCTGATCACGGACGGCCGATTCATGCTGCAAGGCCGTGCGGAGACGTCCGGAGTCCGCCTTCACCGGCAGAAGGGCGCCCTGTTTGAATCAGTCGGCCAGTTCTTGAAGGATTCAAGATTCCGCCGGGTGGGGTTTGATCCCACTCAAGTTACGGTGGGGCAACTGCAGAGTCTTCGCCAAGCGGCAGGTGCGCAGGTGCGCTGGATCGCGGCTCTGGGCAAGCTGGAGAGCCTCCGGATGCGCAAGGATGCGGCAGAGCTGGCGCAAATGCGACGGGCAGCCATTCTGGCGGGTGAGGTGGTGCAACAGACGATCGGTTTGCTGAAACCGGGAATTCGGGAATTCGAGGTGGGAGCCGAAATCGAATATCAGATGAGGAAGAAAGGCGCGTCGGGACCGGCCTTTGAAACGATTGTCGCATTTGGAGAGAGAGCCGCCTTGCCGCACGCGCGCCCCACGGCCAAACGACTGAGGAAAAATGAGTTGGTCGTGCTGGACCTGGGTGCTATACTCGGCCACTATTGCAGCGACATTACCCGCACTGTGTACGTGGGGCGGGCCCCAAAGCGCATCCGGACCTGGTACCAGGCGGTTTTGGAGGCCCAGGCGGCAGCGATCGCGGCGGCAAAGAGTGGCGCGGCGTGCGGGGATGTCGATAGCGCGGCGAGGCAAGTCCTTACGGGGTATCGCCTCGACCATCTCTTTGTTCACAGCACGGGTCATGGGCTTGGGCTCGAAATACACGAGGATCCCAAAGTGGCGCGGGGGCAGAAAAGGCGCCTGGAGCCTGGAAACGTAATCACAATTGAACCAGGCGTGTATTCGGCTGGCATAGGGGGGATTCGCATTGAAGATGATGTGGCCGTTCACGCCGACCGAACCGAAATACTGACCCGCGCACCGCGGGATCTCATCGAGATTTAGAGCAGGCATGAAACGTAAAAAGCCCAGCAAATCCAGTCCGTCGTTCGGCAATCCAGAAATTCAGCAGATCGAACAGCTCTTTCAGTTCATGACGGAGCACAATCTAGAAGAGTTTGAATACTCGAGAGGTGATCTGCGGATCCGGCTGCGCAAGCCTTCGGCCGGTGGGGTGGTTGCGGCTCCACGGGTAGTGACCACGCCAGAGATTATCGTTCCTGGGTCGGTGGAAGCTCCTAATGCGTCTTCGGGCGGTGCTCCGGCTCCTGAGGCGCGGTCGACCGAAGATCTGCACCTGGTGAAGTCCCCCATCGTCGGGACGTTTTATGAATCGCCCAGCCCCGGGACGGAGGCATTTGTGAAAGTCGGCACGCACGTGGAGGCGGGGAAGACGCTTTGCATCGTGGAAGCGATGAAGCTGATGAACGAGATCGAATCCGACGTCTCCGGCGAAGTCATTCGGATATTCGTCGAAAACGGACAACCGGTCGAATACGGGCAGCCTCTCTTTGGCATCCGGCCGAGCCGGAAGAAGTAGCCGGCACGCCAGACCATGTTCCAGAAAATCCTAGTTGCCAATCGCGGGGAGATCGCCCTGCGGGTCATCTGCGCCTGCAAGGAGTTGGGGATATCCACGGTTGCAGTTTATTCCGAAGCGGACCGTAACTCCCTTCATGTCCGGTTCGCGGATGAGGCGGTTTGCATCGGACCAGCGCGGAGCAGCGAAAGTTATCTGAATATTCCCCAGGTGATCAGTGCGGCCGAAATCACCAATGTGGATGCCATTCACCCGGGGTACGGGTTCCTCTCCGAAAACGCCAACTTCGCCAAGGTTTGTGAAGCATCGGAAATCACCTTCATCGGGCCGAGACCGGAAATCATCGAAATGATGGGTGAAAAGGACCGCGCTCGGCGCGAAGTGAAGACCGCTGGTCTGCCCACCATTCCGGGGAGCGAGGGCGTTGTTGAAGGGGAAGAAGAGCTAGCCAAAGAAGCGGCGCACATAGGGTATCCGCTGATTCTCAAGGCGTCCGCGGGCGGCGGTGGCCGCGGCATGCGTGTGGTGCGCAAGCAGGATGAACTTCTGGCCGCTTACCAGACCGCCCGTAGCGAGGCGCAGCAGGCCTTTGGCACTCCGGACGTTTATGCGGAAAAATTTCTCGCGCATCCTCGTCACATCGAGTTTCAGGTGCTGGGCGACCAGCATGGGAAAGTGATCCATCTGGGCGAACGCGAATGCAGCGTACAGCGGCGCCACCAGAAATTAGTGGAAGAATCACCTTCGCCGGCGCTGGACGCTAAACGACGGAAGGATCTTGGCGCTAAGGTGGTGAAAGCGTTGGAAAAAATCGGCTACACCAACGCGGGGACCGTCGAGTTCCTGATGGATGAAGACGGTGCGATGTACTTCATTGAGATGAATACGCGCATTCAGGTGGAGCATCCCGTGACCGAGCTCGTCACGGGAGTGGACTTGATCAAGGCCCAGATTCGCATTGCTACCGGGGAACGGATGGAGGATGCCACGGGAGAGATTCACCACTCCGGGCATGCCATTGAATGCCGTATCAATGCCGAGGATCCGGTGACCTTTGTGCCGTCCGCGGGACGCATTACGACGTTCCAGGCACCCGGAGGCACGGGAGTGCGCGTGGATTCCGCTGCTTATGCCGACGCCGTCATTCCTCCATACTACGATTCGATGATAGCAAAGCTGATCGTCAAGGGACGCGACCGAACGGAAGCAATCGGCCGCATGAAGCGGGCGCTCGAGATGTTCGTCATCGAAGGCATCAAGACGTCGATCCCGCTGCACCGCAGGATTCTGGCTGATCCGGACTTTGCTGCGGGAAAGATCGATACCCACTTCATCGAAAGATTGCTCGGAACGAACGGAAAATAAGCGTGAAGCGCCTTGTTCTACCGCGGCTGTATGTGATATTAGACGCAGCATTGCTTACCGTTCCCGAAACAGAGTTCGCTCAGAAGCTTGTCGATGCCGGTGTCCGGTTGCTCCAATACCGGAATAAGCGGGCGTCCACCCGCGAACTTTTCGAATCTTCCAGAGAGCTGGTTTCGGTGCTGGCACCGCTGAAGGTTTCGGTGGTGGTGAATGACCGCGCCGATGTCGCCGCCCTTGCGGGAGCAAAGGGCGTCCACGTTGGCCAGGAAGATTTAGGCGTGGAGAAAGTGCGGCAGGTGGTTGGAGCGGAGAAACTCGTTGGCGCGTCCACGCACAATCTCGAACAATTCCAGCGCGCCGCTGCATCTTCCGCGGATTACATCGCCGTCGGACCCGTTTTTGCGACCGGCACAAAGTCAAATCCCGATTCTGTTGTTGGCACGGAGTTCATCCGAAAGGTCAGACCGCTAACTGATAGACCGATTGTAGCTATTGGAGGCATCACCTTGGAGCGCGCTCCTGAGATAATCGAGTCAGGGGCCGATTCCGTGGCGGTTATCAGCGATATCCTGGGCGCCCCGGAACCTCGGAAGCGCGCCAGGCAATACATCGACCTGCTGGGGCCCGCCAACCACGCGGCGGCAGGCTAAGGGCATTCGGCGAATGGTGGACACAACACATCCTCTCGCGGACACCAGTGCAAAATCGGAGCCTGGCTTTGTGCGGGCCATCGGATTGTTTGACGGCACGATGATCGTTGTGGGTTCGATGATCGGCTCGGGCATCTTCATTGTGGCTGCGGATATTTCGCGGCAGACGGGGTCCGCCGGTGGTCTGCTGCTCACCTGGATTCTCACCGGACTGTTGACGATTTCCGCCGCGCTCTCTTATGGCGAGCTGGCCTCGTTGTTTCCGCATGCGGGCGGTCAATACATTTACTTACGCGAAGCTTATTCCCCGCTGTGGGGATTTCTTTACGGTTGGACGCTCTTTCTCGTGATTCAGACGGGAACGATCGCGGCCGTGGCGGTTGGTTTCGCGCGCTATCTTGGCGTTTTGGTGCCATCCATTTCTCCGAACGTCTGGATCGTTCACCCCATTGCACTCGGTTCAAAGTATGCGATCAGTCTTTCGGTTCAGCAGTTGGTTGGTGTGCTGATGATCGTGTTCCTGACGTTCATCAATACTTTGGGCGTGCGGCTCGGGAAGTTGATCCAAAACGTCTTCACCAGCGCGAAGACGTTGTCCCTTCTGGGATTGATTTTCCTGGGTATTTTTGTGGGGAGAAATGCAGGGGCGATCACCGAGAACTTTAGCCATTTCTGGACGATTCGCAACGCCCAACCCATCGAGCCGGGCGCCAATCTCTTAAGAAGCTTTGTGCCGACGATTACCGCCGCAACCGGGGCATTCGGCTTGTTTGTGGCTTACGGCGTGGCGCAGGTCGGTTCGCTGTTTTCCGCGGACGCCTGGAACAATATCGGTTTCACGGCTGCAGAAGTGAAGAACCCCAAGCGCGACGTGGCACTTTCCATGGCTTTTGGCACCATCATCGTAATCACACTGTATTGCCTTGCGAATCTGGCGTACCTTTGCACCCTGCCGCTGGTGCAAATTCAGACCGCTCCTGACGATCGCGTGGCTAGCGCAGCTCTGAACGCTATCTTCGGACCTACGGGCGCGATGATGATGGCAGGGGCGATCATCATTTCTACATTTGGCTGCAACAATGGGCTGATTCTTGCCGGTGCGCGCGTGGCCTATGCCATGGCCAAGGATGGCCTCTTCTTCCGCTCGACGGGCAGTTTGAACAAGAAGGGCGTTCCCGGCACGGCGTTGGTTTACCAGGGGATTTGGATCGCTATCTTGATTCTGCTGCGCACGCGGCACCTAGGTGCGGCCGGAGCGGTGACTTACGGCAATCTTTACAGCGACCTGCTGGACTACGTGGTTTTTTCCGTCTTGATTTTTTACGTGCTTACGATCGCGGGAATTTTTGTCCTGCGCGCGAAGCGACCCGATGCTGAGCGTCCCTACCGTGCGTTCGGGTATCCCGTCGTTCCTTTGCTTTATATCGTCTCGGCGCTGGCGATCATGTTTGTGCTGCTGCTCTATAAGACGCAGACGGCCTGGCCGGGACTGGTGATCGTGCTTTTGGGCGTGCCGGTTTACCTTTTGTGGTCACGGCGGGCAACGCGGATCGCACGCACGGAATAGCTTAGTTTTCTAGTAGGGACGCAGCATGCTGCGCCCCTACAATGTTTAAAGCCAAATTGGACGCACCTGGAAAAAACGGGGAAACCGGGGAAATCCCCCCAAAGGAGGAGTTGCATGGGCAACCCCTTGTTTGCAAGAAAACCGATGAGCATGCTGCTCGCAGAAGCGCAGGAGGAAGGCGGGCACAGTCTGAAGCGCACGCTAGGCCCCTTTCAACTGACGGCATTGGGCGTCGGCGCGATCATCGGCGCGGGCATTTTCGTGCTGTCCGGTCTAGGCGCGCACTACGCGGGTCCGGGCCTGATGCTTTCTTTTGTGCTCTCGGGGCTGGGGTGCGCCTTCGCAGGACTCTGCTACGCCGAGTTTGCCGCGATGATACCGCTTGCGGGCAGCGCTTATACCTATGCGTATGCCACGCTGGGCGAACTCTTTGCCTGGATCATCGGCTGGGATCTCACGCTGGAATATGCCATGGGCGCGAGCACGGTTTCGTCGGGTTGGTCCAACCACTTCATCGAGCTGCTAAATATTTTCAAGATCAAGATGCCTTTGTGGCTGGCCTACGACCACTGGACGGGGCTGAGCACCGCTACGAAGATTGTCGCGCGTCAGATGGCGCAGGCCGCGGATGCTACTTTGCAGCCAGGCACGCAGGCTTTTCTCGATAGGGTCGATGCCATCATCAAAGGGCAGTCGCCGGAATTGGTTCAGCAAGCTCATGCGCTTCTCAATGCACCAACGATTTTTGGAGTGGAGGTCGGGTTTAACCTCCCTGCATTTTTGATCGCGTTGGTCATCACCGCGATTCTAGTCATCGGCATTAAAGAGAGTGCGAGATTCAATGCGACGATCGTGACGATCAAGGTGGCTGTGGTCCTGTTCGTCATCGGTTTGGGAGTCCACTACGTCGAATTTTCGAACTGGGGGCATGACTGGTCCACATTTGCGCCCATGGGTTTCTCTGGAATTGGGGCCGGGGCGGCCTACATCTTTTTCGCCTATATTGGATTTGATGCCGTTTCCACGACTGCTCAGGAAGCCAAGAATCCGCAACGCGATTTACCCATCGGCATTATCGTTTCGCTCTTGATTTGCACGATTCTGTACATCGCGGTGGCGGGCGTGCTGACGGGAATGGTTCACTGGCAGGATGTCAACATCGAGGCGCCCATCGCCCGGGCCTTCCTGGACCGCGGGCTTTCGACGGCGTCGCACGTCATCACCCTTGGTGCATTGGCGGGACTTACCAGCGTAATGCTGGTCATGCTGCTCGGGCAGACGCGCGTTTTGTACGCCATGGCGAATGATGGGTTGTTGCCAAAGAAGTTCTTTGCTGCGGTGCATCCAAAGTTCCGGACTCCTTACAAGAACACCATGCTCGTAGGTTTGCTTGCCGCCATCGTCGGCAGCGTGACGCCGATTGACGATATCGGAAAAATGGTGAATATCGGGACGCTGCTGGCCTTCGTAATTGTTTGCATCGCGGTCATGATTCTGCGCAGTACGAATCCCAGTCAGGCGCGGCCATTCCGTACACCTTGGGTTCCGGCCGTCCCGATCCTCGGCATCCTCTTCAACGGCTACATGATGTACAAGTTGGGCTGGGTCAATTGGGCTCGCTTGATCATTTGGCTGGCGATCGGCCTGGTGATTTACTTCACTTACAGCCGCTACCACAGCCGCGTCAGCAACGCGCAACCGCAGTAAGACTTCCTTGCAGCGGGCTTGGCTGGTGTGGCGCTCGGCCTGTCTTCAGTTTGTCAAACGCTTACTCTGCATTCGTTACGCCGATTCAGGTACAGTATTGTTTCCGTTGACGGCACGATGACATCCTTCCGCGCTAACCTTAGAGAAGTTTGGAGCCGCCTCACGTGGCCCGATCTGGTTTCCACTGTCGTGGTAGCGGGTGGATTACTGGCCTCCATGTTTGCATTCAATGGCCGTTTTTTCGACTTTTTGAAATATCTCGCGGTTCTTGCCGGCATTTATCTAATGTTCCGCCTCATCGGGTGGTGGAGAAACCGCCTGCTGTGGAGCCTGCGAAATCGTCTGATCGTTGCCTATCTGTTTATCGCGGCTGTCCCCATTTTATCGATCGTGACGCTGGCAGTGCTTGCGGCCCGTATTCTCTATTCCCAGTTGGGCGCCTATCTTTTGTACGAGGATATCCACCAGCGCATTGAGATGCTCGCGGATATCTCGGAGCATATCGCCGCTGCGCATCAAACGCTCCCTCCTGGTGCGACCATGGAGGAGTCGGAGAGAATCCTCGCGGCACAATCCCACGCGGTTCACGACCGCGAGCTTCCCGGGCTGAGCATTGGTTTTTCGGAAGACGCTTCTCTTCTTCGCAAGGTAGCTCCCAAAGGAAAGGGATCGTTCGCCGGGCTTTTGCAACAGGGCGATACGCTTTCTCTTACTAGCCTACGGATCATTCCTGATCGCAAGGGAGAACGTGTCGTCACTTTGCGGGTGCCCGTGACGCCGGACTTCCTGGCCACCGTCGCGCCGGATCTCGGGAGCATCCAGTTAAATCTTATGGAGCGCTACGTGGGAGGGGCGCAACCTGGTCTTAAGTATAGGTCGGGTGACACGGAGTACGTTGTGGCACGCCCCATCGTGGCGCGTAACCGCACGTTGCAAGCAGCGATATTGTGGATTGATAGTCAAGTAGACGTGGTATCGCGGCTTGACTCGGTCTACGTCGGGCCCGATGGTCGGGTGGAGCCCGTGCGTCCGGTCTTTGCCGCCTCCAACGCACGTCCATCACGTTTAAACGGACGGATATTCACGTCGCTCGGAGAATTGCGCGGCTCCTATCTTATTTTTTTCATTCTAGTGGGAATTGTTTTCGTGCTCGTCGAAGCCGCCGCGTTCGCCACGGGATTTGTGCTCATGCGTAGGATTACCCGCGCGGTGGCCGATCTTTACCGCGGGACGCAATATGTGCAGGCCATGGACTTCTCTCATCGCGTTCAAATCGAGCACCGCGACCAACTGGGCGAGCTGGGCGAATCCTTTAATAGGATGACCAGTTCGATCAGCCAGCTCATTGAAGAGGAAAACAAGCGCCGTCGCCTGGAGAACGAGATTTCCATTGCTCGCGAAGTTCAAAACCAGCTCTTCCCGAGTACCTTGCCGTCGGTGCCAGGAGTCGAGATTGAGGCTATTTGCAGGGCAGCACGTTCTGTCAGCGGTGACTACTATGATTTCATTCAGCTCAGCCCAACGCATATTGCCATAGCCATCGCCGATATCTCGGGAAAGGGAATTTCGGCGGCCCTGCTGATGGCAAGCCTGCAAGCGGCGCTGCGCAGCCAAATGCTTTCGGAAGGCAGCGAACGCTTGAACATGGCGGAGTTGGTATCACGGCTAAACAAGCATCTGGTGCGCAACACCGGCGACGACCGGTTTGCGACCTTCTTCATCGCGATCTATGACAGCGCCACGCGAACGCTGCGTTATACGAATGCGGGTCACCTGCCGGCTTTTCTGATCTGCAATGGCACTTCGGAGCAATTGGATAAGGGTGGCATGGTTTTGGGGGTCATGGAAGATTACGTCTATGAGGAAGGATTGCTGATGGTACGGCCCGACGCGCTGCTGATCGGATATAGTGACGGGCTGATTGAGCCGGAGAACGTCTATGGCGAAGAATTTGGAATTCGCCGGTTGCAGGAAGCCGCAGTCCGCTTGCAGGGTGCCGCGCCGCTCATGGTCGCGGAGTCACTGATGGCTGCGGCGGAGGAGTGGGCCGGAACTCCCGAACAGGCCGATGACATGACAGTAATCGTTGCGCGGCTTCGGTAGTACCTCCGTTGCGGCTAGGCTATACTGAAAATCCTTCTGAGAGATCTTACCGGGGAGAAGAATGTCGCTTCGCAATCGGGTGGCACTGGTAACAGGTGGGAGCAGGGGGATTGGCCGCGGACTTGCTTTACGGCTGGCGCAGGATGGAGCGCGGATGGCCATTGCCTATCGCTCCAATAAAGTTGCCGCACAGCAGACCCTGCGTCAGTTGCAGGCAAGCGGAGCGGATTGTGTGGCAGTTGAGACGGACATCACCGATGCTGGGCGTTGCGATCAGCTGATCAAAACAGTGGTCGATCGGTTCGGGCGACTCGATATCATCATCAACAATGTGGGAGATTTTCGCTGGGGAACGCTGGCAGAATCGTCGCTGCAGGACTGGCAAGGTATCTTCACTTCGAATCTGCTCACGGTTTTGTACATGTGCCGCGCCGCACTGCCGCATATGCGGAAGGCGCGCTGGGGCCGAATCATCAATTTGGGCGCCGTCGGCGCGGAGCGGGCATTCGGGCAGGCGAAAATATCGGCGTATGCCGCAGCCAAGGCCGCGGTCGTGGCGCTGTCTCGTTCTTTAGCGCTCGAGGAAGCCAAGAACGGCATCACTGTTAACGTCGTGAGCCCTTCCAGCATCGATGAGAATGAGCTTACGCTGGAGGAGGCTCGCAAGATTCACGACGCGCGTTTTCCGATCGGGCGCCCGCCGACTGTCGAAGACGTTGCCGCGACGGTAGCGTTTTTCGCCTCCGAAGAGGCCGAGTATGTTACCGGACAGGTCGTGAATGTCAGTGGCGGCTGGATGCTGTGATCGTACCGTGAATCCTCCATGAAAGCCCTCACAGCTGCCGAAATGCGCGAAGTCGACCGCCTCACCACCGAGCGTTACGGTATTCCCAGCCTGCAGTTGATGGAGGCTGCTGGTAAAAATGTCGCGGATTCACTTCTGCGTGAGTTTTCTCCCGGATTGCCACGGCGGGTCACGGTGCTCTGCGGCAAGGGAAATAATGGGGGTGATGGCTTAGTCGCCGCCAGACACCTGAGAGCCGCTGGGATTGGTCTGCGCGTGTGCCTCTTTGGCGATCCGCGGGAGATGCGCGGCGACGCAGGCGCGAACCTCGCCCGTTATCTCGAGGGGGGAAATACCATCCTTGCCATCGGAGACGAAGCTGTTTGGGAGAGCGTTTGGCCTCGGGTTGCTGAATCAGAGGTCATCATTGACGCGCTCTTGGGCACTGGCCTCCGCGACGCGGCTACTGGATTGATTGCGCAAGCCATCGAAGACATCAATCGTCTGTCAGCTCATACAACTGCCGCAAGTCCAGCATTGATTCTTGCAGTGGATACTCCCTCCGGGCTACCGTCGGACGGGCAGCATGCCGAAGGTCCTGTTCTCCGCGCACACCGCACTGTCACCTTCACTGCTCCTAAGGTCGGCCAGCTCCTTTCCCGGGATGCCGATGCGGTCGGCGCCTTGGAAGTCTGCGACATCGGCTCGCCTTTCGCGTTGATAGAAGAGGTTGGGCAGGGAAAGCTTCGTTGGGCTGGGCCCGACGAATTTGCTCCCTTGCCGCTCGTTCGCACCGTCAAATCCCACAAAGGCACTTTCGGGCATGTCCTCCTCGTCGCAGGTTCGCTCGGGAAGAGCGGTGCCGCTATTCTTTCGGGCCGGGGCGCGTTGCGGACTGGCGCAGGTCTGGTCACGATCGCTACACCGGACATCGTGTTGCCCCACGTTGCGGCAGGCCAGCCGGAATACATGTCTGAGAGTCTCGAGTCGACTGACGAAGGCACGATTGCCTTCAGCAGCTTTCAGAGAGATAGCTTCGAAGAAATCTTGAAAGGCAAGACCGTTCTCGGCATCGGTCCGGGTCTTGGCACTCACGCCGAAACGCAGAAATTCATCCGCACAGTCGTTCGCGAGACACCCCTGCCCACGATTTTGGATGCAGATGGTTTGAACGCCTTTGCCGGAAGCGGCGACCTCTTTCGCGACCGCCAATCGAGTTTTCTCGCTCTTACGCCTCACCCAGGTGAAATGGGCCGGCTTCTCGGAATCGCAACCCAGACCATTCAGGCAGACCGCCTTCTAATGGCGCTTGATGCGGCACGACGCTGGAACGTGCACTTTGTGCTCAAAGGCTACCACTCGATTGTGGCTTCGCCGGACGGGCAAATCTTCGTCAGTACGACTGGCAACGCCGGCTTGGCGAAGGGCGGCACGGGCGACGTGCTTACTGGGATCCTAGCGGCGCTCGTTGCGCAGTTTGGCAGGGACGACAGAGCGCGAGTGCTGAGCCTCGGCGTCTACCTTCACGGCCTGGCTGCGGAGTTGGCATCCCGCGGAACGGATCTGTCCGGCCTGCTGGCTGGCGAAGTTGCAGACTCTGTGCCCCGCGCCCGGCTCAAACTCCTGGAGGAGTTGCGGTCGAGTGTCTGAGGAAATGATCACCCATTCTGCTGAAGAAACCATGCGCTGGGGCAGGGAATTCTCGAAACGCCTCAAGGTTCCCGTGCTGGTGCTTCTTACCGGCGACCTGGGGACGGGAAAAACGACGTTAACCAAAGGCATCGTTTCCGGACTCGGCGCGGCTAACGAAGGCGACGTCACCAGCCCAACCTTCAGCCTCGTTCATGTGTATGGGAGGCCCGCCAAGGTCTACCACGCCGATTTATACCGGATTGAGAGTTTTCACGATTTTGAGACTCTGGGAATGGAGGATATGTTCACAACTCCCTCCATAGCCATTCTGGAGTGGTCTGAGCGCTTCCCCTTACAGTCTCCCTGGCCGCAGATCCGAGTGCGTCTTGAGCATATGGGAGGCGACGCCCGCCGTATCACCGTCCTGTAAGCACCTCGGAAATCTAGGCCCACCAGGCTGCTTTTACTCTCTGGTGACGGACCCATCTGGATTCCTTGCCCGGCTCCCCTGCGGCTGCTAACGTCAAAATAGCCGTGTTTGGCTAAGTAGATGCCCAACGAACTTCTAACACCCAGCGCCACCGAAGAGGCCCGGATCGAACTCAAAAGCTATAACGTCGCGATTCCCATGGCCTCGCTGGCGATCGGTGTGGATAACATCCACCACGATGTATTCTTAAGCCCGAAGTTTGTCCAGGCGGCTCGCGAGTATCTTTTCGACGTCGTTCGCCAGAGCACTAGCAGCACCTATCTTCCGGGGATCGAGCTTCGCACCTCACGCGGACCAGACGGTGGGGGGTTCCGCAAACTGCTCTCCGAGCTGCTGCAAAGCTCCCTGACGCAGGCCAAGTATCACAAAAATATAGAGATCGACCTGCTCTTCCGGCTGAGCTTGCTGAAGTTTCTGACCTTCGAAATTGGCAATCAATTTGCCAACCTGATCCTCGAAGGCAAGGAATGGATACGCAAGAGGGGCGAACATTTCGAACGCAGCCAGCAGGCGCATGTCATCAAGGCACGGTTGTCGGAACTGCAGTCCGCGCGAAGGGGGGTCATCCGCCGCGTGGGACAGCAAGTGGCGCAGATTGTTGTCGACGTGGAAGACAACGTCATCGCAAAAGCCCGGCGCGCCCTGTTTGGCGAAGAATTCGGTTCCTATTACGAGCTTTGTAAGAACCGGCTGATTTTCCTCGACGGCGGGAAAGACGACGTTTTTTTTCTCGAGCATTACATCGTCCTGGGCAACTATGCCCGTGATCCCGACCGCTTTGAGGCCATGGACACGCTTTTCCAGGAATTCCTCCGCGAGGCCGGTATTACGCCCAGTCATGACCCAGGGCACACGGAGGCTATCCAGGCCCATACCGCGCTGCTGGAAACAGTGCAGACGATTCGCGCGGACATTGCAAACCTCGAGGAACAGCGCGAAAACATCCGCAAACGTCTTGACCGGGGCGATGGTTTCTTCACGAAGTTTCTAAATTCGGGTGATCCTGCCGACCTGAAAGCATCCCTGAATGACCTCGAGCTCCGGCTCAAGCATCAGGAATACAAACTGGAGGAGCTGGGACCGCAGATGGACGCGGCCAGGCAAAAGCTCGATTTCTTCGTCAAGGATCACGCTGGGAAGCTTGGTGAATATCTGAACGAGCCTGAAAACGCGAAGCGGCTGTTCGACGCTAGCTCCGGCTCGGAGACAGAAGCGCCGACGCGCGCGCGGTTGCTCGCGCAGCTCCTCGACCGTCTCGAACTGCACGAAATTCTCTATCACATTCTGGCAAGCTATGAAATCCGGCCCATCGCCGCTGATTACTGCCCGCCCGTTCACCTGCAGCAACTCCGCAAGGCGCTGGTTTCGAAAGAAGAGCTCAAGCAAGTAGAGCAGGTCATCAAGCAGGTACCCGCCAAGAAATTGTCGATCAAGGCCATCGAGGAACTTTCGAAAAAGATACGCCGCTATTCGCGCGAGGAAATGCAAGCTTTCGTGTTGCGATTTGCCAACGACTTTCTTCGCCTCAGGAGGGAACTGCGGGACGCCGAACATCTGACGACCTGCATGGAGCGCGTCAACCTGGTAACCACCGAAAAGGCGCGCGAACTGTCGCGCTTGAACAACCGGCTGTACGAGTGCGTGCTTCCGGAGGAAGCTAAGCCGGAGCAGGACCACGTTGTCTCGCACGTAATCATCAAGTCCGACGTACGTGGCTCCACGCGCATGACCCAGGATTTGCTCTCGCGCGGACTAAACCCCGCTTCACACTTCAGTCTGAATTTGCATGAGCCCGTCAAGAAGCTTTTGGACCGTTATTCGGCGAAGAAGGTATTTATCGAGGGTGACGCGATCATTCTCGCTATTTTCGAAACGGAATCGACGGTAGCCTATGCGCGGCCGGTGGCCAAGGCTTGCATTCTTTCGCGCCAGATTCTTGCAGTTTGCAACTCTTATAATGAGCGCGCGTTGGCCAGCAATCTTCCCGCGCTGGAACTTGGCCTGGGGGTTGCATTTCAGGGCTCTGCTCCTACCTACTGGACCGACGGAGATTCGCGCATTATGATTTCAAAAGCGCTGAATCTCTCCGACCGTCTTTCCGGATGCGCCAAACTAGCGAAACGCATGCTGGCTGGGCAGAAAAGCCACTTTTCGGTTTTTCAATTTCTAAATACCATGGAAGGTGCATCAGCGGAAGAGCTGGACGAATTCCTGGTTCGCTACAACATGAATGGGATCGAGCTCAACGAAGAGGGCTTTCAAAAACTTTCCCAGGAGATTTCGCTCGACTCCATCGAAACGAAGCTCGACAAACCATGGGGCAAGGAAAAGGTTGCCCTCTGTTATGGAGAGGTGCCCCTTGGCGAATCCGTGGAACTCCTCGTATTGCGAAAAGGCATGGCCCGGCAACTGCTCCCCGACGGGAAAATCGGCGCCCCTTCTTCTCATGCTTATTACGAAGTTTGCACCAGCCCGGCACTTTACGATCTCGTGGCTGCGTTGATCCGGACTCAACAAGCCGCCGCAGTGGCTTCCCATCGCGCCTGACCATGCCTTGAGAGACGGCGAGGCGCTCCACTATACTGCTCGCGGAGGCGAAAAGAGTCCGGTGACTTTCCCGGCCTTCAAAGCCGGTGATTCGGTCCTTCGCGGGTCGAATGGTGGGTTCGACTCCCACACGCTTCCGCCATATCTTTCTCTTTCTGAACCACTTGGCACCTGCACGAGGGAACTCAAGGGAACATTAAGCCCTGCTGGATGTGCCCGTCGGCAGCAAAAGCCGAACCAACTTGCTGTTCGCCGTTCGCAGCCGTTCCGGTACAGCCCTGGTATAGATGTTCATCGTCGTGCGGATGTCCGCATGGCGAAGCAGTTCTTGCTGCACCTTGACATCTGTCCCGTGCTCGTTGAGCAGACTCGAATAGGTGTGCCGAAATGCATGCCAACCAAGTCTCCCTGCTCCGACCTTTTCTCCAGCCCGCAGCAGCCAGCGACGTTGTGCGCTCCAAGGGTGCGAGGGCTTCCCCGTGCGTTTGCTCGGGAATACCCATTGGCTCTCTTGAAGAGAGGAAGGAAGCCGGCGCCGGTGCTCGCCTAAGAGTTTCTCTAAGGCTAGATCAACCGGCATTGGCCTCTCTGAGTTCTCCGTCTTGGGCCCGTCAACGTGGCCACAAACCCAGGACCGCCGAATGTGCACTTGGTGTGTCCCCCAGTCGAAGTCACACCACTGCAATCCGAGAACCTCGCTGATCCGAAGTCCCAGACACCCAGCTACAACACACATCGTGCGATAGGGTTCCGGGATGTGCTCGAGAACCTGTCGAAACTGTTCCATCGTCAACACAACTGGCTGACGCACACGCTTCGAAACGCCTTTTACCCGCACGAAGCCCATGTACGGGAGCAACTCCCATCGCATCGCGCAGTTGAAGACGATCCGCATTTGATTCTTCAAGTGCCCCTTGCTCTTTGGCGCGAGGTCGAGCCCCTTGAGCCACTGCTCGACCGCCAGTGGCTTAATTTCTTGCAACGGGTGCTCGCCCCACTTCGGCATGATGTGGTTCCTCAGCCACGACCGATAGCCTCGCGCAGTCGAGTGACGCTCTGGCAACTCTTCCACGAGATACCGCTCGATCACAGCTCCAAGGGTCACGGCAACTGTGTTTGGACTGTCTGCGTTAATCCGAAGCAGGAGTGCCTGTGCCGCCCTCCTGGCTTGGGATTCGGTCGCATATTGTTCAACGGTTCCAACAATGAGGCTTTTGTGGCAGTTGGTCCCGTCCAGCAAATGCTCCCGATAACGCAGCGCCCAAACATCCGGGCCCTTCTTTCTCACTTTTCGTTCAACACTTCCGAACTGATACCGTTGCCGCCTGAACATTTGAGAAATTCCTCCTAGTCCAAACGGCACGGATGGCAACTTGAATTTATCCGAGATCGCAACCATGCGTCCAGCTCAGATTGACGAAAAAACCAGTGGCCGCCAATTTGATATCCCGGAAGACTTCCGCGTCGTGCGTAGCGCTGCAGAGTCTTGACGTTGATGTTGCCCAGCAACTTGGCCGCTTCAGGGCTACCAATCAACGGTTCGAAGGCATGCCTTGACTTCTGTGAAGACCTGAGCGGCGACGTGAGAGCCGAATTCTCGCCGACATATCTTTCCTCCTCCCCTGTGGCCCCGTGTTGTGGCGCGGCATCGGACGTGGTATTGCGAACTGCCTCGGAACTGTCGATCTGTGGGGAAGTCAAACGCGCTTCTGGGTTCCCTAAATCAACGCACGTGGGATTCGAATGGACATCTACACCGAGGCGCGAGGCATGCTGTCTTGAGGACGCTGTATTCTCGCGCACACCGAATTGGGTTGAACGGGGTTTCATGGTTACTATGCGCTCTTATTGAGGATGCCTCCTTCAGGTTTCTGGTGGTTGCCGACGCTGGCGTGCTGGCATAGCCAGGTTTTGAACTCGTCGTCTCGCTTGAACAAGATTTTTAGAGCTTCGGTAATAACGTAGGACGGAGTGGAGTCGATGAATTTCGCATATTGATCGAGCCGGATTTTCACCGACTCCTCGACTCGTGCCTGGATCATCACTGACTTTGGTTGCTT
>Ga0066710_100000098_pt1 | contig 37522 bp, 28 predicted proteins | sample GraSoiAngelo_159_FD_79666 | JGI IMG/M metagenome (GOLD analysis project Ga0066710, IMG submission 79666) | Grasslands soil microbial communities from the Angelo Coastal Reserve, California, USA - 14_1009_16_40cm | ecosystem: Environmental > Terrestrial > Soil > Grasslands | place: USA... | reverse complement strand
TTCAGTCGATGACCACCAGGAGTTGGCCCATCTCGACGATCTGACCTACCTGACAGCAGATCCGGGCGACGCGTCCCGCTCGCGGAGCGCGGAGGGCGCTTTCCATTTTCATGGATTCCATCAGCACCACGGTTTGCTTTTCTTCGACGGTATCGCCGACCTCCACTTCGACGCGTAGAACCTTGCCAGGCATGAGCGCCAAGACCTCGCCGCTGGCGGCAACGCCTGCCGCTTGGCCGAGACCAGCATTCTGTGTGCGCGCGAAGTGGTATGTGTGGCCATTGAACCAAATGGTGTACTCATTACCGGAGCGGACGACGTGGAATCGGTGCTTTTTGCCTTCGATTTCGATCCAGTTGGACTGGAGCAGCCGGAAAGGTAGAGAGCGGCCTTCAACGTGAAACGTCCCGTGTCCTTGCGATTCTTCGACGCGGACGGTGATGTCGTGTCCGGCAATGCTCCAATGGAATTCACGGGATATCATGAGTTGCGCCAGGAGCCGGAGGTCCAGACGCCGGGGAAAGCAGCTTTTCCCGGTGCGCCGGGGGCGCGTGCGCCGCCGGGTAGCGACGCCGCCAGGATGGCTTCGATTGGAGGGGTTTCAGAGAAGAAGACCTCGGGATGCTTGTCCAGAAACCCGGTGTCGAGTTTTCCAGCGGCGAAATCGGGGGTCGAGATAATGCGGCCGAGGAAGTCGATGTTGTTGCGGACGCCGAGCAAGACGAAGTCGCCGAGCGCGCGTTTCATCCTGCGGATGGCAGCGTCGCGCGACGGCGCGCACACGATGAGCTTCGCCAGCAGCGGGTCAAAGTGATAAGTCACAAGCGAGCCCTGCGCCACGCCGCTGTCGAGCCGAATGCCAGGCCCCGCAGGCGGCTCAAAAACCTCAATCGTTCCGGTGGCGGGCCGGAAATCTTCTTCCGGCACCTCGGCATAAATGCGGCATTCGATCGAATGGCCGATCTGACATAAATCGGACTGACGATACGAAAGTCTGCCGCCTGCTGCGATCTCGACCTGTTCGCGGACCAAATCGAGGCCAGCCGTCATCTCCGTCACCGGATGCTCGACTTGTATGCGTGTGTTCATTTCGAGGAAGTAGAAATGTCCGGCGGGATCGAGAATGAATTCGACGGTTCCGGCGCCGTGGTAATGGACGGCCTTTGCCGCAGCCACTGCCGCCGTGCCCATCCGGTTTCGAAGCTCGAGCGTCAACGCCGTAGAAGGTGTTTCCTCGATGATTTTCTGATGGCGCCGCTGAATCGAGCATTCACGCTCGAACACATGGATGTAATTGCCCTGCGAGTCACCGAGAATCTGGAATTCAATATGACGTGGCTGGCGGATGTATTTCTCAACGAACACACGATCGTCCCCGAACGCATTTCCCGCTTCTCGTGACGCCGACGCCATGGCCCCGGTCAGGTCCGCCGCGTTTTCGACAAGCCGCATTCCTTTTCCGCCTCCACCGCCGACAGCCTTGACGAGAACCGGATATTCCGGTGCGGGCGGACTTCCATCCCAAGTCGGGACCGTCGGAACGCCGGCTTTTTGCATGACTCGCTTGGATTCGAGCTTATCGCCCATCACCCGTATCGTGTCCGATTTCGGACCGATAAAAATGATGCCGGCCTGTTCGCTTGCCGCCGCCAGAGCCGGGCTCTCTGAAAGGAATCCATATCCGGGATGGATCGCGTCGGCGCCGCACTCTTTGGCGGCCCGCACGATTTCCTGCGAGTCGAGATAGCTGTCGACGCTGTGAATTTCATCCGCCGCCCGCAGATGTAGGGAGTGTTCATCGGCTGAGGTAAATACCGCGACCGTTTGAATTTCCATTTCGCGGAGCGTCCGGGAAATCCGGATCGCGATTTCGCCGCGATTGGCGATGAGAACTTTCCGGATCATTTGTTATTCGTTTTCTCGATCCAGGGCGGTTTCCGGCGTTCCAGGAAAGCCGTCATCCCGGCTTGTCCTTCTTCGCTCGCTCGCGCGCGGGCGATGGCTTGCGCTGTAAACTCGACCGAGCTTTCCAGCGTCCGCGCGGCGACGCCAAAGACCAACTCCTTCGCGGCCGCGATCGCTTGGGGCGCCGAGGTGAGAATCTGAGAGATTTTCGACTCGATGAGCGCATCCAGCGCCGCTTCATGAGCAACGACGTGCTGAATCAGACCGATTTCCAATGCGACGGCTGCGAGGAAACGTTCTCCAGTGATGAAATACTCGCGCGCGCGCCCCGGACCGATCCGAGCGATCACGAGCGGAGAGATCACGGCGGGCACGATTCCGAGCTTGACTTCGGTGAACCCAAACTGCACGGATTCGACGGCAATCCCAATGTCGCAGGCCGCCACCAGGCCGCAGCCGCCTCCCAATGCCGCGCCGTGCACTCGCGCAATCACCGGTTTGGGACACTTCGCGATCGCGTGGAACATCTGCGCCAGCACGCGCGCGTCCTCCAAATTCTCTTCACGCGAATAGCGCACCATGCGCTTCATCCAATTCAGATCCGCGCCGGCACAAAACGATTTTCCATTTCCGCCAAGAACGATAACCCGGACGTCATCATGTGCGCCAAGGTCGGTGAAGGCTTGGGTGACGAGGGGAATCAATTCGTCGTTAAAGGCGTTGTGCACGCCGGGGCGGTCCAACATGACGTGGGCGACCGGTTTCTGAACCTCGATTTTTAACATGACGCTACATCCTGAAGACGCCGAAGCGCGTTTCTCCTGAAGAGGTATTCATGGCTGCGGAAATTCCGAGCGCGAGCACCATTCGAGTATCGGCTGGATCGATAACACCATCGTCCCAAAGCCTGGCTGTGCTGTAGTAAGCGCTACTCTCTCGCGCGTACTTTTCGAGCGTCGGCTTGACGAATTGCTCCCGCTCGGCCGCGCTCATCGTTTTACCTTGTGCCCTGAGTTGATCCATCTTGACCTGAAGCAGCACCTGTGAGGCCTGCTCGCCACCCATCACCGAGATACGCGCATTCGGCCACATCCAGAGCTGGCGCGGTCCGTAGCCTCTTCCGCACATTCCGTAATTTCCGGCGCCGTAAGACCCGCCAATGATGACGGTAAACTTCGGAACCGCGGCGTTCGCGACGGCGTTGACCATCTTGGCGCCGTCCTTGGCGATGCCGCCGTGCTCGAATTGTTTTCCAACGATGAAACCGGTGATGTTTTGGAGAAACACCAGCGGGATGTTGCGTTGCGCGCAGAGTTCGATAAAGTGAGTTGCCTTCAAGGCGCTCTCTGAGAACAGCACGCCATTGTTGCCGATGATGCCGGCTGGGTACCCCCAGATTCGCGCGAAGCCGCACACGACGGTGGGAGCGTAGAGCGCTTTGAATTCATGGAACCAGCTCGCGTCGGCGATCCGGTATATGACTTCTCGAACGTCGTAGGTTCTCTTCGGGTCGCGAGGAATAACTCCGTAGATCTCGCCCACGTCATGATGAGGCTCTTCGGCTTCGGCCACCTGCCGCCCATCCTTATCCGGCGTTGGAATGGACCGGAAAACATCGCGCACGATGCGGAGCGCGTCTCGATCGTTCTGGGCGTAATGATCGGCGACGCCCGAGATACGGCAATGGACGTCGGCGCCGCCAAGCTCTTCGGCGGTGACTTCTTCGCCGGTCGCCGCTTTGACCAGAGGAGGTCCGCCAAGAAAGATCGTCCCTTGGTTGCGGACGATAATGGCCTCGTCGCTCATCGCCGGAACATATGCGCCGCCGGCGGTACACGATCCGAGAACAGCGGCAACCTGATAGATGCCCTTCGCCGACATTCGAGCTTGATTGTAAAAAATGCGGCCGAAGTGGTCGCGATCGGGAAACACCTCGGCCTGCAGCGGCAGAAAGGCGCCTCCGGAGTCCACCAGGTAGAGACAGGGCAAATGATTTTCGAGCGCGATCTCCTGGGCGCGGATATGCTTCTTCACCGTCATCGGAAAGTACGTGCCACCTTTAACGGTCGCATCATTGGCCACGATCATTGTCTGGTGGCCATGGATCATCCCGATGCCGGTGACGATACCCGCCGAAGGCGCTTCATCGTCGTACATGCCGTTCGCCGCCAGGGCGCTGAATTCGAGAAAAGGAGTGTCCGGATCCAGGACCGCTTCGATGCGCTCTCGAACGAACATCTTGCCGCGCTCTTTGTGGCGCCTGACAACGGCTTCACCGCCGCCCTTCTTCACAGTCTCCAGCTTCGATCGAAGCTCAGCAACCAACTCCAGCATCGCCTCGCGATTAGCTTGGGTTTCGGTCGATACTGCCATAGTGTCCTACTGCAGCGGCGGTCTATGACCGCCGGCAATCTGTGAGCGCGACATCGTCGGCCGTCCGCGAAGCGCAAGCGCGATAGCGCGCAGCCTCAAAAGAATAGACCGCCCCTACAGTAGCCCGGGTTGGTCTTATTGTTTCTTGCGCACATTTTTTCGGACGTAAGTCACAATTTCTTCGAGGGACGCGCCCGGCTGAAATATTTCGGCGACCCCGCATCCCTTCAGTTTTGAGATGTCCTGATCCGGGATGATGCCGCCGATCACAACCAGAACATCATTGAGACGTTCCTTCTTCATGAGCTCCATAATGCGCGGGCAAAGCGTCATGTGCGCTCCCGAAAGCACCGAGAGTCCAACCACATCGACGTCTTCCTGCAGCGCGGCGTTGACCACTTGTTCAGGAGTTTGCCGGAGTCCGGTGTAGATGACTTCGAAGCCGGCATCGCGAAAAGCGCGTGCGATTACTTTCGCACCGCGGTCATGCCCATCCAGTCCCGGCTTGGCAACAAGTACGCGGATCTTGTCATCCATCAGAATATCGGTTCCTCGTAAACGCCATACACCGAGCGAAGCGCGTCGCAGATTTCGCCCAGTGTCGCGTAAGCGCGGACGCAATCGAGGATATACGGCATCATGTTGGCGGAATTCCCAGTGGCTGCTTGGCGCAGGGCCTCTAGAGTTTGCCGGACCCGGTTGTTGTCCCGCGTCTGCCGCAGCTTTTGCAGCTGTTCGACCTGCCGCTTAGTGACCGATTCGTCAATAAGCAAGATATCGATTGGAGCCTCGTTTTCCATGACGAATTCATTGACGCCAACGATGATCTTTTCTTTGCGTTCGATCGCCTTCTGGTATTCGTAGGATGCATCCTGGATTTCACGCTGCGGGAACCCGTTTTCGATCGCCGCGACCATCCCGCCCATTGCATCCAAGCGGTCAAAATACTCCCAGCAGCCCTTCTCCATGTCGAGCGTCAGCCGTTCCAGAAAATAAGATCCCGCCAATGGATCGGCTGTGTTTGTAATACCACTCTCGCGAGCGATGATCTGCTGCGTCCGCAAAGCAATTCGGGACGCGTGCTCGGTGGGCAACGCCAGCGTCTCATCGAGAGAGTTTGTGTGCAGCGACTGCGTGCCGCCGAGCACGGCAGCCAATGCTTGAATGGCGACACGCACGATGTTGTTATACGGCTGCTGCGCTGTCAGCGAGCACCCGGCCGTCTGCGTATGGAAGCGAAGCATGGCCGAACGCTCGTTCTTGCATTCGAATCGTCCGGTCATGACCTTATACCAGACCTTGCGCGCCGCTCGATATTTGGCGATTTCCTCGAACAGATCATTATGCGCGTTGAAGAAGAAGGACAGCCGCGGTGCGAAATCGTCCACGCCGAGACCGGCGCGGCGGGCCCATTCGACGTACTCGATGCCGTCGTACAGCGTGAAAGCCAGTTCCTGAAGAGCGGTCGATCCCGCCTCGCGAATGTGGTAGCCGCTGATGGAGATCGTATTCCACTGGGGAACGTGTTGGCTTCCGAATTCAAACGTATCCACGATCAGCTTCATCGAGGGCCGCGGTGGAAAAATATAAGTTTTCTGCGCGATGTATTCCTTCAGGATGTCGTTCTGGATCGTGCCGCGCAGATTCTTCCAGTCCGCGCCTTGTTTTTCGGCGACGGCCAGATACATCGACCAGAGGATGGCCGCAGGCGCGTTCGTCGTCATCGAGGTGCTGATCTTATCCAGCGGAATGCCGTCGAAGAGCCTCTCCATATCCGCAAGTGAGTCGATCGCAACGCCGCACTTTCCGACTTCACCTTCCGACATGGGATGATCCGAATCGTAGCCCATCAAAGTCGGAAGATGAAACGCTACGGAAAGCCCGTGCTGTCCGTGTTTGAGCAGGTAATGAAACCGCTCGTTGGTGTCGGCCGCCATGCCGAAGCCGCTGAACTGCCGCGTGGTCCAGTGCTTGCCCCGGTACATCGTGGGATAAATTCCACGCGTGTAGGGCGGCCGCCCTGGATCGCCGAGATCGTTCTCGTAATCGAAATCACAGAGGTGTTCGGGCGTGTACAGCCTCTCGATGGGCACGCCGGAAACGGTCGTGAATGCTCCGAGGCGCTGGACCCCTCTCTTTACGGGATCGCTGACGTCTTTGGCCATCTCAATCTTCTCCAAATCAATCATAATGGAGACATGCATGTTGGAAATCAAAATTTAGCGATCGAGGAAGAGAAGCGGCGGTACCGCCGATTGCAGTTCCTGATGGACCTGACGCTAAGCACCATCGCGCAAAGCCGTATGAGCTATGAGGAAACCCTCCAACTCATCCAGTCCGCCAGACAAGCCGCGCTCCGGCTGTTTCCCGGAAAAGAAGAAGCTTTCGAGATGATTTACATGTCGCGGTTCCGGAGGCTGGTGAGCGAGAAATTTCGATTCGATCCACTGTAGCGTCCTTCGAAATTACGGCTTTACCGGATTTGCGTGAAACGCCCGCATGCTATGATCGGCGGACTATGGCCGAAACAAAAATCACCAAGCGCAGCGAAGACTTTTCCAGGTGGTATAGCGACGTGATTGCAGCAGCCGAGCTGGCCGACTATGCGCCGGTTAAGGGCTGCATGATCATCCGTCCCAACGGTTACGCGATCTGGGAGAAGATGCAGCAGGCACTAGATGCCATGTTCAAGGAGACCGGCCATCAGAACGCGTATTTCCCTTTGTTCATTCCCGAAAGCTTTCTTCAAAAAGAAGCGGAGCATGTCGAAGGTTTCGCGCCCGAAGTCGCTGTGGTGACCCACGCTGGCGGCGAAAAGCTGGAAGAGCCGCTGATCGTGAGGCCAACATCGGAAACGATCATCTGGCACTCCTATCGGAATTGGATCCAGTCCTATCGCGATCTGCCGCTGCTGATCAACCAGTGGGCCAACGTCGTTCGCTGGGAACTGCGCACGCGCTTATTTCTGCGCACGACCGAATTTCTCTGGCAGGAGGGTCACACGGCGCATGCGACCTACGAAGAGGCCGAAGAAGAAACGCTTCGCATGCTCGGCGTTTACCGCCGCTTCGCCGAAGAATACATGGCCCTGCCCGTCATCGAAGGCCGCAAGACCGAGCGGGAGAAATTTGCCGGGGCTCATCATACTTACTCGATCGAAGCCCTGATGGGCGACGCCAAGGCCCTGCAGTCCGGCACCTCACATCACTTGGCGCAAAACTTCGCGAAAGCTTTTGATGTGACGTTCCAAACACAACAAGGAACACGCGAGTACGTCTACGCCACAAGCTGGGGCCTTTCCACACGCATGATCGGAGCGCTGATCATGGCGCACGGCGATGACAATGGGATCATCATTCCCCCGCGCCTCGCAACGACGCAGGTTGTCGTCATACCGATATTCCGGACACCGGAAGATCGGGATCGCGTCATGCAAGCCGTCAACACATTCACCCTTCGGTTCAAGTCCGCCGGCATCGGATTCAAAGTAGATGACCGCGAGCAATACAGTCCGGGGCGGAAATTCAATGACTGGGAAAAGCGCGGCATTCCACTTCGGATTGAGGTAGGGCCGAAAGACCTGGAAAAAAATCAGGTCGTGCTGGCGCGGCGTGACAATGGGCAGAAGAGGGCCGCATCGCAGGAAGGTCTGGAACGCACTGTTCATGACGTGCTCGACGTGATTCAGAAGTCGCTTTACGAGCGAGCGCTCGAGTTCCGGGCGAAACACAGCCACCGTGTCGACGACTACAAAAAATTCGTAGAGATACTCGACGGGGACGGCGGATTTCTCTGGTGCCACTGGTGCGGATCGGGAGAATGCGAGGGGCGGATCAAAGATGAAACCAAAGCCACGATCCGCTGCATACCCATGCAATCCGAGGCCGAGCCAGGGAAGTGTATCCGATGCGACGGCCCGTCCGAACGCCGCGTCGTCTTTGCGAGAGCGTATTAGGGAAATTCCCCAACCCCCCATTAGAGTGAACACAAAGACACAAAGGCACAAAGCCACAAAGAAAGGCCGCATAAATAACTTTTGGAGCGGCCTTTCTTTGTGGCTTTGTGCCTTTGTGTCTTTGTGTTCTGTACGCGTCCGCCCATGACCGGCCGCCAGACCTGGATTCGACAGTTCTTTTATCTCGCTGTCTTTACCGCCGTTTTTAACAGCCTGCAATTCGCCGCGTCGCTTCTACTGTGGAAGACCACGCGCTCGGCAGCGCTGATGGCGTTTGGCTTGGATGCCCTGGTCAGCGCTATTGCGGCGCTGTTTCTTGCAGCCAGGATTCAACGCGAATGGCGGAATCGCTTGGTGGCGTTGAGTTACGTCGCGGCTTCTGCCGGAGCGATCTATCTTGGTGTTTCCACGCTCTGGAGCGGCCGGCATCCCTCCGGCAGCGTGCTGGGTATCGTGCTCGCCGCTGTATCGATGCTGGTCATCCCAATCGTGGGTTCTTACATGAAGACGCTTGCCGTCGAACTGAGAAGCCAGGCGTTGAGATCCGCAGCCGTTTTCACTTTCGGCAACTCGTACCTTTCCATGGTCCTGCTCATTGCGCTGCTTCTGAACATTGGAATGGGTTTAAGATGGGGCGATCCGCTAGGCGCGCTCGTCATGTTTCCGTTCATCGCGCAAAAAGGGATTCAAATCCTTCTTGAGGAAGGCAAACATGAATACGTGGAAGATTAGCCTGATTCTGGTGTGCTTGGCTTTAGCCTCCACTGGCATTACCGGGCAGCCAAGCAATGCGATTGCGATTCAAGGCGCTACCGTGATCACCGGCACGGGCCGCCCTTCGATTCGAAACGCGGCGATCGTGGTCGAGGCGGGACAGATCCGCGCCATCGGCCCGCGCGCTGAGGTGCGCGTGCCTTCCGGGGCCCAGACCATCGACGCGAAAGGAAAATGGGTGATTCCCGGACTCATCGATGCGCACGTGCATTTCGGACAATCCGGAGGGCTGTACACGCGTCCCGACATCATCGATCTCCGAAAATGGCGTCCATATGAGAAAGAGCTCGAGTGGATCAAACAACGGCTGCCGTTCACGTTTGAGCGATATCTCTTGTCGGGCATCACCGGGGTGGTCGACTGCGGCGGACCCATGTGGAATTTCGATATGCGCGACATCGCCTCGCATACCAAACGCGCTCCCCGCGTTGCCGTTGCGGGTCCCTTGATTTCGACATACGCTCCGCCGGCTCTGCCCACAAACGATCCCGATGTCATCAAAGCCAATTCCCCGGCCGAAGCACGAGAACTTGTCCGCCGTCAGCTTGACCGGAGACCGGACCTTATCAAGATTTGGTTCATCCGCCGGCCCGGAGACAATTTCGACCAGCAAGTCCAGATCGTTTCCGCCGCCATCGACGAAAGCAAGTCTCACAACGTGCGCGTCGCCGTACACGCAACGGAGCTGGAAACCGCGAAAGCGGCCTTGCGCGCGGGGGCCGATATCCTTGTCCACAGCGTGACGGACCGGCTTGTGGATAAGGAATTCATTGATCTAGTCAAGAGCCGTGACGTTCTTTATATGACGACGTTCTTTGTCGAGGACGGATATCGGCAGGTCTTCGATCAGCAAGTGTCGCTTACGGATATCGAGCGGAGGCTGGGCGATCCTGAAGTCATCGCGACCTGGTCGGAGTTAGCCAAGATTCCTCCAACGGAGATTCCCGGCGGTATTCCTCACCTTCCGGCTCCGGCGAAACGGCCGGTCGCCTACGACAACCTGATGCTGTTGGAAAGCGCCGGTGTGCGTGTCGTCGGGGCTACCGACGCGGGCAATATCGGAACGCTTCACGGGCCCTCGCTCCATCGCGAATTGGAACTGATGGCAGCAGCGGGCATGCGTCCCATGGATATCATCGTTTCGGCGACGAAGAACGCCGCCGCCGTCATGGGCAAACAAGACGAGGTCGGAACTTTGGAGAAGGGTAAGCTCGCCGATCTGGTCATTCTCGACGCCGACCCATTGATGGATATCAAAAACACGCGCAGGATCTTTAAAGTCATGAAGGCGGGCGAGTGGGTGCAGTGACGGCGCCGGCCCCACGTTCGACTGAACACAAAGACACAAAGGCACAAAGCCACAAAGAAAGGCCGCTTTGAACGTTATTTAGGCGGCCTTTCTTTGTGGCTTTGTGCCTTTGTGTCTTTGTGTTCTAACCACGATCCGAAATTGCGTAGTGGCTACGTAGCCCACGACCCGAAATTGAAGTTGCTTTCCATTCCCACATCAGGCATAGTTGGCTTCGTGAAAGTTGAAAATGATAATCGTTTTCATTTAATAATCGAAACGCTACCGGTAAAGCGCCTCTCGGATGTCGCTCTGAACGAATGGCGGCGCATCGAGCGGCTTGAAGGACCGCGTGAAGATTGCGAGCGGCTGCTGGACCTGGGGTTCACGCCGGGAGAAGAAATCATCGTCACGCATGCCGCACCGTTGGGAGATCCCCTGGTCATCCGCGTCCGAGGAGCGCTGCTGGCCCTGCGCAGGCGCGAAGCGGCGTGGATCTTTGTTGAATGACGATTCGCCTCAGTGAAGTTGAATCTCAAACCCAAGAACTGATCGTCTGCCTGGTAGGAATGCCGAACTCGGGCAAGACTACCCTCATGAACGCCATTACCGGCGGCAACTTTCGCACCGCGAATTATCCGGGCGTTACCGTTTCGCTTTTGCGAGGGAAGAGCAAACCGGAATTTGGGCCTGCGCTAAGCATCGTCGACCTGCCCGGTGTCCACAGTTCCGTAGCGCCCTCTCCGGAAGAAGAACTCGCATGCCGTGTTATCGAAGGGAATCATGCGCGCGTGCGGCCGGATGCGTTCGTATTGGTGGCGGATGCGACCCAACTGGAGCGGCATCTCAAATTCGCAGGTTTTGTCGCCAAGCAAGGAAAACCGCTCGTGGTTGCACTGACCATGATGGACATTTTGCGGCGCATGGATCAGTCGGTGGAAGTGGAAAAGCTTGCCGCAGCGCTGGGCGTACCGGTCGTGCCGGTGGATCCGCGCACTGGTGACGGAGTGCCGGAGCTGGTGAAGACGGTCCACGACTTTGCGGATGCTCCCCCTCTGGGCAGCGTTCTTGCTAGAATCCCGGACGAGCCGGTGTCTGCGTTCAAAGCCATTCGTGACCTGCTCCAGCGCAGCCAAGCGATCCGCCGCCTCAGCCGTTTCTCGAGGATGACGGATTCTCATACTATGAGGATCGACCGGATTGTTCTGCACCGGTACTGGGGATTTCCGGTGTTTTTTGTTGTTCTGATTTCGCTGTTTGCGGCAATTTTCTGGGCCGCCCAGCCCTTCGTGGACGCGATCGACGCGGGTTTTTCGCTCGCCGGCGATCTTGTCGTGCGTGTATTCCCCGAATCGACGATTGCCCGCTTCGTCGGCGATGGTGTGATCGGCGGCGTCGGAGCCGTTGCCGTTTTCTTTCCGCAGATCATGATTCTGTTTTTTCTCATGACCCTGCTGGAAGACTCCGGTTATCTCGCTCGTGGGGCGGCCTTGGTAGATCGGCCGCTTTCCTATTTGGGTTTGCACGGCCGCTCTTTCGTGCCGATGCTTTCCGGATTCGCCTGCGCCATTCCGGCGGTGCTCGCCGCCCGGGCCATTCCCGCGCGGCGCGAACGCATCCTCACGATCTGGATCATTCCTTTAATGAGCTGCAGCGCCCGGTTGCCTGTATATGCGTTGTTGCTGGCAGCCTTGCTGCCGGGCGCCGCATGGAAGGCTGGACTGAGTCTGGCTGGAATCTATGTGGGTAGCTTATTGATCGCTTCGCTTACAGCGGGCCTGGCGAGCCGGCTCGTGTTCAGGTATCGCAAACCCTCGCTGCTGGCGATGGAGCTTCCCCTTTACCGCACGCCTCGTTGGAAACCGATCCTGCGCATGACCTGGGCGCGGGGTTCTTCTTATCTTCGCCGCGCCGGCGTTCCGATCATGACCGTATCGGCTTGCTTGTGGCTATTGTCGAATTTCGGTTATACGCCGGCGTCGCTGGCCGCGCCTGCAAAAATGGAAGGCTCATTCGCGGCCCAGATCGGCCAGAAAATAGAGCCGATGCTGCGGCCGATGGGCGTCGATTGGCGCGTGGGCGTCGGTCTGATCTCGGCCTTTGCCGCACGCGAGGTGTTTGTGAGCTCGATGGCCATTGTCTTTCATGTCAATGGTGATGACGACCAGACCGCACAGGCAGGTCTGCTGGAGCAAATGCGGACAGCCACATTCGCCGGTACCTCTCAGCCGATCTTTACTCCATCCAGCATCTTCGGGCTGATTGTCTTTTTCTTCTTCTCCCTGCAGTGCTTCTCCACGGTCGCCGTGGTCCGAAGAGAGACCAATTCCTGGCGGCTTGCGGGCACCCAATTAGCCTTTTATACGGGATTAGGCTATGTGCTGGCGGTCGCGAGCGTGCAAATACTCCGCGCGTTAGGGGTTGGATAAGGAACACAAAGGCACAAAGACACAAAGAAAGGCCGCTTTTGAAAGTTGTTTATGCGGCCTTTTTTTGTGTCTTTGTGTCCTAATGAAAATCATGTGACGCGACAGGGGCGTTGCTGACAGGGAGAATCTCCACGCGATCGGCTTTCACGGAAATGACATTGTCCAGATTCTGCAAGCGGCCTTCGATGAGGAGAAATCTTCCTCCAACAATGGTGAACCGGTTTTGCTCGAACACATCGGGTGTAATGATGGCATTGGAAATACCGGTTTCATCTTCGAGGCTGAGAAAGACGAAACCGTTGGCAGTGCCGGGACGTTGGCGGGCGATGACGGCGCCGGCAATGCGGATATAACTGCCGTTACGAACATTGGCCAAATCGATAGCACGATGTACGCCGAGCGCATTCATCTCATCACGGTAATACGCCATGGGATGCGGTCCGGCGGTCAGACCTGTTCCATGGAAGTCCGCCACGAGGCGTTCTTCGGAAGTCATCATCTCGAGAGGTGAGCTTCCATCCGGCTCCTCGATCTTTTCCAATAACGGTCCAGTCCGGCGGCAAGCCCGCTCCACCTGCCAAAGCGCATCGCGACGGTGAATGCGATGCTCGGGACTGAGGAAATTCAACGCCCCCACTTCTGCCAGAAGCACCAGTTCCCGCTTCTGCAATTCGGGGACACGCCGGGCGAGATTGTCCACGGACGTGAAAGGCGCACGCTCGCGCTCGCGCACAATCGCGTGAGCCGCCGATTCCCGCATTCCTTTGATGTAGCGCATGCCCAATCGGAGAGAAATTTCGGATTGATGTTCCAGCGTGCACAACCAATCCGACTTCGTCACATCGATCGGCTTGATCCGCAATCCGTGCCGTTGCGAGTCTTTCACCAGTGTGGCGGGGCTGTAAAAGCCCATAGGCTGGTTGTTGAGCATGGCGGCAGTGAAAGCAGCCAGATAATGGCATTTCAAATAGGCGCTCGCGTATGCAATAAGCGCGAAGCTGGCGGCATGGGATTCGGGAAAACCGTAAAGCGCGAATGACGTGATGGACTGAATGATCGCGTCCTCGACATCACCGGTGATCCCATTTTTTTCCATTCCCTGCCTCAGCTTGACCTCCACTTCCTTCATCCGTCTTTCGGATCTTTTAAATCCAAACGCGCGACGCAATTCCTCGGCTTCGCCCCCGGTGAAGCCGGCGGCGATCATCGCCATCCGCAGTAACTGTTCCTGAAACAGCGGTACGCCCAAGGTTCGCTTGAGCACAGGTTCGAGGGAAGGATGCGGATAGGTTACGTGTTCGCGCCCCTGACGGCGCTTTAAATAAGGATGGACCATTTTCCCGACGATCGGCCCCGGCCGGATGATCGCAACCTGCACGACAATGTCGTAAAACCGCTCCGGCCGCATCCGTGGCAAACACGACATCTGGGCGCGGCTCTCGATTTGAAACATGCCCACGGTATCGGCTTTCTGCAAAGCGGCATAAACGCCGGGATCGCCTGCGGGAAGGTGAGCAAGATCGACTTCATCGCCATTGTGATCACGGATCAATTTCAGCGAGTCCTCGAGAACGGCCATCATTCCCAGCCCCAGCAAGTCCACTTTGACGATGCCCATGTCCGCGCAATCATCCTTGTCCCATTGCACGACCGTGCGGCCGGGCATTGTGGCCCGCTCGAGGGGAACAACCGAATCCAGTTGCCCCTGACAAATCACCATGCCGCCCGAGTGCTGGCCGAGATGGCGAGGCAGGTCTTGAAGGCTCAAACACAAGTTGAGGAACTTGCGGATACGCGGCTCGTGCAAATTGAAACCCGCCATCCGGAACTGCGCTTCAAGCGTGTCGGACGGATCTTTATATTCCCACGAGCTGACAAGGCTCGTCAGGCGATTGAGCGTTTCCGTATCGAAGCCAAGCACCTTGCCGGTTTCACGCGCGGCGGACCGGCCGCGGTAGGTGATGACATTGGCCGTCATGGCAGCGCCAAGCTCGCCGTATCGCTGATACACATATTGGATGGCGCGCTCGCGCTGATCGCCGCTGGGCAGATCCAGATCGATATCGGGCCACTCGCCGCGTTCTTCGGAAAGGAATCGCTCGAAAAGCAGCTCCATTCTCACGGGATCGACCGCCGTGATACCCAATGCATAACAAACGGCGCTGTTGGCGGCAGAGCCGCGGCCCTGCACGAGGATGTTGTTCTGACGGCAGAACTGAATGATGTCCCAGACGATGAGGAAGTACCCTTCCAGGCCCAGCTTTTCAATCAGCCTCAGCTCACGCTGGATTTGCCGGCGCGATTTCTCGTCATAGGGACGAAATCGTTCGCAAGCGCCTTCTTCCGTACGCTTGCGAAGGAATGACGCCATGGTCTCGCCCGCGGGCACAGGATATTTTGGAAACTCGTAGCCGAGATCTTTTAACGTGAATTGAAGCCGCGATGATAATTCGACCGTATTCGCAATAGCCGCCGGGTAATCCTGAAAGAGCCGCGCCATCTGTGCCGGAGTCTTGAGATGGCGCTCGGAGTTCTTCGCCAGTAGCCGGCCGGCGGTTTCCAGCGTCCGGTGATTTCGAATGCAGGTGAAGACATCGAGGATCTCACGCTCATGAGCCGCGGCATAGCGGACGCCATTGGTGGCCAATAAGGGGAGGCGAAATGTTTCCGCCAGCGCGACGGCTTGCTGATTGATGGCTTCCTCCTCGCGATCGAAGTGGCGCTGGAGTTCGATATACACATTGCCGCGGCCGAAAATGTGAATCCGGCGCTCCAGAGCGTGGCGGCCATCCTGGTTCTGAATGGCTTTTGCCAGCGGACCATGGCTGCCACCGGTCAGACAAATAAGGCCACGGGAGTATTCCGCCAATTCATCTTCTTGAATGGCGCCCATGCCTTTGGGCGCTCGCAATTTCATGCGCGTCATCAGCCGGCAGAGGTTTTGGTAACCCTCGCGGGTCTCGGCGAGAAGAGAGTAGACCACGGGGAATTTCGGATTTCGGATTTCGGATTTCGGATTTGAGGCAGCGCCCGGCGCGACGCTCACTTCGGCGCCAATGTGGGCGCGGATTCCGGCTTTGATGGCCGCGAGGTGGAAGCGCGGCGCGCCGTAGACGCCATCACGATCGAGGAGCGCCATGGCCGGCATGGCATATGCGGCACAGGCGCCGATGAGCTCTTCGGGCAGGGAAGCGCCGTCGAGAAAGCTGAAGGCGGAACTGGCGTGGAGTTCAATATATTTCAACTTGAGCGTCCATGGTTGCGCTCAAGCCATCCATGGGAGCGACGTTTTTTATCAATCGTAAACTCCTTCCGCGAACCAGCGATCGGTGTGGACGTCATAGTAGATGCGGTATAGGCCGCCATCCAGGACTTCGATGTCCCATTCCTCCCGATCCCAGTTGTTCGGACGCCACCAGTCACCAGAACTCCGCCAAGGACCGCTCGCTTTCTCAACGGAACCGTGAACGCCGTGGAAGGCGATCCAGATGGGAACGCTGTTTCGAAGCTGGACTGTGGCTTCAAAGCAAGGACGGAAGCGGCGCAGCGTCAGGCGGTGCACGAAATTGAGCCGCGGAGCGGCGCCAGAACGTAGCCCAGGGTGTAAGCCCTGGGCTAGTGTGATTTTTTCTGGCCCAGCCCCGGCAGGGGCGGCAGACCGGGATATTTGCTCTGCCGCCCTTCCAGGGCTTGAAATACCGAGCAACCAGGCCCCAGGGCTGACGCCCTGGGCTACGTTCTGGCGCCGCTTCGCGGCTATTTCAGAGGATCCCGCGCTCATTACCCCAAATTTCTTCACCCGAAACGCGTCCGGCCGATAGGTGTCCAAAACCTCCGGTGATCCCACATTCTCTTTACCCACCACCGCGGCAATCCGGGCCAGCGTGAGCTCCAATTTTTCCGGCTCGGGCGAGAGCGGGATAAAGAGTCCGTTTTGTACAATCCGCGGCTTGGCGGGGATGGCTTCAACCTTTACTTGATGAATCGAAGCGCCTGGAGGATGCGCTTCCAGATCAAGGATCAAGAGTTTCGTCAGCAGTTTAGGGTTGCATACGGGGACAGGCAAGTGCAGGACGCGGGCGTCCATCCCCAATGCCAGATGAATCTCATGCGTGGCGAGGTTGCGCGTGCGAAGGCGTGAGCAAATTTGATCCAGCAGCCGCGACAAAATGAATGTCAGCGGCTCGATCGCTCCGATCTCATAATCCAGCTCCATGACCTCGATAAACCGGAGCGCTTCCTGATGGGGAACCAGTGGCCGCGAACCTGCTCCCCGCGCGAGCTTGTGGAGGCGGATGCCTTCTTGTCCAAGACGTTCGGAAACCTGCACAGCCGGAAGCTGTGCAAACCCACGGATCGTGCGGATCCCCCAACGGTCCAACGTTTCCAGAATTTCCGGCGAAGGCGACAGAACATCGAGCGAAAGATCCTCAAGCCTCTTCTCTTCGGTTCCGCGGCCGAGCACAGTCACGCCTCGAAAGCCGCGAGCCGCCGTGATCGCCGCATCCGGATTCGATGCGACCGCGACATGGGCTTGTATGCCGGCGGCGCGCACGTGTGCGGCAACTTTTTCCGCGATTTCCGAATACGATCCGAACAACCGCTCCAGTCCTTCCAGATCAAAAACAACTGTACCTGGCGCTGTGTTTTCCACGCGTGGCGAGAATACGCCGGCGCAATCGAGCAGCGCGGCATGAGCTTCATTCGAAAAATTGGGAACGTGAATGCAGGCGAACATAAAAAATTCATTTCGAAATTCGAAATTCGAATTTCGAAATTGAAGGACGTTTTCGCCGGAAACGAAGAATCTCGACATTCATGTCCATGGCGTTCAAAAGAGTCGACCAATCGGTTCCACGCATCTCCAGCCGAAGAACCAGCGCTGCGGCGGACTTCACCATGCTTTCGGAAGTCATCACGACCAGAACAGTGGGAGTTTTTTCGATCGCGCGTTGAAAGCGGAACCAACATGCCAGTGGGATGGACCGCAGGCGCGACAGCGGAAGATCGGTGAGGTCCATCACCACGCACCCGAAGCCGCCGCCCTGTAGCAATAAATCGGTGGCTTTGAGGACTTGTTCAAGTTTGTGGCAACGCACCCACAGCAACCGCTTTAAATCGAGGCCGGCCGCTATTCCGGATGCCGGATCAAACGCGTCAGTTCCATCCGCCAGGGCGCAAACTTCCTCACGCGCCATCGCTTCGGCAAGAATCGAGAGCATGACGCGGGTTCGTCCGGAAGATGGCGGGCCAAAAATTTCCGTGATCTCGCCGCGGGGAAGACCACCAGCGATAGCGTCCACCGCAGCAATGCCCGTGGGAACGATTTCGGAGACACGTCTATCGAGGTCGGTAAACGGCGAGGCAATCCGTTCACCGAGTGCAGATTCCAACCGGGCGCGAAGAACAACCGATTGCATAAAGCACACCGAGATGATTTCCTTATACCGAACATGTGTTCGGTATGTCAACTCCATGCGAAAGCGTCGAATGCCTGGAAAATCCCACGTCCATCAGCGGCGATCCGGTCCTGCCTGGATTTGTGTTCAACGTCGCAGAAATCTGGTAATTATTGATTCTTCGTTCCAATTTCTTTTGCGATTACGCGCGGCGTACGATGTTGCCCCGGCTGAGGAGGCAAGGCGATGAAACGATTCACAAGCGTGTTTTACTTTCTGGTGGTTATTTTTGTCGTACCGCTCGTGGCGCCTGCTCAGGAAACGAACAGCGCCCGAGCACCACTTCCCAAGGATGTGTACACGGATTCTCGAAACCGGCTTCCTTTGATCAAACGGGAAGCTCTGGACGACCGGGGCAAAAAGGCCTACGACGCCGCTGTTAGCGCTACGAACTCGGCTGGTGCGCCGCAGGGAGCGGCTGCGATACGGCTGCATGGGTCAGGAGTGGCAGTGCGGTGGGAATCCCCGCTTGGGCGCGCGTTGACAGAACTCGCGATCCTGACCTCGGCCCGCGAGCATGACCAGCCGTACGAGTGGTCACTACATGAGATGGAAGCCATCGCGGTGGGGTTGAATCCGTCTGTCATCGACGTCGTCCGGCATCGCAAACCGCTCATCGGCGTTGGCGAGAAAGAATTGGCCATCATCCAGATCGGTCGTGAGATCTTCGGAACGCACAAACTGAGCTCGGAAACTTACGCTCGCGCCTTGAAACTCCTTGGTAAGAGCAATCTCGTCGACATTGTCGACTTGATGGCCAACTACGCGTCGACCGCCACGAGATTGACCGCCTTCAATCAGCAACTGCCACCTGGCTGGAAGCAGTTCTTACCGCTGCCTTTCAATCCTCCCAATGATATTTACCCGGATTCGAGAAGCCGTCTTCCCCTGATCCGAAGCCAGGCCCAGAACCCGGCGGCAGCGCCTGGTCTCTACACCCGCAATCTTGCTCCCGAAGGCACGGGTCCGGCGCACATCAGGCGTCACCAGGGAAGTCTCCAGTCTCTGGAAAGCAGCGTTGGGCGCCGGCTGATGGGGTTGGCGATCCTCGTGACCGCTCGCGAGCATGACGCGCAATTGGACTGGACCGTGAACGAACTCGCAGCACTCAAAGACGGACTGGAACCAGCGATCATCGATCAAGTACGCCATCGCGAGCCTCTAAAGGGAGTGGGAGAAAAAGAGGCTGCCCTCATCGAATTCGGCCGTGAACTTTTCGGCAATCACAACGTGACTTCACAAACCTACGCCCGGGCGTTGAAGGTTTTCGGAGAGAGGGACCTCGTGGACTTTGTTGATTTGATGGCGCAGCATGCGGGGGATGGCGCGCTGTGGGCCGCCTTCGATCAGCATCTGCCCGCCGGCCAGAAGCCGCTGTTGCCGATCCCCTGAAAGGATTCGGCGGTTTCCGTAGTTGATTGAGCTAGACTGAACTGACTGAGCTTTAGGTACCACATGGAATGTCCGCTCTCGGACGGCAAAATCAGGAATTCAAAGGCGAGCTTGACCGACAGTTTCTGAAATAGGAGACACGATGCGATTGCTTCTGGTCCTGCTTATGGCGATGCCGCTCTACTCCCAGGACGGTGGCCCGGCACGCGCCGACTGGCCGCACTACGGCGGCACCCATCTCTCCTGGCGCTACAGCGCTCTCGAACAGGTCAACACCACGAATGTCAAGAATCTCGTCCCCGCCTGGATCTTCCAAACCGGCGACTACGCTGAAAACCTGCACTCCACGCCTATCGTTGTCGATGGCGTCATGTACCTCATCTCGGCGCGCGCCCAGGTCACCGCGCTTGACGCCGCGACTGGCCGTGTGATCTGGCAATATCGATATCCCACGCCACGGTCCGGCATTCCCGGCAGCCATTCCGATTTCATCCAGAATCGCGGTGTTGCGGTCGGTGACGGCAAGGTCTTCTTCGGCACGAAGGACAACTTCGTGGTCGCGCTCGATCAGAAGACCGGTCGCGAAGCATGGAAAGTCAACGTGGATGATCCCAGGCAATGCGGTTGCAACATTACCGCCGCACCACTCGTCGTCAAGGACAAGGTCATCGTCGGCGGCAACGGTGGCGATCAAGCGCATCGAGGATACCTGACTGCCTTCTATACTCGAAATGGCCGGTTGGCCTGGCGTTGGTACGTGGTCCCCGGACCTGGCGAAAAGGGAAACGAAACATGGAAGGGCGATAGCTGGCGGTTCGGCGGCGGATCGCCGTGGCTCACGGGTTCCTTTGATCCGGACCTGAATCTGGTCTACTGGGGGACCGGGAACGCCGCCGCCGATTTCTACGACGGCGATCGCGTTGCCCCGGGCGTCAACAAGACTCAGGACGTGAATCTCTATACCGCTAGCGTCGTTGCGCTCGACGCCGACACAGGCAAGCTGCGCTGGTATTACCAGGAAATTCCCGACGACGTTTGGGACTTCGATTCTTCCTACGAAGTCCTTTTGATGGACCGCCAGATTCGCGGCCAAACGCGAAAGATCCTGGTTCACATGAACAAGAGCGGCCTGACCTTCGTCCTCGATCGCGTCACCGGCGAGTACCTCGGTTCGTTCAACGTCCCGGAAATATTCAATTGGATCACCGGAGTCACCGAAAACGGTAAACTTGCCGGCCGCTACGAACCCGAATTGGGTGAAACGAGGTCTTTCTGTCCCAGCGCCGCCGGCGCCAAAAGCTGGAACTCCATGACCTACTCGACGCGGACAAGATTTATCTACACGCCTACCAACGAGATCTGCACCGACGTCACGCCCAATGACAACAAGCCGGTAGAGGGACGCTTTGTCATGAACGGCAACTTCCCCATGAAGCTGCCGCCCAATCGCGCCACCTACAGCCATGTGGATGCCTGGGACCCGGTCACGGGCAAGCGTATCTGGAGCATGCCCTACAAGTTCGTTCTACTTTCCTCCATGCTGGCGACCGCCGGCGACCTTGTGTTTACCGGTGATCCGGAGGGCAATTTCTTCGCGCTGGATGCGCGCACGGGAAATAGGATTTGGAGTTTTCAAACCGGCGCCGGCCATCGCGGATCGGCAATTTCATACTCCGTGAATGGAAAGCAATACATCGCAGCAACCAGCGGCTGGCACCAGACCGTGGTTGGCGGAGCTGCCGCCGCATTGTTCCCCAACGAAAACTTTCGCTTGGGCTCGACGTTAGTCGTATTTGCTTTGCCGGAGGGATCGAGATGAAAAGTGTCTTCCTTTTCGGCTTTATTTTTATCCCTATGCTCGCCGGAGGACAGAACCTGACGGACGTCCTTAAACAGGGCGAAGATGTGTTCAACAAGACCTGCGCGGCCGGATACTGTCACGGCGCCCAGGGCGCCGGAGGCGGCGCGCCGCGCGTTTCTGCGCGCGGCTTCGATCAGACCTTTATCAACAACACGGTTACCCGGGGAATTCCGAACACCGCCATGCCGCCTTTTACAAACGCGCTCTCGCGAGCCGACTTGATCGCGGTCGTGGCCTACGTCGCTGAACTGAACGGCATCGCCAACCCAACCATCGCCGCAGGGGGCGGTAGAGACGGTCTTTTGGAACCGCCTGCCGCACCCGTTCTGTCCGGCGACGCCGCCCGCGGCCGCAGTCTCTTTTTCGACGCCGTGCGCAGTTTCGGACGATGCTCCACCTGCCACGAAGTGAACGGCATCGGAATGCCCGTCGCCGCTCCCATCGCCGCAGTTCCGGCCAGCCTCGCTGCGCTAGAGGCATTGGAAACTCCGCGAGTCTCCACTGCCACGGTAGGCGGCGAATCGATGCCAGCCCTGGTCCTCAGCAACAAGAGCCAGGCGGTCCTGTTTTACGATCTCACGACCACGCCGCCAGTGCTGCGCACAGAAGCGCCCGCAGCCGTCCAAAAACGCGACGGCAGCAATTGGCGCCACTCCTCCGCCATCGGCTCCTATAACGAGGCGGAGCTAACATCCATCCTTGCGTATTTGCGCGCGGCAGTGAAACCCTGAGATCTGGATTTCGCCGAAATCCTTAGTGCTAGAAGAACATCCTTCATGCCGAAGACGAGAAGCGAGCTGACGAAAAAACTTCAAGCGCTCGAGGAGAAGGCGCGACGGGGTGAAGACAAGGCCATCGCCAAACAGCATGCGGAAGGCAAGCTCACGGCACGGGAGCGCATCGAGAAGCTGCTGGACGGAGGAACGTTCGTCGAGGAGTTCATGCTGGCGGAAACGCCATCGGTGGACTTTGGCATGGCTGAGCGGAAACAACCGACCGACGGGGTCATCACCGGCTATGGAAAGATCGACGGACGTACGGTGTACGTATTCGCTCAGGACTTCACCGTCATTGCTGGAACAGTCGGGGCTGCGCACGCAGAGAAGATCGCCTACTGCATCGAGACAGCGCGCAAAGTCGGCGTTCCGGTGATTGGGCTTTATGACTCCGCGGGTGCCCGCATCCAGGAAGGCCTCGACGTCACGAGAGCCATCGGCAAGATTTTCTTTCAAAACTCCATCACATCCGGAACGGTTCCACAGATCTCCGCGATCATGGGGCCATGCATCGGCGTCGCGGCGTACTCGCCGGCATTAACGGATTTCATCATTATGGTGAAGGGCACGAGCCAGATGTTCATCACCGGGCCATCGGTCATCAAGGAAGTCACCGGCGAAGAAGTCTCGATGGAAGATCTTGGCGGCGCGAAGATCCATTCCGAGATCTCTGGCGTGGCCGACCTTGTCGCTTCCAACGATGAGGAATGTTTACAGCTCATTCGAAAGCTGCTCGCCTACATTCCGTCAAACGCATTCCAGGACCCGCTGCGGCGAGCGACCACCGACGATCCGAACCGAACGATCGAGGACATGGAGAATCTCGTTCCGGAGAACGTAAAGAAGCCATACGATATGCGCACGGTCATCCGCCGTCTTGCCGACGATGACGAGTTCTTTGAATTGAAGCCAAAGTGGGCGCGTAACCTGGTCACGGGCTTTGGCCGGCTCAATGGCCGTTCGGCCGGCTTCGTTGCAAATCAACCTCTATTCTTGGCCGGCAGCCTGGACGTGGATTGTTCGGACAAAGCCTCGCGATTCATTCGATTTTGCGACGCGTTCCGGATCCCGATTATTACTCTGGTCGATGTCCCCGGCTACTTGCCGGGAACAAAACAGGAACGCGCCGGCATCATCCGCCACGGCGCGAAGATGTTGTATGCGTACGCAGAGGCGTCGGTTCCGAAAATCACGCTGTATTTGAGGAAGGGATACGGCGGCGCCAAGCAAGCCATGTGCACACGAGAAATGGGCGCGGACCAGGTCCTTGTTTGGCCGGGAGTGGAGTTGGCCGTGATGGGAGCGGCAGGCGCCGTCGGCGTCCTTTATAAGAAGGAGATCGAACAAGCTGAAAACCCCGAGGAAATGCGCCGGCAAAAGCTGGAGGAGTTTTCCGAAAGATTCAGTGGGCCTTTCGAGGCGGTTGCCAAGCAGTACGCTCACCACGCCGTGAGGCCCGAAGAGACACGCGTGCGTCTGATCCAGGCTCTTGAGATGCTCACGACGAAGCAAGAGGATCGGCCGCGCAAGAAACATGGATTGATGCCGGTGTAATATGGGAATGAAACACAAAGACACAAAGGCACGAAGACACAAAGAAAGCCGCCTGCAAAGGTCTATTTAAGGCGGCTTTCTTTGTGTCTTCGTGCCTTTGTGTCTTTGTGTTTCATATAAGTAGTAGTCAAAGGAAAAGGTTCGACATGACGCTTGTAACAGCGCCGATGGTCGGCAAGGTTCTCAACATTCAAGTCAAAGTTGGTGATCAGGTGCAGGAAGAGGACACGATCATTGTCATGGAAGCCATGAAAATGGAAATCCCCATCCTGGCGCCGGTCACCGGCACCATCAAAGAGATCAAAGTGGCTGCCGGAGACATGGTGGAATCCGAAGCAGTCGTGGCTTTAATTGACTGAGGCAGCAATCTAAACTGGAGAAGGCTCGAATGCGGCGGGGTTCCCCCGGTTTTCGAGAAACCGGAGCCCCGCATCCGGGAATAAGGCATAGGTCAAGACATCTTCAACGAACGTATCTGCTAAAGCGAGGTTCTTCTCTTCGGCGATTTGCCGAAGCCGGTCTTGTAATCGCTCCATTTCGGGTTCCAGCCGGTCGGCTGGACGGCAGTTCATTGCGGGTTTACCGCCCAACACCCGGCTTTGCAGTTCCGCATTCACGGGCGCGGGAGTTGCGCCGTACTCACCTCGGAGCAATGCCGCCGTTTCCTTGCTGATGATTTTATAACGTTGCTTCATCAACACATTCAACACGGCCTGCGTACCGACGATTTGCGATGTCGGCGTGACCAGAGGAACGCATCCCAAATCCTCTCGCACTCGCGGGATTTCGGCGAGCACCTGATCGATTTTGCCCGTTGCTCCCTGTTCGCGAAGCTGATTTTCCAAGTTGCTGAACATGCCGCCGGGAACCTGCGCGACGAGTATGCGTGAATCGACGCCCTTGAGAGCGCCTTCAAATGGAGCGTACTTTTGCCGTACTTTCCTGAAATAGGCGGCAATTTCCTCGAGTGCTTGCAAATTGAGGCGCGTATCGCGTGCGGTGCCTTCCAGTATGGTCACGAGCGATTCCGTCGCCGAATGCCCGTAGGTCATGCTCATCGACGATATCGATGCGTCGACGTAGTCGACCCCTGCCTCGACCGCCTTTACAGTTGCCGCCGTGCTCATACCGGTCGTCGCGTGGGTGTGCAGGGCGATGGGGATCTGGACGGTGTCTTTTAATCGTGAAACGATTTCATGGGCCGCATAAGGCTTGAGCAAGCCCGCCATGTCCTTTATGCAGATAGAGTGGCAGCCCATGTCTTGTAATCGCTTTCCCAATTCCACCCACACGCCGGTTGTGTGTACCGGGCTCAGAGTGAACGCCATTGTTCCTTGAGCGTGCTTTTGTACGCGCAGCGTAGCGCGCACGGCGCACTCAATATTCCGGAGGTCGTTCATTGCATCGAATATGCGAAAGACGTCGACGCCGTTTGCAGCCGAACGCTCGACAAAGGCTTCGACGACGTCGTCGGCGTAATGCCTGTACCCCAGAATGTTCTGGCCGCGAAACAGCATCTGAAGACGAGTATTCGGCATGGCTTTGCGAATGAGGCGAAGCCGTTCCCAGGGATCCTCACCCAGAAATCGAATGCAAGCGTCAAAGGTAGCGCCTCCCCAAACTTCGACGGACCAGTAGCCGACGCGATCCAGTTTTTCGCAAATCGGTAAGATATCGTTGATGCGCATACGCGTGGCCAATAGCGATTGGTTTCCGTCGCGCAGCACAAGCTCCGTAATGCCCAGGGGCTTTTGATCTACCAATGCGACCTCCGAAAAATGACGGTTAAATGAGAATAGTACAGAACACAAAGACACAAAGGCACAAAGCCACAAAGAAAGGCCGCTCTAGAGTTATTTATGCGGCCTTTCTTTGTGGCTTTGTGCCTTTGTGTCTTTGTGTTCACTATTCGTTACACAAAAACCTTGATTCGAAGGGCTCGCTTTCTTAAAGTCTCAACCGGGTGAAATAAAGGAGAAGACCATGGCGAATCGCAGAGATTTCTTGAAAAGTGTCTCGAGCGTAGCGGCCGGAATGTTCGTTATAGTTCAGGCGACTCCCCCAAAACGTCGCGAAGTTTTTATTGGAAAGCGGCGGATCAAGGTCGTGGATGTACATGGTCACTTCATCGCGCCTGAGGAATTGGACGTCATCAAAGATACGAACGTCGCTGGGAATATCCGCAACAACCTCGATGGGCCTCTGGTCCTAGGACCGGCGCGTTTGCGGTTCCTGGACGAAAAGGGAATTGATGTTCAGGCGCTGAGCCATCAGGGTGGCTGGTGGTACGGCTTAGAGCGTGACCTGGCTCGGCGGCTCATCCAGGTTCAGAATGAAAGGCTTGCCGCCTGGTGTAATGCCCACCCCGATAGGTTTGTTGGACTGGCGTCGGTTGCGTTGCAGCATCCCGATCTGGCGGCCGAGCAGTTGGAAGACGCCGTCAAGAAACTGGGGCTGCGTGGCGTCGGAATTGCCGGCCATGCCGGAGGGGAGGTCCCGTCGTCGCCCAAGTACGATCCGTTCTGGTCCAAAGCCCAGGAGCTTGGAGTTATGGTTTTCGTTCATCCCGGCGGCGCCGACAATGTGCTGCGTGAAGGCGCTCTGCGCGGAAGGGGTGATCTGGGCAATATCATCGGAAATCCGCTGGAAACGACCGTGTTCTTAACCCGTTTGATCTTCGACGGAACGCTGGATCGTTTTCCCGCTCTGAAAATCTGCGGCGCTCACGCGGGAGGCTATTTGCCTTCCTACCTCGGCCGCACCGACGTCGCATGCGATGTACGGGACAACGCGAATTGTGCCAACAAGAAACATCCTCGCGAATATTTCAAGCAGCAGATCCTAATCGATTCGATGATTTTAAGCGAAGAGGGTTTGCGGCATCTCGTCGCTGAAGTCGGTGTCAGTCAGATCGTTTATGGCACGGATATACCTTTTAACTGGCCCGCGACCGTGGACCTCATTCTCCGGGCTCCATTTTTGAAGGATGCCGAAAAGGAAGCCATTCTGGGCGGGAACCTGATCAAGCTGCTTCGAATTTCATAGAAAAGAACACAAAGACATAGCGCGGCGAAGCCGCAACCAAAGCCCTCATCCGGCGCTTCGCGCCACCTTCTCCCAGAGGGAGAAGGACAAGCCTACAGAATGTCCCTCTCCCTCCGGGAGAGGGTGCCGCGAAGCGGCGGGTGAGGGTGTGCAAAAATATTCTTCGATCATATTCAAGACTTATTTCGAAATTTTTTTCCAAATCGAGTTGACTCTTTACTATGCGACGTAGCAGGATGTGTTCATCCAGTACTTAGGTACTCTCAATCGAGACGAAGGAGTCGTTCACCGCGATGACGCCGCTCGAACTGAAGAACACTCGTAAGGCGATAGGGCTGACGCAGGCTCGCCTTGCGGAGCTTATCGGCGTGACCGACAGCACCGTTGCCCGTTGGGAAATGGGCGTTCATCCGATTAGTTTTCCGATTGAACAACTGCTGAAGGCCCAAGCGGCATCAGCAGGACCAACGACAGCTTGCGGATGGACGGATTTGGATCTGTCGAGGGTTGCAGCGCATGCAAGGCAGGCCTTCGAGCAATTGCGACTAAAGAAGTGCCTGGTCTTGACGAAAATTCTGCTCCAAGCCGATCCCCAGAATGAAGAAGCGCGCGCTCTGGAATCCTCAATTCGCTCGGCTTTACAAGAAGATCTTCAGAACGTGCGCGCGCTGCTCGAGGCTCAACTGAAAGACAACCCGCAAGTCGCCGGAAGACGGGCAGAGATCATCCTTTGGAGAGTGCTTCATATAGATCCGAAGAATGAAGAGGCAAAGGCTCTCCTGTCGATAGTCAAGACTCTGTCGCCGGCCTTGCCTTCTCACGTTGCGGCGGAGCCGGCCGGCGCGGCCCCCGAGCCGCCGGTACCGTCAGAGCTTCCGGAATCTGCGTCGCCGCCTCCTGCCTCCTCCCTTCGGCCTGCCGAAGCGGCAGGTTCAAAACCGTCTTTGCTACCGGGATTTTCAATCGCTGTTAAACGGCGGCAGCGTCTCGCGATCCCACTTACGATTGCTGTCTTTCTTGCTGTTCTCGCCGTGCTGGTGCTTACAATGCCGCGGAAGATTCCCAAAGAGCAGCAAGACATTGCAAGTGCCTCTGCTAACTCCACAGAACTCTCCAACAATAATAGTGACGGGAATAAGGATCCGGTCCAGTCTTCCTCGAATGATCCGGACTCCGGTGCGACGCTGGCCTCATTTTCGCCGGTATCTCGTCCGCTACCCGAGCGGCACACGGCTGGAACAGCCAAGCTGACGCCGGTTGGGATTGAGGTGCCGTCTGGGCCGAGCGCGTCTTCCACTGTGCGGCAGGAGATCGAACCACCTCGCCGGCCGGCCGCCGGTGAAACGGGAAGGCTGGCTGTGAACTCACTGCTGGCGGCGGAAATATATATGGGCGGCAAATACGTCGGTTCGACACCGATCACGCTCGAACTGCCTGCCGGAACTCACACGCTCGAGTACCGGCATCAGGATCTGCGGAAGGTTTTAACCCACGTCGTCAGAGCCAGTGAGACCACGGCAGCAAGGATTACGTTTGAAGTAACGGTCCAAATCAATGCTAAACCCTGGGCATCTGTGTTTCTCGAAGGAACCGAGAGGCAGGCCTTGGGACAAACGCCGTTGAGCGGCGTCATCGTGCCTGCTGGAAGCACCCTCGTTTTTGAGAACCCGAATTTTCCAAGGAAGGCCTATCGAGTCACCGGGACGGAGACAGCGATACAGGTGGTCTTCCCGTAAAGGCTATCTGATGTTCTTGTATGCCCTCGTTTTGCCGCTGCTCCTTTCAGCCCAGTCGAATGAGAAACCCCGGTCTGAAGATGAAGTTCACGACGCAATCGCGCGTGCCGCGCAGTTGTATTACGACGCCAGGTACAAAGAATCGATTGACTTGCTGTTGCGCCTCAATGACGCGCTTCGATCGAAAACCGGGCAGCTGGTGGAAAAGATCGATGTCCAACTGCATTTGGCTCTTGCTCATGTCGGGCTGAACGAGACGACGGAAGCGCTCTTATCTTTACGCGAGGTTTATGCCCTGGACCCCGACTTTCGACTGGATCCGGACCAGTTCTCGCCAAAAGTGCTCACCTTAGCTGAACAAGCCAAAAAAGAGGCGGACGAAGTCCGTTGTCAGAGAGTACGCGGGGACGCGCACAAACTGTTAGAAACCCAAAATCCCACGGCTGTCCTGAATTTCATCGAACCCATGAGATCAAAGTGCGGCGGGCTGGAGGAGGTCGAAACCATCTCGGCGGAACTCTTCTTCAAGATAGGCCTCGGACTCTACAAGCGAGGCGAATTCCAAGAGGCGCTCCGGGATTTCCGCAACGCGGTGAAGCTCTCCCCCAAACATGAGGTTGCCGCACAATATGTGGATCTCACGGAGAACAAACTGCAGATAGCTGCCGATTTGCTGCTGCTCGACTGGCGCAAGAATTTCGACGCACATGAACTCGCCGGGGCCTCGGCGGCTTACCGCCGCATGTTGTCTTACGATGAAAGCGGCAGTGTCAAGCAGATGTTGGACCAGGTGCGCGCCGGCTATCGGAAAGCACTGTCCGATCTCCTCGAATCGTGGAGACGAGCGTGCGCGAGCGGCGACACTCCGGCAATGGATACGATTCTTGGCGAGGCCTCAGTGCTGCTGCCGGATCGCTCGATCGGCGAAGACATCCTCGCACAGATGACGAGTTGCTCGAAGCCACGCTGCATGCAGATGAATGCCCAGCTTGCGTTGACGCGCTTGAAGACTCGCGTGAATCCGGACATTCCTGCCGCCGCTATAGATTTTGTCCGGAACTCTCAACCGGCTGTGCGCGTCAAAGCCAAGATCGACGAGCAAGGCAACGTTCGCGTGACCGAGACCGAGGGCGCCGGCAATGAACTGGTCCATAATGCGGTCCGGAGTGCTGTTGAACGCTGGAAGTTCGCACCAATCGTTGATCAGAATGGCCCTCGGTGCGTCGATACGGAATTTCCAATCGTCATCAGACCATAGATTTGTTCTCGTAGTGACGCGAATCGCTGGAACACAAAGACACGAAGACACCAAGAAAGACCTGTGACTTTCGGCAATTCGTGGCCAAAGCGACCGATAACCGCAAATTGATGCGGAGCTATCTTCTTGGAAGGCGTGGAAGCAGGCGGCAAAGTCAGCCACCCGGTAAGCGGCGGGAAAAGCCGGCGCCAAAAAAGGAAAAACCTAAACCGTCGAACCCAACCCAATTGCCCCCAGATCTTGAGTGAGTCGACGAAAAGCTAATAGTCCGCCCCACCGGTTCATACATATCGACGTATGTATTTTATCCTTGAATTGTATGTATACACGTATGTATTATTGGACTCATGGAATGCGACGGCTTCGAGTGGGATGACGATAAGGCGGAAGAGAATCCGCTGAACCATGATGGCGTCACCTTCGAAGAGGCGACCGCCGTGTTTGCCGATGACGACACGGTTGAACTGTTTGACGAAATCCATTCCGAGGAAGAAGGACGATACTACGCCATTGGATTCTCCCTTCAAGGCCGGTTACTACTGGTCTCGTTCATCCCTCGGGGCAAAACATTCGGATCATTTCGGCTCGGCTGGCGAAAGGACAATGGGAAGAATTCTATGAAGAACACAACCGATAAATCACTGGAACCTTCAAAGTATGCACGGGTCGTCCCGAAGAAGGATCGGCATCGCGTTTCGAAGGATGCCCAGGAGCCCCGGAATATCAAGGTCCGCGTCAGTATTTACTTGGATCTGGACGTCTTGAATCATTTCAAGGCTCTAGCGGCAGAACCCGGGACTCCGCCGTACCAGACTCAAATCAATGCGGCCCTGCGCGCGATCGTGGATAACCCGAGCGCACCAGACATCGATCCGTCGCGGCAATTGCGCCAGGCGAAAAGCCTGATTGATGCGGTACTACGAACCATGTAAGGACGAATCAGGACGGAAACCAGGCGAGCGCGCAAAACAGTAATCCCAGCGGGGTGAACTTGCACCCGCGGTTTCACGGCGAGCGCGGCAAGAAAAAAACAGATTATCGCAAAGAGCATCAGGATGCCTTTTCGGTCCATGGAGCCTTCCCGGTGGTGGAGCGTTCCAGCCCGGATCGCCCGGACGATGTCGTCCTGCGTCAGCCCGAACTCCTCCCGCGCCCGCACTATCGGCCACTTTATGCCTTATCGTCGTGCGGCTCGAAAACAGGCCGCATTGAGAACGAGCGACTTCGACATCGCCTGTGGCCATCTTATGGTTGTAATGGCGGCCAGAATATTCCTTAAACGACAAGGCCGCCGCATCAACGAGTCTTTTATTGCGGCCTTTCTTGGTGTCTTCGTGCCTTTGTGTCTTTGTGTTCCAGCGATTCGCGTCAGCAAGTAAACTATGGATTCTTCCAGGAGGGGTTATGAAGAAAATAAAAAGATTGCGGCCGTTGCTTTTTGCCGCCATCGTCATCGCGGCTGCACTCGGCGTTGGGCTGGCAGGGCAGCAGCCCTCATCGAACAGTTTCCGCCCTCGTTTTCTCGCCGACAATGAATTATCAAGGCCGGATAATTATCGGGAGTGGGTATGGCTTAGTTCCGGGCTGGGCATGACGTATGGACCGCTGGCTGACGCGGCCGGCTCTCGTGATCCGCGTTTCGACAACGTGCTTGCCACTCCGTAAGCATACCGATCCTTCCTGCGAACAGGGAAATGGCCGGATAAGACGATGCTGGTTTTAGAGGTGCGCGCCTCGCAGAGCGAAGGTTCTATCAACCGGCAAGGTCATTTTCAGGGTGACTTAGTTGGAATCGAAGCGGAGGTGAAGGACGAGAGCCGTTTCCCGGAGAAGTGGGGCTTTTTCGCATTTAAGGACTCGGCAAAGTCGGCGAAAGCCTTGCCGAGTGCAACGACGGATTGCCAATCCTGCCACTCTCAGAATGGCGCCGTCGATAATACCTTCGTCCAGTTTTATCCGACGTTACTGCAGGTCGCCAAACAGAAGGGCACACTCAAAGCGGCGCCGCCAGTTTCGAAATAGGGGAACACAAAGACATAGCGCGGCGGAGCCGCAACCAAAGCCCTCACCGCCCTGGACTGCCGGGTTTAGTTATCAGGAATGCCGGATTCGCACCGGTGCGAGGCCGATACTTCTGGGCTCCGCCGTTATCGACTTCGGCGACATAAAGGTTACCTGCCGGGTCAACGCTAATCCCATGCACGCCCCAGAATCCTCCGGGGAAATTACCCCACGTGCCCCAGGCGTACATGAAATTGCCCTTCGAATCGTACTTGATCATCTTCGATGAGGCGCGGTCGAAGGCCCAAAGATATCGTGAACCATCCATATAGATCAGGTGGATGTCGGAGGGAGGTTGTCCCACGCTCCATTCGTCGAGATATTTGCCGTTCTCATCAAACACCTGGATCCGGCGATTGCCCCGGTCATTAACGAAAACGCGTCGCGTCTGAGGATCGACAGCGATGCCATGGACATTATTGAAATAGCCCGGCCGCGTCTCCTTGCCGTTCTCACCCTTTTGCCCCCAGGCCATTAAATATTTCCCATCTTTATCGAACTTCACTACGCGAGTGTTGGCATATCCGTCGGCGACGACGAAGGAACCATCCGGCAACCATGCCATGAACGTCGGACGATAGAAGTGTTTGTCATCTTGTCCCGGCTCATTCGGCGTACCGATCGTCTGTAGCAGCCGCTTTCCATCATTTGAGAACTTAAAAATGGCGTGTCTGTAGTCGTCGACGATCCAGACATTCTTCTGCGGATCATAGGGACTTTCAAAGACGCTGTGAGGGCGACGGAACATCTTGTCCCACTGGCTCCAGTCTTCGATGAAGTTGCCGTTCGCATCGACGACATTGATGATGTGAGACCACTGGTAATCCACGCCAGGCTTTCCAACATCCAGATCATCGCCCGGTGTCTTTCCATCTGGTCCGAAGAGCGCTCCGGGAGGGCTGGTCGACGTGGCGTCGCGCCAGGGCAGCCGTCCGATGGGGAACTCGATGTTCGGCCCGAGCTGAGGAAGAGCGATGGTTTTCGGCCGCTGGAGATTCGGCAGTTGACCGCGCTGCAGGATAAAAACACGATTCGGACTCTCGGCAAAGACTCCCTGTCCTGCACCCCATGTCCACTTTTCGTTCCCAGGCAAGCTGGAGATCGGTTTCGGCCAGTTCGGCACAACTTCATACGCTCCGAAAATGTCCTGCCCTCCCTTTTGGCCAGGCACGGCCGCAAAGCTCGGCTGCTGAGACGACTGTCCCTCAACACGAGTCTGCCAGCCGGCCACGACAGTCAGCGTCAAGACGACAGTAGCTGTACACATCATCCACGGATGCTTACGCATGACCTTCCTCCTTTAGTACTGATCCAAACTTGACCTCCGTCTAACCCAACGTGCCGATAGGCGCGGCCAAGGTCGCGAAGCCCGCCCCACCGCGCTGAGCAGCGGCGCAACTGCGCAAGGTAAGGTACCTTGACACCAGCGGGCCGTCCATGGCAAGGCGCTCAACCCGTCCATGGGAGCGCCGACACCTCTTATCGACGGATTGGGGCTGCGCTCCTCTTATTTACTTTCCGCGGTTTTTAATACCGGCGGTTAGCGTCTGAATCCTGTAAACGACTCCTCGACCGGTGACATAAAGATAGCTGTTGCCAGGTCCACCGAAGCCGCAGTTCTGAGGCGGCATATCATAAGGAGCTTCGATGTCGCCAAGGTGCTCGCCTTTGGCGCTGAACACCTGCACACCTGCCGGCGTTGTGGCAAAAGTGTGGCCCGCGCTGTCCATGCAGAGGCCATCGGCGCCGCTGACCAGTCCATGGTCTGTCTCCTCCTTCAATGTATACTTGCCGAAGTTCTTGCGATTCTTCAGGGTGCCATCCGGCTGAACGTCGTAAGTTAGCAAGTAGGCGCCGTCCCAATCATTGACGTAGAGAGTTTTGTCATCGGCGCTAAGGGTGATGCCGTTCGGCCGCCTGATGTCGCTAGCGACGCGGATGACCTTGTGGCTGTTTGGAAGGATGTAATAGACGGATTGGGGCAAGTCATTGGGTGACCGGGTTGCACCGATTTGGTAACAATCCGTGAAATAGATGCCACCCTTTTTGTCGGCAATCAGATCATTCGGCCGGATGTAAGGTTTGCCATCGAAACTGTCCGTAAGTACTTCCTCACTTCCTTTCGGATGAAGCACGCTGACCTTCTTCGAGTATTGCGCCGCAATCACCCGGCCTTTGGGATCGATCGTCAATCCTGCTGCTTGCTCCGTGTTCTCGACGAGCGTGGTCGTATTGCCGTTCGGGTCAACCTTGATGAGTGAACCACGAGAAGTCACCAGAACGCTGCCGTCGGACATGCCCATCCCTGCGTCGGTGCCTCCCAACCCAAATTTGACAATTTCAATCTTGGTGCCGGCCTTCACTACACCAGGGATCTCCGGCGTCGCTTTGTCCATGACTGGAGGCTGGGCCGGTTCTTGACCACGGCCCTCTCCACGCCCTCGGCCGCGACCCTGACCGCCCTCGCGAGCTTGTCCGAACGCAACCACGCCACAAAGCACACACAACAGCGCAACGAAAATTGCTTTCGATTTCATGCCAATCTCCTCGGCAAGCTTTTATGCTCTTTCCCCCTGCTGCTGTCAAGAAATGAGGTCAGACCCCAATCCGTCGATAAGAGGTGTCGGCGCTCCCATGGACGGGTTGAGCGCCGTGCCATGGACGGCCCGCTGGTGTCAAGGTACCTTACCTTGTCAGAGAAAGGCACCTAAACAGTTGCCGCACGCCGCTTATCCGGCTTATGCGTACGGCAGAATTCCTTATTCGAACGACGCCGAGGACGTGTAAGATTGGGGGCAATGTTGACAAATCTGCGGAAGCGATTGGCGCCGGCCCTTATGGCGGCTCTGGCGGTCATCGCTGCCGGAAGCGTGGGGTCTGCGGCTGAAATCACCAGTATCACAGGCGTCGTAACAAGTGCGGCTGGAGAACCCGTGGCCGGCGCCCTGGTTAAAGTAAGCGGCGAAAAGCAAGGCATCGCCTTCATGGTTGTGAGCCAGGAGCAAGGCTTGTACAGCACTCCTAATCTGCTTCCGGGAACATACGTGGTCCAGGCTTTCGGCGGCACTCATCAAAGCGCGCCTTCCGGGCCGGTGAAAGTCGGCGGCGGCGAGCGAGCAAAGATGGACGTCATCCTGACCGCTCCCTTGTCCATCCCGCCTCGCGAAAAGCGGATGACGGACAGCGATTACGCAAAGTTGATGCCGCAAGGTCCAGGTAAGCAATACGCCGCTGACCAGTGCGCCACCTGCCACAGCTTGCTGCGAGTGGTTTCCGCCCGAAAAACTCGGGAGCAGTGGCAGGAGGTGTATGACCGGATGCTGGACGCGTTATACGATATGCGCAAGCTGATGATCTACCATCAGCCGAGCGAGAATAACGTTCCGCATAGTGATATGGTCCTCGGCTATCTTGCGAAGAACTACGGACCCGACGCGCCTCCGGACCCGCGCGTTACGGACCAGTGGCTCCTTCGTTCGGACGGCCCACCACACCCCAATCGAAACCTGCCGCCATCGCTGCTGAAAGGTACTGCAGCCAAGTATCTCGCGATGGAGGTTTCCCTGCCCGACGGTGCTCAGGCGCGCGATATTGCTGTCGACTCTGAAGGGATCGCCTGGGTCAGCGAAGAAAACACCGGCAAACTGGGGCGGTTCGATCCCAACACGCTGGCGTACGCCCGTATTGCGGTTCCTGTCGGGAAAAATCCGAAAGTGCAGTTGAATGCGGTCGAAGTGGATTCATCCGATCAGGTATGGTTCGCCGACGACGGCCCCAACGGCCGCATACTTCAGTACAAGCCCAAGAGCCGCGAGTTCACCACTTATCTCATGCCAGAGTACCGCTTCCTGGTGCCTCCCGATATTGGGTGGGCGAGTATTCGGGCCCTCCGCATTTCCGACGGAGCGGTTTGGGCAATGGGAGACACATCGAATCGCATCCTGAAGCTCGATATCACCAACCGGAAAATTCTCGATTATTCGATTCCTAAAGGTTCGATGCCGTTTGGCCTCGTGGTTCGGGCGGACGGCTCGGTATGGTACTCCGCCGAGATCCCCAACCAGATCGTAAAGCTCGACCCCGCCACGGCCGGACTTACGAAATACTACGTTCCTCTGGAAGAGAAAGAGAGAGCCGACCTCCGAGGTTTGGAGCAGGACACCGAAGGCAACCTGTGGGTGGCCTCAACGGAGTTGGGAAAACTGCTGAAGCTGGACACCCGCGGACATTTCATCGATTACACTCCCCCCACGCCGGATTCAGGTCCTTACGCGGTTGATGTCGACACCAAGGGGAATTTCGTCTGGTTCAGCCAGGCTTTCGCGGACCGGATCGCTCGTTTCGACCCGCGCAGCAATACTTTCATTGAGTTCTCACACCCGAGTGCGGACGCGCACGTAGGGCGCATCGAGGTGGACCGCAGCCGTCCGAACCGGGTGTGGTGGGCAGGGGACCAAACGGGCAAAATCGGTTACATCGAGACATTGAACTAGCGGCCCTTCGTGGGCCGAGGAGAGAGGGCCATGACTCCCAGATTGAGAATACTGAGAGGATTGATCGTACCTCTTGTGGCCCTGACGGGCCTTTCCGCTCCCGCAGCCGATTTCCGCATGGCAAACGCGGCCGAGCAAAAAGACAAAACCGCCGTACGCAACCTCCTGAAGCAGCGCATCGGGGTAGACGTGCCTCAGCCCGACGGAACCACGGCGTTGACTTGGGCGGCCCACTGGGACGACCTCGAGATCGCCGACCTGTTAGTCGCCGCCGGGGCCAACGCGAACATTGCGAATGATTTTGGCTCCACTCCCCTGTGGGAGGCCTGCAATAATGCGAGCGGCGCCATGGTCGAAAAGCTGCTGAAAGCCGGGGCCAGTGCGAACGCGGTCATGCTGGGGACGGGAGAAACCGTTCTGATGCGGTGCGCGCGCACCGGCAATGCGGACGCGGTCAAGGCGCTGATCGAACGCGGAGCCGGCGTGAACGCGAAGGAAACCACGGGCGATCAAACGGCGCTCATGTGGGCGGTCTCACAAGGACATCCCAAAGTGGTGCAGGTGCTGATCGAACGCGGGGCTGACATTCATGCCAAATCGAAAGGGGGATATACCCCGCTGCTTTTCGCGGCACGGAAGGGCGCCGTCGAGCCCGGCCGAATCTTAGTCGAAGCGGGAGCGGACCTCAATGAAACGGCGCCGGGGGGCTTGAACGCGCTGTTCGTGGCGATCGACAGCGGCCAGGAGGACTTCGCGATCTTCCTGGCGGAGCGGGGAGCAAAACCAAATGTCACGGATCGTAACGGGCTGACACCGTTGCATTACGCGCTGCGGAAAGGCTACACGTATCTGAAGGGCGGGCAGCGCGATGACCATTATGGAGATATCGGGTTGTCTTACTTGTTCCGGGACGACATGGAAAGACTTGTGGTGGTGCTGTTGGACCATGGTGCGAATCCGAACGCCCGTATCACTAAGGGCGGAAGAAGGAATCAGATGCACTCCAGCGATTTCGTGAAGATCGGGATTGCCGGAGCAACTCCACTCATGCTGGCGGCCGCAAGCGGAAACGCTGCAATGATCCGCCTTCTGCTGGCGAAGGGTGCCGATCCGACGCTAACAACGAACGACGGGGTCACTCCGCTGATGGCGGCCGCAGGCGT